>Ga0308392_1000863_pt1 | contig 12627 bp, 12 predicted proteins | sample Hotspr20Samplem2_FD_202361 | JGI IMG/M metagenome (GOLD analysis project Ga0308392, IMG submission 202361) | Hot spring phototrophic mat microbial communities from Octopus Spring, Yellowstone National Park, Wyoming, United States - 20050624_m2 ... | reverse complement strand
AGTGGGGGGGTCCATCTGGAGGAGCACCAGCAGCGGAGGGAGGATCGGAGTGCATAACGGCGGAAGGAACCGCTGGGCAGCGGGGCGGTGGAGGCGGCCTGCGCGCAGTATCAATGTCGGTTCAAGCGGACGAGCCAGTTCTGGAATCCGGCGGGGACGAAGCCCTCTTGTGTCTGGACACTTTGGACACTTTCTGGCGCAATGAGCGTTGGCATTGACCTTCGCGGACACCGCCCCGGCAACCTGTCCAAAAACTGAAATGCGCCCGTCGGCCGGAATCCTAAGAGAAGCACGTTGCACACCGCATCCGTGCGGCTACACTCGAACTTGGAATGGACGAAATCCCGTTGGAGACACTGATGCAGAAGGTCTGGGACGGCGAACGCATCGGTCCCGCCGAGGCTCGTCGTCTGTATGATCTGCCGTTGCCGGAGTTGGGGGCGCTGGCGGATCGCCGACGGCAACTGGCCAAGGCCCGGGCCTACGAGGGTCGCGGAGCGCAGATCGTGACCTACATCGTGGACCGGAACATCAACTACACGAACGTGTGCAACGTGTACTGCAAGTTTTGTGCGTTTTATCGCACCCTCCGAGATCCGGATGCCTGCGTGATCCGACTGGAGGAACTCGACCGCAAGATCGAGGAAACCTTGGCACTGGGCGGTACTCAAATTCTCTTGCAGGGCGGGCATCATCCGGGCCTGTCCAAGCAGTGGTACCTGGATCTGCTTCACCACATCCACAGCCGTTTCCCGCAGATCAACATCCACGGCTTCAGTCCCCCGGAGTTCATCCATTTCCAGAAAGTGTTTGACGAGCCGGTGGAACAGATCCTGCGTGATTTCCGAGCGGCGGGCCTGGGGTCGATCCCGGGCGGAGGGGCGGAGATCCTGGTGGACCGGGTACGCCGCCGCATTGCGCCGTTGAAAGCTACGGCGGACGAATGGTTGCATGTGATGGACACGGCCCATCGCCTGGGCCTTTGTTCCACGGCCACCATGATGTTCGGACACGTGGAGAGCTTGGAGGACCGCATCGAACACTTAGAGCGGCTGCGCACCTTGCAGGACCGATCGCTGCAACGGGCCGGCCCGGCGCGGGCCACGGGTCCGGGGGCACCGGCCGGCGGGTACTTTACCGCTTTCATCGGTTGGACGTTCCAGCCGGAAAACACCCGTCTCCGGCTGCCCAAGGCCGGGGCCCAAGAGTACTTGCGTACCCAGGCCCTGGCGCGGATTTACCTGGACAACTTCGAAAACGTGCAGAGCTCGTGGGTGACCCAGGGACCCGAGATCGGCCAATTGGGGCTTCGCTTCGGCGCCAACGACCTGGGCAGCATCATGATCGAGGAAAACGTCGTCCGACAGGCCGGCGCCGCTTTTCGCATGACCGTGGCCGACATGCACCGGTTGATTTGCGACCTGGGCTTCGAACCCCGGCAACGGGACAACTGGTATCGCTTGGTGAATTGAGTCGGTCGGAGCCCTTGGGCAGTGCCGACCGTCCCGAGGCATGGACGAGATCGATTATCCCGAGCGCCACCGGCTCACGGCGGCGCTGGGGTGGATGGAACTGGGCCGACCCGAGGAGGCGGAACAGGAACTGTTCCCTTTGCGGGAACGGCCCGATCCTCACCCGGACGTGCTGGAGCTGCACTGGGCCATTTTGGCGGCGCAGCAGCGATGGGATGAGGCCGTCCAAACGGCAGAGCTGCTGATCCAACGTGCCCCGGACCGGCCCAGCGGCTGGCTGCACCGGGCCTACGCGCTCCGCCGGGCCAGCCGAGGCGGGTTGCAGCAGGCTTGGGAGGCCCTCTTGCCGGCGGCCGAGCGTTTTCCCCGGGAGGTCCTGGTGGCCTACAACCTTTCCTGCTACGCCTGTCAAATGGAGCGCCTGGACGAGGCACGGCGCTGGTTGCGCCACGCGTTCGAAGTGGGGGATCCCCAAACCGTCAAGCGCACGGCGCTCCAAGATCCCGACCTGGCAAAGCTGCACGCCGAAATCGAGCACTGGTAGGGGAAGTGTTTGTCACTTGGGCCGGACCTCAACTGCCGGTTGGATAGCCCCGGCGGAAGGCCCAAACCGTCACTACCACAAAGGGGGCAAGCAAGAGGGCGAAGGTGGCTTCTCCCACGCGTCCCAGCGCTACGCCGCACCACAACAGATTCCATCCGATCCACAGACCGAACGCGCTTACCGGTGGCAGTGTGGCCCCGGGCCGTTTGTCCAACAGCGCCGGCAAGGCCACAGCCAGCGCCGCCAGATGCCCCAACCACAAACCCGGCCACCAATCGAGGACGAGGCCTTCCCAAGTGTACCGGGGTCGGCTCCATTCGTACCAGCCCAAGACCCGCCGGCAGGTAACGTCTGCGGAGTTTTGGGGAATAAGGGCCAGCGCCGCACTGACCAGTAGCAGACGCAACCCGGGATTCCGCCCTACGGCTGCCCGTGCCAGCAGCCATTGCGCTGCAAACCGGGCTGACAACAGGTGCACAGGCCAGAGCAACGCCAGTGCCCAGGCGCGCGCCAGCCACGGGGCGGTTCCCTGCTCGTGGCAGTCCCTGGGCCCCAACGGCCAGCCCTGGGCATCGTTCCACGAAAGAATGGCCCAGCCCACGGCTGCGATCGACACACTGGCCAACAGCAGGTTCTGCCAAGGCAACCACGCCCGCGCCGGGGTAGGGGCGTCCGGTTGAGTCTCGGATCGCTCGTGCATCGCTGACAACGGACGATAACCTCGGGCGAATCGACGCACCTGCGCAACGTCGAAATGTGTGCTCCGGAGCCCACGGCCGGCAGCGGTCGCTCGGTGCACGTGGCCAGGGCAGGGGCGATCCGCTGGAGATTGTGCCCCGTAGGCCGCGCGCATTAGACTGGCGGGCGTGATTCGCAACGTGATTCTCGACTGGTCGGGCACCCTCGTGGACGATCTGGTCCCAGTGTGGGCGGCTACCAACCACGTGCTCCAGCGGGCCGGCAAACCGGCAATGAGTTTGGAGGAGTTTCGGGCCGAGTTTTGCCTGCCGTTCCTTCGGTTTTACGAGCGGCATGTCCCTGACATTCCGCTGCCGCAGTTGGAGCGTTGGTTCCACGAGCATTTTGGCCAAGAGCAGGACGCCGTGGCGGCGCTGCCGCATGCCCGGGACTTTTTGCAGTTTTGCCGGCAGGTCGGCCTGCGCGCGTTTGTCCTGAGCACGGTCAAGCGGGAGTATTTCGAAGTTCAGGCCACTCGCACGGGGTTGGCCCGATGGTTGGACGGCGCTTACGTGGAGGCATGGGACAAGCGACAATGGATCGGACGGTTGCTGGCCGAGCAGGCCGCCAACCCGGCAGAGACCGTCTTTGTCGGCGACATGCAGCATGATGTAGAGAGCGCCCGGCACGGCGGGGTGGGTGCCTGTGCGGTGTTGACCGGCTACAACACCTTGGAGCAGCTCCGTGCAGCCCAACCGGACCTGATCGTGGAACATTTGGGCGAGTTGCAGGAATACCTGGAGACCTACCAGTTTGCCTGGCCCCCGCCCGACAGAGCCCTCTGCGGCCAGGGCCCTGTGGTGACCGTGGGCGCGCTGGTTTTCAACGAACGGGACGAAGTGTTGCTGGTACGCACCCCGAAATGGTCCAATCGCTGGGGCATCCCCGGCGGCAAGGTGCGCTGGGGCGAAGCGTGCGAGGAGGCGCTCCGACGCGAGCTGCGCGAGGAAACCGGGTTGGAGGTTGCGGCCATTCAACTGGTGGAGGTCCAAGACTGCATTGGGCCTTCAGAGTTCTACCGACCGGCGCACTTTCTGCTGCTGACCTACACCTGCAGAGTAGCCGGGTCCGACGAAGTACGTTTGAACGGGGAGGCTCGCGCCTGGCGGTGGGTGCCGCTGCAGCAGGCCCTGGCCGAAGACCTCAACGAACCTTCGCGGCGGTTGGTGCAGACGGTCTTGGCCAGCGGCCCTGGCCGGGCCGGGACCTTCCGACCCAAACCGCTGCCAGAACCCGCCAAGCTTTAGAAGAACTGGTGCGCATGGCCACGATCTCCATCGCAGATCTGGAGGTGTTTTATCGCGTGGGCGTTACGGAAGCGGAACGCGCTCATCCCCAGCGGCTGTTGCTCCACGTGGATCTGGAGGTGGACGAGTCTGCCGCGGCCGCAACGGACGACCTGGCCCGCACCATCGACTACCACCAGTTGGCCCAAGAATTGATCCGGTTCGGTGAGGGGCAGAGCTGGCGTTTGCTGGAGCGGCTGGCCAGTGAACTGGCCGATTTCATTCTGGCCCGGCACCGGCCCTTGGCCGTGGTTGTGGAGGTCAAGAAATTCGTGTTGCCACAGGCCCGGCATGTGGCTGTACGCGTGAGTCGTCGGGGCGTCGGCCTGCCTCAGCCCGGGTAACCGCCGGCAATGTAGGTCTCCAGTTGACGAATGGTCTGGCTCTGCTGGTTGATGACCCAGTTAACCAAATCGCCAATGGAAACAACGCCCACCACCCGCTGATTTTCCAGCACGGGCAGGTGCCGAATGCGATGCTCGGTCATCAGGCGCAGTCCGTCCTCCACGGAGTGCTGGGGCGTCACACAAATCACCCGGTCGGACAGAATCTCGCGCACGTGCGTTTCCTTCGAGGAACGGCCGCGCAGGGCCACCTTGCGCGTATAATCGCGCTCGGAAAAGATCCCCACCAGCCGATCCCCTTCCATCACCAGCAAGGCGCCCACGTTCTTGTCGGCAAGCCGCTGGATTGCCTCAAACACTGTGGCGTCGGGTTCGATGGTCCAGACTTGGTGTCCCTTCTGGTTGAGGATATCACCGATGGTGCCCGTGCATTGGATCATAGGCAGGTTTCGTGTTTGTGATCTTGTTCTTTGTCGGGACTGCCCCGCGATGGATCCGGTTCACCGCAGGGTGCCTTTGCAATGAATTTAGCCCGGCTTACCGCCGCTGCCTACCGAAAAATTCGGGCACAAGCGGACGGTGCACACCAGTTCTTGAGCGGGCGAAGGCGGTGGGAAGCCGGTCGAAAGACGGCATGAATCCAACCCGCCTGTCTGCTTTGGCCTCTTGCTGGGATCCTCCGCAGGGTCTGGCTTCGCTGCCCGCACTGGCGGCGGAACGGGCCATTCATTTGGAAGGGGCCACCCCAACGGTTCGTCGCCGCCGTGGATCCAAAGTTCGGCCCTCCGGAAGTCAAAAGTGCAGCGCCAGACCCAGGAACGGCAGCACAGGGCCGGTGCCCGGTCATCCGCCAGCGGGGTTTTGGAACCACCCGGCAAGGGTGGGAGGCTTTGCGGGAACAACTTCACGCCGAGGCGCGGTGGCGGGGGCTGAGTCAGGCCGCTGGGGCACGGGTCCTTGGGGATGGGGCAGTGTGCTTCTGGGGGCTGGCCGAGGATCGCTGGCCGCAGGCCCGTCAGCGGCTGGATTACTGGCACGCTGTGGAGCAGTTGGCCGCGGTGAGCCGGGTGCGTTTTGGGAAGACAGTGCGGCGTTGGCGGCGTGGCTGGAGTCGTTGAGTCAACAGTGGAAGAACGAGTGGGCGGTGAAGGTGATCCGGCTGTTGGAGGAGCTGCTGGAGGAGTTGGAGGAGGGCAGTTCGGAGCTGGAAACGGTGGTCCAGGAGGTGGCCTATCTACGGGAGCACGAGCCGCGGGTGGGCTACCGGAGCGCACAGCGGCGCCAGGAACCGCTGGGCCGCGGGGCGGTGGGGGCGAGCTGCGTGCCGGATCCGTGTGGGTTCCCGGCGGGCCCGTGAGTTTTCGAGCCCGGGCAGGCAGAAGCTCTGTTGTGCGTGGAGACCTTCTGGCGCAACGAGCGCTGGCCCCGCTGTTTTTTCCCACAGCCGCTCTGGCAGGCGGTCCAAAAACTGAAATACGCTGGTGGGTGGACCTATCTCAGCTTCTTGCAGGGCAGCGGGATAAAGCGGGGAGGCGGGCTGTGCAGGGCCGGTGTTTGCGGGGCGAAACCAGCCGGTTCGATCGAGAAACGGACCTCTGGGAACGAACCGATCGGCCCTGGGGGGCCTACCGGTTCGGCGGTTGCCGCGGCCATTTTCATCCACTGCCCATGGGCCTGCGCGGACCAGGGGTCGGTTTTGGCGCCTTGGGCCAGGTCGGGTGCTGCTGGCAGGGATTGCAGGCAGCCGGGGACAGGCCACGACCCGGTCCGGTTGTCGAGGGGGCGCTCCGGGTCTGACCCGGTTGCCGGAAGGTACGGGACTGCCGTTCTGTGTTTCTCGTGGATCGGAACCGGCAAGCAAGCCGTTTGCGGCGGGTCCGGCGCCGCGGGCCAGGCCGCTACGTGGGAAACACTTGCGCCCGCGGCCGGCCCGATGCGGCCGCGGGCGCAGAGCGCGCGCAAAGGAAGCGGACCGGCGATCACGAGGACTGGGGCGGGGCCACGTGCGCCAACTCCTCGTTGGTCAGTGCGTTGAACACGCGGAATTCTTCGAGATGCAGGGCGGGATCCGCCCGGAAAGTAAGCTTGCCGAAGTAGCGCTTCTCCAGCTCGATCAGGAGTTGCTCGTCCTCGGTGCGGAGTCGTTCCAGCACTTTGGGATGGACCAAGACGCGCAACTGGAAGTCGGATTCATCGCGGGGCCGGCGTCGAAGAATTTCGGTGAGCTTGCGCTGGATTTCCACGCTCATGCTGAGGGGGCTCTTGACCTTGCCGCGGCCGCGGCAGTAAGGGCAGTCGTCGTAAATGGACGCTTGGACGCTTTCGGTGTGGCGCTGGCGCGTCATTTCCATCAGGCCCAACTGGGAGATGGGCAGCACGTGGGTCTTGGCCCGGTCACGTTTCAACCCTTCCTTGACCCGCTGGTAGACGGCCTGCTGGTCCCGCCGGGATTTCATGTCGATGAAATCCAGCACGATGAGACCGCCCATGTTGCGCAGGCGCAGTTGGCGCACGATTTCGTCGGCAGCCTCCAGGTTGGTGCGGAGGATGGTGGATTCCTGGTCTTTGCCGCCGAGCTTGTGGCGACCGGTGTTGACGTCGATGGCGACCAGGGCCTCGGTTTCGTCCACTACGATGTAGCCGCCGCTCTTGAGATGGACGACCCGGGCGAAGGCGGTCTCAAGCTGCTTGGTGATGCCGAACCGGTCGAAGATGGGGACCGGATCGGTGTAGAGCTTGACCTTGTTGACGGAGCGGCGCGAGATGCGGCCGATCAGTTCGCGGATGCGCTGCTCGGCCTTGGGGCAGTCCACCACGATGCGTTCGACATCGTCGGTGAGGAAGTCGCGTACGGTACGTTCGATGAGGTCGGGTTCTTGGAACACGCAAGAGGGGGTGGGCTGGGTTTTGCAGCGTTCCTCGATCTGGCGCCACTCTTCCAGTAGCCAGGCCAGGTCCCGCACGAAATACCGTTTTTGCTGGCCCTCGCCAGCGGTGCGCATGATGACGCCCATGCCCTCGGGGATGTGGAGTTCGCGCAGGATCTTTTTCAGCCGCTGCCGTTCCTGGGGATTCTCGATCTTGCGCGAGATGCCGCTCTGATCGGCGTGGGGCAGCAGCACCAAAAACCGGCCGGGCAACACGAGGTTGGTGGTGACCCGGGGGCCCTTGTTGCCGATGGGGCCCTTGGTGACCTGCACAATGATCTCGCTGCCCGGGGGATACAGCCGCGGCACGTCCTTTTGGGTAATGCGGGGCCGTTCCCGCTTCCGTCCCTCCCGTTCGACGATTTCCACGCCGCTGTCGAACGGGTTGGGAAGGATGTCCCAGTAGTGGAGGAACGCGTTCTTCTCGAAGCCGATGTCCACGAAGGCGGCCTTCAGGCCGTCTTCCAAGTTCCGGACCCGGCCCTTGAAGATGCTGCCCACCAGACGCTCCTCGGTCGTGCGTTCGATGTTGAATTCCTCGAGCTGCCCGTTTTCCAGCACGGCTACGCGTGTTTCCAGTGCCTCCACGTTGATGATGATTTCCTTGCGAATTTTGGGGGCGGGCTTCAACAGGCGCTGGACCTTTTCCACGATCTTGCCCGCCACGGCTCGGATCGAGTCCATCAGACCCTGGCGCGGGCTTTCGACCGGGACCGGTTCGTACGGCTCTTTTTCCTCGGTCACTTCTTCGGGCACTTCGGGATGCGGCTCCCGGAAGCCGCGATCTGCTGGCGGGGAGTCCTGGGTGGTGGGTTCGCCTTCGGCCGGCAAACCGTAGGCCAGATTCTGGGCCCGTTCGATTTCCGGTTCGTGGCGTCGGTCAAACAATCGCTCGGGCTCGCTCCCCGAGGTTGTCGCTGAGGTCCGAGCTTCTTGCGCTTCGGCCTGGGCCTTGGGCGACACCGCTCCCAGTCCCCCGGAGGGACGAAAACGCAAACTGCGGCGCCGACGGGAAAAACTACGGTCACTCATGGTCCGTATCCTTTGCGATGAAGGTACACGTTTTGCATCAGGCCCGCGGCGATCAACGAGGCAACCACTGAAGACCCGCCGTACGAAAGCAGCGGCAGCGGCACACCCGTCACGGGCATGAGCCGGATGTTCATACCGATGTTGAGGAAAACGTGGCTGAACAGGAGCGTAACCACGCCCACTGCAATCAGCCGTCCCAGGCGATCGCGTGCCTGGCGGGCGATGTGCATGCCACGGAGCAACACCACCCCGTAGAGCGTGAGCACCGTCACGCTGCCGACAAAACCCTTCTCCTCGGCAATCACGGAGAAGATGAAATCGTTGTGCGCAGCGGTGCGGGGCAGAAAACCCAGTGCGATCTGCGTGCCCTCGCCCCAGCCCTTGCCCCACCAACCGCCCGAACCCACGGCAATCAGGGCCTGGCGCACTTGATAGGAACGAGCCTCCTGCAGCGCACGGGCCCGCTGCTGCTCCTCCGGACTGGCATTGGGCGGGGCAAAATCCCTGCCGAAGTAGACCAACAGACGCTGACGCTGATATTCTTCCAACCGGATCTGCCAGCGCGGCGGCGCAAAAAGAACGTTCCACACCAACAATCCCCCCAGCAATAGGCAACCCAGCACCAGCCGCTGGAGATACCGTCGGGGTACGCCCGCGGCAAACAGCATGGCCAGGGTGGGCGGCACCAGCAGTAACGCCGAGCCGAGATCCGGCTCTCTCAGAATCAGCCCGAAAGGCAGCGCCATCAAACCCAGTGCCTTCCAGAACACCGCCGGCCGACGCAGTTCTTCAGTCGGGCGGCTCAGGAAGTGGGCCAGCATCAGGAGCAGCGCCAGCTTGGCGAATTCGGAGGGTTGGACCTGCAAAGGGCCCAGGTCGAGCCATCGCCTGGCCCCGAACCGCATCGCACCAATCCCCGGTACCAACACCAGCACCAGCACGACCACGCTGCCCCAGTACGCTACCGGGGCCCAGCGGGCCAGCACGCTGTAATCCACCATGCAGAGCGTCACGGCCGCGGCCAGCCCCAACAAGTACCAGAGCCCTTGGCGGAACCAGCTTCGTTCCCACAGGGGTGGATTGGACCATTGTTCCGTGGGGGCGGTCGCACTGGCCACAAACAACAGCCCCAGCACCATCAGACCTCCTACGGCCATCCAGAGGGCCAGGTCGATGCGGGGTGCCCGGGGCTGGAGCAGAGCATTAGTCATAGCGCAAGCTGGCCATCCATTCGGCTGACGCGCTCTGCTCCCGCCGCTGGAGGGCGCGGAAAAGCTCGCGTGCCACTGGAGCACAGGTGGTTCCACCACTGCCACCGTCCTCGACCATGACCACCACCGCGTAGCGTGGACGCTCGTAGGGCGCAAAACCAACAAACCAGGTCGTGTACCCGCGCAATCGTCCCTGCGCGTCGGTCATTTGTGCCGTGCCAGTCTTGCCACAGACCCGGAATCCAGGCACGGCGGCGGCTCGACCGGTTCCCTCCGGGTCTTCGGTGTCGGCCAGCATGGCTTCGTGGAGGATCCGCAGGTGATCGGGGCGAAGGGACAGCCGCTCCCGGATTTGCGGGGCCGGGAATCGCTCCGGGGCCCGGGTCGGATCGGATTCCGGCGGCTCCAACCGGTCCACCAGTCGGGGCCAAAGGAGTAGGCCGCCATTGGCCAGGGCGGCAGTGACCATGGCCATTTGCAGCGGGGTCACGGCGACCGGTCCTTGGCCAATGCTAAGGTTGGCAGTGTCGCCCTCCCGCCAGCTCGGAGACCGGACCTGGGCCAGCGTGGGGAAAACGCCGGCAGTCTCCTGCCGGGTCCGCAGACCGAGCGGCTGGCCCAATCGGAGTTGCTGGCCCAACCGCACCAGCCGTTCGACCACGCCCGGCTGCAGACCCCAGTGGACGAAGTAGCTGTTGCTGGAGCGAAGCAGTGCGCGACGCAGGTCATAGTCCCCTGGGGGCGCCGTGTCCCGGATTTTCCGCTTGCCCACGTAGATGCAACCCCGGTCCGGGCGAGCGGGATCGGCCATGACAGTGTATCGGGCTTGCGGGTCCAAACCACATTCCAGTGCAGCCAACGCCACCAGGGGCTTGAGGATCGACCCGGGCGGATAGTGTTCCTGAGTGGCGCGATTGATTTGCGGCCGGAGCGTTTCATCGGTCAGCCGAGCGTACTCGCCGGGCGGGAACCCCAGGACGAAATGGTTCGGATTGGGCGCAGGCAGGGATGCCATGGCCAGCACATCCCCGTTGTGCACGTCCACGACCACTGCGGCTCCACGCACGTTGGCTCCTACGCGTAAGAGGGCCTGCTCGGCCACTTGCTGGATCCGCAGATCCAACGTCAACACCACATGCCAGCCCGGCTGTGCCGGGTTCCAAACCTGTTCGGCCTGTTTGTAGCCCAGGTGATTGACTAGCACCGACTTGGCGCCTGCCCGACCCCGCAGATGAGCGTCGAAAGCCGCCTCGATTCCCACGACGCCCCGATAATCGGGCCTCCGATAGGAGTAATCGGCGTCTTCCCCTTCCCTCGATCGGTCGTCCCGTGTCAGGTACCCGAGCAGGTGACTGGCGGTGGCTTGGAAGGGGTACACCCGCAGGGGCTCCACATCCAGATCTGCACCGCGGGGCAGAACGGGGTATTCCGCCAACCGGGCCACCTGATCCGCACGCAGGTAGATCAGCACAGGGTAGGGGAGGGCCCGTTGAGTCAGGAAATGACGCCGGAATCGCTCCGGATCGAAAGGGATTTCATAGTTCAGGATCCGGCCGAGCTGTTGGACGGCATTACTCACCACCAAGACCCGCGCCGTCCACTCCAGCGCCTCGATTTGGGCTTTGGACAACCGCACTGCCTGAGTGACCACGGTCGACCCGCCCACCCAGCCAGCCCAAAACACGTTCCGCTGGACCCTGTGTGTCGGGCGGAGTCGTTGGTACTCGGCACGGAAGTCCCGGCTCAGTTCCTCCAAGTAAAGCCCCAAGGTGAAGGCCGGCCGGCTATCCGCCAGGACCACTCCATTTCGGTCCAGGATCTTGCCCCGCACTGCCGGCACGCGCACGGTGCGGATGGCCTGAACCTCGAGCTGGCTCTGGTACGTATGCCGGGAGGCGATTTGAACCCACCACAGCCCCGCCAATAAAATGGCCAGACCCATGAGCAGGCCCCGGGTCATCCAACGCAAGGCCAGCTCTTCAGGTAGAATGGGGTCCCAAACGCGCATGACTCAAACACGCCCTCGCCGGATTTCGCGATCGGGTCGAAACGAGCCGGGGCCGGCCGGCGCCGGGCCGAACCAATGTTCCAACGCGCCGAAAAGCCGAAACACCAACGGCGTCACCGCTGCACCCCAAACAGCCAGCACAGCCCCTTGCCAAAGGCTTCCCCAACCCACCAGCGGTTCGTGCCCGAGGCTCAGCAACAGACCTACCGTCAGCGTGGGCACCGCCGCCCCAGCCAAGGCCCCAAGAACCGCTTGGGCAAAGGGTTGGTCCCGTAACACCAGCTCTTTGCGCATGTGCAACACCAGGCCCAAGGCCAGCAAAGGCAGACAGGTCACACCGACCGGATTGGCCGAGAGGCTGTCCATGGCCAGCCCGCCCAGTGCGGCCAACAGAAATACGTTGACCAGATGCGTCCGTAGTGCCGTGTGCACCATCAAAGCCGGCAAAAGATCAGGTTGTACTCCTAGGATTGGACGAAACCCGTCCCAGGCGGCCTGGAGGAATACCGCCAGCCAGGCTAAGACCAACGTGGCCACAATCTGCAACGATCTCAGCACGGGGACCTCCTTACCGAGCCAGGCAGCCCAGGCTGCCACCCGTTGGGGGTCCGGCCGGCCCCAGCGCCGTCTCCTGACTTCCCCAGCTTCCTCAGCTCCATTACGGCCATAGCACCCAAACCTCTTCCAGGGCATGCAAGGGGGCAGCCAACTGGACACGGGCCTCCAGATACAGTCCATCCCCCGCCGGGCGAACATCCACCACGGTGCCAATAGGAATTCCCTTGGGGAAAATCCCTCCAAGACCGCTGGTGACCACAGCTTGCCCCGGACGCACGACGGCGGTGCGGGGCAAGTAGCTCAGAAGAACCAGGTCTCGGTCCAGAGGACCTGCCGGCCCGATCAGGCCAGTGTCGCCGGTGACATTGAGGACCTGAGCCGAGACACGGCAATTGGCGTCTCCCACCAGCACCACGCGCGCGTGAAACGGTCCCACCTCGCTCGTGCGTCCTACCAATCCCTCCGGAGTCAACACCGGCAGGCCGGTGCGTACGCCCTGCCGGCTGC
>Ga0308392_1000860_pt1 | contig 12647 bp, 11 predicted proteins | sample Hotspr20Samplem2_FD_202361 | JGI IMG/M metagenome (GOLD analysis project Ga0308392, IMG submission 202361) | Hot spring phototrophic mat microbial communities from Octopus Spring, Yellowstone National Park, Wyoming, United States - 20050624_m2 ... | reverse complement strand
GGAAGCCCCCTCCCCCATCCGTTTTGGATATTCCCTGGTCTTAAGGGGGCTTCAGGTATTTCCCCCCGGTTCGGAATCGGGCCGCGCTCCCGTTCAAGGCCGGGCAAGCTCAGGCTCATGCTGGTCCTGCTGGTCTTGCTGGTCTTGCTGGAGGGGTGGGGCCGGGGGCAACGGCACCAGCGGCGGGCGGCTTCTCGTCTGCAGGAGCTCTGATTTCACGCCACGGCGCTAGAAAACCCTGCCACCGGTAGCAGCTACCACCCGCGGCCCCGGTTCATTGCCCGGACGCCAGGCGTGCGTTCTTCCCGTGCAACCGCCTCTCGCTGCGGACTTGTCTCTCCGTCTGCCTTCAGCATGGCCAGGACTGCGACGCTATGCCTAACGACAACACTGCGCGTGGCCGACGGGACTTGCTCGGTCGTGGCGACCAGTGCTTCCCGCCATCCCAAATTGCCCGGGAGCATCCCTGCGGCAGCCTGCAGCTCGTGCGAATCCTCGCATCATGGCCGTACCGCGGCTGCACATCCCCAGGGCAGCACCGCACTAAGCGCGGTCATCCGCTTCTGCAGTGAACCCGGGTCGCCGGGCTTGCCGCGCTCCGCCATTGAACGGGCTCCCGTTGGCCTGGGCGGGGTGTGGTCGTTTGCAAGGCCTGACGGCCGCTCAGCGACCGCTCCTTTCTGTAATCCGGGAAGTGCCCAATGCCCGCAGGGTGGAGCCTGCGCCTTTTGGCAGCCTGCCTGGCGATTGCGCAGAGGTCATAATCTGGCGGCTTGCGCAACGCAAGGCCTGGCGTCGCCTCATGGACGGGCGGGCGCCAGTCATCCGCCGCCTCAAGCGGGGCCTGCCAACGTCCCCGATCGGTGCCTGCGCAGTCTTTCATGCTGGCAGCGCTTTCGACTTCGCCGACGCCTACAATCTCGGACAGAAGGCAGCATCCGGTCACGGCGGTGCCTTAACCGCGCGGGTCGACGGCCTTGAATCCGACTAGGCCGACCTCCATGACCGGCTGTTGAACCAAACCCTTCACGGCGAAGAGCTCCCTGCCCTCCCAGCCGACTAATCCGCAGGCCGCTTCGTCGCGGGCCTCAGGTGACCAAAGCTCCGGTTTCTCGGCCCCCTCGCGGATGGCGCACCAAGGCCTGGCCGCTGCGGTTCGCTGCAGCCGCGACCGTGGCCCTGCAGCGCGTGGGGACCTTCCTCGGTGGTACGCCGTTCTTTTGGCTTTCGGCCGGCAGCGGCCCCGCCAGCACTTGCCCGGAATAGACCAGCGGCCGGGATGCTGGACCCAATGCAGCGTGGCAGGTGCCTGCCAGTCCGTCCCTGAAGTCGTCGGGCAGTCGATTGCTTCCCTCGAGAATCCAGATTTGTTCAGCGCTCCCGCTAGCCGGCGGTGCCGGCTTCACCGGAAATGCTCAGGTCAGCCTGCACCGATAGCTCCCCAGTCTGCTGAGAGAGTCCGGATATCATCGCTATCCACTGGTCTTAGCACAGCAACTCGGCCCTCGTCGTCAGCTGATGCCCCCATCGGTCGCAGAGTCGAAGCCGGTCTCGAACCCGCAGGACGCTCAGTCATCACCGGGGGTGAAGGCTTGGGTTGGGCCAGCGGACCGGTGAAAACCCCAGTGCCTCGGCCCTCCTTGTTAGGGAAAGCCCGGCCCCGGGACCGGCCTGCCAGTTCCCGGCGCATCCCCTGCCGACTCTCCTGAGCCAGCCCTTTCGGGGAACTCCAGCCAGGTGCAATGACCCGACCAGCCTGCTGATGTCCGCCGCGTCGTCCTGGCAAGCCTGCCCAGTGGAGGCCCGCTACCGCCTGGTTGTTCGTTAGCAGGGTGCTGCGAGAGGGTATGGGCGGCAGCCCGGCGATGAGGGATCTTGCCCCAATCGAGGAGGACCGTCGCGATGCGGGGCGGGCAGACACGAGAGCTGGAGACGCTGTTGGGTGTGACGCCGGAGCTCTTGCTCGCGGCGAGGCAGCTCATCCGCCGGATTCGGGAGCTGGTCGATACCATCCTCGAGGAACTCTAGCTGCGCTTTGATGCGGTAGACGCGGAGCCCGGGGCGGTTTCGATCCCGCCCGGGCAGCTGCTCAACGACGCTCTCCTGATTGCCCACTAACCGGTCCGCTGCAGGCGCCCGTGCTGCAAGCGTCCGCAGTACGACCTCCTCTTCACGTGGTTCGCGGGCCTAACCATGACCAACGCAGCCTTCGACCACTCAAACTTCTCCGTGGATCGCCCACGGCCGCCCAGCCACCGCCAAGGCAAGGCTCTGCTCGGAGAGGTCGCGCATTGAGGCGCGCCGGGCGCAGGCTGGCTCCATCGATAATTCCGCGGCGAACGGGGCGCTACCGACTAAAACTGGGCCTCGTGGGAGAGCGTGAGTCCGCGCGACAGACCGGTCCCCCCTCCAGTGGCGGGGTCAACAGTCCCGTCCTCGACTCCCTTGGAGATGACGAACAATTCGAATCCCCTTTCTCGCAGAGCTAACCCAAGGCGCCCTGGCGCGAGAGGGGCCTGGAGAGGAGGCACGCCTCTTGCGCCAGCCACCTCGCGCCGGAGAACGGCGACCGCCTCATGCTTGACTGCCTCGTCACGCAGGCGATCGGGACCGCCGAACGCTTAAGCCGGGCTCGTGCGGTTGGGCCGGCGGCAAACTCTGGGCAAGTGTGTCACGCCGTGGGTCGACGACGGTTACGACACACGGGAGTTCATCGAATCGTTGGGTCGGCGGCAATCGCCCCGCCCGTTCTCCATATGCGCGGAGAGCCCACCTGGTGGCCGCCGCATGTCCCGGCGTGCGGGCGTGGACGGCTTCCGCGGTGATCGTGGCCTGCTCCGACCCGTCCCATTCAATGGGCCCCTCGTACGGGGGGTGGTCCACGAGTCCCTTCAGCGTCGCGCGAAGCTCAGCAGGCGCCACGTAGGCCGGATCCGTCCGCCACTTACGGCCATTCCAGAGGACTGGCCCCGTTTCGGCGGCACGCGGGACGCGGCGAGCCGAGTCGAGGTGGCCCGAGTGGCTGGCGACGTGCGAGTCAAACCAGGGGGCGGCCCATCCCGTAACGAAGCCGAGCAGGCGTGCCCCGATGAGCTTCTTGTTCATCAAACGCATGACTTGGAGGTCAACGCGCGCAAACTCGTCCGTGAGTACCCCGTCTAGTCTACGTCGAACACCAAATGCGCTTCGTCGAGGGTCCTCGGTAAGTCCATGCCCCGGGTGTAGGGGCGCAGTTGGACTCGCGGCGAGCCCCCGGCGTCCGCCGGATTCACGTGGTGGTCGGGCCTTCCGGCTAGGCGCCATCCCCGAGTTCTGCCACGTCTTCGGCCCGACGCATACGACAACGGTGGAGGTGAAGCTCCGCTGAACGCCATCACACCGAGAGGCGCGGCCCCACCTCCTTGAGGCGCTGACGACGGAGGCGGAAATCGGGCATGACCCGTTCGATAACAGCCCAGAACTCCCGGGAGTGGTTGCGATGGAGCAGGTGGGCCAGCTCGTGGACTACGACGTAGTCCAGAAGTGAGGGCTCTGCCATGGCTATCCGCCAGTTGAACCGGAGTGTGCCATCGGGCGCGCAACTTCCCCAGCGCTGCCGCTGATCACGCACGGCGATGCGGGTGGGACAGACTCCGAGCTGTACCTGCCAGCGCGCCGCTGCGTTGCGAACGGCATCCAACGCCCGCCGCCGGTACCACCGCTTCAACGCGTTCCGTATCGCGTCCCGCCGCGCTTCGCCGTCGAGTCCCGAAGGTACGCGGACTTCGAAAGCCCAGTGCGTGAACCGAACGCGAACCACCGGCACCTCTTCATCGGTGACATCCATTCGGACTTCGCGGCCGAGGTAGGGCAGCGTCTCACCGCTGATGAAGAGCTTGGGCTGCGCCGCGGGCGCGTCCCAGTTTGCTTTGGCGAGGATCCATCCAGCCCGCCTAAGGACGACGTTCCGGATGTCCTCGCTCGATGCCGTTAGCGGCGCCGCAACCAGCACGCCCTCGGCGCCGTCGACCGTGATCTCGATCGTCTTCTTCCGGCGCGCGCTGCGGAGCACGGTGTAGCAGATGTCCGAATTCCCGTATCGAACGTGCCCACGCTCGCTCACCGGGACACCTTGCGTCGCGCGATCTCGACTATGCTCGGCACGAGGTCGTTCAACTGCGCCTCGGACAGGTTGCCGGCACCGCGCAATTCACGTTTGATATCACGACGCATCATCCGGAGTACGTCCTCGTTGCGCTGCCAGTCAACAATGGCTTGTCCACGCCGCATGACTTCTTCGATGCGCAACGCAACTGATTTCAGCTCGGGTTTGATCCCTGCGAGGTAGAGAGACGGCTCCTCGTGCAAACGACCGGAATCGACGGTTTCCTTGTTGATCGCACGGTCGATGAGCTCGTAGACCGCTAACGAGGTTTCGGACAGGCCTTCCCGCGCCGCCAGGTCACCAAGAGCGCGCGTCTCATCCCGAAGTTTGGCCAGCCTTCTGCAGGCCTCGGCAGCGTCGATAACCTGCTGGCGCATGTCGTCAATGACCTTCTGGAGCGCCTCGGAGAGCCTTTCGTAGAACGTTGGGTTCTCGTCGAACCGTTCCTTGATCTGCGCCCGGATGGCGTGCTCCATCGCCGACGCCCGGGCCTCGTCATGAGGAAGGTTGGCGATGCGCTCGGAGAAGTCCTGATCGAGGATTGAGACTGGCCGGTCCATGAGGGGCCGAACTTCAGCTGCGATGCGCCCCTCGAGGAGCATCTTCACCTTTGTGGAAACGTCAGCCCAGTCAATCTCTTCTTCGCCGCGTACCAGGTGGGCCTTCACGTATTGCTTGATGGTTGCAAGACGAGCGAGGCGGTCGACGTAAGATAGGGCTCCGGGATCGGGAAGGAACGCGTCAACTTTCTGGGCGAAGAGCCGGTAGTCCGCAACGAACCGATCCCAGAGGTCGCGTTTGTAAGTGCCTTCCGTTACCCGGTCCGGCTCGAACACCTTCACGCACGCCCAGACGTCGTTGAGGTCCAGGCCGGCGAAGTAGCTTTCTGCTTGAATCGCGTACGACTCTATGATGTCCGCAGGGTCTTCAGGGAGAGGTCTCATCGCCTGCGCCGCGTCCAGCGCGTCAAAGGCGCTTAGCGCGTCCTCGAGCTCTTTCGAGATGCCCCAGTAGTCGACCACGAGGCCGTAGTCCTTGACGCTCTCGGTACCGTCTGGCCGAGAGATGGTGCATGGGCGGTTCACGCGGGCGATTGCCTGGAGGAGTGTGTGCTCTCGCAGGTTCCGGTCGAGATAGAGCACCTGCTCGACCGGAGCGTCGAAGCCGGTGATGAGCTGGTCCACCACAACCAGGACCTCGTAGTCGCGGTTGTTGGGGTCCTTGAAGCCTGACTCGATCTCGGCGGCCGTGGGCTGGTCGCGGAGGGCCTCCGTGATCTCCTCGTCGTCGTCCGGGGTGGTGGTCACGACGAGCCAGGCCTTGATCCCGAATTCGACAAGCCACTTCTTGTAGCGAGCCGCGGCAAGGCGGCTGGTGGCAACAACCTGCGCCTTGAATCCGTTCGCCTGGAACCGGTCCTCGTAGTGCTTGGCAATGTCCTCCGCGATCTGCTGAATGCGCTGGTCTGCTTCTGCCAGCAGCTCCTTCGTCGCGTAACGCCGCTTGATGCGGTCGCGGACCTCAGGCGACTCCTTTGCGAAGACCCGCTCGAACAGCCGGTCGACAGACTCCGGTCCGACAATTGCCAGGTCGGGGAGCCGGGCCTCGTAGAAGATAGGGACAGTTGCCTTGTCCTCGACCGACTGCTTGATGTCGTACCGGTCGATGAGCGGCCCGAACGTGCCCATCGTGCTCCGCTTGAACGCCTTGTCGATGGGCGTGCCGGTGAAGCCAATGAACGTGGCTTTGGGCAATGCCCTCCGCATCTTTGCGGCGATGAGGCCGTATTGCGTGCGATGGGCCTCATCGACGATGACGACAAGGTTGCTCGCAGGGTTGAGGACTTCGAGTCTGCCGGCTGGCGTCTCGACCGCCTCCTCGAACTTCTGGATGGTGGTCATGATCGTCCGTCCCTGGCCGAACCGCAGCAGTGTCTGCAGGTCCGGCGGAGGCGGTTCGTTCCCTTGCGGCTGGCCACGATCGTATCGGCGCGCTCGCTCGGCGGAAGGGGGCGGTACCGTCGCGTCTCTCGGCCGGCTCCGTGTCGCGCGCTCGGGTGAGGGGAACCCGCACCGCCGGAACGTCTCGCTGATCTGCCTGTCCAGCTGGATGCGGTCGGTGACGATGACGATGGTGGGATTGTCGAGGCGCGGCTCGCGGCGCAGTTTCGTCGCGAGCCAGAGCATCGTGAGCGATTTCCCCGAACCCTGGGTGTGCCAGACAACCCCACCCCGCTCCTCCGGCTTTGTCCCACGCAGGATGCGTGTCATGGCGTTGTGAACGGCACGGTACTGCTGGTAGCGCGGCAGCTTCTTGATGAGCTTGCCCTGCTCCGGCTCGAAGACGACGAAGTCTCGCAGGATGTCGAGGAGTGTCGACGGCGTCAGCAACCCGAGAATGAGCTCGGCCTGCCCCCGTGGCTCGACGCCGTAGCGCGCCCGCGCCTCCGCTGCGGCCGCTGGCTCCAGCTTCCACGGCGCGTACGCCCTCTCCGGCGCTCCGACCGCCGCGTATGCGGCCGCCGAGCCCGAGATGGCCACGCACATGAGGTTGTAGTCGAACAGCTCGGGGGCTCCCTTCGGCCCCTGGTAGCGCAACAGCTGGCGTACCGCCCGGGCCTTCCAGACGTCGCCAATGAGGGTGCCGGACTTCGCCTCGATGACGACGAGGGGGATGCCGTTCACGAAGAGGACGAGGTCGGGGATGATGTGGCGCTCGTCATCTTCGGCCCCGCTGTCCCGTTCACCGGCCCGCCGGACCCGCATCTGCGTCGTCACGATGTACTCGTTTCTGCCGACGCCCGGCTCCGGAAAGTCGAAGTCGAAGAAGTGGACCGTCCGCGTCCGCCTGCCGCCGGGCTCGTCAACGTCCAGCGGCATGCCGTAGGTCAGGTACTCGTGGATCGCCTGGTTCCGGGCCATGCCAGTCGGGGCGACGTTCCGGAGCGCGAAGATGGCGCGGGCGACGTGGTCGTCCGTCATCCAGGGGTTGAGCCGGCGCAGGGCGCTGGCGAGCCGCCCCTCCAGCAGCACATCCCGCTCATCCGCGCGCTCCGTCGCGAGCGCGGCGCGCGGCACGAAGACGTAGCCCAACTTCTCCAGCAGCTCGCGCGCAGGCGTCTCGACTTCGTTCAACTCGTTGATCCGGGCTGTCGCAGCGGGTGACGTCATGAGGCCACCCTCAAAAGCGATGGCGGGGCGAGCTCCCGATAGAACTGGACGCATGGATCCTTTGAGTTCTTTGGCCACCGGGCCGCATCAGGAAGCAGCACCTCGGCCAAGTCTCCGATCCACTGCTCGAGCCGCTTGGTCTCTCCGTCGAACTTCTCAGGCGTCATGTCATCAGCCAGCTCGGCGTAGAGGCGCAGCAGGTAGGCGAAGAGGTCCGCGACCTGGAGCAGGCCGACCCGCTTGGAGTCCGCGAAATAAGGCACGTCGATCACCTGATCGAGCGAGCGCTGCTTCTTCCCCCGTTCATAGAAACCGTCGGTCCATGATGGCGGGCTGCCAAGAATGTTGAGGAGCTCATCGGCTTCGCGCGCGTGGTCGAACACGAACACCGTCTTGCCCTTGTTTCGCTCTTCGCGCTGATACCGCTTCTGGATGGTCAGGACGAGATGGAGGGCAGCGACCGTCCATTCGGAGGCCGTCTCCAGCGCGGGATCGAACTCCCAGTTCTTCCGGAATTCGGTCAGCTTTTGCTTCACCACCGCGCCGAAGGTAACCGCGTGGTGACGGGCCTTCATCCAGCGAATGATGTCCTCGATCAGGGCCGTACGTTCGCCCGCGTCCCACTCACGCCAGTAGTCATTTCCCCTGTAAAGGTGTCCCGCCTTGAGCTCGGCGACCTTGCCACCGGAGATCTCATTCAGGTCCCGAATGAGCTCATCCCAGTCGTCCTTCGTCACGTGCATGCGCTGAGCGTCCACTACGACACCCGCCAGCACAATGACAGGAGCGGAGCCGCGCCCGCTTTCGTCCACGTAGCAGAATTTCATGCCGTTACCTCCTCCACCAACGGCACCCGCACCCGCCCCGAAAGCAGTGCATCAGCCAACAGATCTTTGATTCGCTTCAGGACCTCGAGCTGACACTGCTCCGTCGCTATCCGAAGGTCCACGGCGGCCACAAGCTCGGCGATCCGGCCCTGCTCTTTGGGAGCAGGCTTCGGCACCATCAATGACTGCAGCTCTTCGGTGATTACGCGCATCGTCCCGTGGGTTGATGGTGTAGGCAGATGGAGAAGCTCCGCCTTGCGAGATTCGAGCACGGCGAGCAGAAAGTCCGGGCTGATGTCGGAGTGGCAGACCAGCGCCTTGATGTCCTGGTTGAATGCGCAACGCACTCGCGCGATTGCGACCGGGAAGGAGTGGGCGAGGATCATTCCCCTGACAACGAGCAAAATTGTCCCTGGCTCAACGATTCGTGAGCCGGCGCGCGCACCGGCCTCGGTTACGTGGTCGATGGCGTCGAACAACTCCCGGCGCTTCATATCCTTGGGGCTTATCCAAGGCACTGCTCCGCTCCAGTAGTCGGACCGGTCTTTCGACGGAGTGCCGCCCGAGAGCCATGCACCGCAGTCCCCCAGCCGCACCACCTTCCAGCAGGCGGGGATGGTGCCGATGCCCGGGACCGTCTTCCACTCGGTGTGCCAGCCGGGGACGCCGCGCGTGAGCAGCTCCTGGAGCAGCGCTTTCCGCACCTGCTCGGTCGCCGCGATCACGGCCTCCGTCTTCTCGATCGCCTCGTCGATGGCGTCGAGGACACGGGCGATGCATCGTTGTTCCTCAGGAGGCGGCAGCATCACCGCGAGTCCCGCCAGCTTCCCTTTATTGAGAGTGACGCCCTTCACGGCGCGGTCGGCAGCCTCGGAGAAGTTGTAGTGCTCGAGGTAGTGGCGCAGGAAGCCGGAATCGTGACCGTCGCGAGTGATGAATCCGGCGATGGCCTCGTTCGTGTACATCGGTTCCGCCAGTACGCCGGTTCGCCCAACTGAGAGCTTGAAACTCATCACCAAGGTCCCAGCAGGCAGGAGCTTCACGTTAGAGTTCTGGACGCCAGCATCCGTGATCCGCTCTGCCGTTTGGGCGATGAGGCGACCCTTCATGTCGGAGATGGCTAGCCACTTGTGGCCCGCCTCTCCGTGTCGCGCCCAGAATTCCGGGCGAGCGCGTGCCGGCGTTCCGCCAATCCGAATCTCGGCGATCTGTCCGAGCGACACTTTGGCCCAGCCATTCGGAACCTCACCGTCCATAGCCCAGCTCCGCCAGCAGCTCGTCCATCCTCTTCACCGCCAGGTCGCGCTCGCGTTCGAGTTCGTGCAGCTTCCGCAGCGCTTCTTCGATGTCGATACGGTCCTCCGCGACCGAGGTATCGACGTAGCGGCTGATGTTCAGGTTGAAGTCGTTCGCCTCGATCTCCGCCAGGTCGGCGACGTGGGCAAAGCGCGGCACGTCCTCGAACGCCCGGTATGCCTCGACGATCTTCCTGATGTGTTCGTCGTCCAGGTAGTTCTGGGCCTTGCCCTCGCGGTAGTAGCCCGGCTGGGCGGCGTCGATGAAGAGGATCTTGCCCTTCCGCTCCGGTGGCTTGTTCTTGTTCAGGATACAAATGGCGACGGGGATGCTCGCTCCGTAAAAGAGGTTTGGCGCCAGCCCGATGATCGCCTCGAAGAGATCGCCCTGTCCCGTAGGCGTCCCCAGCACCATACCGCGGCGGATGATGGCTTCGGTGCCACCGCGGAAGAGGATGCCGTGCGGCATAACCACGCCGATCATCCCGGTCGCGTTCGTCGTTGCAATCATGTGCTGAAGGAAGCCGAGGTCCCCCTTCGTCTTCGGAGGGACGGCGCCGTAGCGGTCGAAACGGTGGTGCGGGTCGTTCGGGGCGAAGCGGTGTTCGGGGTTGGCGTCGCGCGGGTCGGTGTCCCAGTTCTTCAGGCTAAATGGCGGATTGGCGATGACGCGGTCGTAGGTGAGCAGGCGGCCGTGGTCGTCCAGAAGCTGCGGCTCGAGGATCGTGTCGCCCGGCTCGATGCGCGCCGACCGGAGGCCATGGAGCAGCATGTTCAGCTTGCAGATGCCGAGCGTGCCGAGGTTCCTCTCCTGCCCGTGGAGCACGAGGTTGGCCGGGTTCCCTCCCTGTTCCTCAACGTAAGCGGCCGAGTAGATCAGCATCCCGCCAGAGCCGGCAGTCGGGTCGCAGATGCGCATCCCCTCGCGGGGCTCGAGCAGTTCGACCAGCAGGCGGACGACCGAGCGCGGCGTGTAGAACTCGCCGCCCTTCTTGCCGGCGTCGTCCGCGAACTTCGCGATCAGGTACTCGTAGGCGTCGCCCAGGACAAAGCGGTGGCGTCCCGACTCATCGCGCGTATTCCGGTCGGAGAGGTCCAGGTCGCTGAAGTGGGTGATAAGGCTGCGGATGATGCGCTCGCGGTTGGCCGGCGAGCCAAGCTTTGTGTCGTCATTCCAGTTCGTGGCCCGCAAGATGTCCTTGAGCGCCGGGTTGTGCTGCTCAATCTTCGCACTGGCGGCGTTCAATGCTTCGCCGAGGTTCATCGAGGTGCGCGCGAGGGCACGCCAGCGGCAATCCTCCGGGATGAAGAACTCGTGCTCGTCGGGGTCGGTCTCCGCGATCTCGCGGGAGACCCCTTCGGCGACGGCGTTCTCCACCTCCTCTTCGAAGCGGTCAGAGAGCCGCTTGAGAAACAGCATGGAGAAGATGTAGTTCTTGTAGTCCGAGGAGTCGATCTGGCCGCGGAGGATGTCGGCGGCCTTCCAGAGCTTCGATTCAAGCTCGGCTTGGGTGAGTGGCATGGCTACTCCTTTCGTCTCCCGCGGAGCGCAGGAGGTCTTCGATGAAGTGATCGCGTACGGTCTCGTGGCGGATCTCCGCGGCCCGGATGGCCGCGTCATACGCCCGCTCCGAAGCTTCGACCAGGTCGGCGATCCGAGGGAGCGCCGCGCGGTCCGGAACGGGCACTTCGAGGTCGAGCAAGGCGCTGGCGCGGAGGAGCATGACCGTGCTCCCCACCATCCGCGCCTGGAGCTGGGCGCGCCCGTACCGCGATGTGAAGAACCACCAGAGGAAGACGCCGAGGTCCGGCTCCCGCGCCCGCACCACAGCGAGCGTCGAGTTTGCCACCGCGGGCGTCAGCGATGGCGGGACCAGCGCCGCCTTCACCACCGTCGAGCGTGCGGTAACGAGCACGTCGTACGGCTGCAGGAGGTGGCGCTCCGTGCGCCGGTTGAACTGAATTGCGAGGGTGCCGAGCGACGCGACATCGATTCGGTCGGACTCGATGTTTCGGAGACTCACTTCCTGGACGGTCCAGTCACCCCGCCGGGCGCCGGCTCCCGCGCCGGATGTCACGAGGCCCGGGATGACGGCGGCGATGGTGGAAAGCGGAAGGAGTTCGGTCATGGTCGCCCTTGTGTACGTTTATAGGGAGCGGCCAGGGAGCCCCCTGGCCGCTCGATTGGATTACGCAGCGCTGAGGCGCCGCTGGAGGTAGTCGTTCCCGTACATGCCTGCGACGAACTCTTGGCCGGCCCTGCAGCGATGGAGGAACGGGCAGTAGTCACGGCAAAGCGCCGAGGGCGACGCCGGGACGTACTCCACATTGTGCTCCGCTTCAATATCGGCCATTTCCTCCATCAGCTTCGCAAGCCGGGTCCTGTGCACCTGCAGCTCGTCAACGGCAATCTCGGTCCGGATGATGAAGTCATGCGTGGCGCCGTGAAGGAGGTTGACGGTCTCCAACTCAATGACGGTGGCATCGACGCGGACGGCGCGGTCCCGCAGGAACCACGGACAGCGGGGGTCGGCAATCTCGCCGGCCGCCCAGATGGCTCGGACAAGGATGCCGTTGTCGAAACGCGGGTCGACTGCTTCTCGCTTCGCCTTGTGGTCACGGATGACGACTCGCGGCAGAGAACCGCCACTGGGCCGGATTCCGATCGTGTCAGCCCTCGTCCGCGAGGTGACGCCATCCTCGAGGATGACGCCGGTGAAGCGCTCGCCGGAGTCGAGCCATTGCTCGTGCCAAACGAGCGGCCCGTCGGTCGCAGGGTCACGAAGCCAGTTCATCGTCTCATCGACAATTACTGCGGCGAGACCGTTAAGGCCGGGCTCAGCCTGCGCCAGACGCTGGCCAACTGCCGGGGCACGAGCATCGACCCGGTTCCTGAAGAGGGCCTCGTTGACCAGGCGGCGAAGCGTGGTTGCAGCATCGGTGATAGGCGGGACCCTTCCGCGCCTATACCAGGCGAGAGCCTCGCGCCCAAGGCGCATGACCGCGTCGTGAATGGCGACGCTGACCCTCGCGGCCGTGTCGTCGCATGGGAGCTTGCCGCTCCCATCGTCATGCTTCGCGAACCAGTGCCTGGCGTGGCAGTCGGTGAAGGTGTCGACAGCCGACGGGGAGTAGCTCAGTGAACGCCTGATAGGCATGTGGCCTCCTTGGAGTGTGGCTCGTGCACGGTGGCGGAGGGAGGCCGCGTTTG
>Ga0308392_1000848_pt1 | contig 12759 bp, 13 predicted proteins | sample Hotspr20Samplem2_FD_202361 | JGI IMG/M metagenome (GOLD analysis project Ga0308392, IMG submission 202361) | Hot spring phototrophic mat microbial communities from Octopus Spring, Yellowstone National Park, Wyoming, United States - 20050624_m2 ... | reverse complement strand
CCCGCGGTAGGCGCGGCGGTCGGCGACGACGCAGTCGCCGGGGCGGAGCGCGGGGCGCATGCTCTCGCCCTGGACCTCGGCGCGGATGAGGCGGCCGGCGAGCAGCTTCGCGCTGACGGCCAACAGGCCGAGGACGAGCAGGAGTCGGCGAAGGCTCACGGGCAGGCTCGCGGGGTCAATGGATCAGCGGGGTGCCTTCGGGAGCGCCGCTGAGGTCGGGGCGGCCGCTCCAGAGCCAGGCGAAGTTGGTTTTTGAGACGCCGACCAGCATGCCGAAGAGCGACTTCGGATGGATGAAGATGTTCGTGCCGGGAGGGCGCCCCTCGGCCTGGGAGTACTGAAGGCCGAGCGCGTCGAGGCGGGCCTCGAGCATGGGCACGTCATCGGTTTCGAGGTAGCACATGTAGAGGGAAGGGCCGCGCTTCTGGAAGAAGCGGTCCATGGCGCCGCCGCCGAAGGTCTGGGTGATTTCGATGCGGTCGAGCCGGTGGGGCGGGTCGAAGAGGGTGAGGACGCCTTCATAGCCGTAGAGCTCGCTGCGGATCGGCCAGAAGTGGGCGGGTTCCAGGCCGAAGATGCGGGTGTAGTAGTCGGCGGCGGCGCGCCAGTCGGGCACAGGGTTGGTGACTTCGTAGATGGAGCGGATATCGCCGACCGGGTCGCGGGGAACGTCCTGGACGATGACGGCGGGCATGCCGTAGGGGGCTTCGCGGAGATAGAGGGCGCCGTGTTCGACGGTGCAGGGGACGCTATTGGCATCGAGGCGGGCCGCCATGGCCTCGAGCGAGGGGGTTGCGAAACCGACGCCGTACAGGCCCTCGCCCCAGCGGTCGGCGAAGGTTTGCACGGGCCCGGGACCGGAGGGTGCGAGGAGCTCGATGAGCGATTCGCCGGCCTGGAGGGTGGTGCGGCGGGCGCCGAGGACGGCCGAGGCGTCTTCGGCGAGGCGGCGGGCGCCGAAGAGGGCGGCGAAGCGCTCGGCGGCTTCGGCGCGGTCGCGGACAACGAGCTGGATGCGGTCGAGGCGGGTCAGCACGGGCGGTCCTCCCGGGGCGCTATTGAAGCACACTGCGGGGAAGGGCGTGCAAACGGGCTGCCGTCAGGCGGGTTCGCGGACGCCTTCGCCGGAGGCGGCGAGGTCGACGGCCTGGCCGCCGCGGGTCAGGAGGAGGGGGCGGGTCTTATTGACGACGCAGTCGGCGTTGACGACGCATTTCTTGATGTCAGTGCGGCCGGGGATTTCGTACATGACATCCATGAGGGTTTCTTCGAGGACGGTGCGGAGGCCGCGGGCGCCGGTCTTATGCTTGATGGCGAGGTCGGCGATGGCGCGGAGGGCATCGTCGGTGAAGACGAGCTCGACGCCATCCATGGCGAAGTAGCGCTGGTACTGCTTGACGAGGGCGTTCTTCGGCTCTGTCAGGATGCGGACGAGAGCGTCTTCGTCGAGCGACTGGAGGCCGACGACCATGGGGAGGCGGCCGACGAACTCGGGGATGAGGCCGAACTCGAGGAGGTCGTCCTGGGTGACGTGGGCGAGGAGCTCATCTTTGCGCTTTTGCCCGCGGAAGCCGCGCTGGGCGGCCTGGAAGCCGAGGCGGACGTGGTCGCGGGTGAGACGCTTTTCGATGATGTTGTCGAGGCCCTCGAAGGCGCCCCCGCAGATGAAGAGGATGTTGGCGGTGTTGATCTGGAGGAAATCCTGGTGGGGGTGCTTGCGGCCACCCTGGGGCGGGACGTTGGCGATGCACCCTTCGATGATTTTGAGGAGGGCCTGCTGGACGCCTTCGCCGGAGACGTCGCGGGTGATCGAGGGGTTGTCGCCCTTGCGCGCGATCTTGTCGATTTCGTCGATGTAGATGATGCCGCGTTCGGCCTTCTGGATATCAAAGTCGGCGGCCTGGATGAGGTGGAGGAGGATGTTCTCGACGTCTTCGCCGACGTAGCCGGCCTCGGTGAGGGCGGTGGCATCGGCGATGGAGAAGGGGACGTCGAGGAGCTTCGCGAGCGTCTTGGCGAGGTAGGTCTTGCCGACACCGGTGGGGCCGACGAGGAGGATGTTCGACTTTTCGAGCTCGATGTCGCCGTCGTTGTTGTGGCCGATGCGCTTGTAGTGGTTGTAGACGGCGACAGAGAGGACTTTTTTGGCCTGCTCCTGGCCGATGACGTATTCGTTAAGGTGTTCGTAGATTTTGCGGGGCGGGGGGACGTTCTGGACGGTGACGGTGCCCTGGCGGCTGCCGGAACCGGACGCGGCCTGACCGTTCTCCTCATCGATGATTTCGCGGCAGAGGTCGACGCATTCGTCGCAGATGTAAACGGCGCCGGGGCCGGCGATGAGGCGCCGGACCTGGTCCTGGCTCTTGCCGCAGAAGGAGCAATGGTACTGGACGCGGTTGGTTCGGTTGGTGGCCAAGGCGGTGGTGTCCCCTCTGCGTTATTCGGTGCTATTTGCTGTCCGCCACGGGGCGGAGGAGTTCGTCGACGAAGCCGTACTCTTTAGCGCCTTCGGCGTCGAGGTAGAAGTCGCGGTCGAAGTCGTGGGCGACGCGTTCGACCGGCTGGCCGGTGTGTTTCGCGATGATGTTCCGGATGATTTCGTTGTTGCGAAGGATCTCCTTCGCGGCGATTTCGATGTCAGCGGCCTGGCCGCGGGCGCCGCCGAGGGCCTGGTGCATGTGGACGGTTGCGTTGGGGAGGGCGTAGCGCTTCCCCTTGGCGCCGGCGCAGAGCAGGACGGTGGCCATGGAGGCCGTCTGCCCGACGGCGATGGTGGAGACGTCGGGCTCGATGAGCTGCATCGTGTCGTAGATGGCGAGACCGGCAGTGATGACGCCGCCGGGGGAGTGGATGTAGAGCGAGATATCGCGCTCGGGGTCTTCACGCTGGAGGTAGAGGAGCTGGGCGACGATCAGGTTGGCGACCTGGTCATCGATCGGGGTGCCGAGGAAGACAATCCGCTCCTTGAGCAGGAGGGAGAAGATATCGAAGGCGCGCTCGGAGCGGGGACCGGACTCGATGACGGTGGGGATGACGTCGTAGATGAGCGGGTGGATGCTGGGGGGCTGGTTCATGCCTGTTCCTCCTGGAGTTCGCCCCGGGCGAGGGCGCTAAGGCGTTCGAGGGTCTTCCGCGAGAGCAGGTTGCGGCGGATGGTGGCGACCCCCTCTTCGGTGGCGAACATCTGGCGGAACCGTTCGGCATCGTCGCCCATGGGCGCGACCAGCGAATCGAGCTCCCGTTCTATCTCTTCGGCGGAAACGGTAATCCCTTCAGCTTCGGCGAGCTTTTCGAGGACAAGAGAGCGCTTGACGCGGGTTTCGGCGGCTTCCCGCCACGTTTCGCGGAACTCCTGCTCGGTCCGGCCGATGGTCTGGAGGTAGGCCAGGTACTGCTGGCGGTCGTTGCCCATCGCGTCGCGGATGAGGTGGTCGATTTCGTGTTCGACAAGGATCCGCGGGTATTCGATGGTGGCGATTTCGACGAGCTTATCAACGGCGGCGGCGCGGAAGCGGTTCTCGGCTGCCTCTTCGAGGGTGCGACGGAGGTCGGCCTCGATGCGCTCGCGGAGAGCCTGGAGGGTCGGGAACTCGTCGGCGTTGATGGACTGGGCGAACTCGTCATCGAGCGGGGGCAGCTGCTCTTCCTTTACTTCGCGGAGAGTGATGGTGAAGGCAGCGGTCTTGCCCCGGAAGCGCTCGATGTGGAAGTCCTCGGGGCAGGTGAGATCGAACGTGCGGGACTTGCCCTTTTCGAGGCCGAGGAAGGCTTCGGCAAGCCCTTCGACGAAGAGCGTCTCGCCTTCGCGGAGCTGGAACTCGGCCCCTTCGTCGCGCAGGACCTCTTCGCCGTCGATCGAAGCCGAGACATCGGCGATGAGGATGTCGTTCCACTGGACGGGGCGGTCGACGGGGACGTGGGTGGCGTGGCGCTTGCGGAGCGCTTCGAGCTGCTGGTCGACCATTTCGGGGGTGACTTCGACCGGTTCGCGCTCAACGCGGATGCTTCGGTAGTCGTTCAGTTCGACGGTGGGGCGGACCGGCACGATGGCTTTGAAGCGCAGCGGCTCAAGCGAGGCGATTTCGAGCTCGGGCTGGCCGATGGCCGGGACGTCCTCGGCCACGATGGCCTCGTTGTAGACGTCGGGGACGAGGTCATCGAGGGCTTCGCGGATGAGACCCTGGCGGCCGAATGCCCGCTCGACGATGGCGCGGGGGGCCTTGCCGGGGCGGAAGCCGGGGAAGCGGTTGCGCTTCGCGATGCGGCGGTAGGCGGCATCGAGCGACCGCTCGAGCCGCTCTTCGTCGACTTCGATTTCAAGCTGGACGCGGCTCTCGGGGAGCCGCTCAAGGGTTACCTTCACGGGCTGAAACGTTCCTCCGCTTCGAGTATAGCAAACGACCCGGAGCGGGCCCGGGGGCGACGGGATAGCGTCAGCGGACGGCCTGAGTGCGCGGTTCGAGGAGGTCGACGAGGGCGTCGCCGAGGAGGTTCCAGGCGAAGAAGAAGAGGGTGACCGGGATGGCCGGGGCGAGGAGGAGGTGGGGGTAGCGCTCGAAGGTCTGGGGCCCGGCGCCGGCGGCGATGAGGGAGCCGAAGCTGGCGGTGGGCGGGTCGATGCCGAGCCCGAGGAAGCTGAGGGTGACTTCGGCGCCGGCGGTGCCGGCCATGCCGGCGGAGACGCCGACGACAAAAAGGGGCAGGACGCCGGGAAGGATGTGACGGGTGATGATGCGCCAGGAGGAGGCGCCCATTGCTTCGGCGGCGAGGACGTAGGTCTCCTCGCGGATGGCGAGCGCCTGGCTGCGGACGATGCGGCTGGTTCCGATCCAGGCGAATGGGACGGTGGCGAAGACGATGATGGAGAACTTGACGAAGGTGCGGGCGTCGGAGCCGAGAAAGGTGTTGTCCTGGAGCCAGAAGGCGACGTCGTTGATGCGCGTGCGGAAGGCGGCAGTGATGGCGAGCATGAGGAGGAGGGTGGGAAGGCCGGCGAGGACCTCGCCGACGCGCATGATGAGGGTATCGACCCAGCCGCCGCGGTAGCCGGCCAGCAGGCCGAGGCCGAGCCCGAGGACGAGGCTTCCGCTGATGAGCACGACGACGGTGAAGACCACGGTGGTGCGGGCGGCGTAGATGACCCGGCTGGCGAGGTCGCGGCCGAGGGCATCGGTGCCGAGCCAGTGCTCGGAGGAGGGGCCCTGCCGGGTGGCGCCGGGGACGAGGTTCTGCTCGTAGGGGTCGTGCGGTGCGATGAGCGGCGCGAAGATGCCGCAGGTGTAGAAGATCGCGAGGTAGACGATGGCGAGCATGGCCAGCTTCTTGCGCAGGAGCTGGCGGAAGAAGCGGCGGCGGGGGGACGCGGCCGCGCGGGCTTCGATGGCGAGCGGGTCGGCGGCGATGGCGGTGCTCATCCGCGCTGGCTCCCGAGGCGGATCCGCGGGTCGATGACCGCGTACAGGATGTCGATCAGGATGTTGGCGAGGACGAAGAGGACGGAGCCGAAGAGCACGAGGGCGAGGATTACATCGAAATCGGGCGCAAGGACGGCTTCGAAGCTTTCGGCGCCGATGCCGGGGATGCCGAAGAGCTGCTCGACGATGAGCGAGCCGCCGGCGACGCCGGGGAGGGAGAGCCCGATGATGGTGATGAGCGGGAGGAGGGCGTTGCGGGCGATGTGGCGGATGACAACGATCCGCTCCGGGAGGCCCTTGGCCCGGGCGGTGCGGACGTAGTCCTCTTTCATGACGCTGATGACGGAGGCGCGGACAAAGCGGGCGATACCGGCGGTTCCGGGGAGGGAAAGGACGAGGATGGGGAGGATGATGTTGGCGCTGGTGAATCCCTGCCAGCCGAGGCCGACCAGGTCGAGCTTGATGGCGAAGAGCCACTGGAGGAAGGGGATGGCGACGAAGATGGGGACGGCGTCGATCGCGAGCCAGAAGGAGATGGTGAGCGGGTCGAGGAAGGTGCCGCGGGCGAGTGCGGCGTAGATGCCGGCGGCGATGCCCAGGAAGAAGCTGATGACGAGGGCGATGAAGCCGAGGCGAGCGGAGACCCAGATTTTCGGGAGGATAATTTCGGAAACGGTGAAGTTCTGGTGGCGGGTGGAGATGCCGAGGTCGCCCCGGAGGAGGTTTTGCATGTACTTCACGTACTGGACGTGGATAGGGCGGTCGTAGCCGTATTTTTTGCGGAGGAGGGCGGCCTCTTCTTCCTGGTAGCGCTGGCCGAGGAGGGTATCGACGGGGTCGCCGGGGGCGAGCCGGAGCATATAGAAGACGATGACCGAGATGGCGAAGAGCACCGGGATCGCCCAGAGGAGACGGCGGACGATGTAGCCGGCGAGGCCCGGTGCCACGGGTCACGGCTCCTTGATTTCGACGTACCGGAACTTCGGAATGGTCATCGGGGCATCGGGGAGGCCCTGGACGCACGGTTTGACGAGCATGTGCTCCACGGACCAGAACGTGGGGATGATGGAGGCGTCGTCGATGATCTTCTGTTCGGCCTGGGCGTAGAGCTGGTAGCGGCGTTCGCGGTTGGTTTCGACGCGGGCCTGCTTCAGGAGGGCATCGACTTCGGGGTTCCTGTACTTCGTGTAGTTGAGGGGGCTGTCAGAGGCGAAGAGCTTGCCGAGGAAGTTCTCGGGGTCGGGGTAGTCGGCTGACCAGCCGTCGCTCTGGATCTGGAAGTTGCCCTGGCGCTGTTCGCGGAGGAAGGCAGCGGTATCGATGGCCTGGAGTTCGACGGTGACGCCGAGGACCTTTTGCCAGTTCTCCTGGATGGCGACCAGGACGTCTCCGGGAGCGGCTCCGCTGCCGGCGTAGGTGAGAATGATCCGGGGCATGTTGCTGGCGTACTTCGATTCGGCGAGGAGCTGTTTGGCGCGCTGGGGGTCGTAGGGATAGGTCTTGACGGAGCTGGAGCGGCCGGGCATGGCGCCGGGGACGATGCCGCCGGCGACCTCGTAGTAGTCGAAGAGGAGGACCGTGTTGATGGTCTCGCGGTCGAGCGACATGGCGAAGGCCTGGCGGACCTTCGGGTCGTCGAAGGGCGGCTTGTTGGGGTTGAGGGTGAAGTAGAAGGTGGCGAGCCCGCGGTAGGAGCGGTACTGCTTGGAGAGGGGGTTCGAGCCATCGAGGATGGAATCGAGCAGGGAGGCCGGCACGGGCGTGAGGTGGATTTCGTCGTTCTGGTACTGGGTGAGGAGCGAACCGCCGCCGAGCTGGAAGATGACCTCATCGAGCTTGGGGGGGCCGAGGTGGTAGCGCGGGTTCTTGACGAGGCGGATGCGCTCGGCGGGCTTGAACTCGGCGAGGCGGAAGGGGCCGGTGCCGTTGGGATTGCGGGTCCAGTTGCGGGGGTCGGATTCGATCTGCTGGCGGTCGACGACGAAGGAGACCGGGTAGGTCAGCTCGAAGATGAAGTAGTCGGACGGTTCGAGCAGGTCGATCTGGAGGGTGCGCTCGTCGATGACTTTGACGCCGGAGACGGAAGGGGCGCGGCCCTGGAAGCGGTCCTTCAGGCCGACGATGTTGCCGAGGTAGGCGACGACGGTGGGGGAGGCGTTGGCGGGGTCGGCGGCGCGCTCGATGGAGTACTTGACGTCCTCGGCGGTGACGCGGCGCTGGTTGCCGGTGTGGAAGACGACGTTGTCGCGGAGGCGGAAGGTGTAGGTGCGGCCGCCGTTGGAGACCTCCCAGCTCTCAGCGATATCGCCGACGACCTTGAGGTCAGGGTCGAGGGTCACGAGGCCGCCGAAGATTTCGACGACATACTCGCTGGTCGAGACGTCGACGACCTGAATCGGGTCGAGGACAGTGTTGGGCTGCGAGCCGGGGATGATGAGCGACTTGCCGGCGCAGATGCCGCCGGCGGAAGAGCGGGGCCGGTCGCTGCCGCCGGGCGAGGCCGGGGTCGTGTCGTCGTTGCCGCCGCCGGCGAGGGCGATGACGAAGACGACCCCGACGGCGAGGATGAGGAATGCGACCACGCCCATCATGAGGGCGAGCAGGCGGTTCGACATCGTTCGGACTCCTGCGGCGGCGTTGGCCGAAGCCGGCACCGGGGGCGCCGGCGCGGCGTCCCGGATGGCCTACAAGGGTACACGCCCGTGCGGGCCGAGGGGATCATCCCGCGCACGGGGCGGTGAAAAGAGCGCTTTACTGCGGCGCGATCACGCGGATGCCGAGTTCTTCGAGCTGCTTCGGGTCGACCGGTGCGGGCGCGCCCATGAGGGGGTCGGTGCCGGAGGATGCTTTCGGGAAGGCGATGACGTCGCGGATGTTGTCGGTGCCGACGAGGGACATCATGAGCCGGTCGATGCCCATGCCGACGCCGCCTTCGGGCGGGACGCCGTAGTCGAGGGCATCGAGGATGACGCCGAAGCGCTCCTGCTGCTCCTCGCGGGAGTAGCCCATGAGCTCGAACACCTTCTCCTGGTGGCGGCGCTTGTTGATGCGGATGGAGCCGCCGCCGATTTCGACGCCGTTGAGGACGAGGTCGTACTGGCGGGCGATGACAGCACCGGGGTCGGTATCGAGGAGGGGCTCGTGTTCGGGGAGGAAGCCGCTGAAGGGGTTGTGGGTGGCATCCCAGCGGTTCTCCTCGGGCCGCCACTCGAGGAGCGGGAAGCCGGTGACCCAGGCCATGCGGTACACAGACGGGTCCTTGAGGCCGAGGCGGGTGCCGAGTTCGTCGCGGACTTCGTGGAGGGAGCGGGCGACGACGGCGGGCTGGTCGGCCACGATGAAGAGCATGTCGCCATCGCGGGCGCCGGTGCGGGCGCGGATCGCGGCGAGCTCCTCGGCGGTGAGGAACTTCGCGATCGGCGAGCGGGGCTCGCCGGGGAGGAAGCCGATGTAGGCGAGGCCTTTGGCGCCGCCGGAGCGGGCGATTTCGGTGAGCTCGTCGATCTCGCGGCGGGTCATCTCGGCCTGGCCTTCGACGCGGATGGCCTTGACCCGGCCGCCGGCCGCGAGGGCGCCGGCGAAGACCTGGAAGGCCGTGCCGCGGACGGCATCGGAGATGTCGATGAACTCGAGGCCGAAGCGGAGGTCGGGGCGGTCGATGCCGTATTTCTCCATGCATTCGGCATAGGTGAGCCGGGGGATGGAGCGCGACGGGAGCTTCGCGGTGCCGAAGCGGGAGAGGACTTCGACGTAGAGGTCTTCGACGAGGCCCATGACGTCGTTTTCGTCGACGAAGGCCATTTCGAGGTCGAGCTGGGTGTGCTCGGCGACCCGATTGGCGCGGAAGTCTTCGTCGCGGTAGCAGCGGGCGAGCTGGAAATACTTTTCGAAGCCGGCAGCCATAAGGAGCTGCTTGAGGATCTGGGGCGACTGCGGGAGGGCGAAGAAGGTGCCGGGGCGGATGCGGGCGGGGACGAGGAAGTCGCGGGCGCCTTCGGGGGTGCTCTTGACGAGGGTGGGGGTTTCGATTTCGTAGAAGCCGCGGCTGCTGAGGTAGTCGCGGATGAAGCGAACGACTTCGTGGCGGAGCTTGATGACGCTGGCGACCTCGGGCCGGCGGAGGTCGAGGTAGCGGTACTTGAGGCGGAGGTGCTCGTCGACGTCGGCGGGCTCGTTGATGTAGAAGGGCGGGGTCTGGGCTTCGGCGAGGACGGTGCAGGCAGAGGGGATGACCTCGACCTCGCCGGTCGGGAGGTTTGGGTTGACGGTAGCAGGGCTCCGGAGGGCGACGGTGCCCTTCACCTGGAGGACCCACTCGACGCGGGCGCGATGGGCGATGGCGTGGGCCTCAGGGTTGTCGGGGTTGAAGACGACCTGGACGATGCCGGAGGTGTCGCGGAGGTCGATGAAGATGAGGCCGCCGTGGTCGCGGCGGCGGTGGACCCAGCCGGCGAGGGTCACGGCCCGGCCTTCGTCGGAGCGGCGGAGCTCGCCGCAGTAGGCATCCTTGAGCATGTCGGACAGGGTAGCGGAGCCGCGGCTTACGCGGTGGGACGCGCCGGCGGCGCGAAGGACTCGAGCTCCTCGCGGAAGGCCTGCTCGACGGCGGCTTCGACGCGACGGCGGAAGCGGTCGTAGGCTTCGACGAGCCGCCGGCCTTCGTCGGTGAGCGCGGAGTGGCCGCCGCCGGCGCCGCCGACTTCGGAGCGAACGAGCTGGAAGCCGAGGTTGGCCTCGAGTTCGCGGATTTTGCCCCAGGCACGACGGTAGGAGAGCCCCATGGCAGATGCGGCGGCGGCGAGGGAACCCGTCTCGCCGACAAGGGTGAGCAGGCGCAGGCGGTAGTCGGACATGACGAGCCGGTCGCCGGCTTCGAGCCAGAGTTTGCAGCGGGGCGAGAGTTCGGCCATGGGCCCAGCCTAGCCGGTCGGCGGGTGCCCGGCCACCGGTTCGTGGTAGAACGCGAGGACGGCGGTGAGCAGCATGGCGGAGGGCACGCGGAAGCGAAGTTCCCACTGGAGGCCGGGCAGGGAATCGGTCGCGGTCCGGTAACGTTCGGAGCCGGGGAACTCGTCGAGGAGTTCGAGGGCGAGACCGGCATCGGCAAGGGCGGTAAGGAGGTCGCCGAGGGTCCACGGGTTATCGCCGGGTCGAAACGGGAAGTACCCGCGGGCCACGACGAGGAGCCCCTTGTGGAGGCCGACGACGTTCGCGAAGGGGTGGCGGTCATAGAGGACGAGGCGGCCGCCGGGGGCGAGCAGGACAGCGATGCTGGCAGCGTAGCGGTCGAGGTCGGTATCGGGTGCGAGGCCGCCCCAGCAGTGGTAGACGAGGTCGAAGCTGCCGGGCATGCGGGCGGCGAGCTCTTCGAGGGCGCCGAACTGCCAGGCGAGGGTGCGCCCGGCGGCGTCGGCGAGGCTGCGGCCGCGTTCGGCTGCGGTCTCCGAGGGGGAACCAGGCGGTCACGTTCGCGCCGAGGTTGACGAGAGAGAGGGCCTCTTCGGCCTGGTTTTCCGGGGTGACCGGCCCGACGAGGGCGCGGAGGCCGGCGGGCGCACCGAGAGCAGCGGCCTCGTCTTCGGAGAAGCAGGAGCCGCCGTGGGCGTAGAAGGCGGGGTCGATTTCGAACCAGGCCGGCGACGGTTCGAGGGTCCGGCTCATGCGTTGAGGTCGGAGCGGGACGACTGGATCGGCATGACGTGGGAGTAGTCGTTGATGGTGAGGATGACCCGGCGGGTGTCGGCGGCGCGCATGACGCTGATGGAGGTGTGGTGGACGGGGACGAGGTGGTCGAAGGGGGAGCCGAAGACATCGCTAAGGATGGCGTTGATGACGCCGCCGTGGCAGACGACTGCGACGCGCATGCCGATGGACTCTTCGATGATGCGGTCCATGGCGCGAAAGACTCGCTGGCGGAAGGCGTCGACATCCTCGCAGAAGGGGTAGGCGCTGTGCTTGCGGGTGCGGGTGACTTCCCGGTAGACCTCGACGAGCTGTTCGCGGGTGTAGATATCGAGGAGCCCCTTGTCCTGCGGGGCACGCTGCCAGAGGTCGATTTCGCGGAGGTCGGGGATAACGACGGGTTCCATACCGTGGTGGACGGCGATGGCCTTCGCGGTGTCGTAGGCGCGGCGCATATCGGACGAATAGACGCGGCCGAGGCGGGCCGGGGCGAGCCGTCTGCCGACGGCTTCGGCCTGCTTCTGGCCGAGTTCGGAGAGCGGGGCATCGTAGGCCTGGCCGAGGGGGATGTTCTCGAAGAACTTCTGCTCGCCGTGACGGATGAGCAGGATTTCGACCATGCCCTCGAAGGAGTCGACGAAGGGGTTTTCGAGGTCGATGGTGCGGACGCGGCGGACGGCGGTCATTCGAGATTCACTCCCGGCATGGCGACGGCTGCGAGGTCCGGTTCGACACGCTGGACGTATTCGCTGGCTGCGACGAAGGCGCGGAGGCCCCGGACGAGGGCTTCGAGGTCCTCGTGGTTCATTTCGATGAGGATGCGGCGGGTGAAGATCTCGGTGCCAGTTTCGAGGCGGGAGCAGGTGGCTTCGCCCTGCGCGGTGAGGAAGTTGCGGACGAGGCGGCGGTCGGTGTCGTCGTCTTCGCGGCGGACGAGGCCGGCTTTGACAAGGCGGTCGACGATGCCGGAGATGGTTGGCGGGGTGACGCCGAGGCGGGCGGCGAGTTCGCCGGCGGTGACGCCGGGCTCTTCGCGGACGAGGAAGAGGACGCGGAGCTGGGCGGTGGTGAGGCCCATTTCGGCCCAGGCACGGAAGCGGAGGGGGTCGAAGAGGTTGACGGTTTCGCCGAAGAGCCGGATTGCCGCGTCGACGGCGCTTTCGGATGCGGGAGGAGACTGCACGGGACGCCTCGAATGTCGTTCGTCGGTACGGAGGGAACTGTACCACCGTCGGCGGCTTGCCTCCTCCCCGGCGGAGGCGGGCATACTTGGAATGATGGCACTGGACCTGGACCCGGGAACGGCTGCGCTGGGCAACCCGCGGCTGATTGCCGCGATTATTGCGGAGATGGACGGCGGGGCGATCCCGTTCCAGCGGTTTATGGAGCTGGCGCTCTACCACCCGGAGCACGGCTACTACCGGAAGCGGGGGCGGATCGGGCGGCAGGGGGATTTCCTGACCAGCCCGGTGATCCACCCGATGTTCGGGTGGGCGGTTGCGGGGTGGTGCCGGGAGGTGTGGGAGCGGCTGGGCCGGCCGTCGCCGTTCACGATTTTCGAGCCGGGCGCGGGCGAGGGGCACCTCGCGCGGGCGGTGCTGGACTGGGCCGAGGGGCGCGACCCGGCGTTCGCGGCCGCGATCCGGTACATCGCGCTGGAACC
>Ga0308392_1000847_pt1 | contig 12763 bp, 9 predicted proteins | sample Hotspr20Samplem2_FD_202361 | JGI IMG/M metagenome (GOLD analysis project Ga0308392, IMG submission 202361) | Hot spring phototrophic mat microbial communities from Octopus Spring, Yellowstone National Park, Wyoming, United States - 20050624_m2 ... | reverse complement strand
TTATAGTAGAGGGCGCCGAGGGTATCCCAGATGTACCAGGCATCGGGCTTGTAGGAGAGGGCGTCTTTGGTCCAGGCGATGGCGGCCCAAAGAGCCACTGGATCGTTGAGATGCTCATAGATGTGCCAGGCCATGTTGTTTAGGCTATTGGCTAACTTTTCCCGCTCTTCTGCATCGGGAGGGCCGATGGACTTTATAAGGGCTACGTATTGGGAGGCATATAGAAAGCCTTGGGTATGATGGTTATCTTTTTCGCTTTGTAGGAGGAGGTCGGAGATTTGTTCCAATGCCAGAGGTTCTGCAAAAGGAAAACGTTCTTGAAGGGTTCTGGCGTAGTTCAGGGTATTTTCGGCGGCTTGGAGGAGGGGGTCGGGAGAAGACTGAGCTTTGAGTTGGGTGATTTCGCTTTGGAGGTACTGAACGAGATAGGTTTCTATGAGGGGCTCGTAGATTTCAGTCCAGGTTTTGGAGGGCAGGAGGTTTTGGAGGGTGTCGGCGATGTGGAGGGCGTAGGTTTGGGCTGCGGGGAGACGTAAGGCGGCTGCTTGCAGGTACTTGTAGGCCTGAGGTTCGTATAGCCAAGCCATGCGGGGAGAGGGAAAAGCCTGAAGGTAGGCTTCCCAGGTTTCATGGAGGGTAACGGAGTCCCCTGCCGAAAGCGCCCAAAGAAAGTATCGCCGGACAAGCTCGGGCGTGCGATCCCCTTTCTCAAACTTCTTTTGGAGGCGGGGAAGCTCAGCCTGGTAGCTCAAAGCCGCTTTTACGATATCTTGCCATTTTTGGTATACTTCGGGAGCATCGCCGTCCTTCCCCATGGGAGCCCCCTCCATCCGATAAAAAAGCTCTCCATTCGGATAGAGAAAAAGAAAGGTGGGAAAGGCCCTTACCTGATATCGTTTGGCCAAAGCCTCGCTGCCAGGGGTGTTATTTTCTCCGCTGGCAGCGTAGATTTTGAGGGGAACGAAATGAGGGCGAATCAGACTATCCAACCACGGCCTACTGAGGACTTGGGCTTCGGTCCAGCGACAGGGGCCGCACCAAGTGGCCGCTACCATGACCCAAAGAGGTTTTCGGGTTTTTTGCGCCTCTCTGAAAGCCGCCTCAATATCGGTAGTGTATTTCAAACCTTGAGCTCCTGCAAAAGAAAGCAGAAGAGCTATCACCCTTCCAGAGAGCATCGCATAAAGGTAGCTTAGAGGCCTATCCGCTGTTTTACCCAAGCGCATGGGTTATTTTAGCCTTTTTTAGAGTCTAACGCAGGATTTCCCGAGCGATGACGAGCTGCTGGATTTCGGAGGTGCCTTCCCCAATGGTACAGAGCTTGATGTCGCGGTAGTACTTTTCTACGGGGTAATCTTTGATGTAGCCATAGCCGCCGAAGATTTGCACGGCATCGTTGCAGATTTTGACGCCGATTTCGCTGGCATAGTACTTAGCCATGGAGCTATACAGATTGACGGGCTCTCCGGTGTTTTTCTTGTAGGCGGCTTGGAAGAGTAGCATTTCAGCGGCGGCGATTTCCATGGCCATGTCGGCCAGCTTGAAGGCAATAGCTTGGTGTTCTATAAGGGGTTTTCCGAACTGGGTGCGCTGTTGGGCATAGGAGAGGGCCGCTTCATAAGCTCCCCGGGCAATCCCTAACGCCAGCGCCCCAATAGAAATCCGCCCCCCCTCCAAAACCTTCATCGCCTGATGAAACCCTTCTCCTACCTCGCCTATACGCTGGGCATCCGACACCCACACCCCATCCAGTCCCACCCAGCTCGTCTCACTGGAACGCATCCCCAATTTGTCTTCTTTCTTACCTGGGATAAGGCCTGGCGTCCCCTTCTCAATAATGAATGCCGTGGCGTTACGATGGGCTCGGCGTTCCCCCGTGCGAGCCATCACCACATACACATCTCCCGAAATCCCATGCGTAATGAAGTTCTTTTGCCCCGTAATCCGCCAGCCCTCACCCTCTCGCACGGCTACGGTATCCATATTGGAGGCATCGGAGCCCGTATTAGGTTCCGTAAGGGCCCAAGCGCCAATCCATTCCCCCGAAGTGAGCTTAGGAAGGTATTTCTGCTTTTGCGCTTCGCTCCCAAAGTAGTAAATATGCCCCACCGCTAAGGAATTATGCGCAGCCACGGAGAGCGCAAAGCCCCCATCTACCTTACCCAGCTCCATAATAGCCGCCGCATACTCATAATATCCCAGCCCTGCCCCTCCATACTCCTGCGGCACGAATATGCCTAAAAGCCCCAACTGCCCCGCCTCCCGAAATAGCTCTATGGGAAACCGCTGCGTTTCATCCAGCTCCCGAACTACGGGGGCCAGCCGCTCCTGCGCAAACTGCCGCACAATCTCCTGAATGTGCCGCACACTCTCCGGAAGCTCCAAGGAAAATGAGCCCACCTGTGTCGCTATCATCCCGTCCATGCAGGCAAATGTAACAAATCTCTTTGTGCCCCTCGTTACTTCCAGTCGGCTTGCATTTTCCTCTTATGAACTCCCATGTGTATCTTTGCCTCACGCGCAAAGGCTGGCTATCCCTCTTGCTTGGGACCAGCTTTTTGTTAGGGCAGGCCGCCAAGTATCCTCCTAACTCCTATCAGAACCTTATGGCTGATGTCTATGCTCGGCACCCTCAGGTGCCTAAGGGCCTGCTGGAAGCGGTCGCCTGGCGAGAAAGTCGTTGCTCGCCGCTAATCCCTGCCGAGCCCTCCTGTGTGGGCATCCCCCAAGGGTGGGGCCTCTTCGGCTGGATAGAAGACGGCCGGGGCTACTTCCGAGAAAATCTCCTCCTCATCGCGGAAAAAACCGGCCTCCCCATCTCTGAGCTCAAAACCAACCCCACTCTCCAAGCCGAAGCCTTCGCCCGCGCCTATGAAACTTATTGCCAAGAGAAACGTCTCCCCCCTAAATCCCCCGAATCCGTAAAGAACTTCCTCATAGCGATAAGCTACCTGCCCCTTCCCGAAGACCCCGTAAATGACTTTGCGCTTCAGAGCGAACTCTTTGAGACTTTTCGCTTTTTGACGGACCCTGAGGCTGCCGCTCAGTACCACTTCCCTAAATGGGAAATTAGCTTACAGGAGCTTTTCGGTAAAAATTATTCCCTTCTGGCCTTTTCTCCCGTCCGCATCGTCGGTGAAGAAGTGCAAACCGTAGACGGCACCCCCTTCCAGCGCACGAATAATGCCGATTATTCGGGGGCGATCTGGGACCCTGCCCCCAGTTGTAACTACAGCTCCCGAAATGGCACTTCCATCACCCATGTAACCCTCCATACCGTCCAGGGCACTTACGCAGGATGTATCTCCTGGTTCAAAAACTGCAGTGCGCAGGTCTCAGCGCATTATGTGATTCGCTCTTCGGATGGGCAAATCACTCAAATGGTTCGGGAAGCGGACAAAGCCTGGCATGTCGGCACGGAAAACCCCTACACCATCGGCATAGAACACGAAGGGTACATCAATAATCCCAGCTGGTACACCACCGCCATGTATCATGCTTCGGCGGCCTTAGTTCGCAACATCTGCCAACGTCGCAGCATCCCGCGCAATTCTACTTGGTTTGGTGATGCCTGTACGGGTTCCACCTCCGCCTGCCTCGTTCGTATAAAGGCCCACCAGCAGTACCCTAATCAAACCCACACCGATGTCGGCCCCTATTGGGACTGGAACCGCTATTATCAGCTTGTGGCAGGCCCTACCTATACTATCCAGCAGACCCTTACTGCCGCCTCGGGTACAGTTTATGATCCGGGAGGACCATCAGGAGATTATAGCAATAACCAGCGCTACTTTATCAAAATTGCCCCTCCGGGAGCCACGGCGATTACCTTGACTTTTCAGCAGTTCAGTCTGGAAAATAACTTCTCAGCTTCTACGAAAGGCGGAGATTATCTTTATATTTACGATGGAGATACGACGACGGCGCCGCTGCTGAGGCGTCTGACGGGCACAAGTTTGCCCAACCCGATTACCTCTACGGGGGGCAAGGTCCTTTTGGAGCTGCGCACCGACTGCTCTAATCCAATGGCAGGCTGGCAGCTAAGCTACACCGCTAATATCAACGCGGGTACTTTCGACAACATCCCTCCCACCACCGCCATAGGGCCCGCCCCCGACTGGGTTACACAAAACTTTTCCCTCGCTTTCACCGATAACGACAATGTCGGCGTAGAAAAAGCCTTTTACCTTGTTATGTACGACAGCGCTGGGGATTGGCGGGCGAATGCGGAGCGAGGGTTTTTCAGCGATAATTTCGTGGGGCCGGCCCTCCACCCGGAATGGACTTCGCATGTCGGCACCTGGCTCATCTTTGATCCGGGCAATGGCGACTCCGTCCTCCGCCAAACCGATGAGTCCATCTCTAACACCAATCTTTATGCCTACCTTCGCCAAGACCTTTCTAACCGCTCTCTCTATCACTGGGCAGGCCGTTTCGTCCGAGATACCTCCAATAACTGCCGCATGGGCCTACATATCTTTGCGGATGATCCTACCCTCTCCGACCGGGGCAACTCCTACTTCGTCTTCTTTCGTTTGCAGGGCCAAAAAGTCCAGCTCTACAAAGTCGTCAATAACTCTTGGGGGAGTGGGCCGGTAGCTCAGGTTACCTACCCCTTCCAAGATGGCGTCTGGTACGACTTCAAGTGGAGTTATGACCGTAGCACGGGCGACCATCGCATCTATGTCAATAACCAGCTCGTGCTCAGCTGGAAAGACCCCGCCCCCATCCAATCCGGCTCCTACATTTCTCTACGCACAGGTAATGCCCGGGCAGAGTACAATAACTTCAAAGTTTATCGTTCCAGGCCTATTAATGGCAGTGTTACGATTCGGGTGGGCCTAATAATAATCATGATATTCAGCGGCAGTCGGACCATCCTACGCATTATGTGGGGCGGATTCGGAGTATCGTTCAAGACTCGGCGGGTAATCTTTCCAGTACTCCAGCTCGGGATGTTCGGGTAGACTGGACTCCCCCTGTGCCACCGCCGTATGTGTATGATGGAAGCGACTTCTTGCAGGATCAGGATACCCTCTACCAAGATACCCTTCTTTTGGGAAGCTGGGGGGCCGCTACGGATCCTCACTCCGGCGTCACAGAATATCAGTATGCCCTCAGCACAGCTGTAGGCGACTCTAATGTGATTAGCTGGACCTCTACGGCTCAGACCAGCTTTTTAGCAGAAAGGCTTTCTTTGGGAACGTTTCAGCAAGGGACGCGCTACTACATTGGCATTCGGGCCCGCAATGGCGCTAACCTCCTAAGCCCTCCCACCTATTCGGATGGGTTTGTTTATGATGTGATCACAACGGGGTTTTCAACTCCTCCAATGCAGGTGCTTTTGGCGCCTAACCCGTCAGCGGGAGCCAGCTATATTTATTTCCTGGGGCATCTCGCAGGGCCTATGGAAGTGCAGGTTTTAGACCCCCTGGGGCGCACGCTATGGTGTATCCTGACCCAAGAATCCTGCCTTCAGCTGCCGGAACTTCCCAAAGGCACCTATCTCATCCGGATACAAGGACCCTATGCTACCCCTACGACCCTTCGCTGGATAGTTATAGGAAGTTAGCCTGCCTGCTTAGCTATCCTCTCCCCCAATACCTAATAAAAGACAGATCGGCGAAGGAGCCCCATTATCTTTTGCAGTAAAAGTGCCAGTAGGGGGGGCGTTCTGAAAATCGTATCTCTGAGTAGGTATCCGAGAGGGTGTTTATTTCTTTTCGGCTAAAACGCTGCTCAATGCGAGTAAAAAATCTATCGTACACATCTTGCTGGATTCGTTTCAGAGTTTTGCCAGCGTAATTTTCGTAGAGGGGTATTTTGGAGGCCCAGCCCAAGGGGCGCACGAGATGGCCTAACCCAATCCACGGCAAGTATAAGGTTATCATAAGGAGCCAGCTTAAGCTTTCTCGCAGTAAAGGCGACCGAATGTGAGAAAGCCCTTTGCGTAAAAGAGTCACCCCCCCTAAAAGCCACCGAAAATACACCGGCTTATTGTCCAAAGCATAATAGAGATAAATAAGATGCTCGGGTGCATAAGTGCTAATATGACGAGCGGCATCTAATGCATTGATGGGCAGATGGTGTAAGACGCCCAGACAGATCGCAAAATCTGCAAAGTCTTGCCTGAAAGGTAGGCGCATAATGTCGCCCATAAAGAATAATGCATGTTTGGCATCTTGTAGGTTTTTCCTTGCTACGAAGATGGATTCTGAAAAATCTATTAGAATCAGTTCTCGGCAAATATCCTTTACGAAATAACTCCACCTGCCGATGCCACACCCTAAGTCGCAAAACCGCTTACCCCTCAGAGAAGGCAGGTCTACCACATCAAAGTAAGCCTCAAATTCCTGCTGGTGCTCGGGTAAAATTTCAGAAAATCTCTGCCACTCTGCGCCAAAGGTGAACTGGATGTCCTTGGCTATGGAGCCGGAAAGGTTGGGGGGGCTTGGGCTTAGCTCTGCCATGTTTTTATCCTTCCGAAGGGAGGGCGGATACTCAGAAGGTTCCAAGAGAATGATCACATCACCCATAATCGGGTACACATGCGAATCTACAATCAGCTTATTCTCATACAGTTCTACGGGCTTTCCCCACAAGTCCTCTAAGATGGGGATTTTATCTGCGTAATACATGCGGCATAAAGGTACGGCATAAGGGTCCGTCTGCATTCTCGTGAAATGCCTATCTTTGTGCCGATGAGTGTTACAGCCGAAGCTGTTAAGCGCCTGCGGGAGACTACGGGCGCGGGTATCATGGATTGCAAGAAAGCCTTAGAAGAGTCCAGCGGCGACTTTGAGAAAGCCATAGAAATTCTTCGTAAGAAAGGCCATAAGATGGCGGCTGCCCGCCAAGAGCGCACAGCTAAGGAGGGGGCTGTCTTTGCTGCCACGCAAAAGACCGTTGGGCACCTCTTGCTTCTGGCCTGTGAAACGGACTTCGTGGCTCGCAATGCAGACTTTCAGGCTTTTGGAAAAGCCCTGGTAGAAGCAGCCCTGGCCCAAAATATTCACTCCAAAGACGAACTGGCTAACATCAAGATCAACGGAAGCTCCTTTTCTGACAAGTTAGCGGAGCTAACTACGCGTATTGGCGAAAAGATTGAGGTTGGCGACTGGGGGCGTTTGGAAGGGGAATATGTCACGGCTTATATTCACTTAGGGGGGCGAATCGGGGTGCTGGTGGCGCTGAAAGGGGTGGCAAGCCTTTCCGAAGAGACCTTGTATGAAGTGGGTCAGAATATTGCCATGCAAGTGGCGGCGCTGCGCCCTATTAGCGTGAGCCGAAATACGGTTCCTGCGGACATCTTGGAAAAAGAAAAGGAGATTGCCCGGGAGCAGGCCCGCGCCGAAGGCAAACCCGAACATCTGCTGGAAAAAATTGCCATTGGCAAGCTGGAAAAGTTCTTCAAGGAAGCGGTACTTTTAGAGCAGGAGTACTTCAAAGATTCTCAAAAGACGGTTGGGCAATACTTAAAGAGCATTTCCCCGACCTTGGAGGTGAGTGGATTTTTGCGCTTTCAGGTAGGCGGGAAATGAAGTATCGGCGCATTCTTCTTAAGATGAGTGGGGAGGCGCTGGCGGGAGAGCGGGGATTTGGGATAGAGGCGCAGCGGCTGCGGTATTATGCGGAGGAGATTCGGTCGGTGGCTCAGTTGGGTGTGCAGGTGGCGGTGGTGATTGGAGGTGGGAATCTTTTTCGGGGGATTGAGGGGAGCGAGCAAGGCTTAGACCGGGTGCAGGCCGACTACATGGGGATGCTGGCTACGGTGATTAATGCCTTAGCTCTTCAGAATGCGCTGGAGCAGGTGGGCGTTCCTACTCGGGTCCAATCGGCTATTGAAATGGCCCGGGTATGTGAGCCGTTTATTCGGCGGCGGGCGATCCGGCACTTGGAGAAGGGGCGGGTAGTGATTTTTGCGGCGGGCACGGGGAATCCCTTCTTTACTACGGACACCGCAGCTACTTTACGGGCTATTGAGATTGGCGCGGATGTTCTGCTCAAAGCTACCAAAGTAGATGGCATTTATACAGCTGATCCCGCCAAGGACGAAACCGCCCAAAAACTTCCCCACATTACCTATCAAGAAGCTCTGGATAGGCGGTTAGCGGTGATGGACCTTACGGCTTTTACGCTTTCCCAAGAGAATCGCCTGCCTGTCATTGTTTTCAATATTTTGGAGCGGGGAGCCCTCTATCGTATTGTCTTAGGAGAAGCGGTCGGGACGATTGTAACGGGTTAGGGCCATGAGCTGGTGGGCGTGGTTAGAGCAGGAGTGGTATGGTCTATCCATTTTGCGGTGGAGCATAGCCGGCGCTCTTCTGGTTGGGATATTCTTTTTGCGCAGGCTGATAGCTAAGGGCTTTTCTCGGCTACTTTATTTCTTTGCTTTCCGGCAGCAAGCGCATATTACCCTCCAAGAGCTGGAGACACTCATGCAACCCGCCTGGATATTTCTACTGGCTATTGCGACTTTTTATACGAGTGCTCGTATTGTTCGTTTTCTGCACTTGCCTCCCATTTCTCAGGAGATTATTCAGCGGGTTTTTGAGGGTTTAGCGCTATTGGCGGGGGGCTTGATTGGGAGTCGACTCTTAGCGGTATTTGAGACTATTCTTCAGCACCGCTTCAATGAGAGCGGCGAAACATACAAGTCTCAGCTCATTCATCCGCTTTTTAGCGTGGCGCGTATTGTGCTGTTTTTGATTGTGATTCTTTTGATTTTGCAGCACACGCTTCGGCTCAATGTCGGGGCTCTTTTTACGGGTTTGGGGTTAGGGGGTTTGGCGGTTGCGCTGGCGGCTCAGGAGACGCTCCAGCACTTTATTGGAGCGATGGTGATTTTTACGGACCGACCTTTTCAGATTGGGGAGGTTATCCAGCTGGAAAGCGGCACCATGGGCACCGTAGAAAAAGTGGGCCTGCGCTCCACCCAAATCCGAACCTTTGATGGCCTTTTGCTGGTAGTCCCAAATAAAAAGCTCGTGGATTCCCTTGTTACGAATCTCTCCCGTGTTCAACGTCGGCGGGTCTGGATACGAGTTGGCCTTCTCTACAGCACACCCACCTCAGTCCTGGAGAGCCTTCAAAAGGACCTCCTCACGGAGGTACAAGCCCTGCCTTTTATCCTCTCTGAGCCCGCGCGGCCCCAGGTGCTTTTTACCAACTACTTGGACTCAGCCATAGAACTAAGCCTTATTGCGTACTTTGACCCTGCTTATATCTATCCGGAGACGGGCCAGCCTATAACCCTATTTCAGGTTCAAAATATCCTCAATACGCTCATTTTACGCACAGTGCGGCGGTATGCTCCCCAAACCGACTTTGCTTTCCCCACGCGTACGCTTCATTTGGTTACCTTGCCGCCCGATTATGAGGTTTCTCAGGTTTCACGCCGCACCTAATAGCCCTTTCTCACTATGAGCTATTCTCGCATGCGCTTTATTCTACTTTGGCTCCGACAGCCTTGCGGCTACTTTCCCGCAGGCAGCCCTAAATAGTAAGAGCCTCGGGAGCTTTGCTAAAAACCTGATGAAGAGTTGAGCTTTTTTGAGCACGTGTTTGAGCACATGTCGCATATTAGCCACATAACTGCTCATGAATCGGCGGATGAGAGGCACTTTTGCGTTATGTATGATGGCAGTTGATCTTTATGGAGAAGGAGTCTTGCGAGAGGACCCGATGTCGCCCCGCTAAAGTACCTAATGGTAAGTGCCTAAAACCATCGGTGGAGGAAATGTGTTATATCTACCTAATGCTGAACTTTCTTATGGACTTCTGGGGAGGTAGAGGCGGGGGGTCTGGACATCAAAGTATTATTTTGGTGCTATGGGTTTGATAGATGGTTTGTTAGGGCGGAAGCCCGTAGAGGAGGTGCCTTATGCGGACTTGGTGGAGGGGGCGAATGATGTGGTGCTGGCGGTACATGCGGCACAGGGGACGGTGCTTTATGCGAATGGAGCCTTAGCGGGGCTCTTAGGATATCCTCGGGAGGAAGTGGTGGGCCGCAGCTTTGCGGAGTTATGCATGCCGGATCAGGTACTGCGCAGTGCAGAGCTAATAGCGGACGCCTGGGAAAAAGGCGGAGCGGTATCTACTGAGCTTTCCCTGCGCCATAAAACCGAAAAAGCCCCCATTCCCGTAGAAATCAGTACTCGCGTCACCCAAGTGGGTAAAGCCCCTGCCATCATTTTATATATCCGGGACATACGAGAGCGCCTGCGGCTGACCCGAATGATTGAGGAGAAAAATCGCCAGCTTCTGGATAGTATTAGTTATGCCCGCAGACTCCAGTTTGGTGCTATTCCACCCGTATCCACCCTGAAAAACCTATTTCCGGAAAGCTTTCTCTTGTATTTACCTCGGGATATAGTCAGTGGGGATTTTTACTGGGTAGTGGAGACGTCGCGTAGTTACTTTTTAGCTGTGGGAGATTGTACGGGTCATGGGGTGCCGGGTGCCATGATGGTCATGCTAATGCTGAGCTCTCTCCCTCAGGCGTTGGCTAACTTGGAGGAGCCCACTCCCGCAAGGCTCTTGACTTTCTTACATCAGCAGGTATGCCTCATCTTTGATACGGAAAAGATTCGCGATGGAGCCGATATGATCATCTTGGAAGTGCAGAAGACAGAGCCTAATTTACGCTGGGCTGGGGCCGGTCGCCCCCTTTGGTGGATCACGAGAGAGGGCTTTTACGAAGCCAAAGGCGAACGCGCCAGCATCGGAGGGTACACGCCAGTCGGGTATAACTTTTCGGATAAGACCCTGCCTATAGAAGAAGGTATGCGCCTGTATCTCTTTTCAGACGGCTATGGAGATCAATTTGGCGGGATAGAGGGGAAAAAGCTTTCTACGGGCCGCTTTAAGCGGATTTTGCAAGAGACAGCCCATTTACCGCTCCCTGAGCAAGGCGAAGCGCTCCACCGGTTCTTTGTAGAATGGAGAGGGGATTACGAGCAGGTGGACGATGTGCTGGTTTTAGGCCTAAACCCCCTTCGTAGGTAATATGTCTGGCATGGAGAGGGTGAGACGTTTCTGGAATCCATATCCTATTCCCACTTATGGGGGTTTGCTTTTACAGATTGGGGCTCTGGGGTATAGTTTAGGAGGGGGGCCTTATGCGTCGTATGCGGCGTGGGTGGGGGCCCTTGGGAGCGGACTGATTGGGGCGGACTTTCAGCGGTTTACGGGGCCCCTTCAATATGCGGCGGCGTTTATAGGGAATACGTTGGTAGCTTTTACGTTGCCGGGTAGCTGGCTAGCGCGTCTATTTTTATATGTGCCGGCGCTGGTGCTTTTTGCGACGGCGCTAACGATACGGCAGCGATTCATGCATATATTTACTTACACGCGTTATCTCTGGGCGGAGCCGCTGATGCTTTTGGTTGGGGCTGGGCTGTTATTTTTGGGGGGTTATTTAGAGGGGGTGTGGCCCTGGGCCGGTTTGGTAGCGGCCTTACCGGGAGCTGTGATCTCAGGAGGGTATATTCAAGATGCACCCTACATTGCAGCGGGGGCCAGTCGCGGTTATGCTGTGAAAGTGGGTGATGTGGCTCCGGACTTTGAGCTGCCCAGCACTAAGGGAACCTGGGTACGTCTCCATTCGTACTTCCCGCGCAATCCCGTGCTACTCCTCTTTGTGCGGGGAGACTGGTGCCCAGGGTGCCACATGATGCTACGTACCTACGAACGCCATAAACACCGCTTCTATGAAAAAAATGTCATCATCTTAGGCATTGGTCCAGACCCTCTGGGCGTCAATCAAGCTATGATAGAGCGCCTTGGCGTATCTTTCCTCATGCTTTCTGATGAAAACTTTACTGTTATTCGCCGGTACGGCAATGCTTACCAGAATGAATTCCTTCAAAAAACGGCGGCAGGATACGAAGCTGGGATACCCCTTCCTGCTGCCTACCTGATTGACCGGTACGGGATAGTGCGCTACATATCCAGCTCCGAATATGTCGGCGAGTTTTTGGACCCCAATACCATCTTTCCCGTCTTAGAGCAAATAGAAGCAGGAGAGCCGTATGAAGTGGCCCCTGTATGACGAAACCTCGGGGAGTCTCTGATACCACGCTGCTGGGAAGGCCGACTATACCGGGGAGAGCCCCTATTATAGCCGCTGAGGAGGCCGATTATGCAAGCACAAGGAGGGCCCCTATCATAGCTCGCACACAACCTGTAGAAACTCTGAGCTTGTCCCCTCAGGGTTTTTATTTTTTCTGTGGTGGAAAAGCTGTCGGTTTTTGATTTTGTCCTCGTAAAGGCCTCCAGACGGTAGCCGAGGGCCATAAAGTACTCGGTCAGGATGCGCCAGGTTGTTCGGCGAACCGACAAATACCCATAATACGCCATTGAAAGCTCTAAATAACAACCCGCATTGTCCGAAGCGACGCCATGGCGCCCGAATCTACAAAAGAGTCTATCGCCCCTCCCCCGCTTGCGTATAGGTGCGCGAAAAACCGCGACGCATGGGGGATGGAGTGGGGTGGATAGGAAAAGAGATTATGAGTCAGGTAGCCGGCATCTGGGGTTTCGGGTATCAGCTCATGAAAACTTATCAGGATGGGTGCCGCTTCGCTCTTTGGTGGGGGAAGCTCCTATAATACTATTTTCTGGCACAGACTTTTTTTTAGGCGGTACCAGCCCAAAATGTCCCTCTTACCATTCGGAAACCCCTCTACAGAAAACTTGGTATTATACTATTTCCAATCAAAAACCTTCTGAATGGAGAGAGGTTTTGGCGGCGGCCAGCCCT
>Ga0308392_1000845_pt1 | contig 12790 bp, 13 predicted proteins | sample Hotspr20Samplem2_FD_202361 | JGI IMG/M metagenome (GOLD analysis project Ga0308392, IMG submission 202361) | Hot spring phototrophic mat microbial communities from Octopus Spring, Yellowstone National Park, Wyoming, United States - 20050624_m2 ... | reverse complement strand
GGGATGGTAAGAGGGACATTTTGAGCGCCCCCGCCCCACAGAGCAGGTGTGCTGGGGGCTGGTACCGCCTAAAAAGAAAGTCTGTGCTAGGAAATAGTATAAGACTCAGAGACTTCTGAGGAAAGCGATGGCCTGGGCTATATCTTCGGGCAGGGGGGCCTCAAAGACGAGCCTTTCGCCCGAGATGGGATGCGTGAAGCCCAACCGATAGGCATGCAGAGCTTGCCGGAGCATATAGTGCAGGAGTTCATGAGCGAGTTTTGCTTGGGTAGGGCTATGGAGGGGGATACGCGGCCGGTTTCCCCCATAAGTCGCATCTCCTACGAGCGGATGCCCGATGTGCGCTAAGTGCACCCGAATCTGATGCGTGCGGCCCGTCTCTAGCCGACATTCTACCCACGTAGCGAGACGAAACCGCTCTACCACCCTCCAATGCGTAATCGCATGTTTGCCGCTCTCCCCGCCAGGAAAGGCTCGGTAGCGCTTGCGATCGTGCGGATCGCGTCCAATGTGCGCTGTGATGGTGCCGTTATCGGCTTTCGGTTCTCCCCAGACCAAAGCATAATACCGCCTATCCACGCTATGATCAAAAAACTGCTTGGCCAGTCCGAAGTAGGCGGATTCCTCTTTGGCTACCACCAGCAGGCCCGTAGTGTCTTTATCAATGCGGTGGACGAGGCCTGGCCGGGCGGCATTTTGCTCGGTAGCTGGTAGAGCTTTTCCCTGCATATGATAGAGCAAGGCGTTGAGAAGGGTGCCTTGATACACCCCGGCGCCAGGGTGGCAGCTCATGCCAGCAGGTTTATAGACCACGAGGAGGTAGGGGTCCTCATAGTAGATGGTCAGCGGAATGGGTTCGGGCGTTAGTTCTAAAGGCGGCGGATAGGGTAGCCGCACCAGAATAACCTGATGAGGCCGCACTTTAGCACTGGGGCGAGTAGGCATTCCATTCACCGTGATGAGCCCCGCCTCAATCGCTAATTGAATACGAGAACGGCTCAAATGCGTAAGACGAGCCGCGAGATACTGGTCTATTCGCTGGGGACTCTGCCCCGCATCCACTACAAAACTATAATGCTCGTAGAGCGGAAGCTCTTCCCCAGAAGGCTCCTCGTGTTCAGACAGCATCCACTCGCACGCCCCTTCTGCGCAGTTGAATAAAGAGAGACTCCCGCTTTTCGGCGGGAATATCGGATTTTTTGACCATTATATGGGTGAGGAGGGGGATCTCTAAGAGAGCTTCCCAGTCGGTGGCAGATATTTCGTAGCAGTAAAGGTCGCTAAGGCGAGGGCAGGTTTTGAGAGGCGCAAGGGCAGAGATGGGATTGCGCGCAATGATGAGCTTGACGAGGTTGGGGTGGTTACTGAGCGGGGTTAGGTCGTGAACCGCACAGCTATGGATATCTAAATACAGGAGTTTTTGGAGGGGTTGGACGAAGCTAAGATCGGTAATCACGGGATTGCGGCCTATGGTGAGTTCTTCTAAGGCTGTGAGTTGGCTAATCTGTTTGAGAGCGGCTTTGTCGGGGATAGCTTCCTGGGCTTGGAGGACTTTGAGTTTTTGAAAGGAGGGGAGGTTATTCCAGATAGGGGCGGTGATAGCGGGGGGCAAAAACGAGATATTGAGCATCTCCAGGGTGCCCTGATGGGCTAAGATAGGGGTCAGGTCGCTAAGAGATAAAGCTTTGTAGGCCGAAAAAATGCGCAGTTCTTTCACTTGGCGTATGGGGCTGATGTCGGATATGCTGGTTTCTTGAATGTCTAAGGCTTTGAGGTTGGGTAGGTTGGCAATCGGACTCAGGGAGCGGACGGGCGTGTGCCCAATGCTGAGGAATTCCAGCGAGCGCAAAGAAGCGATGGGCGTGAGGTCAGTAAAGTCGTTGTAATCTAAAAGAAGGCCCCGAATGGGCATAGTGAAGCTTCGGAAGGGGGTAAGGTCGCTGATGTCGCAGTCTTCCAGTGCGAGGATGGTGAGCTTGGGGCACTTCTGGGGGAGTTTTTGGAGGAGGCTTTCCAAGTCGAGGTCCTCTATGTCTTCTAAGTACAGGGCTTGGAGGCGGGGCAAGGTAGGAAAGGGATTGGGGAGGGCATTTTGAAGCCGAAGGAAACGTATGGTATCGGGTTTAGCGAGGGCGGCGGGGGAGCTCCATGTTCCAATCTGGAAGTACCACTCTAAGGGGCTTTCGTAGAGCATGAGCCGGGTCGTAACCTCCTGCCCCCACAAATACACTACCCCGAAAATGCCTACCTTTGCTATCCCACGCATTATACAAAAGTACGGCACATGTTTGAGACAAAGCAGAAGATACGACGGTGGGAAGAGATACCTCGCTTACGTGCGTATTGGTCCTTTTTAGAGCAGCGGGTGGTTTTTACGAATGGGTGTTTTGATATTTTGCACTTGGGGCATGTAGAGTATTTGGAGGCGGCCTCTCAGCTGGGGGATGTGCTGGTGGTGGGGGTGAATTCGGATGCTTCTGTGCGTCGGCTCAAAGGGCCTTCCCGGCCGGTTTTGCCTCAAGAGGCCCGAGCTCGCCTTTTGGCTGCGCTGGAATTCGTAGAAGCGGTTTTTATCTTTGAGGAGGATACACCCGAAAAGCTCATTGAGGCCCTCCGTCCCGATGTTCTTGTCAAAGGGGGCGACTATACGGAGGATCAGATTGTGGGGGCCTCCTTTGTGCGCGCCTACGGCGGAGAAGTCGTAATTCTGCCCTACGTAGAAGGGTATTCCACCACCGGTATCATTCAGAAGCTATGCGCTGGCTAAGTCAGGTTTATACCTGGCTTCGGGGAAGGTCGAATGGGACGGTTGTTTCTTCTCCTCCTCAGGCGCCTGAACGTTATCGGACTTATGAGGCTTGGATCATTGGGCTGTGGGTGGGATTTTTCTTTGGGCTTCCTATGCTGCTCTTTTTGTATGTCTGGTGGGACATGCCTTCTTTTCGGACTTTGGAGGATCCGACGCCTGAGCTGGCTTCCGTGGTGTATTCGGCGGATAATCAGATTTTGGGCACGTATTACCTGAATGCGGATCGGGTGCGTTTGCCAGCGCGGGAGATACCTCGTCTGGTTAAGCAGGCTCTTTTGGCGGTGGAGGATCGGCGCTTTTATGAGCATTCGGGGATTGATCCAATTGGGATTTTAGGGGCGGCTTTTTCTACGGCGAGGGGTCGGGTGCGGGGTGGAAGCACGATTACCCAGCAGCTCGCTCGTAACCTCTACGACGCCGTCGGCGTCAAACGTTCCCTCTGGCGCAAACTCAAAGAAATGATTGTGGCTCTCTACTTAGAGCGCCGTTACAGCAAGGAGGAAATTCTCGCCATGTATCTCAACACGGTTCCTTTTGGGGGCGTTACTTATGGCATCCAATCGGCTAGTCGGTATTATTTTGGTAAAGACGCTAAGGACTTGACTTTGCCGGAGGCGGCTCTTTTGGTGGGGCTCCTGAAAGGCCCTTCCTATTACAGTCCCTATCGGTATCCGCAGCGGGCCCTCGCTCGGCGAAACTTAGTTTTAGACCTGATGGTGGAGGCGGGTTTTCTCTCCGCTAAAGAGGCCGCCGAGGCTAAAAAGGCTCCCTTAGGCGTAGGACCTGCCCCTTATACCGCTAGTCATAGCCAAGGGCTTGCTCCCTATTTTCGGGAGCACTTACGGGAATGGCTTTTGGACTGGTGCCGCCGAAAAGGCTATGACCTCTACCGGGATGGCCTGCAGATCTATACGACGATTGACAGCCGCCTGCAAGCGCATGCCGAGGCCGCCGTTGCGGCCCACCTGAGCGAGTATCAAGAGGTGTTTGAGAAAGAGCTGCGCTCCCGCCCCTATCCCTGGGAAAAAGACTCTTCTATTGTGCTGCGGGCCATGTACCGCTCCGAACGTTACCAGGCCGGCAAACGAGCCGGCCTTTCCGAGGCCGAAATCCGCGCCCAATTCCATCAAAAACGCCCCATGCGCCTCTTTCAGTGGAAAGCTCCTGGCTACATAGACACCGTCCTCACCCCCTACGACTCGCTCAAATACTACCTACGTTTCTTAGAAACCGGCTTAGTCACCATAGACCCCCACACCGGCGAAATCAAAGCTTGGGTAGGCGGCATCAACCACACCTACTTCAAATACGACCATGTAGCCAAAGGAAAACGACAGGTCGGCTCTACCTTCAAGCCTTTCGTTTATACAGCGGCCTTTGACAATGGCTACTCCCCCTGTTACGAAGAGCTCAATGTGCCTATTGAGATTCCGGTGCGGGTCGGAGGCCGGGATACCGTCTGGATTCCGCGCAATGCGGACCTGACCTTAGGCGAAAAAGTTACCCTCCAAAAAGCCCTGATGTTCTCCCTCAATGTCGTCACCGCCCGGCTCATCCGCAATATCGGACCCGAAGTTGTTATTGAATATGCCCGTCGCATGGGTATCCAATCAGATTTAGAGCCCGTCTATGCCTTAGCCTTAGGAACCTGTGATTTGTCCGTGCTTGAGCTAACATCGGCTTATGGATGTTTTCCAACCTTGGGCGTATGGCGAGAACCGATATTTGTCCGAGAGATACGCGATCGTCGGGGAAATCTCATTGAAAGTTTTTCAGGATCAAGTCGGCGAGCCCTCAGCGAAAAGACAGCTTATCTGATGGTAGAGATGCTCCGAGGCATTACCATATACGGGACGGCGGGAGCCCTTCGGTGGCAATATGGGCTGGCCAGCTTAGATATTGGCGGGAAGACCGGCACCACCCAGAATCGGGCTGACGGCTGGTTCGCGGGCTTTACGCCAGAGTATGTAACAGGCGTCTGGGTAGGAACCGCCGATAGGTCGGTGCATTTTCACTCCTTCTGGAATGGGCAGGGGGCACGCATGGCCATGCCCATCTGGGCCCTCTATATGAAGGCCGCTTACAACGACCCTAAGTTAGCCCTTCCACGTCGGCGCACTCTGCCGCCCGCCGGGGTGCCAGCTACTATCACTTGTGCCGATTCCACCTCCTCACCGGCCGAAACCAGTGGCTCAGAAACCATCCAAGACTACCTTCGCTGAAGGCTGGCACTTCTACTGGTGGCTCTGGAAGCTGGAACAGCGCCGCCGCCAAACCCTTCCGGGTACCCTCCTCTTCATAGCTCTCATCGGCCTCCTCGTAGGCCTTCTCAAAAAACGAAACCTTCTACCCAGCACCGCCTTGCCGGTTATTTTCTGGATAAGCTACCTCTTCACCCTTTTCCAGGCCATCCCCAAAAGTCTTTTAGATATCTCTCCCGAGTCCTGGCGTTGGCTTCAAGTCTTAATTCCACCTTTGGGGGCTGCGGGAGGGCTAATCGGATACACTTTTTCGTGGGGCGTAGGTTTGTGGGGTATATGGTGGGGGGTAGGGGGCGTGCTTTGGGGGTATAGGCCCGAGCCCCTAAGCATAATAACAGCAGGTAGTCTAGGCCTCGTGGTGGGGCTAACCGCTTTCTTAGCGGCCTTTGCCCGATTATCGTATGCCACCGCCCATATTCTGGCTTTGCCGTTAGTGCTCATGCCGCTTCTTCTGATTCTTTTTCGGGAGGATGCCCTCATAGAAAACCTCCTGTACCTTGCCGCTACCCTCACTTTGAGCGGTGTCCTCCTGCCTTTCCTCTGGGAGGCCTAACCTGTTTGTCTCTGCTACCATACCCTGTCTGCATACGCATACGCTTACCCCATCATGCCTCCAAGCATCTCTTCATAATCCGCTCTTAGGCAAAGGCTTTGACGAAAACGGCACGCTCTTTGTATGAATTACAGCATGGCTTCACACGTGCTAATGGACTTTGAGGAGCTTTATGTGAGTCTGGGGAAGGTGTATGCATCAATTCAGCGGGCGGCCTACAAAGTAGCGCAGGATAGCCAGCTTTCTGTTAGGCATTTGCAGGTACTTTTAGTGCTCAATCGTATCCGGGCGAAACGAGAGTGGATCCCTCTCAAGGAGCTTTATCCGTATTTTCGGCTTACCCAGCCAGCCATTGGGCGGTTGGTTCGGTATCTGGCGTATTGGGACTACATTCAAATCAAGCGAGACGAAGAGGACCGGCGCCGACTGCTTATTCGGCTATTGCCAGCTGGCAAAGCTATAGTTCAGCGCTTTCGGCATGCCAGCGCCGAATCTTTAGACTCTCATAGCCTCCATCTCCTCGAGCAGAGCCTCCGAAAGCTTTCTAAGCTTAAGTTTGCCCCCACTCGTGAGTTACCTGCGGAGTAAACGTTTCTGGGGGCTTCTGGCGATTTTAGGCATAGGGACGGCGGTTTTTTATTTCCTCTTTTTCAGTGTATTTTTGCCGATTATCACCCGGCAAGGGGAGGAAGTAATTTTAGCGGACCTTACAGGAAAGCCGTATGCTCGGGTTCGGGCCCTCTTAGAGGAACGGGGTTTTGCGACGGAGGTGATAGACTCGGTGTACAAGCCGGATATGCCTCCCCTATCTGTGGTAGCGCAGGACCCCCTCCCGGGTACTCGCATCAAGAAAGGGCGCAAGATTTATCTCACGGTGAGCAGTCATGTGCCGCCGCTGGTGCCATTTCCGAGGGTAGAGGGGCTTCCGTATGATCAAGCGTATCGTCTGCTGTCGGAGAGCTATGGTTTTTCGGTGGGGGAGGTGGTTGTGGTGTCGGGGGAGGTTTCGGATGTCGTTCGGGAGGCGCGTTATCAGGGGAAGAGGCTCGTAGCTGGGACGTTAGTACCCAAATATAGCCGCATAGATTTGGTGGTGGTTCGGAGCGAAGGTTTAGGGAAGGTGCCGCTGGTGAAAGTCGTGGGCCTTCCGCTGGCGGAGGCGATGGCTCGCTTGGCAGAGGCGGGGCTGAGTGTGGGACAGATTCGGTACAAGCCGAATCCTACCTATCCGCAAGGAGTCGTTTTTCAGCAGTATCCCCAGAAGGTTCCTGGGGGTTCGCTGGCGCGGGGCTATCCTGTGGACCTTTTTGTGAGTGGGGAGCCTCCTAAGCCCATAGCCGAATGAGTATGGGGGCCTGGGTTCTTTTGCAGGTATGGCTTGGAGGCTCTTGGGGTGTCGGAGGGCCAGCTTGGCAGAGCTACGGCACCCAACTGCGGAAATCCAGTGGCCTGAATGCCCCCCGCGCTCTGGTGCAGGTGCTCAATGGCGCCGATAGCAAAGATTTCCCCTACCAAACCGATAATCCCCGAGCCGCAGGCTGGGGCGATAGCCTAGTAAGCCCCTGCCTAAACACCGAGAATGCCCCTAAGCTCTATGTGCACTTTGCCTATCAACGAGGGGGGCTAATGGACCCCCCAGAAAGTAACGATACCCTACGCCTATGGGGGCTTCGGGCCGATGGCACCTGGCAAGTCCTGTGGGATACCATTGGAACAGGCCAAGCAGATAGCACTTTCATAGAGCATACGTTACAGCTGGAGGATTCTGTGTGGCGGCATAGATGCTTTCGCCTGCGATGGGCCGTGTATGGCTCTACTTATGGCGCTTATGATAACTGGCTATTAGCTTACACAGCCGTAACAGCCGATAGCCTCCTAAGCGGAACATACTGGCGATTTATCCCGCGCACCTACTGGGGACGGTACGGGATTGTGTCCAACTACTTAGCCGATCGCATACGGGATTCCTTAGTTACGGCGGTTATGGGTGCACCCGGCGAGGTGGGAGTCTTTACCCATCAGCAGCCTTATGGGACTTTTCTCAAAACTGTGAGCCTCAGCGGGGGCATAGACACGGTGCGATGGCCACCCATTTTAGGGCCTTTTGCGGATACGCTATCCCAAATGGAGCTTAGGTATGAATGCCTTCCTATGAATGAGCTCTGGGTGGATACCACCGCCGTAGGGCCCTGGATAGGATATGACGATGGAGAAATGGAGCAGGGTTATGGCCTCTCGGTAGCCAATCGAGCGTTTATGCAGGTGTTTCAGTTAGATACTTTGGTGGCTTTGAACCGAGTGGCTATTCGGTTTTTTCCTGTGCCGACGCAGGTGGGGAAGCCCTTTCAGCTGGGGATATGGCTCTTAGCGGAGGGGCGCGACCCCGTGTATTTACGTTTTCATCGGGTAAGTCTGGATACAGCGGGCGGAGGCTTTGTGGAATATCCCTTAGATACGGTATTGTGGGTGCGGGGGCGTATAGGAGTGGGGTTTATTCAGGCTGATAATCAGCCTTTAGGCGTAGGATGGGATGGGAGTTATAGAGAAGAGCCTGTAGTGTATCGGGACTCTGCGGGTTTTTGGGTGCCTTCTCGGAAGGAGGGGTGTCTCATGGTGCGGCTGGGGCTGGTACCTCAGAGTCTTTTGGGATTGAGCGGGGTAGGGGAGCCCCGAGGAGGATGGTGGCTAAAACCCGTGCCCGCTCGAGCCGGAATGCCTGTGCAGCTTTGCGGTCAGTGGGCAGGAGAGATTACCCTATGGAGTACCGAGGGGAAAATGCTCAGACGAATAGCGCAAGAAACATTTGAAGCGCCTACTACCCCCGGGGTGTATCTCGTGCAAGATGCTTGGGGGCGTACCTATAAGCTCTTAGTCTTGCCCTGAAGTGCAGAAAATAACGTACCTTTGCCTTGCCCTTTTGTTAGTAGGCTTAGCGACTCCGTAGCTCAGTCGGTAGAGCACTTGCCTTTTAAGCAAGGGGTCCTGGGTTCGAATCCCAGCGGAGTCACCAATTCAGAGCTTTTTCATACCTTTGCATACCCTGCCCAGATGGCGGAATTGGTAGACGCGCTACTTTGAGGGGGTAGTGGCCGCAAGGCCGTGGGAGTTCGAGTCTCCCTCTGGGCACCAAAGCACGGGGGCCCTTCGCCCCAAGGCCCTCCATCCACAAAAACCCAAATATCAAATCGGGCCCCACCGCTACTGCGTCGGCAGGCAGGTGCCTCTCCACCCACAGAATCCGCAGGTTTCCCCCCCATAGGCCAAGCCTCAGAAAACTTATAAAAAAGGCTCGTCCTCTCGTCCCCGTCTCAGCTCTTCTACTTTTTCCACACCCACAGGTATCCCAAGCCAAACCGATCCATGACCCGCCGGGTCTGAAACCCTAAAGCTCGAAATCGATCCTCCAATGGCTGCGGCGATGCATGATACTCAATATGCCAAGTGGGCACCGCTGTCAGAATAGATTCGGCCCCCCGCTCTACTATGGCAAACTCACACCCCTCACAATCCAGCTTCACAAAATCAAATGGACCATATTCTTGCATAAGCTTTTCCAGCGTATAGACGGGCACCTGTATCACCTCGTCAAATGCAATCAGACGTTCTGTAAGGGGGGTGGGCATTAGCGTGTTGGCGTCGGGTTCGGCTGAGGCCACCCGAAAGGTAGCTTCTCCTACCTCTGGACCTAAGGCGGCCTTAAGCAAGATGATCTTATCCTCTAAGCCCATGCGGGCGATGTTAGCTTCGGCAAGGGCATAACTGGGCGGATAGGGCTCTAAGGCTATGACCTTTTTTGCGCCCCTTAGCGCAAAAAATACAGCTGAATCACCATTATATGCCCCTACATCTAAAACTACTTTGCCTGTAAAGTCCGAACCATAATCCTGCCGTACAAAAATCTCATACAGGGTCATGAGGTCCATGCCGGGCCTGAGGCGGGTATGGAAGTATCGTGCGGGGGCGAGTTCCCAGCTGAGTTCATCGGATTTTTCTACTTTGGGCTTAAGTCCTGCATGCATCAGAAGCAGGAGGCCATACAGGTTGGGCAAGGTGATGGAGATAGGCCTTTCGGGCTGCGATGGCTCTAATTGAAGGGGCAAGGTAGGGGTGTTTCGCAGGATCTGCCATAAGAGCCTTAGGCGGTGGGGGGTTACGTGTTTGAGGAGAGGCCACCGATAGAGGAGTTTGAGTAGGTACCAGTAGCGCATCATGCCCGGGGGTGGAATTGGAGGTAGGCTTCCTTGAGCTGAGAGGGGGTGATGGCAAGGTACTTTTGCGTGGTGGCCAGCGAACTGTGTCCCAAAAGTTCGCGCACGCCTTCTACATGGGCTCCTTCGTCTAAAAGGTGGGTAGCGAAGCTGTGACGTAAGGCATGCGGGTGGGTGCCCAAATACCGTCGCACAATCCGATAAATGAGCTTAGGATAAATGGGGTCGCCTTTATCCGTGCAAAGCAGGTAGGCATGAGTAGGGCTAAGCTCCGCGCGGGCTTTGAGATAGGTCTTCAAAAGGGCTTCCAGCCGAGGATATAGAGGCAAAACTCGCCAGCGCTGCCCCTTACCTAAAATGTGGATTTGTCCCAAGGCGAAATGCACCTGCTCTATGCGGAGATGAGCGGCTTCGCTGCGGCGCAGCCCCAGTCCATATAAGAGCTCTAAAACCACCCGGTCGCGGATAATGGGCCAATTATCGCCGAGCTTATCTATTTCATTATAGGCGGCGAGGAGGCTTTGTTTGGGAAGGGCTTTGGGAAGGGGGGGCAGGACCCGAACGGGCTCTATGAGAAAAGTCCAGCCGGCGCCTTTGGCGAGTCGCTTCACATAGGTGTTCATGCGGCGCAGGGCGGCCACTTTCCGAGCGCGAGTGATAGCCCGCCGAAAGGTTCGGAGCCAAGCCCGCACCATTGACGGCTCTACCTTGGCCCAGGCTTCTTTTGTCGCTAAGGGGTCCCAGCCATACTGCTTCTGGCAAAAAGCACTCCATCCTCTTAGATCCTGCGCATAAGCCATCCGGGTATGCGCACTCACTCCCTCCAGACGAAGCGCCGACAAAAAATCCTCCAACATGCCTCAAAGGTATGCCGATCAGAAAATCATGCACCCCTTGCCAGAATCTCCTCTCTTCCCATGAGATGGATTATCTTTGTTTGATGCCGCGCCTTCCCATTGACACGCTCCACCTGGTCAAGCGGCTCCAAGAAGCGGGCTTTTCGCCTGCGCAGGCCGAGGCCCAGGTAGAGGTTCTACTGGAGCTCTATGCCCTTCAGGAGACAGCCACCAAATCCGACCTCAAAAAACTGCGCATCCGCTCCAAGAAAGACATTGCTCAAACCGAAGCGCGCCTTCGGGCCGAAATCCAAGAGACTGAGGCGCGCCTTCGGGCCGAAATCCAGAAGACTGAGACTCGCCTTCAGACAAAAATCCAAGAGACTGAGGCTCGCCTTCAGACAAAAATCCAAGAGACTGAGGCTCGCCTTCAGACAGAAATCCAAGAGACCGAGGCTCGCCTTCGGGCAGAAATTCAGAAGACTGAGGCGCGCCTTCGAGCGGAGATCCAAGAGACCGAAGCGCGCCTTCGGGCAGAAATCCAAGAGGTAAGCACCCGCCTACGAGCCGATATAGAAAAACTGCGCGCCGATGTAGAGAACAACCGCTTGGAAGTAGAGAAGCTCAAGATTTCCCTTCAAGAGACTGAGAAACGGCTTCTTTTGCATTTGCAGGAGACGGAGGCTCGTTTGCGGGCGGATATTTGGCGAATGCAGGTTCGCATCATTCTTTGGATTGCTGGGCTGATAGCAGCGCAGATACCCATCTTTTATTTGCTTCGGCACTTCCTTGGTTTGTAGTTACCATATCAGCGCTGCACTTCCCCAGGTAAAACCAGACCCAAAGGCTGCCACCACTACTTTATCGCCCGTCCTGAGGCGCCCCTCTGCCTGCGCTTCATACAAAGCTATCGGAATGCTGGCCGCCGTCGTATTGCCATACTTGTGGATGTTGTTGAAAAACTTCTCCTCCATTGAAAGGCCCATTTGCTCGGCTACGGCCTGCACAATCCGAAGGTTCGCCTGGTGAAGCACATATAAATCTACCTCTTCGGGTTTCCACTTCTGAGCTTGAAGGGCCACCTGAATGGCCTCCTGCATCCGCTGAACAGCATGGCGAAAGACTTCCCGGCCATTCATGTAGGGGCGCATCCCGTAGCTTCCCGGCAGGTGGTGTGACCGCGTCGCCGAAGAGGGCTCCGCTACGCATAGCTCCATCGCATAGGCGCCCTGACTGTATAAATGCGTAGAGAGCACACCCCGCCCAACTGCCTCCGGCATGGCTTCCACTACCACGGCCCCCGCTCCATCTCCAAAGAGCACCCCTACCGTCCGCCCCTCCGGATTGTAATCAAGCCAAGTAGACTGAATCTCCGCCCCCACCAAAAGAATGCACCGATATTGCCCCGTCCGAATAAACTGATCCGCAATGCTGAGTCCATACACAAACCCCGAACACTGCTGACGAATATCCAGCGCTGGGGTCGTTTCTAAGCCCAGCCGATGCTGTAAGAGCACTCCACTCCCGGGGAAGTACAAATCCGGGCTGAGCGTCGCAAAAATGATTAGGTCTATGTCCTGGGGTTGGCGCCCCGCTTGCCGAAGAGCTTCCTGCGCGGCGTAATACCCTAACTCCGCCGTACTGCCCGGCTCTTCCACCCAGCGCCGCTCCCGAATACCCGACCGCGTTACAATCCATTCATCACTCGTATCCCAGTACCGCATCAGCTCCTCATTCTTCACCACCCGAGGAGGAACATACATACCAATCCCCGTAATCACAGCCCGCGGCATGTACAAAAGTAAGCATTAGGCAATCCCCACCTAAATCCCCCTCATCAGAGTAGCTCTCTCCCGGCCTTTGGGAAGCCCTTGCATTTGTAAAAAATCCGTATATTCGCTTTATGCGATTCCTCGTAATCGGTGGACTGCTCCTGCTGGGTGGCTTAGGATATGCCCAGACCCATATTGAAGCGCGACAACGGCAAGCTCTGCTGGACAAAAACACGACATTGGAGCCCGCAGGCGGTGCGGCCGAACCTGTGCAGCAGTCCGAGCCTCCCTCCACTATGCGGCGGCTCTCCCCAGCCCTTGAAAAAGCTTCCTCCGCCCCAACCCCTCAGG
>Ga0308392_1000843_pt1 | contig 12790 bp, 12 predicted proteins | sample Hotspr20Samplem2_FD_202361 | JGI IMG/M metagenome (GOLD analysis project Ga0308392, IMG submission 202361) | Hot spring phototrophic mat microbial communities from Octopus Spring, Yellowstone National Park, Wyoming, United States - 20050624_m2 ... | reverse complement strand
TGTCCCTGCGCGCGCCCGACTTGCGGGCTGGCGCGGCCTTGGTCAACGCGGCCGCTTAGATGCTTCGCTGCGCTAGCATGACAGCCCCCTTTCTTTCCCCCGCATCCTGGGAAAAAGCGGCTCCCAGAGGCGGGGGGACACTCCCTCCCCGTTTACGAGCTTAGCAAAGTGCTTGGGGGATTGGCGAGCACGCTATGCATCAATTGCCAGGCTGCCGCAGCGCAGCAGAGGCAGTTCGCGAACTGCCCCTGCGCGCCGGACTGAAGCGCTGCGGGGTCGCTGAGGCAGGAGGTTGGGTGACTTCGCGGTGTTTTGGTTGGGCGGGATTTCAGATGCTTCGCTTCGCTCAGCATGACAGTAGGGTTGGGTATGAGTGACTTCGCGGGGCTTCGGTCGGGCGGGATTTTGGATGCTTCACGCTGGCATGACAGACCGATATGGCGAGCTGAACGAAAACGCACCTGTGCAAATCCGAACTCACGTTTCATTATGTCCTACACGCGCTCGTATCTCTTGTAGCCTTCCTACTTGTGGGTAATGCTAAGCCCCGTAAACGGGGAGGGCCGGGGAGGGGCTGGCCGGGGAGCTGCCCGACTCACTCACACCAGCCTAGTTGCTGTTTCCCGGACGCGGGGGAATTGGGGGTGGCATGAGTGACTTCGCGGGGCTTCGGTCGGACGGGATTTTAGATGCCTCGCGTTGGCATGACAGACTGATATGACGAGCTGAACGATATCCATACGGCGCTGCAGACCATAGGGCAGCGTATCTGCTTGCTGGCTCGCATACCCCGCTAAATGAAACAGATCCAACAACTCGAGGGCGCGTTGGTGAAGCCGATGCTCATAAAGGGCATAGCCGGGCAAGCGAAGCACTATTTGGTGCAGACTGGGCTGCCGACGCATCCGGAGGCCAAGGCTGACGTTGTCTAACACAGACAGCCGGCGAAACAAGCGAATGTTCTGAAAGGTGCGTGCGATTCCGGCGCGACAGATAGCCTCCGGTGATGCGTGTGTGATGTCGCGGCCGCCGAACACGATGCGCCCATGTGAAGGCGCAACAACACCAGTCAGTAGGTTGAACAACGTGGTCTTGCCGGCGCCATTTGGTCCTATGACGCCGATAAGCTCGCGCTCCGCAAGGTCTATCTGATAGTTTTGCAGCGCTTGAACGCCGCGAAAGGACTTGCTCAGGCCTCGAACGTGTAGAAGAGGCGAACTCAACATCGCTAGGCAGGCGTGCTGCGCTGGGCGCGGCGCAAATCAGCAAAGTGATCTCGCAAGTGCATCGCTGCTCGCACGACCATCGCGCCTATTGTGCTGGTTGGATTTACCGCTGCACTGGTCGGCAAACAGCTCCCGTCCATAATAAATAGGTTAGGAACTTCCCAAGTTTGATGCCAAGGGTTACACACCGACGTTTCAGGGTCGCTGCCAATTCGGCATGTGCCCAATAGGTGCCAAGCTGGAGGTTTATATCCTTGCCCTTCTGACTCAAAGCGGTTAACTTTCACGTCAAACGCACCTATTGCGTCGGCCAACTCAAGCGCGCGCTGGATGCCGAAATCCACAATTCGGCGGTCATTAGGATGTAGCCGATAGGACACTTTAGGAGCAGGGATTCCGCTCGAGTCTTTGATGGTTTCGGACAACGTCACGCGGTTGTCTGGGATCGGGAGATCTTCACCAACAATGAGCGCGCATAGGCCATGAGCAAAATGGCGCCTGAACCAACGATGATGAGACTTTCCCCAGGGTGCTCGATTGCCTGAATGCGAACCGTGGGCTTGATAACCTGCACCATTGAGTCGGGCAATGTGAATAGTAAGTCCGTTGATAAAACCGCGGTTGACATCCGTCTCTGCGAACTCAGCGCACATCATCGCCGCCGACACAATGCCTTTGTGAGAGTCCAGAGGCTCATCTACCCACATCTCGACGATCGCTAGTCCGTGATGCATCAGGTGCCGGCCAACCATGTCGTTGCTGTTTGCCAGCCCTTTCGGGAAGCGATTAGACGTTGAGTTCAACAAGAGCCGTGGTGTGCCAATGCCGTTGCAGGCCAGGATAACTACGTCGGCTGCCTGGAAATGTCTGCTGCCGGTGTTTAAGTCCACGAACACTACGCCTGTGGCTCGCCCACTGCGATCTATCTCGATCCGCTCCGCACGCGCATGCGTTCTCAGGATAGCGCCTGCCCGAATCGCCTTCGGCCAGTGCGTGACCTGCATGTCAGCCAGCGAGCCCCGATTACAGCCGCTTTGACAGTTGCCGCAATGATTGCATGCCGGACGGCCGTCGTATTCCTCAGCGAGGATAGCGCAGGGCATTGGCCACCAGTGCCAGCCTAATTTGTTGAATCCGCGTGCAGCCACTCGACCGAGTGGACCGTGCGGGAGGGGCTTCGTCTGAAAGGCTTCGTGAGGTGGCATGGCCGGATCACCATACCAACCGCTGACACCAACATCTCGGTCGTTGATCGCATAGTAAGGCGAGAGGTCTTCGTATGTAAATGGCCAGTCCGGCGCACAGCCGTGCTCAGTGCCTTTGCGGAAGTCAGACGGCCTGAATCTCGGCCAGGTCGCGGTGTAATGCACGGTTGATCCACCCACCCCATTCCACATCAAAGGATTCTCGTCCTGCGTGTCGATCGGATAGTCTTCAGGACGCCGGCGCGTGTTAGGCGCGGTGGACCAGTTTGTCATGCGCTGCCATTCCCAATCCGGACTGGTATGCGGATGATCTTCCGGACGTGTCCATCCGCCTTGCTCTAAGCAGACCACACGCAACCCGGCCTCGGCCAGGATTTTGGTTGCTGCAGCCCCACCCATTCCCGATCCAACGACAACAACATCAACTGGTTCGAACGCATTCATGGCTGACCATCCGCACTGTTAGGATAGCGAGGTAGATCGCCTAAAAGAGTTTCAAGCTTGCTTGTGTCAAGCCGTTTTATCTCGTGCGTCTTCTTGTAAAACCCACGCCCGTGTTTTGGTGCGTCAACCTGCGGGTCGAAAACGGGCATGGAATAGCCCGCTGGCTGTGGCGCATCGTTATATTCATGTCCTAACCATCGGATGGCGCGCACCACCAGAGGATGCTGGTAGTAAGCAAGATACACCGCCGAGAGGATGAAGGCAAAAAACTCCGGCTCAGATCGTTCGAGGCGACGGACAACCCTAACACGCTGTTGAGGCGAGCATGCTTTGAACGAACTTCCATTATTAGCCAGCGTGCTGATAAGTTGATCGATGCTATCCGTGCGATAGACACGCAAGCGCTCTGCAAGCACCTGATGGACACCTGCTTGTGATGCAGATGGGAACAGCGCATCTCCCGGAATTAGGGTGTCTACAAAAGCTTCGAGGTCTTCTGCAACCTGGCGCAGGTGTTTCTGTGGCTGCGCTCTTGGAGGACGGTGACGTGTTGTCATAGCAAAATAGCTGCGTGGGAATTAGGTGCGCTTACGCTGCTTGCTGGCCTTATGGTCCGCCGGCAATTTTGCATTGGCCGAACTGCCCTCGAATACCTCGTAAGGCGAGACGGTGGGCCATTGTGGCCAAAGCGGAACGAACATGATGCCGCCGACGACCACCAAACGAATCGTCTCTTTGCCTGTGTTCCATACCCGATGGACGGTGTTAGGCCGGTTGAAGATGGCACAGCCCGCAGAGAATTTGTAACGCTTTCCCTCGCTTTCAAGCTCGCCGGAGCCCTGAATTACGTAATACACCTCTTCGCAGTTGTGGCGATGCAGCGGTGAGTGATGACCAGGGTCAATCTCAACCACCCCTAGGCATAAGGTCTTCGCGTCGAAACCCGTTTCGGGATAAATGAGTTTCAGATCGCGCACGCCCCCGCCGGCTTGTTGCATAGGCGCACCTTCCAGAACCTCCCTTGGCCGTATGACAACTCTGTTCTGCTTGGTCATAGCCCACTGTTTTATATGAGTCTGGCGCAAACGCAAGCATCGCTAGATGCCCAGACGCGGACCAATCCTCGGGCACGCGCGCGTTTCGCGATCTTGAATAGAATCTCCTTACATGCAGATCACCGACGTTCGCTTCTTGGCTTTGCGCCAGCCACTACCACAGCCACTGCGCCTGGCATGGGGAGCGATGCACTGGCGACCTTTTGGCTTGGTGTTAATAGAAACTGATGCTGGGCTTCAAGGAATAGGCGAGACCTCTGTCAACTTCCCAAGCTGGGCTATCGTTGAGCGCAAAGCCACGATCGAGGAAGGGTTAAAGCCTTTGCTCATCGGTGCAGATCCGCTCGATATTCCTGGCCTATGGGAGAGGATGCACCATGCCCTGAAGCGCCTTTGTGTTCTGTGGAGCAAAGCAGCGATTATGTCCGCCATCGGTGGGGTGGACATCGCCCTGTGGGATCTTGCCGGCAAGGCTCAGCATCAGCCAGTTCACGCCTTGTTGGGCGGGAAGAAACAATCTCAGGTGCCCCTCTATGCTACTGGCTTGGACGCGACTGATCTGGTAGGAAGTGCGCGCAGGTGCGTCGATCAGGGGTATCAAGCTATCAAGGTTCGCATCGGGTTCGATGAGTCCCGCGACCTCGCTAACGTCGAAGCCGTGCGACGAGCCGTAGGCGACCAGACACACCTGATGGTGGACGCCAATATGGCCTACGACGTGGAGAGCGCGCAGCGCATGGCCAACGCCCTGCGACCATATAACCTCTACTGGCTCGAAGAACCCTTGTCCGCCGATGATTTAGAGGGCTATCATCGGCTTGCGCGGTCTGTCAATATCCCATTGGCAGCTGGCGAGAATCAATTTGATGTAGCCGACGCAGAGAGATTGTTAGCCACACAGGCTATTCGCTTCCTGATGCCGGACCCAACGCGTGCAGGGGGACTGAGTGAGGCGCAACGCACTTGCACGCTGGCCAACGCACATGGCATCCCCTATTCGCCACATCACTATGGATCCGACGTAGGCTTTGCCGCAGCATTACACCTGATCGCCGCAACACCCGGCGCCGACTACTTATTGCGCGACGTGTCGTTTGCCCCACTCCGAGAGTCCATTCTGCGCGAACCCATCTGCATTCAGGAAGGATTCGCTCATGTGCCTGATGGTCCTGGATTAGGCATTGATCTGAACTGGGAACGAGTGCTCGAGCACACCATTTGAGTCGTGCAGATGTGTGCTTTTGGGCTACGCTAATGGCAGGAGGTGGTCACTATCGAGATAGACTGTATCTTCGCAACGAGTTAGCGATTAACCATACTCTGCATACTCTAGTCTAAGGAGAGGATGTCTGATGAAGGGAGAAACTCGCACACTTCTCAAGTTAAGCAGGGTTCTTGCTGCTGCTGTTTTACTCAGCGCGTGCGCTGCGCCAGTTGCGCCGGCTACGCCAGTAGTCCGGGAAGTCGAAGTCACCCGTGAGGTGATCCGCGAAGTAGTCGCCACGCCAACCCCTGCGGCGGCTAAACCTTTTGAAGGCCAGTCAATTAACGTTCTCACGATCCAGCCACATGCTGTGGCCACACGCGCGCTTGCACGCTGGTTCGAGGAAGAAACTGGGGCGCGTGTCCAAGTGCTGGTCGTCCCATACGCCAACGTCACCGAGAAAGCGATCCTGGATGTCACTTCCGGAGCTGGCGAATACGACGTCATTGAAATCTGGTATCCCATGCTGGGTAATCTCGTTGAAGGTGGCGTGCTGGAAGACCTCACTCAGTGGTGGGAAGAGAACAGAGAAGCGCTACAGTTCGATGACTTTGTGCCCTCGATTGCCGAGCCATACACCCTGATAAATGGCAGGCGCTGGGCGTTGCCCTATGATGGCGATACACACTTGCTCTTCTACAATCGCGAGATCCTAGACCGGTTCGGGGTGAAGCCTCCAACCACCTGGGCAGAGTATCGTGAGGTGTGCAAGACCATCACCGAACAAGGGAAGTCGGAAGGCATCTACGGCTGTGCCATCATGGGTGCGAAGGCGCCGATTATCCTGCTCTCAACATTCGTCAATCGCTTACAGGGCTATGGGGCTGCTTTCTTTGACCAGAACGGGAAGCCAGCCATCAACAGCCCAGAGGCGGTGGCCGCCCTAGAGGAACTTGTCAATCAGCTCCCATACGCACTGCCTGACCCGAAAGCAGTGGCCTTCGACGAAGCACTGGCAGGGTTCACCACGGGCAAAGTTGGCATGATGGAGTTCTGGACCGATCTGGGCCAAATGAGCGACAACCCAGAGCAGTCAAAAATCATGGGCAAATGGGGAGCTGTGCCCATGCCGAAAGGGGAAGGACCAAACGCAGCCAGCCGCCCAGCACTTAACGCAGGCTTTGCTCTAGGCATCTCAACCCTTGCACAAAACAAGCCGCTCGCCTACGAGTTTCTGAAGTTCGTAGGCCGGCCAGATATCAACGTGCGCGTGAACACGATCGTGGGCGGCTTGGACCCCACCCGCAAGTCCACCTTCGACGCTGAAGCCTATCGAAAGCACGTCACTCCAGAGCTAGCCGATGCAGCAAAGGCAGCTTTGAGTGGCGCGTTCGCTTGGCCAACCAATGCCAAGTGGCCTGAGTTGCAAGACATACTCACGGAGAACGTGGCCGAGGCGCTTGCCGGCACAAAGACGCCCAAGCAGGCACTGGATGACACTCAGGCAAAATGGCTGGAGATCCTCGGACGGTAAGGGAGATTTAGCTTAGCAATTTAGCGCAAGTGTCGGAGAGCACTCACAAGCTCTCCGACACTGCACGATCACAAACATGCATGCCCTTCATCGAAAGACGCGATGGCAAGTCGCTTGGATGGTGCTACCAGCCATCCTCACGCTCCTTTTCTTTTCGCTCTACCCGCTGCTTTACTCTTTGGCCCTCAGCTTGTCAGATTCCCAGTTGGCGCGTCCGTTCCGGGCATTTGTCGCGTTCAAGAACTACTCTGATGCCATCGCAGACAGCTTGTTTCGCAGCTCGATAGAGCTGACGTTCATTTACGCTTTTGGGGTGACGCTCATAGAGACCGCTATCGGTTTTGGTCTGGCCTTGTTACTCAATCAGGAAAGCGGCGCTTCGCGTTTTGCGCGCACGCTCGGCTTGCTGCCGTTTATCACGCCGCCCGTTGCCATCGCTGCCATCTGGCGACTCATTTATGACCCATCGTCAGGATTGCTCAATCACTATTTAGTTGGTTCGGGCATCCTAGAACAGAACGTTGCCTTCCTTGGGGTGCCGGGCCTTGCCTTGGCCTCTATTATGCTGGTTGATATCTGGCAATGGACGCCATTTGTTTTTCTACTGTCGTTGGCTGTCCTGGCTGGACTCCCACATGAGCCATACGAAGCGGCTGCTGTGGACGGAGCTAATCCTTGGCAGCAGTTCGTTCACATCACTTTACCGCTTTGTTTGCCAGGAGTTTTGATCATTGCTATTCTAAGGCTAATAGGGGCCATGAAGGTGTTTGATCTAGTGTTCATGCTCACCTTTGGCGGTCCAGGCTCATCCACTCAGGTGTCCTCTTTCTATATCTATAAAGTGGCTTTTCAGCAGTTTAAGACAGGATATGCTTCGGCAATGACAATCATTTTGATCGTCGTCCTAACCATTTTGGTCACCTTGCTGATAGGTCTCTATCGGCGAGCGCAGCAAAGATTTGGGCCATGACCGAGCATACCCTTCGCCCAACAGTTTATCAGCGTCTAAAGCTATCCGCCCAGCTCGTGCGAACAAGTATGCACGTTGTGCGTTGGGCTATAGTGGGATTGCTGCTTGCATTTACCCTGATCCCACTTATCTTCATGCTCACGACTTCTCTAAAGTCACCGATAGAGATTCGCGTTTCTGGAAATCTCTTCCCTACAGAGGGCATCTTTTGGGTGAACTGGGAACGCGCATTTCGGAATGTGCCTTTGCCAAGTTACCTGCTCAACTCGTTGATCGTAGGGATTGTCAGCACAATCATGACCCTGCTGGTCGCGCTTCCTGCGAGCTATGCTTTCGTGCGCTTCCGCACCGGAGGACGTTTCCTGCCCTCATGGATCTTAGGCACTTACATTGCGCCGCCTATTGTGATCAGCATACCAGTGTTCATGTTGATGAGGACCGCCGGGCTCATCGATCGCCCTTTCGGTCTGGCCTTAGCGCACATGGTGGCTAACTTGCCTGTAGCAACGTGGATGCTCATGGACTTCATCCGCACCGTTCCCGCCGAGATCGAAGAGGCAGCACAAATAGACGGTGCCTCGCCTTGGGGAGTATTGGTGCGCATTGTCGCGCCGCTCATCCTGCCCGGCCTGGTGGCTACTGCGATTATTTGTCTCATCTTATCATGGAATGAGTTCCTATTTGCTCTGGTCTTAACTTACAGTATTCGCTCGCAGACCTTTCCTATCGGCATCTCTGAGTTCCAGGGCGAGCATGGTTTACAATTCGGTGAAATTTCCGCTGCTGCATTAACAGGTATATTGCCCATGTATATACTCGCCATGTTCTTCCAGCGCTATCTCATACACGGCTTGACACGAGGAGGAATAAAATAAAATATACTGAATATAGCTTGGAGAGGATTACTATGAAAGCAGCAAGATGGCATAATCGCAGAGATGTGCGTATTGAGGATGTTCCGGAGTGCCGCCCCCAACCAGGCCAAGTGAAACTAAAAGTACACTACTGCGGCATCTGTGGAACTGATATACACGAGTATCTAGAAGGTCCGATGTTCATCGCTAAGGATCCTCACCCTTTGACGGGCTATGGCGCTCCGGTCATCATCGGTCACGAGTTTGCGGGCGAGATCATCGAGCTGGGAGAAGGCGTGACCGGCTGGGCGATCGGTGATCGCGTCGCACCGGAAGGTTATTACATCTGCCATACATGCTATTACTGTCAGCGACACGAGTATAACCGCTGTGAGCGGCTCGCCTTCCACGGCTTCTCCGCGCCAGGGGGTCTGGCCGAGACTGTCTGCGTGCCAACCTACCAACTCTATCCGCTTGATCCACGAGTGGGTTGGGAGGAAGCCGCATTGGTCGAGCCAACCGCCGTCGCTGTGCGGGCGGTCAACCATGTCAAGCCTCTGCTTGGTGAGCGCGCACTAGTGGTCGGCGCAGGACCGATTGGGTTAGCGGTTGTGCAGGTGTTACGCGCGGCTGGGATCAGTCACATCGCCGTTGTTGAGCCTGCTCGGATGCGCAGGGAAATGGCACTTGCTCTAGGAGCGACCATAGCACTCGACCCGCAGACTGACGACATCGAACGAGAGATTGCCAACTTCACTGGCCGGCTGGGTGCCGATATCGCCTTCGAGTGTGGCGGCAACGATGCAGCCTACCAGACTACTGTACGAAACACGCGCAAGGGCGCGCGCATCTGCTTAGTGAGCCAGACCAATGCGCCCTTTCGCCTCTTCGTCAACGAAATTGGCTTTAACGAGCGAGTGTTAATCGGCACTGTAGCATATTGTGGTGAATTTGCGCCGGCCATTCAACTCATTGCCGAAGGCAAGGTGCGCGCTGGCGAGATGATCACGGCGCGCATCGGGCTAGAACAACTCGTAGATGTCGGCTATCGGGAGTTGATGGAACACACCGATCAGCACGTCAAGATCATCGTCTCGCCAAATGCTTAGGAGGTCGCCATGCTGCCGATAGCGAATCGCCCTATTCCCTTGCTGCCCGAAGTGGAAAGTTTCGTCAAACGTCCCCAACGCTTATTTATCGCCAACACGTTTGTCGAACCCGCTTCTGGTCAAATGATCCCGACGGAGAATCCGGCGACCGGCGACGTGCTTGCCCACATCCCGGCTGGAGACAAGGAGGATATTGACCGAGCAGTTGCCGCTGCCCGCAGGGCTTTTGAAGGGGACTGGCGTGCCATGTCACCAACGCAGCGCGCTGCTTGTATGTTCAAACTGGCTGACCTGATTGAGGCCCATGCTGAAGCGTTCGCTCAACTGGAGTCCCTCGACGTAGGCAAAACCATCACCAGCGCACGCGCAGTTGATGTTCCTTTCACGGTCCATCTTTGGCGATACTACGCGGGCTGGGCAACAAAGCTATACGGCAAAACCCTAGACCTAAGCCTTGCCCCAAGCGACACATTCTTCTCCTACGTTCGCCGCGAGCCGGTCGGCGTTGTCGGCTGCATCATCCCGTGGAACTATCCGCTGGCGCAGGTTTCTTTTAAGATTGCTCCAGCCCTGGCTGCCGGCTGTACTACAGTTGTCAAACCAGCCGAACAAGCATCCCTGACTAACCTGCGCCTGGCTGAACTCATCGTCGAGGCCGGCTTTCCACCGGGTGTCGTCAACATCGTCACTGGCCTTGGCGAGACAGCCGGCGCTGCCTTGGCTGAACATCCGGACGTGAACAAGATCTCCTTTACTGGCTCCACGGCCGTAGGCAAGTTGATCATGCAAGCAGCCGGTCGATCTAACCTAAAGCGGCTCACCCTTGAGTTGGGCGGCAAGTCCCCAACGATCGTTTTTGCTGATGCAAATATGGAAGAAGCCATCCCGACTGCAGCAGCAGCGATCTTCAACAACAGCGGTCAGGTTTGCAATGCCGGTTCACGCCTATATGTCCAACGCAACGTCCTTGATCGAGTGGTTGAAGGAGTAGCCGACTACGCAAACCGTCTACAGATCGGCGTTGGACTCGACGAGCGCACTCAACTGGGGCCTCTCGTCACGCACGAGCAAAAGGCGCGCGTGCTCTCTTACATGAAGCAGGGGTTGCAGGATGGCGCGCGCGTTGTTATCGGCGGGCCGGATCTGCTTCAAGACATACCCGGCAATTTTGTCCATCCGACGATCTTTATGAATACCACCCCTGAAATGTCTATCGTGCGCGAAGAGATTTTCGGGCCAGTGCTGGTTGCCATGCCATTCGATGACCCAGACGAGATCGCCAGCGTCGCTAACCAGACTCACTATGGATTAGCAGCGACCATCTTTACACGCGATATTAGCCTAGCACACAGGCTTGCTGCCCGGCTGAATGCTGGCGCTATCTGGATCAACTGCTTCGGCGTATTCGATCCCAATTTGCCCTTTGGCGGCTTTAAACAGTCAGGCATGGGTCGAGAGTTTTCTCAGGAAGGCATTGAGGCGTTTACTGAACTCAAAGCTGTCACAGTAAAGTTATAACTCGTAGACCGAGTACCTGTGCTAAAACTGCTGCATTAGCGCCTCGGTCTGCGCCAGCGCAGCCTGGGCGGCCAGTTGCTCGGCCAGTTGCTTGCTCGACCCGCGCCCGACGCCCGCGACCACATCCCCCAACCACACTTCGGCGGTGAAGACGCGCGCGTGATCCGGACCTTCAGCGGCAACTATCCGGTAGCGGGGCGTGATGCCCAATACACCCTGGCTCCACTCCTGCAGCCGGCTCTTGGCATCGCGGTCTAGCCTGGCTTGGAGGATGGCAGGAGTCGCCTGCTCAAATAGCGGGATCAGCAAGCGGCGCACCGCCTCAAGGCCCTGGTCGAGGTAGAGTGCGCCGACCAACGCCTCGAAGGCATCACCCAGGATGTTGTCGCGCTCCCGACCGCCGGTGTCAATCTCGCCTTTGCCCAACCGCAGCCGGTCGGGCAAACCGATCTGGCGGGCGAAATTGGCCAGCGTGCTTACCCGCACCAGCGCCGCCCGCACGCTGGTCAGGCGGCCCTCGTCGAACTCCGGAAACTGTTCAAACAACCATGCGCCGGCGACGAAATCGAGGACGGCATCGCCGAGGAACTCCAAGCGTTCGTTGTCCGGAATCTGCTCTTCCGGATGCTCGTTGGCATAAGAGGTATGAGTCAGCGCGCACTGCAAGAGAGCGGGATCACGAAAGGCCGGCAACTCAACCGTCATAGCGCTTGAAGATCAGCACGCTGTTGTGGCCGCCGAAACCGAACGAGTTATTTATCGCCACGCGCACCCGATGGGCGCGCGCCTCGCCGGGCACGTAGTCCAGATCACATTGCGGGTCCGGCTCGGTGAGATTACGGGTGGGCGGGATGACGCCGCGCTGAATGGCGTAAACGCACACCGCTGCCTCAAGCGCGCCGGTGGCGCCCATCATGTGACCGGTCATGCTCTTTGTGCTGCTCATCGGCACGCGATAAGCATGCTCACCCAGCACAGCCTTCACCGCCTGCGTCTCAGCGATGTCGTTGAGCGGCGTAGCCGTGCCGTGTGCGTTAATGTAGTCAATCTCCTCTGGACGGACGTTGGCTTGGTCCATGGCGCGGCGGATGGCGCGCGCGGCGCCCGCGCCGCCCTCCGCCGGCGCGATGACGTGAAACGCGTCGGTGGTTTGGCCATAGCCGGCCAGCTCAGCCAGGATGTTCGCGCCGCGCTTAAGGGCGAATTCCAGCGATTCCAGCACCATCACGCAGGCGCCTTCGCCCATTACAATCCCGTCGCGGTGCTTGTCGAAGGGCTTCGGCGAGCTGGGCGGGAGCGCGTTGTCATGGCTAAGCGCGCCTAGGCGGTCGAAGCCGGCCATGCCCAGCACGCTGACCGTGGCATCGGCTCCGCCGGCGATCATCGCCACGGCGACGCCGCGCCGGATCAGCTCAGCGGCCTGCCCCAGGCTATCGTTGCTGGTGGCGCAAGCAGAGGCCGGCGAATATGATGGCCCGCGGGCGCCGAGGGCGATGGCGACCATGCCCGCTGCGCCGTTACTCATGATCATCGGGATCGCAAAGGGCGAGACCCGCCGCGGCCCTTGCTCGCGCAGGATGTCGTATTGGTTCAGTATGGTGCTAAAACCACCTATCGCCGAACCGATGACGACACCGACAGAGTCCGCGATCTCTGGGGTGATCTCAAAGC
>Ga0308392_1000839_pt1 | contig 12805 bp, 9 predicted proteins | sample Hotspr20Samplem2_FD_202361 | JGI IMG/M metagenome (GOLD analysis project Ga0308392, IMG submission 202361) | Hot spring phototrophic mat microbial communities from Octopus Spring, Yellowstone National Park, Wyoming, United States - 20050624_m2 ... | reverse complement strand
TCTGCCCCTGCCCTTCAGCAAACTTGCGCAGCAGGTATTCGTAGGCGCGCCCCAGGATGTCCGGTTCGACATCGTGCAGCCCCAGCCGATGGCGGGAAAGCACCTCGATGAGCGCAGCTAGGTGTTCATCGGAAATGATGCGCTGTCCGGCGGCAGTGGCGTTGAAATCCACCATGTCGATGACGCCGTGCAGGGAGGGGTTTTCGCGTGCCACCGCGCGCACCGCGTCGGTCAGGAATTGGCCCAGTCCGTTCACCCCGTGCTGGCGGATCGCCTGCCAGCGGGCGTTTTCGGGGATGTAGAAGCGCACCATAACCACCCTGCCGCGTTCGCGCTCCTGTTCCAGAAGGTTCAGAACCAGCTGGCTTTTGCCGTATTTCGCGTTCAGGCGTTCGAGCTCATCCTCGAACACGTCCGACAGTCGCTTGAGAAACACCAGCGGCAGGATGTAATCTTTGAATTTGGGCGCATCTACCGGTCCGCGAATGGCGCAGGCGGCATCCCAGAGCCATGTCTCGAGTTCGTCGATGGTCAGCACTTTATCCCCCGTCCATGCTGTGCGATTCCTGTCAGACCATTTTACCGAAAGAGGTTCATCAACGTCAATAGATGTCAGCGAGCACAGACTGCGAAAGCCTACGGGCATCTATGTTGCCTCAGCAGGAATTATAAAATGATGCCAGAGCAACCATGCACAAGGAGAAAGCACGATTGGGGAGATTTCCGGGCGTCTCGTCACCCAATTCAGAGATTCTGTTCACTGGTTTATAACCACAACATGTAGTGGTACGCGTGGCAAGAGACCACTGCATGTAGTATGGTGGGCGATGGAGGACTTGAACCTCCGACCTCCTCGGTGTGAACGAGGCGCTCTTCCACTGAGCTAATCGCCCACCTTCACGGTCTGGTGCCGAGGACGGGACTTGAACCCGTACGCCTTGCGGCACACGCCCCTCAAACGTGCGCGTCTACCAGTTCCGCCACCTCGGCACCGATATGGTAGCCCCAGGGGGATTCGAACCCCCGATCTCCTGGCTGAAAACCAGGTGTCCTAGTCCACTAGACGATGGGGCCATCTCCTTGACGAACTTATTATACAGGGTATCACGCGCATCTGTCAAGGGAGCAAGGTGTCTGTCGGAGTTACCGAACAACCCGAGGGAGCAATGGAGAAGTTTTGCACAAAGCCCAGGCAGGACACAACCCTCTCTATCGGCAGGGAAACACTACAGCCCGCGGCGACACGAGGCCGCGTGACACCCCTCTCCCACAGCGTGGGAGAGGGGATGGGGGTGAGGGCGAGGCGATAACCTGCCAAAAATTACTATCAGGCTTGTTTCGATACAGCACGGGGAGAGATTCGACCATGCGCTCCACTATGATTGTGTGTACCTGTCTCTGGGCATTCGCTGTGGCGTCTGCTTACAGTGATCCCTCGCCGCCATCGCAGGACCTTACTCAGCTCAGCATCGAGGAACTCATGCAGATAGAGGTTGTTACCGCCTCCAAGAAGGCACAGCCGGTATGGGATGTACCCGCTTCGGTGTACGTAATTACCGCAGAGGACATCCACCGCATGGGCGCAACCAGCATCCCCGAGGTGCTTCGCCTCGTGCCCGGCGTGCATGTGGGCATCATCGACGCCAGCAAGTGGTCGGTAGCGGTGCGCGGATTCAACGGTCGCTACTCGAATAAGCTTCTGGTGCTGATGGACGGACGCAGCGTGTACACCCCCTTCTTTTCCGGTGTATACTGGGATGCGCAGCCGCCACTGTTCATGGAGGACATCGAACGCATCGAGGTGATACGTGGGCCTGGTGCAGCACTCTGGGGCGCCAACGCGGTCAACGGAGTCATCAACATCATCACCAAATCCGCCCGGGAAACTCAGGGAACGCTATGGGTATCGGGCGGTGGGAGTGAAGAGAAGACCATCGGCGGATGGCGCGTGGAAGGCAAGCTCGGCGACAATGGATACTACAGGGTGTACACGCTCTATCAGGAACGCGACGACCTCCTACAAGACGAGGAGTACAGGCGCAATAACGACGGCTGGCTGGTGCGACGCAGTGGTTTTCGTGCCGACTGGAACCGTTCCCCTACCGAGAGTTTCATCCTGCATGGTGAAGTGTACACGGGGCGGGCGGGGCAGCGACTGCGCATCCCCGACGTCACCCTGCCCGGAACGCGCGTTATCGATGACCGCTATACCCTCTCTGGATACTACCTGATGGGCACGTGGAACCGCCAGAGAGGCAATATCACCGACACCCTGCATGTCTACTATGACCACACGGGGCGTTCACCCATCGAGTTAACCGAATTCCGCGATACGGTGGACCTCAGCTGGCAGCAGAGGATACAGGCGAACGAGAAGCGTGATATTCTCTGGGGTATCGAATACAAGTACACCTCGGACAAAACCTCTGCTGGACTGCTCATGTCCCTGCAGCCACCCAGCCGGGTCGACCATATCTTTGGAGCGTTCGTGCAGGGCGATTTCACTCTCAACAGCAATACCCGCCTGACCATTGGCTCGAAGCTGGAGAACAACAGCTACACCGCGTGGGAGTTGCAACCGAACCTGCGCCTGCTGTGGAAGCCGAACGAGAAGAATGTCTGGTGGGGCGCGGTATCGCGGGCGGTTCGAATGCCCACCCGCGCGGAACGTTCCATCATCATCCAGGCTTACTATGAGGGCATGGCGAGTGGCTTGCCAGTGGTCTCACGTATCTACGGCAGTCCGGACTTCCGCTCGGAAGAGGTAACCGCTTACGAACTGGGCTACCGAAGTCAGCCCCACCAGAACCTGTCGCTGGATGTCTCGGCGTTCTATAACGTGTACAGGAACCTGCGCAGTTTCGAACCGGCAGACCCCTTTGTAGAAGCGACGCCTGTGCCCCACCTGGTGGTACCGGTGTACATGAGCAACAAGTTACATGGACGGACGTATGGCTTTGAGGTGTCCGCCCGCTGGAATGTGACTGGCAACTGGACGCTGGACCTCGGTTACGCGAACATCACCTATCGCCTTCAACATGCGCCGGACAGCAAAGACCCCTTCAAGCTGCACAGTGACAGCACCAGTAACACGCCGAGGCATCAGTTGAACATCGGGTCGCACCTGAACCTGTCCAGAGGATGGTCTGTGGATACCTATCTCTTCTTCGTGGACAGGTTATTCGGGATGGACTTCCTGCCCAGCTATTACCGGCTGGACGTGTCTATCGGCTGGCGCGTCACGGACAGGGTGAAGATGAGGCTCACTCTGCAGAACCTGCTCAAGCGCGACATCCGTGAGTTCGAGCATCCGCTCTGGGAACGCGACAGTATTCCCCAGCGGGCAGTTTATGGAACAATCTCATGGCAGTTTTAAGGAGCAAACAGATTCCGTCACACGGAATGCACAAAGTGTTGGTGGCAGTGATGGTTACCCTGCCACTGGCAGTCGCGCACGCACAGGGCTATAACGAAACGGAGGTGAAAGCCGCTTTCCTTTACCACTTTACCAGTTACATCGAGTACCCTTCCAGTGCCTTTGCCGATACCTCGGCTCCGTTCGTCATCGGGGTGCTGGGTAAGTCTGGCATCACAGACGCCCTTCAGCAGGCGGTAAAGGGCAAGAGTGTGAAGGGTAGAGCCATCGCAGTCAAACAGGTGAGTATCGGGCAGGAGTTGCGGGAGTGCCACATCCTGTTTGTGCCGGATGCCGAAGCCAAAAGCCTGCCCCGCATTCTGGAGATACTGGGCGACTCTCCCGTGTTGCTGGTCGGGGAGAGCGAGGGTTTCGCCGCGAAAGGCGGCACAGTCGGTTTCTTTGTGGAGCAGAAGCGCGTGCGGTTTGAGATTAATCTCGACGCCGCCCGACGCGCGCATGTGTCCATCAGCTCGAAACTGCTCAGCCTGGCAAAAATCGCCAAGCATCAGCGGAGGGACTAGCGGGCGTGTTACAGCGAGTTCGCCTGTCAATTGTGTGGAAGATCGTGATTGTCAGCCTCGTCAGCTCCACTTTGGCATTGCTGATCGCATCGGTTGCAATTGTTTTGTATGACGCCGCTGTGTATCGACGCAATGCCGCAGGTCATGCCCTCTCTGTAGCGAAGATCACCGCGACCAACGTTGCCGCTGCAGTCACCTTTGGAGATGAAAAGGCGTGCGCCGAGGTACTCTCGTCACTGCGCTCCACGCCAGAGATCCTGAGTGCAGCCGTGTATACGCCCGACAAACGGCTTTTTGCCCAGTACCTGCGCCCTGGTGTGTTGCTCGACGCCTTAGTGAATCCGACCTTTGCGGAGGGGGTACGCCACCAACACAACGCTATCGTAGTGGTGCTGCCTGTCACTAACGACGGTTCAGAAAAGGTCGGCACGCTCCATCTGCGCTATGACCTTCGCGGCTGGCGGGCGCACCTGCTCCGTTACGAGGGTTCCTTTGGCGTTCTGCTGCTGGTTTCGGCGGTGGTGGCGTTTGTGCTGTCAAGAAGGCTTCAGCGCTGGATCACCGACCCCATCCTGAAGCTGATGGAGGCTATGCGCCATGTCTCCGAGAAGAAGGACTACTCCATCCATATTAATGTACCTTCGCACGATGAGATTGGCGTTCTCACGCAGGGATTCAACCAGATGCTGGCGGAAATAAAGACGCGCGACACGGCACTGCAGAACATCAATACTGAGCTGGAGATGCGTGTGGAGATGCGTACCCAGCAACTGCAACAGGAAATCGCGGAGCGGAAGAGGGTGGAGCAGGAGTTAATTCAGGCACGCGAGGAGGCTCTGGAAGCATCCAAACTCAAATCGCAGTTTCTTGCCAACATGAGCCACGAAATCCGCACTCCAATGAACGGCATCATTGGCATGACCGAACTGCTTTTGCAGACCGACCTGCGCGAGGAGCAACGAGAGTATGTGGAAACCATCAAATACAGCGCGGATTCCCTGCTCTCCATCATCAACGATATTCTCGACTTCTCCAAGATCGAGGCGGGGAAGATGACCATCGAGCAGGTAGACTTTAACCTGCGCAGCGTGGTGGAAGAGGTGGGCGCAACATTTGCCCGACCTGCCCACGAGAAAGGGCTGGAGCTGCTCACGGTGGTGCCGCCAGGTATCCCTGATGTTCTGCGCGGAGACCCCGTTCGCATCAAACAGATACTGAACAACCTGACCTCCAACGCGGTGAAGTTCACCGAGAAGGGCGAGGTGATTATCAGCGCGGAGGTGATTTATGAGACCGCTTCTAACGTCGGGATACGTCTCTCCGTCAAGGATACCGGCATCGGCATCGCCCCCGAGCAACAGGCAACCATCTTCGAGAGTTTCACTCAGGCAGATGGCTCGGTGACCCGCAAATACGGGGGCACGGGTCTGGGATTGACCATCAGCCGGCAGCTGACCGAGCTGATGGGAGGCAGGATTGGTGTGCAAAGCGCACCCGGCGTGGGCAGCACCTTCTGGGTAGAGCTGCCTTTGCAGAAGTCGCAGCGGCAACAGAAGGGCGCACCAATGACCCCTGACCAGAAAATCAGCAGCTTGCGTGTGCTGGTCGTGGATGACAACGCCACAAACCGCCGCATCCTGCGGGAACATCTGCAGTCGTGGGGATGCACCGTACAGGAGACAGACAGCGGACAGCAAGCGCTGAGGATGCTCACATCGGTTTCCCCCTGCCCGTTCGACGCGGTGGTGCTGGACTACCAGATGCCGGGGATGCATGGAGTGGATGTCGCAAAGCACATTCGCTCCAATGAAACGCTGTCACCATGTAAAGTCATTTTGCTCTCTTCCGTTGGCTCGCCAGTGCGACAGCAGGCAGAACATTCCAGTGTCGATGTCTGGCTCACGAAACCGGTGCGCCGTTCGCAGCTCTACAACGCCCTGTGTGAGGTCGCCGGCATCAGCCATGAGATAACCCAACCAGACACCCCCAACCTGGAGCGACGCAACTTTGGCGTGCGCGTCTTGCTGGTGGAAGACAACGAGGTCAACCGCAAACTGGCTCTGCACATGTTGCGACGACTGGGGTGCGTCGTGGAGGTGGCAATGAACGGGCGAGAGGCAGTAGAGCTCACCGCCAAGCGCGTATATGACCTTGTATTCATGGATATCCAGATGCCGGAGATGGACGGCATCGAAGCAACCCGTCTCATCCGCGAACGAGAGAGGAGCACTGGCAAGCACCTGCCCATTGTGGCTATGACCGCACACGCCATGGAGGGCGACCGCGAGCGCTGCCTGGCGGCAGGCATGGACGACTATCTCAGCAAGCCGGTGAAAATAGACCTTCTGGCGCAGATGGTGGAAAAGTGGAACCCAGTGCGCCGCCGCGCGCGGACACCTCTTCTCGGAGAGGCAATCCGCAGCCAGTTTGCGCAGGAGGCGCGCTGGCTGGTTGCGGAGATGACACAGGCTTTACAGGAGCGAGATGTCAACTACGCACGCCATATCCTGATGTCCTTGAAGCGTCTGAGCATTGCCGCTGGCGCGAAGGATGTGGAAGCCCTCTGCAATCAGATGAACGATGCGCTCTCTCAGGACGCGCTGGATGGACAGATACAAAATGAAGAGGAACTGTTGCGGTTGGTGGAAGCTTACGAAAAGCAGCAGCAAAACGATGAGGGGATGGCAGCATGAGGGTATTGATTGCGGAAGACGACGGCGTTTCACGGCTGGTGCTTCAGAAGGCGCTGGAAGAGCTGGGATATACGGTGCACGCCACCAAAGACGGCGCCGAAGCCTGGGAAGCCTTTTGTGGGCAGGAGTTCCCGCTGGTCATCTCCGACTGGATGATGCCCGGCGTGGACGGGCTGGAGCTTTGTCGGCGGGTTCGTGCCCGGCAAAGCAAACTGTATACCTACTTTATCCTGCTGACAGCCCGCGACTCCCGGCAGGACCGTTTCCACGCCATTGAAACCGGCGCGGATGATTTTCTCTCCAAGCCGTTAGACCGTGCGGAACTGGCTTCTCGTCTCAGTGTGGCGAGGCGTATTCTGGACATGGAACAGCGTCTGCGCCAGGCGTACGACGAACTCGCCCGCCAGAAAGAGGAGCTGGAGATGAAAACGCAGGCACTGGAGCAGTCGCAGGAGATGATTCAGCAGGCGAGCCTGCGCTTCCGCGAACTGTTCGAGAACGTACCGGTAGCCTGCTTCACGTTCGATGCGGCGGGAGTTATCTACGAATGGAACCGCGCCGCCTCTCAGCTTTACGGCTGGGAAGAGTACGAGGTGTTGACGAGCTCCATCTTCGATACCATTATCCCTCCCGAACACAGAGCCGAGATGAACGAGCTCATCCTCCTCATTATGCGAGACGAGCGGAACGTCACCGTGCAGAGCGTAGACCGCTGCCAGGATGGTAGCACGCGGCACGTGTTGCGCAGCCTGTTTCCGTTACACGGACCTGGCGGGGAAGTGGTGGGTGGTATCTGCGCCAGCGTGGACATCACTCAAAGGGTAGAATACGAGCAGCAGCTGCGCGCTCTCAACGCGCGGCTGGAAAGCCTGGCGTTCACCGACGCGCTGACCGGGTTGTTGAACCACCGCGCGCTGCAGGACAAACTCGCGGAGCTGTTTACGCAGGCGCGGCAGGGTGAATGTACATTCTCATTTGTATTGCTGGACATCGACCACTTCAAGCGGTTTAACGATACATATGGACACCGGGCAGGCGACGACGTCCTGCGCCTAGTGGCACACACCCTGCAAGAAAACGCTCCCGCTGGCAGCTTCGTGGCGAGGTACGGTGGGGAGGAGATGTGCGTGCTGCTGCCGTACCACACTTTAAGTGAAGCCGTGCAAGTCGCAGAGCAGCTGCGTCAGGCGATTGCGGAGGCGCGCTCTCCCTACCTTCAGGTTACCGCCAGCTTCGGTGTGGCAGAGTACATGCCGTATATGCTGTCTCCCTCCGAACTCGTGGAGGTGGCAGACGCCGCGTTGTACGAAGCAAAACGCGCCGGACGCAACTGCGTGCGCCCCCTGATGGAGGAGCTACAGGAAGAGGCAGCTTAGCGCTGAGCGCTAGCAATCAGCGCACGCGGTGGAAGAAAAGTGATGTTTTCCCGCGCGGTCTCCAGTGTGTATACGGGAACATGCTCCTGCCCTTTCAGCAGCTCACCCACAATCGCCTCCACCGAGCTTTCTGGAGTGGATGCACCGCTGGTGATACCGACCACGCGGTAATCGGTACGCCATTCTGGCTGTACCTCCTCGGGCTCCAAAAGCAGGAAGGCAGGTACTCCCTCCTCCCGCGCCACTTCGCACAGACGGTTGGAGTTGCTGCTGGTTCGACTGCCGACAACCAGTATCAGGTCGCACCGCTTTGCCAGCTCCCGCACGGCGTTCTGTCGATTAGTGGTAGCATAGCAGATGTCTTCCTTCGGAGGTGTCTCGAGATGCGGAAAACGCCGTTTCAACACCGCCATGATGCGTTCCACTTCATACACGCTCAGCGTGGTCTGGGTGGCAACCGCCAGTTTGCCTTCAGGCACCTGCACACGCTCCGCATCCTCCACCGTTTGCACCAGTGTGATTTTCCCAGGCGCGTGTCCCATCGTGCCCTTCGCTTCCACGTGCCCAGCGTGGCCGATGTAGATGATGTAATACCCCTGCGCGGCGAACCGCTGTACCTCGCGGTGCACCTTCGATACCAGCGGGCAAGTGGCATCGACGACGCGCAGGTTGCGTGCAACTGCATCCTGACGAACCTGGGGCGATACCCCGTGCGCACTGAACACCACCGTAGAACCCGGAGGTATCTCCGAAAGGTCTTCGACGAAGATCACGCCCCTTTGCTCGAACGAGCGCACCACATGCTCGTTGTGTACAATGGCATGGCGCATGTATATCGGAGTGCCATACGCCTCTATTGCCAGGTTCAGCACTTCGATGGCGTACGAAACCCCTGCGCAGAAACCACGCGGTGAAGCCAGGATAATCGTCTCCATTCCATTTGCCCTTTCTCTACCGATGCCCATTGTACCCGATGCAACAGCACGTCTACCACCCACTTCTTCAGGATGTTTACCTGATTGCGATATTTAAGGTATACTAAAGACACGCTGTGTTAGCAACAAAGATGGTTGGAGGAACAGATGGCTGTAGCAACGGCACGCCGCAGGTCGCTTATCGCGGCGGACAACCATGTTTTGCACAGACTGCATTCGCTTTCCGGTATCGTCCCTATCGGTATTTTCCTGGTGCAGCATCTGACGTTGAACTCCTTCGCGCTCGCCAGTCCTGCACACTTTAACGCGGTCATCGACTTCTTCAACAAGAAAATGCCCTCGCACATCCTTTTCGTGCTGGAGTGGGGCTTGATTTTTATCCCCCTACTGTTCCACGCACTTTACGGGCTGGTCATCACGGCACACGGGCAGGTGAACGTGGGAAGTTACGGTTACTGGCGCAACTGGATGTACCTGTGGCAGCGCATCACCGGGGTCATCCTGATTGTGTTCATCGCGGTGCATGTGTGGGGCACGACCATCAGCCATCGCCTGTTTGGTGCGAACATCTATTACGATGGCATGGTGGAATACTTCCGAAACCCGCTTCTCGTCGCCTTTTACCTGTTGGGCATTACGTCGGCAACGTTCCACCTGTCCAACGGAATCTGGAACTTCTGCATCCGCTGGGGGATTACGGTCAGCGAGAAAGCGCAACGAGCCTGTGCGAAGGTCTGTGTGGTCATTTTCGTCTTGCTGACCGCGCTGGGCTGGACGGCGCTGTTCGCATTTCGATAAGCACGCTGAGGTGAGAAACGATGGCAAAGCAACGTGTGGCAGTGGTCGGTGGTGGGCTCGCCGGGCTGATGACGGTCATCAAAATCGCCGAGCAGGGGCTGCCTGTAGACCTGTTCTCGCTGGTGCCCGTGAAGCGCAGTCACTCCGTGTGTGCGCAGGGTGGCATCAACGGAGCGGTGAACACCAAAGGCGAGGGCGATAGCCCCGAAGAGCACTTCGACGATACCATTTACGGCGGCGATTTTCTGGCGCACCAGCCACCTGTCAAAAGCATGTGCTACCGCGCACCGGGCATTATCTACCTGCTCGACCGCATGGGAGTGCCCTTCAACCGTACCCCCGAAGGCTTTCTGGACTTCCGACGCTTCGGAGGCACCAAGCATCACCGCACCGCTTTCTCCGGTTCTACGACAGGTCAGCAGCTGCTGTACGCACTGGACGAGCAGGTGCGCCGCTTCGAGGTGGACGGGCTGGTGCATAAATACGAGGGCTGGGACTTCTTAGGCATCGTGCAGGATGCAGATGGCAGGTGTCGGGGCATTGTGGCGCAAAACCTGCATACGATGGAAATCCGCGCCTTCCGAGCCGACGCGGTGGTGATGGCAACGGGCGGACCCGGCTACCTGTTTGGCAAGTCCACCAACTCCATCATCAATACCGGTTCCGCTGCCAGCATCTGCTACCAGCAGGGTGCCTACTATGCCAACGGTGAGTTTATTCAGGTACACCCCACCGCCATCCCAGGCGAGGACAAACTGCGCCTGATGTCCGAAGCGATTCGGGGAGAGGGCGGACGGGTGTGGGTTCCCAAAGACCCCTACGACAAGCGCCACCCGCGCGACATCCCGGAAAGCGACCGCTGGTACTTCCTCGAAGAGAAATACCCCGCTTATGGGAACCTGGTGCCGCGCGACATCGCCACACGCGAAATCTTCGAGGTGTGCGTGACACAAAAGCGCGGCATCATGGGACGCAACGAGGTGTATCTGGACATTACCCATTTGCCACGCGACCTGATAGAACGGAAGCTGTTGGGTATTCTGGAGATTTACACCAAGTTCGTGGGTGAAGACCCGCGAGAAGTGCCCATGCGCGTGTTCCCGGCAGTGCACTACTCGATGGGCGGACTGTGGGTGGACTACGAGCGCACGCCCGACGGCTTCTTGCACCCCGAAAGCACCCGCAACCAGATGACCAACATCCCCGGTCTTTACGCGGCAGGCGAGGTGGACTACCAGTACCATGGGGCGAACCGCTTGGGCGCAAACGCATTGCTGGCGTGTATCTTTGGCGGGGAAGTGGCGGGCAACGCTGTGGTTCGTTATGTACACGGGCTGGAAACGACGGCAGATGCCCTGCCCGAATCCCTGTATGAGATCGAGCGTCAGCGCCACGAACAGGATTTCCAGCAGATACTGAAGATGAGCGGCGACGAAAATCCCTACCGCCTGCATCAGGAGCTGGGCGAGTGGATGACCGATAACGTCACAGTGGTTCGCTATAACGACCGGCTTCGGCAGACGGAGGAGAAGATTCTGGAGCTGATGGAGCGGTGGAAGCGTATCAATATCACCGACTCGTCGCTGTGGACGAACCAGATTGTGCCGTTCACGCGCGCCTTGCGTAACATGCTGATACTGGCGCAGGTCATCACGCGGGGCGCACTGCTGCGCAACGAAAGCCGTGGGGCGCACTACAAACCCGAATATCCCGAACGCAACGATGCCGAGTGGCTGAAGACCACGATGGCGCGCTATACTCCGGACGGACCGGACATCTTCTATGAGCCGGTGGATACTTCGTTGATACCACCGCGCACCCGCAAGTATGACGTGGATAAGAAGGCGACTTTACAGCCGCAGCCGGAATTAGCGGCTCCGGTTGGTGCCAAGGACGACAGGGGGGCAACGGTATGAGCGACATCAAGAGTGTGGTGCTGAAGGTCAAGCGTCAGGATAATCGCGAAAGCAAACCCTACTGGGAAGAGTTCGAGATACCTTACAAGCCGCGCGCCAACGTCATCAGTTGCCTGATGCACATCCGGCGCAACCCCGTCAACCGACAGGGCAAGCCGACCACCGCGCCCGCATGGGAGGCATCGTGTCTGGAAGAGGTGTGCGGCACCTGCACGATGGTCATCAACGGCAGAGTGCGACAGTCCTGCTCCGCGCTGGTCGATGAGGTGGGCAAGCACGTGGACGGACATCTGGAAATCACCCTGGAACCGATGACCAAGTTCCCGGTGGTGCGCGACCTGATTGTCGACCGTAGTGAGATGTTCGAAACGCTCAAGCGCATCAAGGCATGGGTGCCCATCGACGGCACTCACGACTTGGGTCCGGGTCCCCGTATTCCCGACAATATTCGCGAGCTGCGGTATGAATTCGCCCGGTGCATGACGTGTGGATGCTGTCTGGAAGCCTGTCCCAACGTCAGCTCCCACTCGAACTTCATCGGTCCTGCGGCTGTGGCGCAGGTGAAGCTGTTTAACCTGCACCCGGTGGGGGCGACGCTGGAAGACGAACGGTTCGATGTGCTGGCGGGTCCCGACGGACTGACGGGCTGCGGCAACGCGCAAAACTGTGTGAAAGTGTGTCCAAAAGGCATCCCGCTAACCCGGGCTATCGCTGAGCTGAATCGGGACATCACCCTGAACAGGCTGCGCAAATGGTTGGGCAAATAGCAGTGGGAACAGGAGAGAACCCTTCTGTTCCCCCCACCGTCTATCAGGAGTTCTACACCGCCACGGATGGCAGTCAGTGGCTGATGTACGTGTATGTGCAGTGGTCGCCGAGTTTTGAAAGCCGTGTACGCCTGCTGAAGATGCCTGAACGTATCTCCGTTAACCTCCCTTCCAATTTGCCCTATCTGGAGGTTGTGCCCGAAAATATCCGCGAAGCGGCTCTGGATGGGCGTTTCAACCTGCAAGCTATCACGAACTATTACCTGCAGCGATGTCTGGGAATGTTACGGGAGTATGTGGAACGCTTTGGCAATACCCTGTAAAGTAGTTATCACTTTGCCGATAATAGGGGATGTTGAAGCGTGTTCGTCGATGGCAGCT
>Ga0308392_1000837_pt1 | contig 12825 bp, 6 predicted proteins | sample Hotspr20Samplem2_FD_202361 | JGI IMG/M metagenome (GOLD analysis project Ga0308392, IMG submission 202361) | Hot spring phototrophic mat microbial communities from Octopus Spring, Yellowstone National Park, Wyoming, United States - 20050624_m2 ... | reverse complement strand
AGTGGTATCGTACTTGACTGGATGCCACATAAGATAAATCAGGTTATCACCACTGTCTATCATAGTATAGCTGATAGAGTTGATATTAGCCCTGTTATATTGTCTAACTTCATTCAAGACGTTATTAATGCTTCCAGTCAGCACGGCAAGCGTTCGGAACAAGATGGCTTCTACTACTTACCAGTTGAAATTATAAATGCGTTAGTATATACTAAGGCCTATATACACGATGACTTAGGCATAAGACTCTTAGGGATTGAATATATAAAGAACTTCTTAAATAAGATTGATGACACGCAGACTTCTGAAGGGTTGTCAGTTTATAAGTCACGTAAGGCTCGGCGGTGGATTGATAATCTAAGAGTAAGGTTAGACTATGCACTCACTGGGCTATCTATGATTGATCATGATTTAGATTCCGTACTTGAACGTCTTCTAAAGAGTGTTTCTGAGGAAGACTTAGATAATACAAATGCGCAACTATTTTGGAAAACTGTGATACTAAATGCGAAAGCTTTGACAGAGTATGGATACGATTATGGCATTCTGGCTGGACGGCTTATGTTAATGCGGATATACGAAACCGTACTCGGCTGGGATGCACTAAAACACGGCGTAGAAAAGATAGACGAGTTCCACAAGTTGGCTTTTAAACATTATATCAAAAGAGCGATTAAACTGAAACTCTTAGACAAAAGAGTTACACAAAAGTATACTGACGATGATTTAGATGGATTAGCTATACATCTTTCCCATGTTCATGATTTTAACTCTACCGTACATAGTGTTCAGGTATTGTACGATAGGTATTTGCTAAGCTATAGAAGAGGTGACGAAAGAATCATAATAGAAACACCACAGTTCTTCTGGATGCGGGTTGCCATGGGGCAATTCTTGTTAGAAGAAGATAAAGAAAAGTCATTACATTGTACTATATCACTTTTTGACAAGTACGTAAGAAGGCTATTCTGCTCTTCTACACCCACACTTTTTAATTCCTGCACACCTAAACCACAATTATCATCGTGTTATGTTTATGTGGTTGATGACAGTATTGAGTCTATCTTTCAGCGAGGTATTGCAGATTGTGCTTATTTGTCTAAGTGGGCTGGTGGGTTAGGTGGCTCATGGACAAAAGTAAGAGGCCGAGGTGCACTCATTAGTGGGACTAATGGCAAAAGTAATGGCGTCATCCCTTTTCTTAAAATTCACAATGACATGTTGGTAGCTGTCAATCAGGGAGGCAAACGTAATGGTTCCGGTGCTGTCTATATAGAACCCTGGCATAACGATGTTTTTGACTTTATTCAGCTCAGACGCAACACAGGCGACGAACGCCTCCGAACTCACGATACAAATACAGCCTTATGGATCCCCGATCTATTCATGAAGCAAGTAATCAATCGTGGTAAATGGTATCTTTTCCGATCTAACGAGGTGCCCGAACTACATGACTTATACGGTAAGGTATTCGAAGAAAAGTATTACGAGTACGTAGATCAATATAAACAGGGTTTGATATACGGGCGAGAGATAGATGCTATTGATTTATGGCGCGAGATATTGAAGATGATTTATGAGACTGGACATCCGTGGATAACATTTAAAGACCCTTGTAACATCGCTAATCCGCAATCCCACGTTGGTGTCATTCATTCATCAAATTTGTGCACCGAAATCACCCTTAACACTAGTAACGATGAGATAGCCGTATGTAATCTAGGTTCACTAATGTTAGATTATTTTGTAGAAAATGGGAAGGTCAATTACGACTTGCTAAAAGAAACCATATACATAGCTATACGGGCATTAGACAATGTTATAGATGTTAACTTTTATCCAGTCAAAGAGGCCAGAGATTCTAATAAGAGACACAGGCCTATTGGACTAGGTGTAGGTGGCTGGCATAATATGTTGTATAAGCTTGGGATACCTTTTGATTCTGAAAGAGCACTTGAATTGTCAAATGAAATTATGGAATTCATTAGTTACCATTCTATCATGGCCTCTGTTATGTTAGCAAAAGAAAAAGGCCATTATCCTACCTATAAAGGTTCCAAGTGGGAGAAGTTGATTATGACTTATGAGATGATTGACCTTATAGAGGCCGAAAGAGGACAACCCGTGAGGATAAAAAGATATCCATTGAAGATTGATTGGGATTACCTGCGCGCTCAAATTCGGGACTATGGCATCCGCAATTCACACATTACAGCTATCGCACCTACCGCAACAATTAGCATAATCATGGATACATCACCATCTATTGAACCCCTATTCTCTAACATGTATGTCAAAAGTAACCTTTCGGGCGACTTCTTTGTGATAAATAGATTTCTAGAAAGTTATATGCGTGAAAAGGGTCAATGGCCAAAATTTAGGGAACTACTCAAATACTTTGACGGAGACGCGATAGAAGCAGCATATGCTATGCCAGATTTAGATAAAGAAGTAAAAAGTTATATAAGTACCATGTTTAAAACCGCTTTTCAAATAAACCCTATATTCATCATTGATCAGGCTGCAGTGAGACAACGCTGGATTACACAATCACAATCAGTAAATATATTCTACGATGGTAACGACATACGAGAAATTAGTAACACTTATAAATACGCTTGGGAGAGCGGCCTCAAAACTACATACTACTTCAGAACGACAGGTGCAACCAGAATTGAAAAGAGCACAGTAGAACGCGATGTCGTCCCTACCTATACTACGGGCCCAACATGCAGACTAGACGACGAAGGCTGCGAAGTCTGCCAATAAGAAGATAACACTACGAACTGTTCACTCGCGGACTGCTCAACCTCTGATGATTGAGCTTCCTGCTTCGCCGAAGTATGGCTTTCAGATAATATCTATGTGCCATTAATTTCGATAGACTTAGTACATTTACGTAGCATGCGACGCAAACCGACATTAAAAGCTTTCAAGTATCGCGTTTACCCTACTGATGCGCAGATAGTGTTCTTTGCTAAGACCTTTGACTTCGGGAGATACAAAGTTGAACACCCGAAGTACCTTATGAAAGGTGAGGAAAGACTAAAGAGACTTCAGAGGTCTTTCTCACGAAAACAAAAAGGTTCAAAAAATAGCGAAAAGACTAGACTGAGACTTGCGAGGCAGCACGCGTACATCAGTAACGCAAGAAATGACTTTCTGCACAAGTTGTCCAAAGCCATCATTGACGAAAACCAAGTCGTGGTGGTGGAATACATCAACGTGAAGAGCCTGTTGAAGACGGGACTTTCTAAGTCTATTTCTGACAGTGGCTGGTCAAGGTTTGTAAGCTATCTCAAGTACAAAGCTGAATGGTATGGGAGAACTTTCATTCAGGTAGACCGTTTCTTCCCATCCTCAAAGCTCTGCCACCGATGCGGATACAAAAATGAAGATTTGGCGCTAAATGATAGAACATGGTGCTGCCCAGCATGCGGCGAAACGCACGACAGAGACATAAACGCGTCTAAAAACCTTTACTTTGTGGGGCTAGGACGCTCAGAAAGAGGGACTGTGGAGCAGGCTCTGGTGGATGACCGTAGTCCCAACGGGCTACCTAAAAAGCCATCCTGCGACGAAACAGGAAGCTCAGCCTTTTGCGGTTGAGCAGTCCGCTGAGATATTTTGCGCTTCTATTAAATAGACAAAATGATTTGGGAGTTGAAGAAGATAGTTCGTTTTGTTTTGTTTTGTCGCGATTGCAATTAGTAAGGACTATGCGGCACGTTATAGTGTTAAAACAGCTCTTTGCAGTTTACCAATCTTGAACCAAAACATTGAATGTTAGTATGTGTATTGTGTAATTTGTGCCGAGGGCGGGATTTGAACCCGTACGACCTTTTTGGGGTCACAGGATTTTACTAGGTCGCTGAAACTGTACAAAAGGGCGGTCCTTTTGTACAGTCGTCCCCTAACCTAGATGGGAGGGACTAGCCTTGTTTGCTACTCCCGCCCAGTCCCTCGAAATTAGTACTTTTTTCAAGGGAGAGAAGTCCCGAAGGCTCTCGAGACAGGAGAAGGCAAAGGCTACGGAGAGAACTTGCCAGCTTTTTTGCCTTACGTGGGTAAGGCCCCGCACCCGTTCCATCTTACGGTTGACGGTTTGTTGGGTAGCTGACTCGCTCTCTCCGCTTTCCATGAAGGGTATGAGTAGCAAGTTTAATTCTTTTCGTGTTTTCCAAAGAACACTTTTCAATCTGTTCCGCTTGTATTCATTTTTCTCCTCTCGTACTTCTTGTTTGAGTTTAGCAATCTTATTTTCAATCTTTGCTATTGTGTAATACAAAAATTCTGTATCTTTCAGAAGCTCTTTGTATTTCTTAGGCAGGCGTTCTTTGAAACCCAGTCCTCTGCGGGCTATCACGTAAGCACCCGCCGTGTCTTTGTCTATGTTATATAACGGTGCGTACTTTAGTTTGCCAATGATTGACGTATAAGCTGGATTGACTTTGATGACCTGAATGCCATTTCGCCTCGCTACAATCTCAATCTTCTGCAGCAACGCTTTGTACACCCACTTTTGTAGTTTCCGTCTTAGCTTAGGCAACCCGTCTCCTCTTCTACCCTTAGGAAGTCGAGTCAAATTCTCTATAACGATCTCTTTTTGTGATTTCTTAGCGATCTTCACCACCTGATGAGCTGTTTGCCAGCTTAAGTACGCTCTTTTGTCTGAATTGCCCCCTAATAGATTGTCTAAGCCAATCCGTTCATACTTTTCTATGTTCCCATCCTTTGTTGTATGAACTAATGCTAAGTGAAAAGGATAAGCGTTGATGTCAATCCCTATGACGCCGTTGTCTTTTGTAACAGCTACTTCTGGAAGCCTTTCTTCTCTGCTAAACTGTGCATAGATTCTCCCGTTCCTGAGTTTCAGTCGTACTGTGTATGGGAACCAGTCGCCTGTCTTCTCAGCGTGCTCCAAATCGCTGATGAAACCTATCCACTTGTCTGTTTTTCTTTTTGCTGACCGAATTACTTTGACCCATACGTACTCTCCATTTCCTAAGTTGATTCTCAGATGCCACTGACCCTCCAGATTGACTAGCCTAAGGTTGAGATTGCCTTTTTTGGCTTTTTGGCCTATTGAATACAAGAATCCATATCTTTTTTCTTCCCACTTTTGTCGCAGTTTCTCACGTTTTATCCCTGTCAGATGTTTCTTTTTCAACTGCTCAAATAGCGCTCGCGAACCAAAAATCAGCTTTTTGGGGTTCTGTTTTCTTTCCAGGCAGGAGTCTAATGCTTGCTGCGCTAAAAAGATAGCAGCAGTTGAATACCGTGTGTTGAGACCATACCTGATAGGCAAAAGCTTTCTCAAATCTTTCTCTTTCATTTTCTTCAATAGTCTCTTGTAAGCGAACCTCACCATTGACGAAAACTTGCGCATGAGGGATAGAACCTTCGTTTTGTCTTCGTCAGTATCAAACGCTATCAAGCACTCTACAGTTATAAAACCGCTATTGTTATTAATCTCGCCACTATGAGTTGAACCCTTATGTTCTCTATTACTTAGCATTTCCATAGTAGAATAGTACTGCAAATATACAAAGTTTTATAGAAACCTAGACGGCTGTACATTATCCGATTACAGATCGAAAATGTTAAACTATCTAACATTCGAAACAATTGACACTCAACAAATATCTGAAATCCATCATCTGAAATCCATCAAATGATATAGTAGTAATCTTACAGCAAAAGCGCCCAATCTGTTTTATCATATTAAAACTATAGGCATCTTTCGCACTAAAGCAAGATCACATGCCAAAAGACCATAAGAACTAGCGCAGTAATATCCAGAGTGTTCTATCTCTCGCACTTCAATGTCGTCTGTATCAGAACACTCGTATTTCATAATAATAAGATTATTAAGGTTCTCTACAATAATTTTGCTCTTTTCGTAGTATCCTTTCATTACCTTACGACTAACTCTATTATGTCCAACACTAACAAAAAAACCATTATAATCGTAATAAATATCAAAATTACTAAGATTTCCCTCAGCAAATCTAATTTTATATAAGTCAAGATTGGATATAAAATTAAAATGCTTATTTTTATTGAAGAACAACATTAATGTTGGGTTTTTAGTATGTCTAACACAAAAAGAATAGAGTTTAAATTGCAATTTATTGCTAAGCATATCAAGATTAAATACACCTATGTTTTCTACATCCTTAATGCTGTACTTGGCAAAAATGTATAAGGATTTAGCATCTTTATCTACTTGATGGTCTAAGAGCTTTACGCTATCTGATTCTACCTCAATTTTGTATATGGCGTATATGGACTCTACTATCATTTTCTTAATATCTAAAGAAACAGAAACTTTTTCCATGTCTTCATACATTTCTAATATTGTTAAGTAAGCAAAATTATCGCAATTCCTGGGGTCATATATGCCAATAACATGCTCAACCTTATTCATATCTACTACTATTAAACATTGTAGGTCTTTTGACAGCAAAAATAACTTGTTTGTTTTGTAGAGTGGGTAGTAGTGGTAAGTAAATCTATATCTTGGGCATAGATGCTGTTTTATATGGATTATAAATTTATAGAGCAAGTTTTTCTGTGTATCTATAAATACTAATTTGCTATAATTGTGAGTTTGAATCATGACTATATACTTATCATATCTATATAATGATGAGCCATAGTAGTTTTCGTAGCTGCTATAAGGGGATTTCACTTTAACTATAATACCTTTATTATTCTGTTGTACTTGAAAACAGTCGTTTTCATACAATTCGGTTGAAATGTATTTGTAACCTGTTTGGTCTCGCAAATTATAGCTCCTTTGGAGCATTCTATTACTCTCGCTAGCTACGTTAGCCTTAACTTTTAAGTATAATTCGTGTATCAATGCCTGCCCATCGTATGCCCTTTTATAAATATCCAGTGTGAAACGACCGACATCCCAATAGCAAACTATCTTATCGCTATCCACTTCTATTTTTATAGATATGTTATACAAATTATAAAAATATTTTTCTCCCCATATCAAAAGCCCAAAATGTAATTCAATGCTTCTTATGAATAACTTCTTACTTGTATTCGTACTGTCCGCATATCCCGCATCATATCTCTCCTTAACGTAATATATAGCTTTGTCTATATTAAGGTAATTCATTTCATCTTCCATTATATCTTTTTTGTTTTCGCTAGATATTTCACCTAATCTTAATACATTATTTATTAACTGCTTTATATTCATCATATTCCATGATATAAAACCAACTTTATCGCTTGATAAATCTACTAAATAAATAGATATGCTTTGCTCTTTAGCTTGAAAGATAGGTATTACATGTCTATTAAGAATAGCTAATAGGTCTGACAATTGCTCATTATCTTTATTTATCATAAGTAGCGGCTTACCGCTTTTTATATCTATAACAGCTATATATCTTTTATTGTCGCGCCATTGAATATCAAGAGATATAAAATATAACTTATCCTTTGAATTTTTCACTAATACGTTATTTTCACTTTTATTGATAATATTTAGCTTGTTAAATTGGACAAGATTATATGAAGTATTAAAGAAGTCAAGTATGAATACAGGTATCTCTTCGCCTACTTTCCTTTCGTACGTTACTAGATTGTTAGTAGGACGGAAATAAGTTACACTATCAAGACTTTTAATGTAATACATTATGTTGTAAGTTCGGTTGTAGTAGCGAAAATCAGTCTTTTCGTATCCTCTAGTTCTAGTGTTGAAAATATCAACATTATCGGTTACATACGGTAGTTTTATGTGACGGGCGATTTTAGTTATTAATACGTTATACTTTGGCAAATTGAAAAACACAATAAATATACTGATAGCAATATATCTTTATGTCAAGCTGGTAAGTTACTTAAAAGCCATTAAGTACCAAAGCAGGAATATCAGCCCTAAAATGTTGATTATTCCGCATTGCCCTGCGCGATTTGAGTGAAAATAAAACTGCCCTGCCCGTAACGGGCGGGGATTCCTTTTGAAGCGGGCGTGCAGTTACTCCTGTGCGACTTTCGCTTGGAGGCGGTCAGCGATGGTGAGATATCGCTTGACCAGAGTACGGATTTGCTTGACCATCAGGTTGGTGTTTTTAGGGAGCGTGTCCAGCACCTCCTGGAGTCCCTCAAAGGTAGGGAGAGCGTCAAGGAAGTTTTCCACAAGCTGCTGCTTTTGCTCGCGTGGGATGCGTACGTGTGAGCGTCCAGTGCTGCTGGATGTCCGAGCGTACCGAGCGGGCGCCTCAATCCCGAATGTGCTGAGGGACTCCCGAAGGGCCTCGTTACGGAGCTTCTGCACGATGGGAGCTATATTCTTCTCCTCGCTCGTGCTTTTGATGGCCAGAAGTCCCTCAATCCTAGGAAGCAGAAGGTACGCTGCGATGCACCGGTACCAGCCGCCATGATGCGACACTGCTACACCAGCACTCGTAATCTCCCTACGAATCTGTGCTTCCACATCGTGAGGCAGGAAGCTGTGCTCCCCATTCAGCTCCTTTTCCAGATTCGTAATCAGTTTCTTCAGGCTCTTTTCTGTGAGAGCCTTCTCAATCCGAACTTTGAGTTCGGTTCCGCTGACTTGCACATGCGTTGTCATACCAAGCATTACAACAAAAGCGCAAGGGAAGTGAGTTCCCGTTTTTACAATCCGACGAATGAGGGCAAATAAAAAAGTAAAGCCTGTGGAGTGTACTCTGGCGGATGATCGTAGCCCCTACTGGCTACCTAAAAAGCCATCCTGCGACAAAGCAGGAAGCTCGACTGCAAGATGTTGATACAAACCGCAATCCTTTTTATACATACACAGTTGTCATCTGCCTTAAAAGCGATAACTCTGCCCTGATAAGTAACAATAATAACTTAGTATAAGAACTGAGTGTTGGATTATAACTAATAGCTATAAAATCTTTGTAGTTAAATTGCTCTGATACGTATTCTATCTCAGAATTGTACGTGCTGTTTCTATTATATCTAATATCTAAAAAACGATTAACATCTTCACTATATACTATATCTGAGCTTCTTAACAGATTTTCATCATAGTTATAAAGGAAAATTTTGGATATACCAAGTTTTCTGTAAATATTACTTGTTAAACCACCATAAAATAAACTGATTGGTATATAATCTGCACTTCTATAAAAAGAATTCAATGGTACGTAATGTAAACTTCTGATAGTAAAATGATTACATGAAATTCTGAACGAAAATACCTCTACATAATTTATTCTATTAATTACGTAACTAGCTAATATGTATAATGTATCTGAGCCAGTATCGATATAATACCTTATTAGCTTTACTCCTGTATAGTTAAGCACAGTGCCTCTCTCATGAGTAATGGCTTTTGCCACTAACTGTTTTATGTGAAAGGAACATACTATGTTACATGCATTGTCCTTATTAGTAGTATTGTAATTTTCTTCACAATTCGAGTATTTATTACTATTGAATATATCTTTTAGTCTTTCAACATTTATAATTAATAGTATTTCCAGATCATTGGACAAGAATATCAAGTTGTTTTGCAATTTAGAGTAGTATTGCTCGTAGTGTATTCGGCTATAAGTGTCAATATTCTCGCATGTCCAATAGCCGATTTTATTATGTTCTGTATCTATAATAATTAAGGACGCGTATTCAGTATAAAGAAACAAGATAAGGTAGTTTCTATAGCGATACAGCGACGCTTGTTTAGGTAACGGGCTTATTTGATAACTTTTATCGGCTTTTACAATTTGAATGCCGTCAGATGTGCTGTATATATGATGACACTGGTCTTTGTATAAACAGCTTGATAGATAGATATCATCAAATCTACCAGAAAGAGGGTATTTATTTATTACGTTTTCTATCTTTTTATCAGATGCATTATATTCTCCGAAAATCCTGTCATCCCAAACTAATGTGACTTTATTAAAATCTAAATAGCAATTTAAATCTTCATTATCCAATTCTATGTAACAAAATATGTGGTATAAATCGCATGTATAGTCTTCGTAATTTTTTTGTATGTTTTTATATTTTACATTAAGGTTTAATTCAAATCTAGCTCCTCTTAAATACACAGGAGTTTTATTATTTGCTTCATATTTATATTCGAATTCAGATATTTTGATATCCTCTATATAATCTATCTTATAGTTTGTAAAATTATTTATCAAGTCACCAAAATCTTTTGATTTATTCATTATTAGCTTTGCCAAGCGGTCTATATCTTCTAAACTAATTTTCATGACCTTATAAAAACTTTCATTCTCTATATCAAATAAGTTAACATATATATTCTGACGCGTAAAATGTATTATAGGAAATACTCTGTTAGCTATGGGATACAGAATAACCGCATATATATTATCTTCTTCTGTTATTTTTTCCTTGTATAAGTAAGTGCCACTTAGTGCGTCTATTATAAGTGCATATTCTATCCCAGAGGAATGTTCTTTATGTAATGTGATAATATACCACTTGTCATTTTTCGTTTTGGTTAATATAGTTTTTTCATATTTTATTTTGATATCCAATTTTTTAAATCGAATAGGTTTGTAAGTTATGCTTACATTGTCTAGTATAAAAAGTTCGGTGTCATGAGTCGATTTTCTGTGGTAGTAAATCACATTATCTCTATTGTAAAAATATGTTTTAAACGAGTCGCTCGCAACGCAGTGCATCGTGTTATGTAGGTTATGATAGGGTGTGTAGTCGATGTTGTAGTATTTTCTATTGTCTTTAACGTAAGGCAATTTGAAATAAGGTGCGACTTTGATTTTTAATCTATGTAGCAGTTTTGAATTGAAAAACACTTGAAATATACTAAGTGTAAGATATTTCGCACATTGTAAATTGAAATTTTTTATTTTCTATATTATTTTGCATAAAAAGTAGCCAATTCACCAGACTTAGGGCAAACTAAGGTCAAGCTTGTAGAGCATGTTCGGAAGCATGCGACTATGCAGGAATCTTAACCGTGCCACAGTGAGTAGTCTGATAACGCCTGTTCCAGCTCAGGATTATTCTTAATTTTATCTTTTATGCAATCACCTATCGCCTTTAGTATCTGAGTATGCGTACTATAGGCGCTCCTCTTACTAAAATTATACCTCTCGCATAACTCGGCAACGGTATACTTTACATTTTCAATAATAGAGCGTTTAATGCTACTTAATATAACACTTTCTATGTTACTAGTTACATGTTCTGAAATACTATCTATACATCTCATTAGTTCTTCTGATATTATCATACGATATGATGATTCTTTATAATCATCTATACTTTGGTTAATACAGCTTTCTTCGTAGACATAGTTTTCTAACATATTATCGCTAGGTTCATTTTCAGATAGTATGTTTTTAATGTCGTGATGTGTTATGAATTGTGGCAAATCGCAATACCCTAAATTGTCTTTTTCATCTAGGGCTTCTATATTATTCATATTTGAATTATCTACAATCTGTGTCCGCTGGTTGTAGTAATAATAAGTGTATTTGACTGGTTTAGCTTCGTCTAAGTACTTTAGTATTTCGCCTTTCATGTTGATTACTAGATATGAACTAAATTTAGTGCCATGAGATACATCGTATTTTTGTGCGCATCGTACTATAGTACTTAAGGCAACAGAAAACATATCACTTACTTGCATCGGGTCTATATATCCTGAATATTTCTTAACCAAAATAACGGCCATCGGTAGATTATATAATACTAACGACAAAAGTAAATCATCACTACCAGTCCTACGATATTCTAATAATACTTCCTCTGGGTTGTAATCTTCGTCAATTAGTTCTTCCCTAAGCTTAGTCAGTTTTATTACATAGTTTCTGACGTCGTCTGGCAGGGTGAAAGCCGAGCTTAAAATAGACTTGAAATCTAATTTGTTGCCCACTAATTACAAATATACTAAATATGCGGACTGTCTAACCTTTGATAGTTAGGCTTCTTGCTTAGACGCGTGATGGCTACGGTTTGTAACCAGAGCACGCTCCACAGGCTTCACTTCGGGCCGTCCTAGCCCTACGTAGTAAAGATTGATAGAGGCATTTACGTCTCTATCATGAGTCTCACCGCATGCAGGGCAGCACCACGTCCTGTCATGTAGTGCCAGGTCTTCGTTTTTGTGACTACAGCGGTGGCAAAGCTTTGAGGATGGGAAGAAGCGGTCTACCTGAATGAAAGTCCTTCCGTACCACTCGGCTTTGTACTTGAGGTAGGTCAGAAACTTTGACCACCCACTGTCAGCAATGGACTTGGCGAGTCTTGTTTTCAGCAGGCCTTTCACGTTGATGTCCTCCACCACCACGACTTGGTTTTCGTCAATGATGGCTTTGGACAACTTATGCAGAAAGTCATTGCGAGAGTTACTGACGTACGCGTGCTGCCTGGCAAGTCTCAATCTCGCCTTATCGCTATTTTTTGAGCCTTTTTGTTTCTTTGAGAAAGATTTCTGAAGTTTCTTTAGTCTTTCTTCTTCGCGACGGAGATACTTCAGGTGCTCAACCTTTTGGCTCCCGAAGTCATTGGTAACAGTCGCAAAGTGTTCCAACCCTAAATCTATCCCGCACGCTTTGCTTTTAGGCTCTACAACTTTGTTTCTAGGATTTTCATTTTCTACCAAAATGGAAGCAAAGTACTTACCGTCGCTTGTTTTGCTTACGGTAACAGACTTGATCTTACCATCAAACCTGCGATGTAGTTCAATTTTTACTCCTTCTCTCAGTTTTGGTAGATATAACAAACTTTTTTCAAAGTCTACTCTTATTGAGTTGTGTACGTTATACGTAGTGTAAGATTGCTTGTCTTTTTTCTTTTTGAATTTTGGCA
>Ga0308392_1000830_pt1 | contig 12880 bp, 14 predicted proteins | sample Hotspr20Samplem2_FD_202361 | JGI IMG/M metagenome (GOLD analysis project Ga0308392, IMG submission 202361) | Hot spring phototrophic mat microbial communities from Octopus Spring, Yellowstone National Park, Wyoming, United States - 20050624_m2 ... | reverse complement strand
GGCGCGCGCGCCGGGGCGGGCCGAGCGGCTGGTGCTGGTGGGGTCGGTGAGCGCGGGGGCGAACCTCGACATCGGCCGCCGGCGGCGGGCGAGCCGGCTGATGTTCGGGGCGATCCGGCTGGCGGCGATCTCGCCGACGGTGATGTACGCGGCCGGGCGCCGGGGGCTCCGGCAGATGGTGGCCGACCCCTCGTTCGTGACGCCAGAGGTGGTGCGCGGGTACATCGACCCTCTGCTCATCCCGGGGACCGTCCGGGCTGTGGCGGAGATGGCGCGGGAGCATGCCGCGGAGCCGGCGGTCGACCTCGGCGCCATTGCCGCGCCGGCGCTGGTGGTGACCGGCGAGGCGGACGTGGTGGTGCCGCCGCAACGGGCGGAAGAGCTGGCGGCCGCGCTGCCGGCGGCCGGACCGGCGGTCGTGATCGACCGGGCAGGGCATCTGCTGGCGGAGGAGCGGCCTGACGCGTTCCTGCGGGCGACGCTGCCGTTCCTGCGGGCGGGGGCTCAGGCGCGGCGGTAGGCGACCTCGCCGCGGCAGACGGTGGCGGCGACGCGGAGGTCGTGGTCGAGCAGGACGATGTCGGCATCGAAGCCGGGTTCGAGCTGGCCCTTGCGGTCGGCGACGCCGGCGACGCGGGCGGGGTTGGTGCTGGCGAGGCGGAAGGCGGCGGGAAGGTCGAGGCCAAAGATTTCAACGGCGTTGCGGAAGTGGACGTCGAAGGTGGCGACGCTGCCGACGATGGTGCCATCGGCCTTGCGGGCGTGGGCTCCGGAGACGGTGATCTCCTCGCCGGCGAAGACGGCCTGGCCGGCATCGACGCCGGCGAGGTGGAGGTTATCGGTGACGATGACGGTGCGGAGCGGGCCGAGGAGGCGGTAGGCGAGGCGGAGGACGGCCGGCTCGACGTGGGCGCCGTCGCAGATGAGTTCGCAGGTGACATCCGGGGCTTCGAGGGCGGCGACGACGGGGCCGCCTTCGCGCTGGTGGATGGGGCGCATGGCGTTGAAGAGGTGAGTGACGTGGGCGATGCCGGCTTCGAAGCCGTGGCGGCATTCGGGCACGGTGGCGTCGGTGTGGCCGAGGGCGGGTACGGCGCCGAGGCGGGCGATGGTGTGGATGAGGGGCAGCGCACCGGGCAGCTCGGGGGCGACGGTAACCTGGCGGACGAGCCCGCCGGCCGCGTCGTGGAAGGTTTCGTATTCGGCGATCGAGGGCTCGCGGAGGTAGTGCGCGGGGAAGGCGCCGCGGCGGACGGGGTTGAGGAAGGGGCCCTCAAGGTGGAAGCCGAGCGGTTCCGCGCAGCCGGGGCGGGGCTGGATGGCGGGGCGCAGGGCGGACAGGCGGGCAGCGGTAGCGGCGGCATCGGGGCCGACGGTGGAGACAAGGAAGGCGGTGACGCCGCGGGAGGGCGCCCAGGCGGCATAGGCGGCGACTTCGGCGGGGTCGTCGCTGAAGAAGGTGTGGCCGGCGCCGCCGTGGACGTGGACGTCGATGAAGCCGGGCCCTGCGGTCAGGCCCCCGGCGTCGAGGATTTCGGCACCGGGGGCTTCGAGGTCGCGGCCGATGGCGACGATGCGCGGCCCGTGGGCGAGGATGTCGGCGCGGCGGGGGCCCGCAGGGCCTGCGAGGATGGCGTTGCGGATGAGCAGGGACATGACGGCTTTACCCGGGAGCTTGACTGAGCGGCAGGCGGCGGAGAAGGTGAGGGGCAACCTCCCTGGAGGCTGGCGGGGCAGTGAGCACCGGGACGATGCGGCGGCGCGCTGCCGCTGCGGGGATTGTTGTCGGCTTCCTGGCCGCGGTCTACGTCGCTCTGGTGGTGCTTGGGCGGGTCGATCAGTACCTGTTCCCGGCGAACGAGGTGGCAGTGCCGGCGGTGCCGGCGTATGTCCCGGGGACGGACATCGGCGTGAACGTATCGCTGCCCGGGGTTTCGGAGCAGGGGCCGAAGCCGTGGACGCCGGATGCGCGGCTGAACATCCTGGTGCTGGGGATTGATAAACGGCCGGGGCAGCCGGAGGACGGGAGCTACCGGAGCGACACGATGTTCGTCGTGAGCATCGACACGCACGCGGGACGGCTGCAGCTGCTGGCGATTCCGCGGGACTTCTGGGCGGAGATCCCGTACGGGAACACGCCGGGAGTTTGGGCGGAGAACAAGATCAACGCGGCGTACTCGTACGGGCAGTTCTACAGGTACCCGGGAGGCGGAGCGGCAGCGGCGGTCGCGGCGGTGCAGCACAACCTGAACATCACTATCCGGCACTACGTGGTGATCGACTGGGAGGGGTTTGTGCGGCTGATCGATGCGCTGGGGGGCATCGACATTGAGGTGCCGGAGACGATTTCGGACTTCGGGACGGACGTGCTGGAGGTCTTCCCGAACAACACGGTTGAGGCAGGCCGGCAGCACATGGACGGCAAACAGGCGCTGGGATATTCGCGGGTGCGGGTCGATGGCGACCTGAAGCGGATTGAGCGGCAGCAGCTGGTGATCCGGGCGGTTGCGGAGAAGGCGGTGAGGCTTGGATACATTGCGCGGATACCGGAGCTGTGGGGGGCGTATCGCGACGCCTTCAGGACGGATATCGATAACGCGCTCATCCCGGGCTATGCCCTCTTGGCGCGGCGGGTCGACCTCGGCAGGATTGAGACGTTTTCGCTGGCGAAGGCGATGTACGGCGCGGTTGCGGAGGACGGGCAACTGGTCCTGCTGCCGAACCGTGACCAGATGTACGCGGTCATCGACGAGTTCCTGGCGGACCCGCAGGCGCGGGACGAGGCGCCGAGGATTGCGGTGGTGACGCCGCCGGGCGGGCAGGGGGCGGGGAAAGCCGCGCTGGCTCATCTCGCGGCATGGGGAATCCCGGAGGCGTGGGTGACGGTCGTGGCGGGCGACGGGACGGGGCAGGCCGGGATTGTTGATGTGACGGGCAAGCCGTACACGGCGGGGAAGCTGACCGGGCTGTTCGACCTGCGCATGCAGAACCCCGACGGGGCGGAGCCGCCGGGGTTCGACATCGTGGTTCGGCTGAGCGAGAACACGGCGCTGCAGACGCCGAAGGGCGGGAACTAGCTCCCGGTGACGGTGATGGTCGCTTTCATCTGCGGGTGGTAGTCGCAGGTGATTTTGTAGGAGCCAGGCTGCTGGAAGACCCAGGTGAAGACGTCGTTCTTCTTCATGTTGCCCGAGACGTTCTTCCCGTCGACGTTGACGGTGTGGAGGGCGGTTTCGCTGTTCTTGAAGTAGACGGTTTGCCCGGCTTTCACTGTGAGCTCCTTCGGGATGAACTGGAGCTTGTTTTGGTCGATGAAGGGGGCACCGGCCGGGATGCGGCTGTCGGAGCCGTCGGCGACGCCCTTGTCGGACGAGCTGCTGCTGCCGCCGCCGCAGGCGGCGAGGGCGAGCGCGGCGGCGACGGCGAGTGTGGCTACGAGTACGGGGCGGGTGAAGCGGTGCATGGCCAGATGAATCCTCCTTCCCGCGGGCTGCGCGCGGGTCCTGTCGTTTCCAGTGTGCCCAACCCGCGCCGGGGATGGCGTGCGGCGGGCGAGCGGGTCGACAGGTTCGATGGTGCCATTGACGGGGGCTATGGAGGCGGCCGAAGGTCCGTTCCGGGGGCGCCGATAGCCCGTTTCGAGAGCGGCGGGTGAAGCCCGGGGAAACGGTGCGAGGCCCCGTTCACGGCGGGGCCTCGCGGAGCGGGAGGCGGGGTGCGCGACCTCGAGGAAGCGGCGCGACAGGGCCAGCGTGCGGGAAACTGTTGAAACGGTCAAGCTCTTGAGCGGTTCTGCTGGCGTGTACGGTGACGGCGTGGTGAGATGACCACCGTGGGCAAGGGTACGATGCCGGTGCAGGTGTGCCCGCGGTGCGGCTCAGCGATGGCGGACATCAAAGGTTCGCGGCTGGCCGTCTGCCGGCGGTGCGGCTACAAAGACGACTGCTGCTGACGGGCCGGGGTCAGGCAGCGCGGCCCCGCTTCCGTTTCGGGGTATCGAAGGCGGCGAGCTGCTGGCGCATGCGCTGGATGCGGCGGAGGCGGTAGGAGCTGGCCACCGGCATGGCATCATCGAGGTAGACGGGGCCCTGGCAGCGGGCGCAGCGGACGGGTGCAGCGGGGTCGGTGCCGGGCGGGAGGGGGCGGAGCCCTGCGAAGGTGAGCGGCGCACCCTTGGGGCCGACCCAGCGGGCCGAGATGTGGCCGCAGTGCAGGCATTTGAGGTCGCCGGTGACGAGCATGGTTGGCCTCCCAGTGATGGTGGGAGGAGTATTCGTCACCGTGTGCGGATGCCGGATTGGGGAGATCCCGCGATGCGGCCGGGAAAATCCCGCGATGCGCAGCGGCGGGGCCTGCGTTCCGGGGCCGGTGCGGGCTACGGGTCGTGGATGATGGCGTCGATGCGGTAGCGCATTGTGCCCTGGGGGGCTTCGACCTCGACTTCTTCGCCGACGCGACGGCCGAGGAGGACGCGGCCCACAGGCGATTCGACGCTGATCTTCTTCTCAGCGGGGTTGGCCTCGCGCGGGCCGACGAGCTGGTAGGTCACCTGAATGTTGCGCTCGAGGAAGGTGACCGTGACGCCGGAGCCGATGGCGGCGACGTCGGCATCGAGTTCGGAGCGGTCGGCGACGACGGCGCGCTTGAGCGATTCTTCGAGCTGGCGGCGGCGGTTCTCGGCGAGGGCGAGGGCTTCGCGGGCGGCGTGGTAGGGGGCGTTCTCGCGGAGGTCGCCGTCGGAGCGCGCGGTTTCGACGGCGCGGATGAGGTCGGGGATGCGGCGCTCGAGTTCGGCGAGCTCGCGCCTGAGGGCTTCAATGCCATCGGCGGTCATTTCGATGGGGGTTTCGACGACGCGGGTGCTGGCGCTGGTGGCGCGGGGGCCGTTCGCCTTCGGGAGGCGGAGGCCGGTGCCCAGGTTGCGCTCGGTGTACCCCTTGTTCTTGAGGAACCTGAACCAGGCCTTGAGGGCGTCGAGGCGGCGCTGGCCGTTGGGGTCGGTGGGACGGAGGTTGCGCTCACCGTACTGCTCGACGATGGCGGGGGTGAGGTCAGCGGTGATGCGGTCGAGGCCGATGTCGTTGCAGAACTTTTCGGCGTAGGCGGCGTATTCGCGCTCGGCGGGTTTGAGGCTGGCGGAGAACTGTCGAAGGGCTTCGCGGAGGGTGACCTGGGTGGCCGGTACTCCAGCGGGCGTTTGTGTCATGACTCTACTGTACCATTCGGGCGGGGGTTTGTGCTGTGCGCAATGGATAACGTTCTCGGATGGGATGACCTTGAGCGGCTGTTCGCGGGGGTTGCGGACCGGGAGGGGATTGGGCGGCTGCAGCGGCACTGGGCGCTGGTGGAGGCGGACGAGGCGGCCGGGCGGCTGACGGCGGTCGATGCGCGGGAGGCGGTGCGGCGGCAGTACGGGGAATCGCTCGAGCTGGTGCGGATTGCGGAGGAGGCGCTCGGGAGGGGCGAGGGGGTGCGCTACGCCGACATTGGCACGGGAGGCGGATGGCCGGGGCTGGTCGCGGCATGCGTCCGGCCCGGCTGGGAGGTGCACCTGGTGGAGCCGCTGCAGAAACGGGCACGGTTCCTCGAGGCGGCAGCCCGGGAGCTGGGATGCACGAACGTGACCGTGCACGCGCTGCGGGCGGAGGAGGCCGGACGGGGGCCGCTGCGGGAGGCGTGCGGGCTGGTGACCGCGCGGGCAGTGGCGGAGCTGCGGGTGGTGCTGGAGTATGCGGCGCCGCTGGCGGCGGTGGGCGGGGTGATTGCGCTCCCGAAAGGGAGCCGGCTGGAGGAGGAGCTCGCGGCTGCGGAGACGGCGATTGGCGAACTCGGGTGCGAGCTGGATTCGGTCCTGCCGATGCGGCCGGAGGTGAGCGGGACGGTGCGGGTGGCGCTGCTGCGGAAGCGCGCGTCCTGCCCGGGACGGTATCCCCGGCGTGCGGGGCAGCCGGAGCGGCGGCCGATCGGCGGGCCGGTGCGCCGCCCGGGCGTCATTGGTGCAGATTGCTGATCATTTCATTCGCGTGTTGGCAGCCGCGTGCTATAGTGCCGCGCAACTGGCGGGAGACCATTCGATGGCCGCCAGAAACGGAAGGCATGCAGGAGGCAGCATGGACCCGAACGTCATTGTCAATCACGTGATGCGGCTGGTGCGGTTCGACACCAGCGTCTTCGACGAGGTCCGCGACGATGCGAACGAGCTGATCCCGGCGCTGGTGGTGGCGGCGGTTGCGTCGCTGCTGGCAGGGCTGGGCGCGACGCTCTTCTGGGAGCTCAACTTCGACACCGGCCAGAAGAGCCCGTGGCTGAACCTGTTCATCCTGGGCGGCATCTTCATGGCGGCGCTGTATGCGGTCTGGGTGCTGGTGGTGTATGTGATGCTGGCGCAGGTGTACAAGGCGTCGGGGGATGTGCAGTCGCTGTTCCGGACGATGGGGTATGCGGCGTGGCCGCTGGCCCTGAGCGTGCTGATGTTCATCCCGGTGCTGTACCCGGTGTTCGCGCTGGGTTCGATCGTCCTGCTGTTCGTGATGAGCATCTATGCGGCGCAGTCGGTGACGAATGCGGACTCGACGCAGGTGGTGATGGCGAACCTGGCCGGGATGGCGGTGTTCACGCTGGTGCTGAGCATCATCGCGTTCTCGAGCGACACGACGATCATCGGCGCAGGTATTTTCGCGATCCTGCAGCAGATTCCGTAGCGCCCGGGCGGCAGCACGGGCAGAGCCGGCAGCGGGGACTCCGGGCTCCGGGAGGCTCCGCTGTCGCTGTTTTCCGGGCGAGGTTCTAGCGGCCATCCGTGGGATGATGGGCGGCAATGTCTCCGGAAGCCGTCGCCCGGCGTAATACGCGCCTCTACTACGCGTTCGTCCTGTTCAACGACTTCGGGCTCTGGTTCGGCATCTGGATCAAGTACCTGGTGGTCGAGCGCGGGCTGGAGCTGAAGTACATCCTGCTGATGGACCTGCCGTTCTGGTTCGCCGTGGCGGCGCTGGAGGCGCCGTTCGGGGCGCTGGCCGATCGGGTGGGCCACAGCAGGGTGCTGGCGCTCGGGGCTGCGGTGTATGCGCTGACGATCCTCGGGTTCGGGCTTACGACGAACTACTGGATGCTGTTCGCGGACTACATGCTCTGGGCGGTGGCGCAGGCGTGCCGGAGCGGGGCGGACCAGGCGATCGTGTTCGATTCGCTGAAGGCCGCGGGGCGGGAGGACCGGTTCGCGCGGATTGCCGGGCGGGGTTTTGCGCTGACGATGACGGGGGGGCTGGCGGGCATCGTGCTGGGCGGGTTTGCGGCCGCGACCTGGGGGATGACGTTCACGGTGCAGGTGAGCGCGGTGACGCCCCTGGTCGCGATGGCGGCGGCGCTGCTGATGGTGGACCCGCGGCTGACCCATGCGCGGCGGCCGTACCTGGAGCAGGTGCGCAGCGGATTTGCCTATGCGTGGTCGCACCCGCCGGTACGGGCGACGATGCTGCTGCTGACGGGGCTGCTGATGGTGACGTTTGCGCCGGTCGTGCTGGTGCAGCCGTTCCTGATCGTGCACGAGGTGCCGACGGCATGGTTCGGGGTGTTCCAGGCGCCGGTGCGGCTGGTGGGCCTTGCGGCCGCGCTGGTGGCGTGGAGGGTGACGGCGCGGGCCGGCCGCGACCGGGTGGTGGGAGCGGCATGCCTGAGCGTGGTGGCGGCGTTCGCCGGCCTGGCGCTGTGGGACTCGGTGGCGGCGTTTTCGCTGTTTGCGGTGCCGGCGGCGGTGCAGGGGCTCATCCGGCCGACCCTGGATGCCTACATCAACGAGCACACGCCAAGCGACCGGCGGGCGACGGTCCTCAGCGTGGTGTCGCTGGCGTTCAGCGTGCAGGTCGGGTTTCTGGAGGCGACGCTCGGTGTCATCACCGACGACATCGGCATCCGGGCGGCGTTTGCGTTCACGGCGGCGGCCTTCGCGGTGCTGCTGCCGCCGCTGTACTTCGCGTGGCGGCGCGTGTATCGAGAGACAGCTGCAGCCGGCACGGTAACCGTGCCGGCTGCGGGCGGATGAACGAACGGGGATGCCTCAGCTGAGGGCGGTGCGCAGGGCTTCGCAGGCCTCGGCCATCCCCTTCTTGGCGCCATCGAGCATGGCGGTGAGCTGCAGGAAGATGTGGGGCTGGTCCTGGTAGATGCTGAGTTTGACGGGCACGCCGGCCTTCTGAAGGGCCTCGGCGTAGAGCTTCGAGTCGTCGAGCAGAGGGTCGAGCGTGCCGACGATGAGGTGAGCGGGCGGCAGGCCGCGGAGGTCGCCGTTGATGGGGAAGATGTACGGGTCCTTCGGGTCGGCGCCGGCGGAGAGGTAGTGGCGGTAGAACCAGTCCATCATCTGGCGGGTGAGGATTTTGCCTTCGCCGTTTTCGATGACGGAGGGGAGGTCGTTATTGCCGGTGAAGGCGCCGTAGAGGAGGAGCTGGAGGCGGGCCCGGGGGCCGCCTTCGTCGCGGAGGCGGAGGGCGGCGCAGGCGGCGAGGTTGCCGCCGGCGCTGTCGCCGGCGAGGGCGATTCGGGAGCCGTCGGCGTTCAGCTCGGCGGCATGGTCGACGGCCCAGCGGACGGCGGCGACGCAGTCATCGAGCTGGGCGGGCGGAGTGTGCTCCGGCGCGAGGCGGTAGTGGACGCTGACGACGACAGCGCCGGCGCCCTCGGCGAGCTCGGCGCAGAGCTTGGTATGGGTCGCGGGGGAACCGATGACCCAGCCGCCGCCGTGGAAGTAGACGACGAGGGGGAAGGGGCCCTGGCCGGCGGGGGTGAAGATTTTGACGGGGATTTCGCCGGCCGGGCCGGGAATCGTGCGGTCAGTGATCGTGACGGAGGCAGGGAGCGGCTGGTTGAAGGCCTGGAAGGAGACTTCGGCGTTGGCGCGGGCGGTTGCCGGGTCGAGTTCCCACAGGGGCGGGACGCCTGCGGCCTGGGCCTGGGCGGCCATCATCTGGAGCAGGGCTTCGACCTGGGGGTCCATGGGCTGGTCCTCCTCGGGAGAGCTGTCGGGCGGACTCTACGGGGAGGTGGGGGAGGGGGCAAGGGGAGGAGGGAGGAGGGAGGAGGGAGGAGGGAGCCCCGCCCGACCGCTCCGCCACCCCGAGGGAGGAGGGAACCCCGCCCGGCCGCTCCCCCGCCCCAGGGAGGAGGGAGGAGGGAGCCCCGCCCGACTGCTCCGCCACCCCGAGGGAGGAGGGGGGAGGTTGGAGCGGGGAGCGGGGAGCGGGGAGCGGGGAACAGGGAGCGGGGAACAGGGAGCGGGGAGCGGGGGTCAGGTGGGGCGGCCGGTGAGGAACATGAGGCCCTTGGCGAGGACTTCGCCGACGAAGACGGCGCCCATGGCGATGTAGAGGAGGCCGGTGGCGCTCTGCATGGCGCGGATGCGGGTGGTCCGGTAGGCGAGATAGGCGAGGATGATGGGGAAGACGAGGCCGACGCCGATGCGGAGATAGAGGACCGGGTTGGTGAACAGGCCGACGTCGACAGGGTTGGCGGGGAGCGGGACCTCGCGGACGGGCACGGCGAGGTTGACCGCGAGGACGATGAGCTGGAGCGCGTGGGCCCCGAGGAGAATGAGGCAGAGGTCGCGCAGGGGCCAGGCCGGCAGTGCGCCTTCGGTGAGGTACCAGTGGCCCCAGGTCATGGCGACGGAAACGGCGCCGAGGGCGAGCGTGCCGGCGAAGAGGCCGAGGAAGATGGCGGGGTAACCCCAGGTCGGCGGGGCGAACATGATCGAGAGGAGGACGATAGCGGCGAGCCCGGCGAGGGACCCGAAGATGCCGGCGATGCGGCCGATGGGGTCCCAGCCCATGAAGACGGCGAACATGTAGACGCCGCTGGCGATGGTGACGACCAGGAGCGCCTGGCGGAAGCGGGGGAAGGGGTCGGGGTCGATGCGGTAGCCGTCGACGTCGGGGCCGAGGGAGAGGGAGCTGGCGGTCCAGAGGGCGAGGATACCGGCGATGGCGATGCAGAGCGCCATGGTGAGGACGAACCCGCGGGTGACGCCGCCGCGGAGGTCGCTGGCGAGGGTGACCCAGAGGCTGCCGATGGTGAGTTCGGCGAGGATGATAAGCAGGGTGTAGGGGAGGGCCTCGACGTTCACCGGTTCGAGTGTAGGGGCGGGCCTGCCAAGGGTCAGGTGCGCGCGCGGGCGAACTGGCGGCGGGCAGCTTCGACGGCGCCGGGGAGGAGCTTGAGGACGGCGTCGATCTCGGCGGGGGTGGTGGTTTCGCCGAGGGAGAAGCGGATGCTGCCGACGGCGCGGCGGATGGGGACGCCCATGGCCATGAGGACGTGGGACGGCTCCCAGGTGGAGCTGCTGCAGGCGCTGCCGGAGCTGACGGCGACGCCCCGTTCGTCGAGGGCGGCGACGAGGGCGTCGCTTTCGAGGCCGCCGAAGGCGACGTTCAGGATGTTCGGGAGGCAGTTGACCTGGCAGCCGTTGACCTGGACGTCGGGGATGGCCGCCAGGATGCCATCGCGGAGGCGGTTTCGGAGTTCGAGGACGCGGGCGGAGCGCTCGGCGGTGCCGGCAGCGGCGACCTGGAGGGCGGCGGCCGTGCCGGCGATGCCGGCGACGTTTTCGGTGCCGGCGCGCTTGTGCATCTCCTGGCCGCCGCCCAGCAGCAACGGGTGGAAGGGGGTGGCGCGGCGGAGGTAGAGGATGCCGGTGCCCTTGGGGCCGCCGAACTTGTGGGCGGAGAGGCTGAGGGCATCGACGCCGAGGGCTTCGACATCGATGGGGAGCCAGGCGGGCGCCTGGACGGCGTCGGTGTGGAGGACGATCCGGTGGCCGCCGGGCGCGGTCCGTTCGCGGAGGAGGGCGGCGAGCTCAGGGATCGGCTGGATGGTGCCGACCTCGTTGTTGGCGAGCATCACGTTGACGAGGATGGTGCCGGGCCGGATGGCGCGGTCGATTTCGGCGAGCGAGACGCGGCCCGAGGCGTCGCAGCCGACGACGGTGACCTCGAAGCCGAGCTCCTCGAGTAAGGCGGCGGCGTGGATGCCGGCGTGGTGTTCGATGGCGCTGGTGATGACGTGGTTTCCGGCGCCGGCGCGGCGGAGGGCGTAACTGATGCCGAAGAGCGCGGTGTTGATGCTCTCGGTGGCGCCGCTGGTGAAGATAATTTCCGAAGGGCGGGCGCCGAGGCAGGCGGCCACGGCGGCGCGGGCCTCGTCGAGGGCTTCCTGGGCATCGCGGCCGATGGCGTAGAGGCCGCTGGGGTTGCCGAAGCGAACATCGAGGAAGGGCGCCATGGCCTCGCGGGCGACGGGCCGGAGGGGACTGGTGGCGGCGTGGTCGAGGTAGATCATCTGTCGGGTTCAGCGTAGCAGAGGCGGCTGCGGTTGACGGCTGCGGGGCGGCGCGTGCAGGCTTTCGGCCATGCCGGAGGCTTCGCTGCTGACGGATGAGGTGCGCGCGCTGGTGGGCCGGGAGACGCGGCTCGGGCGGGTGCAGGTGACGCCGCGGGCGTACCGGCGGGCGCACGAGGTGTACGTCGGCGGAGCGCCGGCGCGGGTGCCGGCGGAGGGCGAGCCGGTGCCGGGGTACGTGATTACCGGGCTGGAATCGGAGTCAGAGGCGCCTCCCTTCCCGGAGCTGCTGCCGAACTCGCTGCTGATTGCGAACGAGTGGGCGTTCGAGCGGCCGCTGCGGATGGGCGAATGGCTGGAGATGGTGCACCGGGTGACGGATGTGCGGGAGCGGTTCGGCGGGAGGTTCGGTTACAGCATCGATGTGCTCTCGGAGACGGCGTTCTTCGATGCCGAGGGGCGGCTCGTGGCACGGAGCGGGCGGACGATGACGCAGTACTCGGCGGCGGAATCGGGCGCGGGAGGGGTGGAATGAGCGTCGCGCCGTCACTGCGGGAAGGGGACGAACTGGGGCCGTTCGAGCTGCGGCCGGGGCTGGGGCAGGTGATCCGGTACTGCGCGCTGCAGTGGGCGTTTCCACCATTCTTTTTTGACGAATCTGCTGCGCGGGCGCAGGGGATGCCGGGGACGATCGTGCCGGGGCCGCTGAAGGTGGGGCTGCTCTACCGGGCAGTGGAGGAGTGGCTGGGGGGCAGGGGGTGGGTCCGGCAGGTGCGGGCGGCGCACCGGCGCCCCGACCTGGTCGGGCGGCCGATTGCCATCGTGGGGCGGGTTGCGCGGGTATATGCCGAGGATGGTGCGGAGCGGGCTGACCTCGAGCTGGCGATCATCAATGAGGAGGGGCAGCCGAGCGTGCGGGGGTTTGCGGTGGTGGAGCTGGCGGGGGCCGGTGAACGCTGAGGCGGACCGGGCCGCGGAGGAGGGTCGGGCGCGGATCCGCGCGCTGCTGGCGGAGTTCGAGGAGGTCGACGAGCGGGTGAGCCACGGCGAGGCGGCGTGGTTTGTGCGCGGGCGCCGGCAGGCAGCGATGTTCGCTGACCGCCACCATGATGGGCGGGTGGCCGTATGGATTGCGGCTCCGCCCGGCGTGCAGGAGGCGCTGGCGGCCGCGCGGCCGGACCGGTATTTCCGGCCGCCCTACGTTGGCCAACGGGGCTGGGTCGGCGCGTGGCTCGATACAGACTGCGACTGGGACGAAATTGGCGGTCTGCTGGCGATGGCGGTGGAGCTGGCGCGCGGAAGGAGCAGCGGGCGCCGGCGATAGGTGACCAGGCAGGCCCCGTTTGGTCCGTTGGCGGCGAGATAGCGATAATTCCCGCGAAGTTCACCCCGGGAGGCGCGTATGCACCGGGAAGACGCCTGGCAGATCTTGCTCGATTACACGCAGGAGGAGCGGACGCGGAAGCACGGGATCGCGGTTGAGGCGGTGATGCAGGCGTACGCCCGGCTGCTGCACGAGGACGAGGAGAAGTGGGGGATTGTCGGGCTGCTG
>Ga0308392_1000829_pt1 | contig 12898 bp, 11 predicted proteins | sample Hotspr20Samplem2_FD_202361 | JGI IMG/M metagenome (GOLD analysis project Ga0308392, IMG submission 202361) | Hot spring phototrophic mat microbial communities from Octopus Spring, Yellowstone National Park, Wyoming, United States - 20050624_m2 ... | reverse complement strand
GGGCTCGGGTTGTGTGGCGGTGCGAGCGCTTCGATGCATGCCCGGAGGATGAAAAACCTGCGGGGCAATGTGCAGCCTTCACAGTCAACTGACGCTGCCCCAATCACTTACCGCTGCAGGGGAATTGGCCGTGGCCCCCAAACGCGGTCCGGGTGCACTCCACTTTTCGAACAACCCTCAACATTCCCGGGATTTTGGCCGAGCAGGGGCGCGAGAAAGTTGGGAGCCTGTCAAAATTAGCACATCCCAAATTCGTAACATGTTGATTATCGACTTGTTAAGGTTCGCGCCAAAATGTCTCGCTGTCGATTATTAAGCACTTACGTCGAAATTCCGACAGGCTCTTAAGCAGAGTCGTCGGCCGCGCGATGCTGTGGAGGGCCGGGTTCCACCCGGGCCCAAGGGTAACGATTCAATTGCAGGGCCCGGTTCCACCCGGGCTTAGGGATGCCGCGGAAGGCGTCCCTCCATCGGACGCGGTGGAACGCGTTCCTCCAATGCCGGACGGCGTGGAAGCCGTCTTTCCAGTTTCGTTCATGGAGGGCCCGGTTCCACCCGGGCCAAGGGACGCGGTGGAATGCATCCCTCCATCTGCGCCCAGCGCCTCCGAGGTCGCGAAGCGCATGGAGTGCGCCAGCTTGCTGGCGCTGTCGAAGCAGCGCTCTACTACCGGAGACCTACTGCCCCAGCCCTGCTTTACACAAACGACCGGAGTTTCTGGGGACCCGACCACACACCGTTGGAGGACCCGGCTCCACTACGGCCCCGGGTGGTGGACCCGCACAGTTGGCAGGGCCCTGAAGACAGCAAAGCTCCGCCTGCAGAGCTCCTTCGGCGCACAGCCGCCGAGCTGGCCGGTGGCTGGGAGAAAACCTAAATCTGGCCCCGGGTCGATAGGTTCCCTTCCACGGGGTCCAATCCGTCTTTGGGACGACCCTCCACATTCGCGCGATTTGTGCGCGTCCGCACCGCGGGAACGTCGAGGGTTGAGGCGTCTTTTGTGGGGCTTCCTGTCGGGGGTGCACAAAAAGTGAAATGCGCCCGCGCCGGAGTTGGCGGTTTGGACTGCAGAAGCGTCACGTACAGCGCCAACGGCAGACGAGGTGCGTCCACAGAGCAAAAGGACATGGAAGTGCCGGGGAACAGACGACGGGGCTGCGGGGGCTCGGGAGGATCCGGTCCCCTAAGGCTTCGAGCTGCCGCAGCTTGCAGGTGGCCGCAAGGAACGGGGACGCCCAAGTGCGAGGAGCCTCGCCATGGGAGTGGTTGCTGACAGCTTGGTGGGTACCTTGGGACGCGGCAGTGTCTCGCTGGCGGGGAAGCGCCCGCCAAAGCCGGGGAAAGTCGGGCTTGGCGATGTGCACGGGGCAGGCGTGGCACCCGACCTCCGGCTTCGTCGCTCCCCTGCCGAGCCCCTTGGATTTCCATGGGATTTCCAGATGGGTTTTTGAGTCGGGCCCAGATCCGATTCGTTTGGATGGGGAGCGGGGGGCCGAAGCGTTGGTTTTGCCGTTGGTAGTGGGGCTTCCTCGCTCTTTCAGGGCTTTGGAGCTTGGGAGGGACGACCGGCACTTGGCCCGCATACTCTCCGGTGCACGCCCTCTTATGCGGTGCACGCCCCCTTATGTTTGTGAGATGAAGTGGCTCCGAACGGATGGACCCTCCTTGACGGACAGCCAAAGCGAGGTATGGTTGGAATGCCGTTTTGTGGGGGCGATCCGGTTTCGACCTGGCCCGGACGCCAGAGGCGGCATGCCGAGGACGATGCGTTGGCCTCGTTAATCATCGCATCAAACAAAACTGCTAACGAAGAGTTGGCTCTCGCGGCCTGATTGAGCCGCGACGTTCGCCGGCCGACGCCTGCTAGGTCGGACGAACGCCACAGCAGGCTGGGATCGGCGCGGAGACAGCGCGCGCGGGTCCGAGACCTATCTCATGCTGTCTGGGGCGGTCGGAGGTGCGTCCGCAGACGACCGATCGCCGACACCTGCTGCGGACTAAGCATGTAGTCGCGGCTGGCTACCGAGTCAGGGACGGGGGTTCGACTCCCCCCGCCTCCACCATTTTCCCCTTTGGCGCTACGGTTGGCCGGCTGGTGCCGTTTCTGGGTGAGAGTGCGTTTCGACTGGGGCTGAAGGACCTCGGGTGGGCAAACTTGGGCTTTGCTTCGGGCGGGTTGTTGGGTTCCTGGGGGAAGGTTGGTTGAGGTTCGGTGGACTTGGAGTGCCTGCGGCCGGTGCGAGTACGAGCCGGGGTTGCACGGTTTGCCTTCCTTATCGGGCTTTGAGTTGTGTCCAGGCCTCGTCGTAGAGCCGCAGGGCTGGCCCTAGATCGCGCAGATAGTCCAGACGGGCGAAGGCCTCTTCGGGCGGATAGATCGCGGGGTTTTGGAGGTCGGATGGGTTGAGGTACGGGCGAGCGCCTTGGTGGGGGGAGGCAAAGCGGGTAAAGTTGGCGATGCGCGCTGCGTTTCGGGGTTCGAGCAACCAATTGATGAACGCTTCGGCCAGGTCACGATGAGGCGCCCGGGCGGGAATGGCCAGGTTATCTACCCAGAGGACACTGCCTTCGCGGGGGAGCAGGTAGACAAGGTTGGTATCTGTGTGAATGGCCCGTGCTGCCTCACCGCTGTAGACGATGGCAGCCCGCACGCTGCGCCCGAGCACCTTGTTCATGCCCCCCACACTGCCCTCGAATCCTACGGCCCGTTTTTTGGTTTGGAGGAGCAGGTCGCGGGCCCGGCGCAGGTCTGCGGGATTGGTGCTGTTGAGGCTGCATCCGAGGTAGCGGAGGGCGGCGGCGAACAGGTCCCGAGCCGAATCGATTAGCACGAAGGGTCCGATTTGGAGTTTGGGATCGAAAAGCAAACCCCAGGTGTCTGGCGGGGTTTGCCCGGGCGACGGTCGGACCAGCAGCCCCATCGTTCCCCACAGGTACGGCACCGTGTAACGTTCTTCCGGATCATAGTCGGGGCGTCGGAACCGGGCTTCCAGATGAATCCGGTTGGTCAGAGACGCCGTGTTCAGAGGGGCCAGAAGCTTCCGCCGGATCATGACCGGGACAATGTTGTCGCTGGGGACCACCACATCGTAGAGGGCATCGCCACCGCCAAGCATGCGTGCCAACATGCTTTCGGTATCCTCGTAAAAGTCCATGATCACGCGGCAGCCGTGTTGTCGCTCGAATTCCGCCACGACGGCAGGGTCGATGTATTCCGACCAGATGAACAGGCGAAGCTCACGGCTGGCCGCCAGCCCTTCGGATGCCGGCATCCAGAGGACGCACAGCAGAAGGATCAGGCGGCGAACGTTTCGGACCCAAGGGATAGCGTGTTGGGCGTAACGGATTTTCATGTGGGAATGGGAGGTTTGCGGTAAAGGGCGGTCAACGCCAACGTCAGTACGAGAGCGGCCAAAATGAGCAACGTGGAAAGCGCGTGAATCTCGGGGGACAAACCGCGCTTGACCGAGGCATGGATGAGAATCGGCAGAGTCGTGGCGCCGGGGCCGGTGGTGAAAAAGCTCACCACAAAATCATCCAGGCTCAAGGTAAAGGCCAACAGGGCCGCAGCTACAACGGCCGGGCGCAGCAACGGCAGGATGACATGTCGGAACGACTGCCAGCCGGTGGCCCCCAGGTCGCGGGCGGCCTCTTCGAGGGCCGGGTCCAGACCTGCCAATCGGGCCCGAACCAGGAGGGTGACGAATGGGACTTGAAAGGTCACATGACCCACGATCATGGCCGGCATTCCGGGGGCGAGCCCAAGGCCCAGTTGTTGGGCCGTAACCACCGCCAGCAGCAGGGCTACCGCCAGCAAGATGTCGGGCACGAACACCGGCACTGGTAACAGACGTTCCAACCAGTCCCGTCCTGGAAAGCGCCATCGGCTCAGGCCGCAGGCCAGGGATGTGCCCAGCACCGTGGCCAATACGGTGCTTGCGGAAGCCAGGATCAGAGTATTGGCCACCGCCTGTAGGGCCGGTTCGTTGTGAAGCAATTGCTGATACCATCGGGTGGTAAAGCCGGTCCAGGCAGTGCCGTACCGGCTCGCGTTGCAGGACTGCACCACCACCGCCGCCAGCGGGGCATAGAGGAACAGGTAGATCGCCAGCACGCATAGATACGTGGGCAAGCTACCGAACCTCCGGCAGGACCATGGGGGTGCCCGTTTCATGGGGCAGGTGCCTCCTGCCGCAGGGCACGGCATCCCCGCGCCGCCAGGACCAGCAGCAGCAATGCCAGCGCCACCGTGGCCAACGCCGCCCCAAACGGCCAGTCGCGACTCGGCCCGAATTGCTGCTGCAGCAAGTTGCCCAGAAACGCGATCTTGGCGCCACCCAACAGATCCGGAACGACAAACTGGCCCGTGGCCGGGAGAAACACCAGGACCACACCAGCGGCCACGCCCGGCCGCAACTGCGGCCACACCGCATGCCGGAAGGCCTGCCACCGGTTGGCCCCCAAGTCCACGGCCGCTTCCACCAAGGTCCAGTTGAGCTTCTCCGCAGACACGTAGATGGGCAGGACCATGAAAGGCAGAAAATCGCAAACCATGGCGATCAGTACCGCGCCCCAACCCGGGTAGAGAGCCTCTCCCGCAGAACCAACGCCGAGCCGGTTTAGCCACTGCGTCAAGGGACTGTCCGGCGAAAGCAACACCTGCCAGGCATACGTCCGCACCAGGAAATTGGTCCAAAACGGGATGACCAACAGTGTCAGGGCCAGCGCCTGCCACCGGTCGGACAACCGGGCCAACCAGAGGGCCAGCGGCAACGCCAGGGCCAGGCAGAACACCGTGGTCACAGCCCCCAACAGCAGGCTCCTTCCCAAAACTACGGGATAAAACGGATCGAATCCGAGCTCGCCGAACCCCAGCAGCCGCCGGTAATTCTCCCAGGTCAACGGCAAGGTGACTTCCCCGTCCGGCCCGCGACTGAAAAAGCTCATGGCCACCACGCCCAGCAGCGGGAGCAAGAAAAACAGGGTCATCCACAGGACGGGCAAACCGCATACCAGGGCCCCGATCCAACCCGGAGCTTCGGAACGGCCACGGTCCTGCGTACGGCCGGTCTCGTGGACAGCGACCGGGCCTTGGGACGGACGGCCGGCGACAAAAAACGGGTCAATCATCGAGCGGGGTCAGGGCCTCTGCAGGTAGGTGGCAAATCACGGGCTGGCCCGGACAAAAATGCGCCGCCGGGCTGGCGTCGTTGGGCAGGGAGGCGGTGAGACAGGTGTGGTCGCCCAGTTGGAGCCGGTACTCCACCTTGGCGCCGGTGTAAACTTTCTCCACGATCCTGGCTCGAATATGGTTGGGAGCGGGCCGTGGACTGTCCGAAGGGCTTTTCAACCGGATTCGCTCGGGCCGAATCGCCACCGTTAGGCGCGCCTGCGGCCCGGGCAAATGAGGAACCAAGGTTGGGCCCTGGCTCGCGGCTTCGGGCGCAGGCAAGCGGACTTCCAGCAGACCGCATGCGGTTTGCACCCACAGGCCGGTGTGGGCGATCTGTTGGCACCGACCTTCCAAGAGGTTGCAGGTCCCCAGGAAACGAGCCACGAACCGGGTCCGGGGCCGTTCGTACAGCTCGCGGGGGGAACCGAGCTGTTCGATCCGGCCGGCACACATGACGGCCAGTCGATCGCTCAAAGCCAGGGCTTCTTCCTGGTCATGGGTCACGTGCAGAAAGGTCAGCCCCAGGCGACGCTGCAGATGTCGCAGCTCGGTTTGGAGCTGCCGGCGCAATTGCAGGTCCAGGGCCCCCAGCGGCTCGTCCAACAACAACACCTGGGGTTCGTTGACCAACGCACGCGCCAAGGCCACGCGCTGCTGCTGCCCTCCGGAGAGCTGAGCTGGCCGCCGGTGCTCCAGACCGTCGATCTGGACCAGCCGCAAGACACGCTGGACGCGTTCGGCCAGGGAATCGGACGGCACCCCTTTCATGCGCAGCCCGAAGGCCACATTGTCCCACACCGTCATGTGCGGAAACAGGGCATAGGACTGGAAGACGGTGTTCACGGGTCGACGGTGCGGAGGGACATGGGTCATGTCCACGCCTCCCAACCGAATCCAGCCCCGATCGGGCCGGTCCAGACCAGCCAACACGCGCAACAACGTGGTCTTGCCGCAGCCGGAGGGGCCCAGCAAGGAGAAGAACTCACCCTTCTGAAGGGTCAGAGTCACACCGTCCAAGGCGGTCACCGATCCGAACCGACGCACCAGATCGTGGCATTGCACTGTCGGAGGCGGACACGGGTCCGGTTCCGAGCCCGGCACCGACTCAGGACTCGCCAAGGTCAAGCTCTCCGTTTGCACAAGATGATATGTAGCAAAGTGCGGCCGATTGCCAATAGGGCAGAGCCCCCGAACGACCGAGGTGGCGGCGGCGAAGCTTGTCCGAGCTGGAAAGGACCGCAAGGCCGCCCGGCCACCAGCACCGGCTCAACGCGAGCCGGGCGGTACGGCTTGCCAGGGCTACGGGGCCTGGCTTCAGCCGAAGCTTCGAGCTTCCCAAGACCTCCGGTGGCCTTGTTTCCAGGCGAGGGACAAGCTCGGCTGTTGCGTTGAAGCGGCGGGCTGGCCCATGTGGCCATTCTGCCCAAGACCGCATCTTGGACCCGTGGCTGGGGCTACCGGGCCAAAGCCCTTCAGGGAGACGCCCTTGCTGAAGGTTGGCCCCTGGAGTATGGGTAAGAAGGAGTTCACAGACCGACGGGGGCAGGGCAGTGCAAGACGACGAAACGCGCCGGCAGCCCGGTGGGCAGCCGGCCAGTGCGCTGAAACCCCGAGCGGGGGCATCCAGACCCGGACGACACCGGCGCGCCGCAGGTCGGGAAAAGGACTTTACACCAGGGCGCGCCACGGCCTAGGTTGGCGTCAGACAACGTTATGGAGTGGAAGAAAAAGACGATTGACAGCTTCAAGCTGCACGAGCGCGACACGGGGTCGGCCGACGTGCAGATTGCGCTCTTGACGCAGCGCATCAATCACCTGACGGAGCACCTGCAGAAGAACAAGAAAGATCACAGCTCACGTCGGGGGCTGCTGATGATGGTCAGCCAGCGGCGACGGTTGCTCGATTATTTGCAGCGCACCGCCTACGACCGTTACGTGGCGATCACCAAGAAGCTCAATTTGCGGCATTGATCCGGAGCGATTTTGTACAGGCCGACCCGCGCGTCGAGGGGACGCACGGGTTTTCGCTTTCTCCAAACCCCGCTTCCGGGATGGAGCGCGCGAGCATCCCGCAAGCCGGAGGACGAACCTCTCGCGCAGAACTGGGCCCCGTTGCGGCGGGCAATTTCAATCAGTTCCGAACCGGAGCCGGACCTGATTGAAGTTTCTCGCCGGCAACGGCGGCCATGGTCCCAAAGACATGCATACACAAGTGACTGCCCTGGTGGGCGAGGCGCCCATCCTGATCGAGACGGGCAAGATTGCCAAACAAGCCGACGGCGCCGTAACGGTGCAGTTGGGCGAAACCATCGTCATTGTGGCGGCCGTGGCGGCCACCCGGCCGCGGGAGGGAGCCGATTTCTTTCCCCTGACGGTGGACTACCGGGAGAAGGCCGCCGCCGCCGGTCGGTTTCCGGGCGGCTACTTCAAGCGGGAGGGCCGCCCCACGGAGAAGGAAATCGTGACCTCCCGCATGATCGATCGGCCCATTCGACCCCTATTCCCCAAAGGCTGGTTCAACGAAGTGCAGGTCCAGGCCATCGTCCTGAGTGCCGATGGGCAGAACGACCCGGACGTGTTGTGCGTGAACGGAGCCTCGGCGGCGTTGATGGTCAGTGACATTCCCTGGGCCGGACCGGTGGCAGCCGTGCGCATCGGCCGCATCAACGGCCGTTTCGTGGTCAACCCCACCCATGCGGACTTGGAGCGGAGTGACCTGGACCTGGTCTACGTGGGTACCGAAACCCAGGTCATCATGTTCGAAGGATCCGCCCGGGAAATCAGTGAGGCCGACTTCAACGCGGCCCTCCAGTTCGGACAGCAGGCCATCCAGCCGCTCATTGCGGCGCAAAAGGAATTGGCCGCCCGCGCCGGCAAGCCCAAACGACCCATCACTGTGCAAACCGTGCCCGAGCAAATCCTCGAACGCGCGCGGCAACTGGCCGGCGACCGCGTCGTGCCGGCTCTGCTGACCCCCGGCAAGCTGGCGCGCGAGCAGGCTGTGAACGCCCTGTTCGACGAAATCGGTCAAAAGCTGATTGAAGAGTTCGGCGCGGAGAAGATCACGGACTTCGTCCTGCGCGAGGTCCAATACCACATCCAGCGGGCAGCCATTCGGGATCTGATCCTCAACCAAGGCAAGCGGTTAGACGGCCGTGCCATGGATGCCGTTCGCCCCATCTCCTGTGAAGTGGGCTTGCTGCCCCGGGCTCACGGCTCGGCCCTGTTTACCCGCGGTGAAACGCAGGCCATGGTGTTGGCGACCCTCGGCACCGACGAAGACGCCCAGGAATTCGACGCCTACACCGGCGGCGCCACCGAAAAGCGATTCATCCTCCACTACAACTTCCCGAACTTCTCCGTAGGGGAAACGGGCCGGATCTCCGGACCCGGCCGGCGCGAGATCGGCCACGGCAACCTGGCGGAACGATCGCTGGCTCCCTTGCTGCCGTTGGACGACTATCCCTACGCCATCCGGGTCACCAGCGAGATCATGGAATCCAACGGGTCCACCTCCATGGCCACGGTTTGTGGCGGCTCGCTGGCCCTCATGGACGCAGGCATCCCTCTGCAGCGCCCCGTGGCCGGCATCAGCATCGGGCTCTGCACTGAGTACGATGCCGAGGGACGGCTGGCCCGTTACCAATTGCTGACCGACATCATCGGGGCCGAGGATCACTTCTGTGACATGGACTGCAAGATCGCCGGATCGGAGCGGGGGATCACCGGCTTCCAACTGGACCTCAAACTGCCCGGTTTGCCCTTGCCGGTGATTGCCGAGGCGGTCGAACGCGCCCGGGTAGCCCGTCTGGCCATTCTGCAGGAAATGAACAAGGTCCTCTCGGCTCCGCGCCCGGAACTCAGCAAGTACGCGCCGCGGATCCTTACCCTCAAGATCGATCCGGAAAAGATTGGTACCCTCATCGGTCCTGGCGGCAAAAACATCAAGAAGCTGGTCGAAGAATCTGGCTGCGAAATCGACATCGACGACGATGGCACAGTCCGCATCTATTCCGTCTCTCCGGAGGGTATGCGGATTGCCAAGGAAGCCATCGAAGCCCTCTCCGCCGAAGCCGAGGTGGGCAAGATCTACCGCGGCCGTGTGGTCACGATCAAAGACTTTGGCGCCTTCGTGGAATTCTTGCCGGGCAAGGATGGGCTGGTTCATATCAGCGAGCTGGCCAACTTCCGGGTCAAGAAGACCGAAGACATCGTCAAGATCGGCGACGAAATCTGGGTGAAGGTTCTCGGCGTGGACGAGAAGGGGCGCGTGCGCCTGTCTCGCAAGGCAGCCATGAACGAGCGGGACGCCCAATTGGCCGCGCAGACCGGTGAGACTGCAGCCCCGGCAGGTGCGGGAGTGCCTTCGGCCCAGGCATCCTCCGGGGCCAGTGCCGGGACCGCCGCACCTGCCTCCGAAACGGCCCCCGCACCGGCGGGCCGCTCCTCCGCAGGGCGCAGCTCGGAATCTGGAGCGCAGCGGCCCGAACCTCGTGAACGCGGGCACCGTTCACAACGGCCCCAATCCGCTCATCGTCGCGGTGGACGGGGCGGAGGAGGTGGGAGCAACCGGGGCCGCGACCGCCGCTGAAAGCGAGCGCAAATCATCCATGTGCCCGGGCGGATTCCTCGCCCGGGCTTTTGTTTCAAGTATGGTCGAGCCGCCCGCTGCGGCCGGAGTTTGCCCGCTTGGGATTGTCCTCACAGCCCGCTGGGGTGGAACCGGTGGGTGTCCTCGACGGATCGAGCGGATCGGCAGAAACGTCCGTGAATGTGACCTGGCGGTGGCTCGAACCCGAAACCGGTCCACGTGGTGTTTGCACCTGATCAACTACCTGGACCTTCCGGTCCCAAGGAGCCACCACTCAAGGGCCCTCTCCGCAGCAGCCCGTTTCGCCAACGGGCTGAAAGCTTGGTTGCCTCCGTAGAGATCCGAGAGGAAATACGCTTGGACGGCCCCTGGCAGCGGCCAATCCCCCTGGCCAGCCCCGCTCGGAGGGCCGCTGCGAGAGCGCCGGATTCTGGGCCACGCTCAAGCTCCCGAGAGGTTTGAGGAAACGGGGGAACCGCCCGGTTCCGGTTTGCGCACGATGGTATCTCGTTGGGCCCAGGCCGGGTCCGGCTGCGGATAATCCAAAATGTAGTGGAGACCGCGACTTTCCGGCCGTTGCAAGGCGCACTGGACGATGATCTCGGCCACTGTGGCCAGATTGCGGAGTTCCAGCAGGTCGGCCGTCACGATGAAATTCCAGTAGTATTCCTGGATCTCCTGCTGCAGGTTGGCCAGCCGTTTTTGGGCGCGCAACAAGCGTTTGGTGGTTCGCACGATGCCCACGTAGTCCCACATGCAGCGCCGGATTTCGTCCCAGTTGTGCGACACAACAACCAACTCATCCGGGTTGGTGGCGTTGCCGGTTTGCCAGGGCGGGATTTCGAAGTCGACGGGGGGCAGCTCCGATTGCAGGGCGTGCTGCGCAGCCCGGTGTGCGCAGACCACTGCTTCCAAGAGCGAGTTGCTGGCCAGCCGGTTGGCTCCATGCAGCCCGGTGCAGGCCACCTCCCCGATGGCGTAGAGCCCGGGCAACTCGGTGACCCCGTCCACGGTCGCCACCACACCACCGCACTGGTAATGGGCCGCGGGCACCACCGGAATCAGATCCTTGGTAATGTCGAGGCCATAACGCAGGCAGGTTTCGTAAATGGTCGGAAAACGGCGGATAATGAACGGTGCAGGCTTGTGGGTAATGTCCAACAGCACATAATCCGCCCCTGTTCGTTTCATGACGCTGTCGATGGCACGGGCCACGATGTCACGGGGGGCCAGCGAACCCAGAGGGTGGACCTCCTTCATGAACTCGATCCCGTCCACGGTCTTGAGCACACCTCCCTCGCCACGGACCGCCTCGCTGATGAGAAAGGACTTGGCCTTCGGGTGATAAAGGCAGGTGGGATGGAACTGGATAAACTCCATGTTGGCGATGGGGACGCCGGCCCGGTAGGCCATGGCTACGCCGTCTCCGGTGGCGATGTCCGGGTTGGTGGTATAGAGATACACCTTGCCGCAACCGCCGGTGGCCAGCACGGTAATCCGGGCCACGAAGGTTTTGACCTGACCGCTGGCCTTGTCCAGCACATAGGCACCCACACAGCGGTTGGGGCCCGGACGCCCCAGTTTCCTGGTGGTGATAAGGTCGATGGCGAAGTGGTTCTCGAACAGGGCGATGTTGGGTTGGTGGGCCACGGCCTGAAGCAGGGCCCGTTCGATTTCCCGGCCGGTCATATCGCGCGCATGCAGGATGCGGCGCTTGCTGTGGCCTCCTTCTCGACCCAGATCCAGTTCCCTGCCGCCGGCCTCGCCGGGTACTTCGCGTTCGCTGAACCGGACGCCCAGCTCCTGCAGTTCGGCAATCCGGGCCGGTCCCTCCTCGATGACGGTCCGCACCACGGATTCCTTGCAGAGACCCGCCCCGGCGGCCAGCGTGTCTCGCACGTGCAGTTCGAAGGAATCCTCCCGGCTGGTGACCGCGGCGATGCCGCCCTGGGCGTAGTTGGTATTGGACTCGGCCCGATCCTTTTTGGTGACGATGGCGACGCGTCCGTGCGGCGCCACTTTCAAGGCGAACATCAGTCCGGCGATGCCGCTGCCCAGGACCAGGTAATCGTAGCGTTCCATGAGGGACAGGGTGCGATGATGGTTCGAGCGGGTCGGAGGCCGAAGGAGGCACCGGGTCAGAGCTGTGCGTTGTCAATCAACCGTGTGCTTCCCACAAAAACGGCCAGCGCCATGTGCGTGCCCGGTTGGACCCGGCGCACCGGTTCCAGAGTCTCCGAGTCGAAAAATTCCACGTAATCCAGCCGGGCCCGCGGTTTGGCAGCCACCCAGCGGGCGACGGCCTGCTTGAGCCGGCCCGCCGGGACCGGCCCCTGCCGCACGCGCTGGCGGGCTTTCTCGATGGCCTGGAACAAAACGGTGGCTTCCGCACGTTCTTCCGGGCTCAGGTAAGCATTGCGGGAACTCAACGCCAAGCCGTCCGGTTCGCGCACGGTAGGAGCCACCACGATGCGCACCGGAAAGTTCAGGTTGTCGACCATCCGGCGGATCACCGCCGCTTGCTGCCAGTCCTTGGCTCCGAAGACGGCCACGTCCGGCAGCACCAGATGGAACAGCTTGGCCACAATGGTAGTGACCCCTCGGAAATGCCCGGGCCGGGCCGCCCCCTCCATGGACCGGGAGAGTTTTTCCTCCACCACGTAGGTGCTGTAGTGGCCCTGCCGGAGTCCTGGATACATGGCCTCGTCGCCCGGCGCGAACACCACATCCACACCGCTCTGTCGACAGAGTCGCAGGTCGCGCGGCAGGTCCCGCGGATAGCGCTCCAGGTCTTCCCCGGGCCCGAACTGCGTGGGATTGACATAGATGCTGACCACCACGCGCCCCCGCGGGCCCACGGCACGGCGGGCGACCCGAACCAGACTCAGGTGGCCCTCATGAAGGTAGCCCATGGTGGGCACAAAGCCGATGCGCAGGCCCTGGCGTTGCCAGCGACGCGCCAGCCGCTGCATCACATGGGGTTCTTGGATGACCCGCATGCCGGCCAGATTGCCTTTGAGAAGCCGCTTTCACAATGTCATTGTCGCCACCCCGGTCGAGGCGCCCGGCCGTAACCCCCGCAAGAATCCCATGGCGGCCGCAGCCGCCCAATACCTCCGGAAGGAAGGACGCCT
>Ga0308392_1000797_pt1 | contig 13112 bp, 9 predicted proteins | sample Hotspr20Samplem2_FD_202361 | JGI IMG/M metagenome (GOLD analysis project Ga0308392, IMG submission 202361) | Hot spring phototrophic mat microbial communities from Octopus Spring, Yellowstone National Park, Wyoming, United States - 20050624_m2 ... | reverse complement strand
TACGCGCGCCGCTGAAGCGATCCGTGATTTCTTCCTGGAAGCAGCGCGCTACTACCGTCTGCCAACCCACAGCGGCGCTGTGTTTTGCACCAGCAACCGGGAAGGCAGGGAACTTGCCGAACGTCTCAGCAAGCTGGGTATGCCAGCAGTGTTCCAATCCGGCAGAGAGCTTGACATTACCGTCCCCCTGGTCAAAGTGCTGACGCTGCACTCCGCCAAGGGGCTGGAATTTCCCTTTGTGGCAATTGTTGGTCTGGACGAAGGACGCCTGCCGCGGATCAACGAGGACTTGCCGGTCGAGGAGGCGCAGGTGCAGGAAGACGAGCAACGCCGTCTCTTCTTCGTCGGGTGCTCGCGCGCCATGCGGGCGCTGCTGGTCTGCGGATCGCGCGCGGCGCCGTCGCCGTTCCTTGCACCGTTGCAACCGCCAGTGTGGCGGAGGGAGAGTTCGGAGCCTGAGGAAATCCCCATCCTCGTCTAGTCGCAAGATCTTTCAAATAAGCGTGCACAAAGCCAAAAAGACACGCAGGCTTGTGCTTCCTTACTTGAAAGGTATCGGCTCCAGACATGCGCTCTTCACTCGCCGTCGACGGGAAGAAAAATTCAAGAATACGAACAAGATATATTGTCAACTTGAAGACTGAAAGTTACGAATGATTTCCAGCGCAGCCAAACGGTTGATCGTTTTTTCATCGCCATACCTTGCGGTAACGCAATAAGGGCAACCACGACTCTCTGGATGTTTCGAGCAATATGGACACTCCTCGAGGATCTGCACTGCTCGAAGCAATATTCGGTCAAGACGTCTGAACGCTGCCTCTGTAATGCCAACACCTCCAGGAACCGTGTCATACACCATCACCATGGGGCGAAGGACATCCTGAAAGTGTAGCATTCCGACGCCTTCGACGTCTGAAAGGTCGCACAATTCTTCTATAGACGTCGCTAACCGTAACGCGCCTGCCAGTGAGTACATCGCGGCTTCTCGTTCATCAGGCGAGATTGCATCCAATACTTTCGGAGAAAGCAACAGCCAGAATGCCTGCGTCTGATATTCGAGCGGTGGAGGTGCTGCGCGACCGAGCGGTCGATACTTGAAGGGCTCATTACGAGAAAACAGCGGAACTTCGTAGTATCCATCAACCCGGGTATGACACTTGACAATGCCGTACCCTACGACGTAATGTTCATCATCACGCTGGATCTGACAGTCAATGATCGAGATATCTATCTCAACATGCGCAGCTGTCGTATATTCGGGATGTTCTAACTCCTGAACGACAACTTCGCCACGCCCTCGACTCCAATCCAGATCACAGGAAATAACACGATAATAGCGATCAATATGCTGATAATGTGCATGGCGATGCAAAGCCCGCTGCGCTCTTGCTGCATCAACTTCGACAATCAGACGCTTTTCCTGATCCTTCACCGGAACAGCGAACGTGAGACTGCGAAAAGGCGTATCAGCCAAATTTTTAGCAGATTCCGTCAATTCATATCGACCCATGCCATCAGAAGTCATCAATCCCTCGGCGGTCAACGTCTGTATTTGATCCAGTGCAGCTTTTCCGAACAAATGGAAATCTTCGTCACTCAGTGGAAATTCGCGCGCTGCTGTCAACAAATGGCTCCGCACGATATATGGATTGTCAGGATTGCAATAGACTGGCTCTGCATTCAGATCGAATAAGACCTCTGGGTGCTGGACAAAAAATTGGTCCAGTGGATTTCGATCAGCAATCAAGATGATCACACCTTCGCCAGCACGTCCAGCACGACCAGCCTGCTGCCAGAATTGTGCGATCGATCCCGGAAAACCGATAATGACGGCTGCCGAAAGACTACCGATATCAATACCCATCGAGAGAGCAGTTGTTGAGATAACACTATGAAGACGGCCATCCTTAAGATCTCGAATGATGGCGCGTTTCTCGTCTGGCCGCAGTTCACGCATAAATGGCTTAATAAGCGGCGTATCAATGCCTTGTTCGCGTAACTCAGCAGAAGTAAAGCGATAAATATCGTTAATTTCTCCAATTGATCGCGCGAATGCGATATGGCGGACACGTTCGTTTATAAGGTGCAGTAGCACATTTTTAGCATGAGTCGATGTTGCGTACACCTGACCATCATCAACACTGCTGCTCCAGATTACCACCATACGCTTATGTTGGGGAACGCCATCCTCAGATCCATCAACTCCGACTGGACGCCGACCAATGAAACGCTCTACGGTTCCAATCGGATCAACCATGGTCGCAGACGCGCATAAGAATTGCGAATTGGTCCCATGCAACCGACACAAACGTTGAAGCCGCCGTATCAGGTTAGCGAAGGAGGCACCAAGAATACCCCGATAGATGTGCATTTCGTCGATCACGATGTAGCGCAACCCTGCCAGAAGATAACGCCAATGTCGATCATCAAACGCACCTCTGAGCATAGCCATATGGAGCATATCAGGGGTTGTCAGAACATACTGCGGACGGCGCCGACGTATTTCCTCCCGATCACCAGTCAGCACAGAACCGTCATAACGAGCGATAGTGACTCTTCGAGAGCCTATCACAAGCGTCCGGCATACACGATGAATAGAAAAACGTTCACCCTTCCTGATCCAATCTGTACCGCTCTCATCAAAAATCGTAAGCGCTTCAAACTGATCTTCAGTCAGAGCCACTAATGGCGAAATATAGAGCGCAGTAGCATCAGAAGAGCATAATGTAGCCTCTAACACCGGTAGTATATACGCTAATGATTTACCACTTGCGGTAGGGGTTGTAATGATGACATCGTGACCAGTAAGCGCTGCCTCAATAGCCTTAGCCTGAAACGAATAAAGTTCTCCACCTTTGGGCAACACCTTCTTCTGCAAAACGTGCTGAAGTTCTGGATTCAGACGATTAATTATCCTATTATCATCAAAAGAGGCTGAACGCGCAGAAAATTCCCGAATATTACGAATCGCGTCCTGATACCTGTTAAGCATGGAGTTAACAAGCGTTATCGCCTGAAAGGACTCCGCTGACTGAAACACAAGTGGCAGATCTGAAAGACCCAGATCACGAAGGTCTTCAAGATCAACAGGTATCATTTCGCGGATGCCTTCATTAAGACAATGGAAGCAGTATAAACCAGGGGCGAACGGACGAGAGGTATATGACCAAGCTCCTTTAACAATATTACCATCCTTTTCCGTTAAATAGCGCATCGCTCTTTTTTGTCCCTGGTCAAGCGCGATTTGCAATAAGCGGAATGACTTGGGATTTTCTCCCCGATTATGCCTGCGACAGCGTATAGCGATAATATTCATCTTCATCCTCCTCATTGGTAAAGAAAAGGTTGTAATATTCGTCGATATTCACCTCTATTAAGACGTTTGAGCGCTTTTCGCTCGATTTGACGAATTCTCTCCCGTGTAAGACCAAAAATCTGACCTATTTCCTCCAAAGTATGCGTTTGACCATCGATCAAACCATAACGCCGCTCAAGGATGTCACGCTCACGGCTAGAGAGGTGACCCAATACCTCTCTCAGCACTGCATGAAGCAACTGTTGCTCACAAATGAAATCTGGACCCTCCTCGCGATCATCTGCGATCAATTCCCCCAGGAAAGTATTGGTATCTGCACCAACCGGTCGATCGATAGATGTGTGGTGCTGCGCAACACGCCACAGAGATCGGACTTTAGCGAGAGAAACGCCAAGTGCATTTGCCAACTCAGCATCACCTGGCTCACGACCGTGAATGCAGCGGAACTGCTCGCACGTCTTACGCAAACGATGAAGTTGCTCCACAATATGAACCGGCAGGCGAACCATACGATCCTGATCTGCGAGCGCTCGCTGTATCGACTGCCGAATCCAATAGACGGCATACGTTGATAATCGCCCCCGACAATTCTGGTCGAACCTCTCGATGGCTTTGAGCAAGCCAATCCGCCCTTCCTGCAGCAGATCATCGAAGGTTAGGTGTCGGGCATACGGCATATAACGCGTGGCTATCTTCGCAACCAAGCGCAGGTTGCAGCGCATCAATGTATCAATCGCCTCTTCCGACGCCTTGATCCTTCGCTCGGCGGCATATTGCTGCACTGAACTGAGGCCGCTCTGCAATTCGCGTTTGGCACGCAATCCGTCGTGATAAATCTCGAGCAGGCGCCGTTCATCGGCAGCACTCAGCAACTCGTGATCAAATTCACCGGCTCGTCCCATCATTTCCGCGAGCATCTCGAAGACTTCATCAGCAATTTCTGTCGCAAAATCGTCGTTTCCGAGATCGCTTTCTTCCGCCTCAACCACCTGAACCTGGCATTCTTCAAGCGTTCGCAGGATGCGTTCATAGAGTTGGGTTGCGAGATCCGGCTCTATGCCAGCATCATCGAGCACAACATCGATCTGGCGATAGGTGATCGCCTTTCCTGGCGCAGGATCGAGTTTCTGGAGCACCTCATCAAGCGCGCGGGTCAGCCATGCGTCATTCTGTGCATATCCCGCCTGGTGGCAAAAATGTTGAGACATCACTGCACCTGATATACTCGCAGGTCTTGAGAAGCTGACAGCGCAAAGACCCGCGATCTCCTCCTGGCAATAAGCCTACCAAAGATGACCATAACAAATGCGACGAGATCAATCGACCATCCGCAATTTACAAGGAGTGGGATCGATTGCAACAAGCAACGGGCGTGTCATACCAGCCATCGACACGATTGCCTGTCCCGGTGCAAGACCCGGCAGGCGCGACCACAGACTTTCGTCGATTCCGCTAACTGAGCGTTTGAGACGATTGATAACGCCAGCGTCAGCGATTTTGTGCAGAATGAAGTTGTTGATCAAGCCAAGCACTTCATCAGGCAGATGCTGCGGAAGTTGCGTCACAAAGACAAGCCCAAGCCAGCGTTTGCGGCCACGGCGGGCGATACGCGCGACCTGCTGAAAGAGCACCGGCATTTGTTTGATACGCTCTGCAGAAAGAAACTCGTGCGCTTCTTCAATAACTACAATGGTACGATTTGGCTGTCTACCTGCTTTCTCTGCTTCGACATAGTTCCTGTCTTGCTGCTCCTGAATTCCGCGAAGAATCTCTGCGATGACAAGGTTGTTGATCCGCGGTGAGTCAGTGTCACTGAGATCGATAATCGATACCTGACCCGGTCTGGTCAGATCACGATAGTTGAGAGGCTTTGCATCTGGATTGTCGAAAATCTTCAGGCGACGAATACGGCCAATCTTCCCTTGCAGCGCGCGCCAACTGCTAACGACGCCGGGAAGCGAACCCTCGGACTTCTTACTACTATCAGCATTGATAGCCCTCTTAATCGCTGCGATGACATCATCTTTGCGGTTGCGAAACTCCTTCGAGTGGAATTCTATACCATCCTCCGCTTTGTCGATGATTTGAGCACACGCTGTAATGATATCGTATATCTGTTCCAGCGTCATTTGCGGGTATCCCTCTTCCATCTCATCCAACTCGAAGAAACGTGATGGATCCTCTCCCGCCTGCGGCGAAATCCTAAGATCTTGCAAGACGCGCCTCGTAATATCATACGCTTTCAGGTAGCGTGTTTCCTGTGGTTCGTTGAGTTCCAGCAATTCCATTACGAGATAAGGCGAGAGTTTATCGAATTTTATACAGAAGCTGGTCTTCGGATGATGACCAGGGTTGGTTGTTTCACGACCGACAAGATGATAGATATGAGTATTTTGAACGCCATCCGGTTTCAATCCACGACGATCAAGCGCTGCGATCATCGTGCGATCGGTGGTCTGTTCGTTGATCATGGTGTACTCGCCTTCAGTGTCGATCAACACCGTAGCGATCCCGGCCTTCTGTAGACTGTAGATCAATCCAGACACAGTTGTTGATTTACCACCGCCGGTGGTACCGAGGATACCCACATGGCGCGGCAGGACCGATTTGCGATCAGAAGGAATGCGCACCTCCAGGTTTTCGTGTCCTACTGCTAATCCCAATCGAATATCGCCTTCCAGTTTCAATACATTCGCGGTCTCGCAACTATTAAGGGCAAACACCGGGCTATTCGGCAAAGGACGAAAGCGCGGCGGAACGAGCATACCGCTTTCGTCCTCCTCACCCAGAATTTCAACCTGCACTCGGCCGTGAAACTTGGGCATGAAAATACCGCCCTTGACTGTCGTCGTCACCACAATTGGCGAATCGCCACGAATACCGTCAGGCTCAGCAAACGGTCCTTCGATAACGACACCCAGATAGGATCGGCCATCCCGGCTCTTGATGCGCACCAGCGACTGTGACGGCGCCTTTTCCATACTTTCACGCGGCAAGAGCACTGTTAGACTATTGTCCTTGCTTGATGGCGTATCAAACATTGTGCGCCCAATCGAGCCGACGTACTCCTCTGGCTCTTCCCAGGCCCCACCTGCTTTTTCGGCATCGGCATCAATGCTCTGGAAAACTTCTTGAGACACCGGTGCAAATCCATCATCCAACGTTGGGTCAATGTTACGTACATTTTTTTCGACCGCCATTTCTTCCTCCTCTTCAAACCCCTCCAGGCGAAACTGATACTGATTGCCAATTGATCTCTGCTGTTTTCCCATCGCTGCACTCCTCATCAGGCGCGTGTCTGACGCTCATTCAGGAAGCGAAACGGCTCACCTGCATGGGCATACGCCATCTGGACGGCATTGCTGAAAATATCATTGCCAAACGTTGTGCGGCAGATCGCATCCGCCAGATCAATAAGCATCGGAAAACCGCGATGTTCTTGAAGAACGCTGTCAGCCATTGCGATCAGAGCCGCTTCGCAGGCATGGTCAATATGACTGAAGAAGAGATACGCTGGAGCGGCGGCAGAAGCGCGATAGACGCCGAGGACGACGTTTGGTCCTATTTCGCGGCAAAAGTTCTCCGCCTTGGCACGATACTGCCTGTTGTAATGTCCTCGATTGACAATCGCCAGCATGCGATCAGTGATAGTTTCGAGGATGGCAAATTCGAGCGGATAAAGCGCCTGACCGAGAGTCAACCAGCGGCGATCAGACGGCGCGCTTGGTACGAACAGAAACTTGCGATGGTTCAACACCAGTTCACGAATGATTTCCATAGCACGGTCCAGAAGATCCATGCTCCCTGAACCAGTCAATAGTTCATAGGGCGCAGGATTTCCGTGACCGACGCGCCATACGCCGGTTGACTTGCGTGCGAGGATAGCTCGTTCGGCATACGTCATAATGCCGCGCCGCGCCAGATCGCTCAGCCGACCTCGCTCATCAGCGTCGACGCTGCCGCGCGCGGCGCGATTATCGAGCAATGCCAGCAGATCGTCGAGTGCACTGCCAGTGCTTGCCCGCAGATCACGACGAAAGAGGCGTTGCGACCAGGACCCCTGATCACCTCGATACGAAACGAGGCAGATACCGATCTGGGTGATAGTCACCGGAAGCGTATCGTGTTCGACGCTTGTGCCATCGCATGCCTCGACCGCGCCATTGAACAGCAATGCCTGGTGCACCCGCCGCAGGTCGCTGGTCGTAACACGGTAGCAACCAGCGCCGCGCGGGGCGCCAGGGCGATTGCGAAGGCGTGGGAAGATCTCGTGCCGGATGGTCTCGCGTTGGGTATTTTCGATCTCAACCGCAGCACGCACCTCCCGCTCGAGACGCTCGTACAATCCTTCCAGATCGCCTCCTGTCTGCCAGGAGTCGATATCGAGCGTCCTATCGAGCGGTTCACCATAGGCAACAGAAAACGTGTCCGCACTGATGAGCGACTCATTCTCATTGATTGATTGTGGTGATCCCACCGCTCCGCTCATAGCATCCTCCCATCACCACATTATCGGCGCTTCTACTGTTCTATTCCGCGTTCCTCTGAAAAGTGCGACTCACAACCCCAACCATTGCGCCATCGAACCTGAAACTTGAGTTCGCAACAAAACAGCTGCATACATCTGTGCAACACGGCGTGGCAGACCATATCTATCAACAAGATAAGAAACAAGGCAGCGCACTTTTTCTAACGGAGCGACAACGTCATCAGGAATGCTGGCAAGCGCCTCTTCCGCGGGAACGAGCAATTCCAATGCCAGACGATCAGCGTGATCCTCAGATTGAACGGTGACAGGCTGATCGATATCTCCATGAGGATTGCGCACCATCAGATCGACAAAAACACCGAACGAAACATCGGCCAGTACGGCGTGGATACGTTCTTCTATCGTTGGTGAGCGCTCGCCATCCAGCACTGGCAAGATCGAAGGTCCAAACAATTGCAGTGCTCTCTGCCGGGGTTCCAGGTAGTCAAGCAGAAAATGTGCGGTTTCGTGAGCAACAGTAAACCGTCGCTCACAGACATCATCATCGGCATTGACAAACAAGACTCCCTGCCCGCGCACAGCAACAATACATCCATGCAAAGAACGATCATAACGTGCAAAACGATACGGTATGTCTCTTCGAGCAAACCATTGCTCGATCCTGTGTGTACTCAGTGCGGGAAGTGACACAACAGCGAGTGGAAAGAAACGATCAACGACGTAAGACAGATCACGCGGGTACGGCAGAGTTCCACCAACCTGTCGCCAGAACGTTTCAGCAGCACGCACAACCCATCCTTCACTCATGGTCACACATCTCATCATCACTCGCATCATCTTCCCGATCACGCGCTGCCATGAGCAAATGTTTCTTCTCCTGCACTGCGTTGAAATGATCCCGTAGCGCCTGTATCGCATCGACTTCACGGATGATCTGTATCAACCGTTCACCTGGAAAGGCGAAACGACGCGCCAGATGATCAATATCGCTGAGGAATGTTGGCGAGTGGGCGATGGGACGGCGACAGAGCGCTAATCGCACGACATCTTCCTGTGAACATCCCAGAAACCTTGCAAACTCTTCAGAACTCATGTCGTTCATCTGGCGGTACGCTTCCAGGACGCTCGCCAGGAAAAAAGGGCGCTCACGTGCACGTTCAGCAGCCCGGATAACTGATGATGATAAAGGTCGGCTCACTTTTGTCGCCCTCCAAGACGTTTCAGGCGGATGCGAAGGCGATCTTTGACGCGCTTAACCTGTTTCCGCTGTTCATCGGCAGGTAAATGCGCAATGCCAAGCGCTTCCGCAAATGCATGCGTGCGCCGCTCACCTTCGGAGAGTAGTCGCAACACCTGCCAGTCGCGTGGATCGGTGATTTCGCGTCGCAGTTGTTCGTAGATCTGGTTAACATCGTACTGTCCAGCGAACAACGTTGGCACCAGACGATCAAGCACTTCTTCCTCTACATTACTATTCCCACCTGAAGCAACAAGATCGACAGATTCTAGAGGGACAAGACGTCTCCAACGACGCTCCTCCTTCTGAATCAGGTTCTGAAGGTTGCGCGACGCATCGAGGATAAGGTATGACCAGAGAGGTCCACGTTCAGGGATGTAGCGGGATGGTTCTTGTACAAATGAAAGAAGCGTATCAGTCGCAATATCTCTTGCCCACTCTGGATCAGGAAGCGCTGGATACCGGAGTTGCAAGGTACGTATCAGTGGATCGAGGCACAACTCGGCGAAATCGGACGGCGCATCTGGTTCACCGCTGATAAGTCGTCGATAGACTACAAGAAGATCTTTTTCATCAGGACGATTGCGTGGCGCCATCGACGTGCCAACTACAACACAGGAAAGCTAAAGTCGCACATATGTAAGAACCACTTCACGACGCATCCGATGTTCGAGGTTGCTCATTCCGGCCTGTGCTGGCGGTGGCAGATAACGACGCGAGGGGAGAATCGGACGCGAAAAGTGAGAGACATGGTTGAATCCGAGTCGCCGGAGAATGTGCGCGATGATACGTGAATTACGCACAAAAGAGCCTTTGATGGATGAATTGCCAATAACAAACACGGCGATACCGCCGCACTTCAGCACTCGATGCACTTCGCGCAGCATAGCGTCAAGGTCTGTCACGTAGCGTGCAAGAATACGGCGTTCACGCTGTGGAAAATCAGGCGGTATCTTCAGGATACGGAAGATCTCGTCGAGTAATTCCGGATCAGAAATATGCTCAGGCGCTCGCTCCGCACCAATGCTGCACCGCCGGATGGCGCGGAGATCGCGCAGCCGGTAGCCAAACCAGATGAGAGCCAGTCGATGACCGCGGATATAATCGATTGCATTCAGATATGGTGGCGACGTAATCACCGCATCGACGGTTTGAGCATCAATGCCAGTCGCACGCGCATCACCGTGTGCCACATCGACCCAACCACGTGGCGGCTCTTCTTCCAGACGACGCGCCAATCGATGAACTGACTCGAGAAATCCTTCAAAGACGCGGTAGGTATTCGTCTGAGCGACTTTGTGCGGTCGACTATGGGAAACATCGTGCGCCAGTGAAGCGCCGCGATCCTTGGTGATAATGATCCGACTGAGAGCGATACGCAGCGCGTCACCAATCACGTCATTGCGCCAGCGAAGACATGAGCTCAATTGACGCAAATGTTGTCGTTGCTCTTCTGCGAACCAGTAGACGCTGAATGCTGCTGTCTCAGCATCATCGTCGATCCAGGGTAGCTTGATCCGTTCAGGGGACAACTCACACGCTTCATTGACCAGTTCACGTGCTGCGACACGTAATTGCTGCGGATTGATCGGCGCTGTCCATACTCTGGTCATCAAGACCGCCAGTGGATCGACGTCTCGACCAATGGCACGATGACCTGCTTCTGCAGCCACTCGCACGACTGTCCCAGACCCCATCATCGGATCAAGGACCGTCGATCCGGGTGTGAGCGCTTCTATTGCTTTCAGAGCAATATGAGGCGCCATGCGTGCTGGAAAGGGATGAATGGGCCGGGGAGGTTTCATATGTCCTCATCGACGCGCTATTTCTTGCAGAATTCTAGCGTTAAGCGCTAAAAATGTCTAGTGGAAAAGATAAACATCTCGAATACAGATCGATTGCAATGCGTTTATGGATTTCCTCATCACCCCAACTCCCGCGTCAGCGCCGCATCCAGCGCATCGACGGCGCCGGGAAGCAACGGGATGGCGCCAGCGCCGCCGGGATAGCGTTCGGCAGCGCCTGTACCGGGGTAGAGGATCAGCGCGGCAACCACAGATGGAGGGTCTGCCGCTCCAATTGCGCCCGCATACGCATACGCCTCCGCCAGCGCGTCGGCGGGAACGGCGCGTTCATCGGCATCCAGGCGATATTTGGCGTCCAGCACAATGATGCGCGGCGGATGCCCTGGTCGCGTGGCTTCGATCGCAAGATCGGGGATGCGGGTGTGGCGATCCAGTGACACGAATGTGTCGCCACTCTGGGCACTTACTGCCGGAGGATAGCGCGGCTGATAGCGCACCGTCAGGTCCCATCCTTTATACCCGGCAATCAGCAAGGGGGCATCGCTTGGCAGATTGATCGCCCAGGCATCGGTTTCACCAGGTGGGGTTATCAGGAGGTTATGGGAATGCACATCCACACCCAGGTCGAGGAGCGACCAAACGGCGCGCAATACGCACCAGCGTTCGTACAGGAGCGGCAGATCGACGACTGAAAGATCGAACGGCGCGCCGGGATCGACGACCAGCCGCTGGCGCAGCGCCCGCCACATACGGTAGATCTGGCGGTACGACGGGTCGCGCCGGATCAGCGGCGTGACCGCAGGGACATGGCGCAGCGCTGTCACCTGGTCGAAGAACGGCGTGGCAAGCAGACCGGCGATCCTACGAGCGCACTGGTCGCAGCGCGATGCAATAGCGCGGGCGCGCGCGGCGCGGGAAGAACCCGGAGCCACAGTATCGAGACGAGTAACTTCGCGCTGAGCCCAATCTGCACACCGCCGCGCGCGCCCGCGCAGGGTTTCCAGGGTGTGTTTCAGCAGACGGTGCTCAGCAGTATCGAACGTGACGCTGCTGCGCTGCTGCACTGTGGTGCGCGGCAGAAATCCGCCTTCTGGGCGCAATGCCCGCTGCACATGGGTCGCCACGTCGGGAGGCGCAACCTCCAGGTCACCCTGAATGGCGCGATGCAGCGCCGTAACTGAAACATCCGTCGCCTGCCCCAACAGCATCTGACGCTCATCGCGCTGCATGGTGCTGCGGGGATGCGCCAGAATACGGTGCGCTGCCTGCTCGAATCGGTCGAAGAATGATCCAAACAGCATATCAGCATCATCGAGCCACGAGCGGGATGCGCCTTCACTCGCAGCCAGATGCGCCTCGACAACGGCGCCTGCCAGCGAGCGTACCAGACCGATGGCGACACGCTCGACATCTTCGATCAGGGCGAGATAGCGCGCGCGGTCGATCTTGCGCGGCGCGACGTTCAATCGCCACACCCGTTCGACACGTGTTCCCCGGCAGGCAGCAAGGCGCAGTGTATGGACGCCGACAGCCGCTCCTGGATTCCACGTCCAGCGCCAGCGTGGATCGCCTGGACGGAGAAACGGCGACAGCACAACGCCATCGATGGACAGTTCCAGCGCCTCAGCGTTGCCTGGAAGGGAGACGAACTCAACCGCCTGGTATTCGGTCAGGGTGGGCGGATCACCTTCCACTTCCGGCGAGAGATCAATTTCAACCAATGATGTCACAGGTTCAGCATCCCGGAAGGCGTATGGGCAAAACCTTCACGTCCCGGTCTCCGCGATCAATGTCAACCGGTGATGTCACCGATCAAGCTTTCCCTCAGCGAGCCAGCGTTGCAACACCTCACGGGCAGCGCGGGCAGCATGCGCGCGATGACTGATCTGATTCTTCCGCTCTGGCGGGAGTTCCGCCAGTGTTGCGTCCTCGTCGAGAACGTAGAAGATCGGATCGTACCCGAAGCCGTAGTGTCCTTTCGGCTCGAATTCAATAACGCCGGAGAGAACGCCCTCAACGAACTCGATTGAACCGTTGGGCAGCGCCAGGGCGATGACACACACGAAACGCGCCAGGCGCGCATGAAACGGCACCCCTTCGAGTTTGCGCAGCAACAATGCGTTACGCTCGGCATCGGTCGCTTCGGGACCGGCATAGCGCGCCGAATGCACGCCGGGTTCACCACCGAGGGCTGCCACTTCCAGCCCTGAGTCGTCCGCCAGGGTCGGCATCCCGCTGCGACGCGCATAGTATTCGGCTTTGATG
>Ga0308392_1000795_pt1 | contig 13118 bp, 9 predicted proteins | sample Hotspr20Samplem2_FD_202361 | JGI IMG/M metagenome (GOLD analysis project Ga0308392, IMG submission 202361) | Hot spring phototrophic mat microbial communities from Octopus Spring, Yellowstone National Park, Wyoming, United States - 20050624_m2 ... | reverse complement strand
CCAGGTCATGGTCAAACGTCGTCAGCCGCTCAAAGCGCCCCTCAGGGGTGCACCAGTAATCATCCTCGATCCGCACCCCCCAGCCGCCGCGCGGGTCGTCCGGATCGTATAGGCCCGGCTCGCTACAAAAGACGCTCCCGACCTGGAATCGCTCGTCGGGGCGCATGCCCTTCAGGCTGATGGCCGGCGCTTCGTGCACGGAGAGGCCGAAGCCGTGGCCGAGGCTATGCACGTAGCCGCGGGTCGTGGTGTAGTCCTGGCGAATGGTGAGGTGGCCGTTGGCCTCGAACAAATCGCACACGGCCTCGTTGAAGGCGTAGGTATGCTCCTCCGTGTTGAAGCGCGCTTCGGCCAGGGCGTGGGCCGCTTTGACCAGCGCGTGGGCCTGCTCGACGTGGGCCGGCGCGTGACCCAGGCACCAGGTGCGCGTGATGTCGCAGTGATAGCCGCCCAGGCCGCGCGGGAAGATGTCGAAGACGATCGTCCTGCCGACTGTAATCGGGTCGCTGGGCGTCCCGCTGCTGTGGGGCACGCCAGCATCGCGGCCAACCGCGAAGATGCAGTCGCCCATCTCCAGCCCCAGCGCACAGGCCCGCGCTCGAATGAAGCGCTTGACGTCAGCCACGGTGAGCGGCCGGCCGTCCGGCGTGCGCAGCGCCTGGCCGGCCAGCCGATGCCCGCGCAAATAGTCGCGCGTCTCGCCGATCAGCGTTTCGGTCAATTGGCAGGTCTGGCGAATGCAGGCCACTTCCTGGGCGTCCTTCGTGGCGCGGGCGACGCTGATCACGTCGCGCTCCGGCTCGGCCACCACCTCGCAGACCTCGGCGCGGCTGAGCGCGCTGAGCAGGCTATACGAGACGTTCACGTGGTCGGCGCCGTAGAACGCCACGCGGCCCTGAATCCCCAGGTCGCTGAAGATGCGGCGCATCAGCGCGACGTCCGCGGCCAGGCGGTCGCCGCCGTGCTGCTGGATGAGGGCCGGCAGGTTGTAGGCCGCCTTGTTGATGAGTTGTAAACCGGTCTTGGCCGCCTCGTCGCGTTCCATCGGGTGGTGGACCAAGTAGGCATCGCCGTTCGCTTTGACGATCACCAGGCCGCTGGTGACGTGGGCATCGCCGACGAAGTAGGTGAAGGGCGCGTTGGCCGGCCCGAGGCCATCGCTGCCGAAGACCACCAGCGCGTCCAGGCGACGCTCGCGCATCAGGCGGGGGAGGTCGGACTTCATAGTTGGTCTGTTTTTGGCAATGCGCTAAACTTGCTACGAGAGGGCAACTTGGTGCATTTGGCGTATCGCTGCTCCAAATAAGCGGACAGACACAGGAACCGCCTCCGAATGCATGCGTGGAGGCTTTTGGAGCGTTAGCTTTGCTGATGCTTTCGCATACGCGGCGCTAAAGATTTGCAGAGCTGCAAGATCCTTTGTAGTATGTATATACTCCGCCTCGGCTTGTTCAAATAGTCGCCACTCCTCTGTGCTTTTTAGCCAAAACGCAGCTAGTATTAAGCGACTGCAATGCGAAATTGTGTGATAATCGGCTAGCAAGCGGAACGAGCTAGATTCGTGATGTATGAGGGTAGCGTCCGGTGTGAATCGTATGCGCCATCCATGCATGCGCATTCGAAGACACAGGTCTACTTCTTCATAGTAGCCTGGTGAGAAGATTGGGTCAAACATGCCAACCTGACGTAGGGCCTGTGTTCGAAGGCCGATGGCAGCACCAGTTACGTATTCCGGTTCGTAAGCGACTTGGTAATCTGGTCTGTCCACATCGCCGATTCCCCGGTGTCGCCCAAGCAGACGCGGGCGCTCCAAAAATCCCCCAGCATGCTGGATGGTCTGTCGATCTGGATAAAAGATTTTGCAACCGACGACCCCGACGTCATCATGTGCGCGAAACTGCTCTTCGATAGCCATAAGGCATGAGACATCTAGGGCAACGTCTTGATTTAACAAGACGACAAGGTCACAAGGATTTGGCGAGGTAGTCAGTGCCCGCATTGCTTGGTTGGCAGCGACGGTGAATCCGTCGTTATCTTCGTTCGCAAGAATTAAGTATTGCATGCCGTAGCCCTCAAAGGCAAAGACATACGCACGAATAATGTCTAGGCTTTGGTCGGTGCTGCCATTGTCTACCACGCATAGGACATCTGGGCGGCGCGTCTGAGCAAGCAAGCTGTTTATACAAGCACGAAGATAGTCTCTCCCATTCCACACAACCAAAGCAACGCCAAGTTTCATCTGAAAAGTTTTCACCATCGAATTTGCACAGCAGATGTACAATTTCTATATTGCGATACTGAATTGTGCAAATCCAATTAGCCTATGCTTGTGAAATAGATTTTAGCTTTGCGTGGTATTTACAGTAGAAGATATGTTGGATTGACTATTGTTGCGCGATAGCATGACCAAGCAGCTCCCAACAAGATCAGCCAGAGAGGTAACTTGACTAGCAAGTATCTGAAAGGACTGGGTATCGCGCTGTGAGTAAGCAGCCATTCGACTGTTAAGCGTAGCTGTAGATTGATCCAGCGTGGCTTTGAGGGTGGCGTGATCCTGCTCGAGGGACGCGAGCCGGCTGTCCAGCGTAGCTTTAAGGGTGGCGTGATCCTGCTCGAGGGACGCGAGCCGGCTGTCCAGCGTGGCTTTAAGGGTGGCGTGATCCTGCTCGAGGGTTGCCAAGCGACAGACAATCTCTGTGTTCAACTTGGTTTGCTGAGCAGCGATATCGCGCAAGTACCAGAGTACCAAGCGCTCTAGAAGTGGTCTAAGGACTGCAGCGATGAGCGTGCGGGGAAATGGGACACTTAGCGTATAGGGGCTATGCATTGTTACACCGATTATACCGTTCGAGGACCGCCCGATAGACCAACGCTAGCTGCTTGACATGTTCTTCAAAAGTAGGCATGCTCTTCTTGGGTCGCATAGCGCGCAAAGTGTCAGGATGGTCAACCAGGTTTTGAAGCGCTTTACGCCACGCAATTACGTCACCTGGTGGCAAAAGGAAGCCGTTAACTCCATTCTGAATCGTTTCAGGTAGCGCGCCTGTGGCAGAAGCCAATACAGGCGTCCCAGCTGCGAGCGCCTCATGCGCAACGAAACAGAAAGTCTCATGCCAGAGGCTTGGCACAGCAACTATGTCTGCGTTCATCATCGCTTGCCATACGCCATGGCGATTTAACTCTCCGATAAAGGTCACTCGATGATCTGCTAGTTGGCGCAGCTTACTGGCGTATTGTGGGTGCGTTGACAAGTTGCCGGCGATGTATAAGCGTATATTACCCTCCACCCAGCGAAGCGCTTCGATCAAAGTGTGAACGCCCTTGTTGGCAGCAATGCCGCCCACGTAGAGCACGCGCAGATGATCTCCGCCGGACTGATGCATCGAGTTCAGTTGTGCTGGTAGGATTGCGCCTGGCTTAACGGTGATGAGCAGATGCTCCGGAATTCCTCGTTGTTTATACCAGCGCCAAACAAACTCTGACGGAGCCACCAAGGCACTTGCCCGCTTTAAGAGTTGCTCAAGCCGGCGGTTTCGATCTACAAACAGGCCAACTAATAGAGGGGTAAGAAGCCATGCGGGACGCTTACCTAAGCGTGCTACCGCACAGTGAGTGCAGTTTAGAAAGGCTTTTGGGCCGCTGCAGGCAGACTGGGCATAGTTTGTAAGCAGGTTGGCGTTTGCACAGACCCACCAGTAGTCCCACAGCGTTATAAGATAGGGAATGCCGACTCGATGCAAGTGCTCTAGAAGACTTGTTGGCAACCCTAGTAGATGCTGAACGTGAACAAGGTCTGGTTGGAACTCATCAATCGCTTTCCGCCAAAAGTTGAGACTTTCTGAGAGCCTCCAAGTCGCAAGAAATCGCCCGATAGGTGAGGGCGAGCCTGACGCTAGCTTGTATACAGTGAGGTCGCCCTGCTGATTGACCTCGCAGAGGCTTTTTGGCGCATATGAGCGATGAAAGACAGCCACCTTCCAGCCGTGCTGGGCAAAGGACTGCGCCACTCCCTGTGTATACACCTCTACACCGCCAATGAATTCTGGCGGATACTGATGTGCTAGGTAAAGTATCCGCATCTTCTCAGCTATATCTGCGCCAACCGAGCGTAAATCTCGCGGATACGAGCACACGCGCGATCCCAGGTGTAGTAACTAGCGACCTTGTGATAGCCGGCCTCTCCCAGTTGTCTGCGAAGCGCGTGATCTGCAATAAGCAGGTGTATTGCCTGACTTAGCAATCGGATGTCACCAAATGGCACGAGCAGTCCATTCTGGCCGTGCCTAACAACAGTGCGCACGCCCCAGGCCTGGGCTGCGATCACTGGCTTCTTGTAAGCCCAAGATTCCAAGTACACGATACCGAACGCATCAGTGCGCGACGGCAATGCCAGCAAGTCAATAGCATCAAGAAGGTCGAGTTTGGTTTGATGATCAATCGTGCCTAGAACGATCAGCCGGCTGCGGTCTGTGGCGGGGAGCTTGGCGAGATAGCGTCTAAATTGTTCTAGAATCGCGCCAGCCAGCACGAGATGGGCACAAATGCCTTTTTGCCACAGATGACGAACTGCTTCGACGACGTGCAGCACGCCCTTGTCAAAGGCCATTGTAGAGAGCACGCCGATCACTGGTCCTTGGAGGCCATAGCGTTGGCGGAAGCGCTCGCCATTGCCACCCTTCAGCTCGGCAAGGTCTACACCTGGCTCGACGATGGCGATTCGCTCGCTAGGCATACCGTGCTGCCGATAGAAGTCCGCTTCGTCAGAGTTAATTGCTACGAGGAAGTCGCTGTTGAGCACAGTCTCAATCTGATGACGCATAGTATAGAAGCGGCTAATCGCGTCCACCCCTGGCTGTGGCCCAGCACCAAGATGAGTAAGCGGATAGATTACGAAGGGGCACCGCTGTTTGTGCGCAAGCCTCCTTGCGGCCTCGATTAGCCCTTCAAACGTAATGGTGATGCCGGCTACTAGGTCAAACTGTTCTGCGGTCGTGGCAAGCCAGCTGAATAGCCTAGGCACTCTGGGAGTTAGACGCGCCAATTTATGCAACCAAACTGAGGGAATGGCGCCAACTTTACTGAGCGCCCACGTGAGTCGCCGCAGTGCCGGGTAAGTGAACTGGGACAATGGAATATGATCTACGGAAAAGCGCAGTATTTGCACTCCATCTATCAAAGCTTCATCACCTGAAATCTGTTTAGCGTGTGAAAGCCAAAACGCTTCGAAGTCAAGCGCTTTAGTAGTAACAACTTTAACCTGATAATTATTGCTGGTCAGATATTTTGATATACTAGCTGCAAATAACTCAGCGCCGCCTATAGCAGGTTGATAGCGATGAATAACATGCAAAATTCGCATCTATCGGTGTATAAAGTGTTTCCTCATTTGTTTTCCTTTTTGGTGAGCTCTTCCACCTTCTTGGCTAGCGCCTGAAGTCTATTCATATATTCTAAGTTCAAATAGACCAACTCCTGTATTTGTCTTTTGTAAATCTCATTTATACTATTTTGATTATTTATATGTTTACTTATGTAGAAATACACTAACCGATGAAATGCGATGCGAAGACGGTTAAGTAAGGCTCCTATAATTGGAAAGCTTGAATATCGCATTTGTATATCTAAGTTATATGAAGGGTTAACATTAAGTAAACTTTGATTAATAGAATTAAGAGAGTCTTTTATATAGGAAATGTCAGATAGATTTAATTCATCGCCTTCTCCTCGATTTTCTCCTTGATCACCCACAATCCTACTTGCAATAAACTGCTTTAATCTAGCCAGTTCTAATTGCGTTGCTTCAAACTTAGTGTTCATTGTTTGTATTAACATGAGCATCGTTTGATTTGCGTTGAAGAGAGCATGCACCACGTTCTCAATTTTTGGCGCTCTTCCTTTGTTCAATATTTCAGAATACCAATACGTTTGAAACTTATGAAGCCGTTGAATAGCCTCGGCAATGTTATCTTGGCTGAGAGATTGCTGAGCAAGCTCAAATTCGATTAGCTTAAGAACGTCCTCAACAGTGATTCGTTGTGTCATGTTTACTCCAATTAATTGGTTTTCATCTGGCCAAGAACGCGGCGATAGATTCGCTCGAGCCCTTGAGCCATGTGGATATGGGTGAAGTAATCGAGTAGTCGCTGGCGGCCAGCCATTCCGTATTCGTAGAGCAAGCGTGGCGAGCGCAGGAGCGATACGATTGCCTCTGCGAGCTGCTTCGGCGAGTTAGGATCCACTAAGCGGCCAGTGACTCCGTCGTTTACTATCTCTGGAACACCGCCTGCTCTACAGCCAATGACCGGTTTGGCGAAATTCATGGCTTCTATGTAAATTAGTCCGAATGATTCGTAGAGTGAAGGGGCCACAAATAGGTCACAGTTCTGATAAAGTGCATTCAGCTTGTCCCCCACAATTTCGCCAAGAAAGCGCACATACGGTCGGCATTCTGGATAGTGCCGCGCAAAGTATGTTGGGTAATCCATCCCGGTCTGGTTCATGAACCCGTCATTTATGCTGTTGTCCGGGCCGACGATAACGAATTGGACATTGCGCACTTGCCTAAGCACGAGTGGAATAGCTGCGAAGAGGTCTTGAATGCCTTTGCGTTTCTCAAGCCGACCAACATAAAGCACAGTCAGCGTCTCAGGAGGAGCATGATACGGAAATGGACGAGTCTGCTCTTGGGCAACAGGCTCAATGCCAAAATAATAATTTTCAATGTCCGAGTCTTTATCTAGATTATAAACATCATACAAGGCTTTCTTCGTAGCATTACTGTTTGCAGCTATAATAGTTGCGTTTAGCAAAAGCTGTCTCTCGAGTTCACCTAAAAGATATTGTTCGTAGCTCCTATCGCCGATTATCTCTGATATCTGCTTATTTGCGGTGACCGGGCGCACGACAACAGGCAGCGCTCTCGACAGCGCAGTCACAAATCCGTCGAAGAGCCAGAGCGGTGTGTCGACGATCTGGATACCATCATTTAAAACGAGCCGCGTCAAGTATTCATGAACCGCATGACTATAGTTTAAGCGATGGTGAATAATCGGCAGGTGGCGCAGAGGAGCATATCGCTTAAGCTCATAAGGAACAAAATGCACATATGCACCGTCATAATACTGTATAAGTTGCTGCTCCCCATGGGTTACAACATGCACAGTGTGACCAAGTGCAAATAGTCCTTTCGCTAGTATATTGGTGCTAATACTGACGCCGTCATATCGTTTTGGCGGATAATTGTAGCTAAGCAACGCAATGCGTAGCGGCTGCTCGACTAAACAAACATCAGCTCGACTTCCTTTAATAGGATCTATCGAGGGCTGCGTGTAAGATGATTGATTCATAAATTGCCTAAAAGATCTTGTTTCTCCTTTTATAGGTGTAGGAATAGAACAAAATAATTTTTTTTGAAGTGCTTTATAAATTCCTACAGTCAAAGCTTGTAATTCATGAAACATTGAGCCAAAGAGATAAGACAAAGATATTTGCTTTTGTTTGTACAAATTAATATACAACTTTATGTGACTACCTACAATAAATTGAATATATTTTTTTATATTACGAAAGCTTGATTTAAAGAACAAGAAGTAAACGGTTGTTAGATAAGTAGCAGCCTTTGTGTTTATCCACCATTTAACGATAAACGTATAAATCTTGCGATTACGATTGGAGGCGGGAACATGATAGACCCTCGCCTCTCGCACCGGCCTCACGAGAAATCCAGCAGCGCTTAATCTCAAGGCTATCTCTATATCATCATATACCCACTCATAAAGCTCGTCAAAGCCTCCGACTGAGAGTAAAACGTCACGGCGATAGGCCATGTTTGTGCCCATCATGCGCATCGTCCAGAATTCCCCTTCACCTTCAATGGGGAGATGCTCAAGCCAGCTGCGACGCACATCATACTGTTTACCGGAAAATGTAAATAAACCCAAATTATGTTGTACCATCGGCTGTAACGGGTGTATAAGATAAACTGATCCGCCAGTGGCAGCTATATGTGGGTGAGTGGTGAAGATATAATTGAGCTGCATGAGCCAGTTTCGACAAGGAATTGCGTCATCATCAATATAAGCAACAATGTCACCAGCAGCAGCACAAAGACCTAGATTTCGAGACATACTAAGATTAGCAACAGGGCAACGAATCAGGCAAATGCGTCCCTCATATTCCTTTAATGTATCTAGCGTATTGTCGTTAGTTGGCCCAACAACCACTATTACCTCAAAGAGCTGATAACTTTGATGCTCCAGAGCTTTCAATAAAGTTTTTAGAGAGTTAGCTCTGTCAATTGTACTTATAACTACTGAAAACTTGAGCATGTATTAATTCCAGATGGTTTATACTTGTATAATAATAAAACATTTCATCTTAAGTTGTGCTAAATTGACGCTTCTCTGTGTAGTCTTTGCAGACAGATGCTTTAATTATATCATTTACCTAGCGCTTTATAACAGGTATAAAGATGGTTTTGCTATAAAATTCGTAGGCGCCCAGATCCGGCACGGCTAGGCGTGGTTTCATCTCAATGTCATGCGGCATAAAGCTACCACTCCCTTGATTGATGGCTGCAGACGATGCGGTGATCTTAAAGGCATGTTCGGCCTGTGATCCACCAACAAATCCAGGATTCCCAAAGATAGAAGTAGATAATCCTATTATAGCACCATTATTGAAGATAAAGGTATTATTAGAATTATTAAAGAATAAATTTCGATTAAGATATGCAGTATTGTTATCATGCACGAACAGAGCACCAGAATTAGGATCGCATGATGGCGGATGATTGGCAATAATATTATAATTCAAATATACTGGCTTTGCAACAGTTACATAGCTAAGAACCATAATCGCTGAGCCGTATAACGATGAATTAATGCAGTTATTAACAATGGTATTGTGTAAAAGTGTTGAGGTAATACCCTGCAGCCACACACCACCACCACCGCCACCCACGGCAGCACCTGTTCCTGCAAATGCTTCATTATAAGCAATTAAAGAATTGTCTAGCCAAGCAGTCGGTGTGTTATAATTAATATTGGCGAAATGCACTCCCCCACCACCAGCCGGCCCTTGTAGATTCGTGCCGTTCCCGCCCTGTGCCCTATTGCGAATCACCTTGCACCGACTGACGATCACTGTGCTATGTATAGTATAGATTGCACCGCCTGCACCATACCCACCATTTGCTCCCACCCCGCCTTCCGACAAGTTGTCGGTAAGCTCACACCCACCGATCCGCAGGATAACACTTTCATCTTGACCGTCGCCATCTGCGTCTATACCAGGAATGCCCTCAACCATAATCGCCCCACCAAATCCACCGCCGGCGTTTACGCTTGCATTTCCCCCTCTGACGCGATTATGGCGTGCTACAACGTTCCACAGCGATACATCGGCATAGCCCATAATCGTGATAGCGCCAAAGGCATCTGCAGTCTCGCCGTTATGTAGTCCATTCCCTGAAGTGTTACCTGCATCCGAAGCGTTCTCATACAACTCCAGCGTAGATGCATTTGCCTTTGTCCTGAATAGAAATAAACCAGCGCCCATCGCATAGCCGCCGCGATGGATGCCGGGGCCGCCGATTGACCAGTTCCGTACGAAGACGATACGTTCTAACAAGACTGTCCCGACAGCTTTGCGGATAGCGGCGGCAGCGCCTGCAGCAACGCCGCCATAAGGGTTATGCTTTCCACCCCCAACTGCAATGTTGTTTTCAAAGCGCATATTTCTCAAAGTCAACCTCGAGTGGTCAGCGAAAAGGCCGCCGCCGAACGCAAACGTGTCGCTGTCACTCCCACTGTCGCTACCTTTAACGTATCCACGCCTTATAGTAAAGCCATCCATCGTAACCCCAGCGACCGGGTTTGCCCACGGCTCTGTGTCTTGAACCCACACTCCCCGATATTGCCATTCGCCGTCGATAATCGTTGGATGCGCGGCCGGATTAGCAGACGACCAGTTACCGCTGGGATAACCACCGAGCAACGTTAGATTCTTGTTGATAATACAGATGACTGCCGGGTAACCCAAGTAAATAACACAGAGATCGGAAGCAGCATTGCGAGTGTAGGTGCCGGCAGCAATCTTGATAGTATCACCATTAGAAGCTTGGTTAATGGCAAATTGTATGCTTTGACAAGGAGATGACGGATTGGTGCAGGTTCCTCCATCAGAACCGATTTGCCCATCTACATAACGAGTCACTGAAGACGCATATGTGTTGACAGGCGGCTTATCGACCAAGAAGAGAAATAAACTGGCGCTGATAATTAATCTGTTAAGCATAGCACTTAATTAAATGAAGTTGACATAGGTTTAACCACTGAGGCGTGCGCACACTGTCAAGGAAGATATATGCAAGAAACCTAACTAGTCAACTCAATTGAAAAGATACAATAGTCGCAATCCTGCCCATTTAACTAACACATCGTTAATCTTTTGTGTTGTGAATTCTCGAGTTAACACACCAAGATCGGCTATGCGCTCGCTATAGCGTGCGACAAAGTCATCCGTAGCACGACGAACATCATCAAAAAAGATGTCATGGAAGATGATGTAACTCCCTGGTTCTGCATAAGGCAGAATGCCTTCGGCATCGCGCATAACACCCTCGTAGGAATGGTCGCCGTCGATAAAAATGAGGTCGAAGCTCCCCCCCGCTTCCGTTGCGACAACTTTCAGGATATCAGGGGAGTGGCCCTGATATAGCTTCGCGCGGTGCTGAAGCTTCGCCCAAGTTTCTGTAGCAATTTTAGGCGCTGGGTCAACAAGGTACATTTTGCCGTCACTCTCCAGCGCATCCAGTGCACGACATACGATCAGCGCTGATCCGCCTTGTAGTGTGCCTATCTCGATATAGCGCTTGGGGCGCAAGCTGAACACCAAGGTGAATAGCATTAACCGCTCAGCACGAGTCAACCACGCAGGGGCAAGCTGAATAACATCCAACCAGCATGGATCAAAATGACCCGTTTCCAAAGCTGCATTGTAGCAACGAAGCTTAAGTTGTGAGACACACATCTTGGCGTTTGCAAGTTGATCTCTCATCATTGCTCCTTTCAATTCGCACTGGGAATGAGTCAAGCGCAATTCCCTTGTCAATAGATTCTCTGCAATTTCACTAGACATCCGAGCAACTCTCTCTTCAGCAAGAGCACGTATCAGGCTCAAGTTTTGTTCGGCTATCGAGTGAATGATAAAACGCGATCGGTGCTTGTGCTTAGTCATACTTAACCCCTGCATGACAGTGGAGAGCCATTGCATCGCATTGACCGACCAAGTCCACGACCGCTCTACAGTTGCACGCGCACGGGCAGCTATCCGCGTTCTGAGAGCATCGTCTTCTATAAGCCTGCGGAGCGCGGCTTGCCAACCATCAGGATCACGCGCCAGCAATCCGTTATAGCCGTTGACAACCACCGAATTGTAAGTCTCTATGTCTGAGTATACTCCTGGAATTTCATTTACACTATACTCTAAAAACTTTAAGTTACTCTTGCATTTATTAAACGAATTGTTTATTAAAGGTGCTATAGCAATATCTATGTTTAATCCTTGAAACCATTTTGCAAATGCAGGATATGAAACATAAAATAGAGAGTTGTAACTAACATTAGGATGTTGGCATAGGTCAAGCGGAGGATCGAATCCCCAGATCCTTAGTTCCACTTTATCCTCAAAGCTATTTAGAAGCTTTATAAGAGCAAGAGATATGCTTTCTAGGTCTTTATAGTGTGTTATAGTTCCCATGTAGCCTATTATTATCTTTTCGCTACTGCTTTTTCTTGAGTCTTTAGCTCTCCAAAGCCGATCATCTAAATAGTTAGGTAATACTACGGTATTCTCGTTGACGCAGCTTACATACTCTTTAAGCGCATACGTAGGAACAGTAACAAGATCTGCTTCTTGTATTGCATAGTAAATTGGCAGCAAGTAAGCAGTAAAGTGATGCTTTTGCCTATCATAGTGATATTCAGGCAATTCAAAAAGTAAATCATCTAAATCAAAAATTAGCTTCTTATTGTATGATTTGCATTTGTCCATTAATGAGCAAAATTCTTCAAAGTATCTCGGAAAATCTCTTTGAACAATTACAATATCCCCTTCTCGTACTAAATCTGTGTCAATATTGTTGTCTAGCGATATCCCATTAATTATCTCTATATTTGATCTCCGAAGAGGAGAGATAATCCTCACGTACGAGGTCGCTTCCTGAGCGCGTAACCCTAGAGCGTAACAGACCGCAGACTTAATCACAGCATCCCCTAGTTTGGTTGTCGTCTCGCTCGCTGTAGCGCATCGCGCAACTGACGGTTCTCCTCCCGCGTCCGCGCCAGCACCCGCTCGTACGCGCGCACCAGGCGATGAGGTTGGGTCGCCCAATCGCGCCGGAAGCGTATCGCCCACGGCGTGATGAAAGAAGCGTCGAAGTCGAGGTCGTGGAACAGGCCGTGCAGCGCGAAGCGCTCTGCCCAGTGCTCCACCGGCTGAACGTTGTCATGCGTCGCTTCGGTGAAGTCGTGCGGCGTTGATGAGAAGAGCACATCATCAGTATGCGCGGCAAAGTTGGCGATCGCCTGCTCGCCCTCCGCCGCCGGCATGTGCTCCAATACTTCGATGCAAACGATCAGGTCGTAGCGCCGCTCAAACGGCTCGGTGATTGACCCTAAGCGGCAGTAGGGCTTGACGCTGGGGTGAACCTGGCTGATGGCGTATTCGGAGATGTCCACGCCGTATGCTTCCACGCCGCGCTCGCGCAGCGCCTCGACCAGGAAGCCCATCGCACAGCCGGCGTCGAGCGCCGTGCGCGGGTTGATCTCGCGCACAATGCGGTCAGCAATCCCACCGAAGAAGCCCAACCAGTGGGCGTTGCGCTCATAAGGCAACCCGCATCCAGTTGCGAAGTACGTGGCGTCGAAGCGCGAGCCGTCCATAGAAGAACAATTGGCGATTATACAATCCCGTTGCGCGCTTTCATCGCAACGGGAGTGCTCCAATCAAGGTGATATAAATTCAGACAGTCCACGCCGGTATCTCGGGTATCGCTGCCGGAGCATCTGACGCGCATTCCAACAGTGCACAAACAAAGTAATCGCCCGCTGGAGACC
>Ga0308392_1000793_pt1 | contig 13129 bp, 9 predicted proteins | sample Hotspr20Samplem2_FD_202361 | JGI IMG/M metagenome (GOLD analysis project Ga0308392, IMG submission 202361) | Hot spring phototrophic mat microbial communities from Octopus Spring, Yellowstone National Park, Wyoming, United States - 20050624_m2 ... | reverse complement strand
CGGGGGCCGCGACGATGGCGCTCGTCGGCTGCGGCGGCGGGGACGATGATGACGACGACGGCGGAGGCGGACCCGGCCTGCTGCCGACGGCGGCACCGACGCCGACACCGGCGAAGCAGCCGAAGCCCGGGGGCTCGCTGAGCTTCCAGATCTCGTCGCCGCCGCCGAGCCTGGACCCGTACACGCAGACGTCGTTCATTGCGGCGTACAACCACGGGCTGAGCTACTCGAAGCTCTTCCGGTTTAAGGCGGGAACGCCGGACGTGGCGCCGGCCGATAATTCGATGGAGCCGGACCTGGCGCAGAAGATGCCGGAGCAGCCGGACCAGCTGACGTTCATCGTCAAGCTGAAGCCGAACGCGAAGTTCCACAACATTCCGCCGGTGAACGGGAGGGCGGTGACGTCGAAGGACATCGCCTACGCGTACGACCGGTACCGGAACTTCGAGAAATCGGTGCACAAGACGGGGCTGGCGTTCATCGACAAGGTCGAGACGCCGGACGACCAGACGGTCAAGATCACCACAAAGCAACCGTACGCGGACTTCGTCTTCTACCTCGGCGGGAACCTGGGGGTCTGGATTTGCCCGCAGGAGTGGGCCGAGACGCAGGACGTGGCGACGAAGATGATCGGCTCGGGGCCGTTCATCCATACGGAATACAAGACAGGCGTCAGTCTGAGCTACAAGAAGAACCCGGACTACTTCGACAAGCCGTACCCGTATTTTGACGAGGTGACGGCGCTCATCGTGACGGACCAGGCGAAGCGGGTTGCGGACTTCTCTGCGAAGCAGGTCAACCTCACCTGGCTGTTCCTGCCGACGGAGCGGGACCAGCTGAAGGCTGCGCGGCCGGATGCAAAGTTCGAAGAGGTCCAGGGGATTGGCGGCTACATCTACCTGCGAACGGACAAGCCGCCGTTCAACGACAAGCGGGTGCGCCAGGCGATTTCGATGGCGCTGAACCGGAAGGCGATCCGGGATGCGATTTCGAAGGGCGAGGGCGTACCGGAGCAGCTGTACCACGTGGGGTACCCGTGGGCGCGCCAGGTGAAGGACCTCCCCCAGGCGAAATACTGGGAGTACAACCTTGCGGAGGCGAAGAAGCTGCTCGCGGCGGCAATCGGGGAGGGGAAGACGATCGATACCACCTGGGAGCATTCGGATGCCGCCGTCTATACCCAGGCATACGTCGACACGGCCGTCCTGGCTGAGGCGCAGCTGAAACAGCTGGGGATCAACGTGACGCGGGTGATGAAGCCGTACGCCCAGTACATCTCGACGACGTATCAGGGGCAGTACGAGGGCATGGGGCACAGCCCGCGGGCCGTGGCCTACTGGCTCGACTTCGTGACGGAGCGGTTCACGATGAAGCCGCAGCGCGGCCGGATCAACCTCTCCTACGTCAACGACCCGAAGCTGGAAGAGCTGATGGACAAGCAGCGCGGGCAGTTCGTGTGGGAGGAGCGGCTGCAGACGGTCCGCCAGATCGAGGAGCACGTGGCGGAGGAGCAGTACGAAATCTACTTCTCGACCGACACGCGCACGTACTTCTGGGATTCGAACATCGAGAACTACCGGCCGACCGCGTGGTTCCCGTACACGCACCTGATGAAGGCCTGGCGCGACGCCTGACGCCTTCCTGGAAGCCAGCCTCTGCCGGGGCGCGCCGAAACGGTGCGCCCCGGTCTCGTTTCCGCGGCGCGGGGGACGGCATTCAGGGGAGGAGGGAGCGGGGGAGGGCGCCCTCGTGTTCGAGGAGTCGGCGCTTCAGGGCGAGCCCCCCGGCGAAGCCGTGGAGGGAGCCGTCGGCGGCGACGACGCGGTGGCAGGGGAGCCAAAGCGGCGCGGGGTTGGCGCCGATGATGGCGCCGGCGGCGCGGGCTGCCCCGGACCCGAGTCCGGCCCGGACGGCGAGCCACCCATAGCTCCGGGTTTCGCCAGGGGGAATATCGCGGAGGGCGAGCAGGACACGCCGGGAGGCGCCGGGGAGACCCGGGGGCAGGTCGACGGGAAAGGCGGCGAGGGCGGCAAGGTCGCCGCGGGCGTAGGCCTTGAGGCGGGCGCAGGCCTCGCGGAGGGCGCTGGTTTCGGCTTCGGAGCCGCCGAAGGCGCGGAGCTCGCCGAGCGCGGCCTCGCGCGTGGCGTGGAAGAGCGTGGCGTGGCGGATGCCTTTGGGCGAGAGGGCGACGCCGGCCCAGCCGAGTGCGGTCTCGGCGACGGCAGCGGGAAGTGCGTCAGCCGGGGCGGGCGCGCGGCCGGTCATTGGGCCTGCCGGTTCTTGCGGCCGAAGAGCCGGCCAAGGAGTGCGCTGCGCAGGGAGCGGTAGGACGCGAGGGCTTCGCCGTCGCCGACGCGGTACTGCCCGGGGCGGGCGTAGCGGGATTCCTCGTAGGCCTGGCCGAGGCGTTCGGCGGGTTCTTCGCGCTGGATGGCCCGGCCGAGGCGGCGGGACCATTCGCGGGGGGTTTCGGCTTCGCGGGCGCCGAGGCCGGCCCAACCGGCAAGGCGCTGGGTGTGCGCCCAGAGGCGGGCGCGCTGGTCGAGGCCGGAGAGGCCCCAGTTCCAGGCGACGCGGAGGCCGAGGGCGCCGGCGGCGAGCAGGGAGAGGAGCCCGAGGGGGATGGCGAGGAGGAGCCAGCTGAAGCGGTCGTTGAGGACCGGCTCTTCGGCGAGGGCGTCTTTCACGGGGTTGGAGCCGCCGGTCGGGTCGACGAAGTCGGGACCGAAGAGGTCTTCGAGCGAGGGTTCGACGAAGGGGTCGGATGGGACGAGGGGCTGGCTGAGTCCGCCGGCGCCGCCTTCGGGGCGGTCGGAGGTGGGGTTGAATTCGACCCAGCCGTAGGAGGGAAAGAAGACTTCGACCCAGGAGTAGGCGTCGCTCTTGCGGACGGTGTAGAGGGTTTCTTCACCGGAGCCGGGAGTGAGGACGTACCCGACGGCGACACGGCAGGGGATGCCGACGGTGCGGAGCATGACGCACATGGCGCTGGCCTGGTAATCGAAGTAGCCGCGTTTCAGTTCGAAGAGGAGGAACTCGACCGCGTCGCGGCCGGGGGGCGGTGCGGGCACACTCAGGTCGTACGGGAAATTGCGGAGGTAGGCCTCGATCGCCTTTGCCTGCTGGTAGGGGGTAACTGCGCCGGCTTCGGCGATGATGCGGCGGGTTTCGTCGCGAACCGACCGGGGGAGGGAATCGGGGAGCTGGAGGTAGCGGTCGGTGACCCACTGGGGGTAGGCGGTGCCGGCGGCGTTCAGCTGCTCGGCGGTGGCGCGCGAGATGGAGCCGAAGCTGTTGTAGGTGTCTTCGGGGCCGAGGGCGCGGCGGCTGCGCATCCGTTCGATGTCGGCAGCCTGCCCGGGTGCGGCATCGATGCGGGTATCGACGTTGGCGGCGAGGGGGATGCCGGGCGTGAGGATGGTGCTTTCGGAGGAGAGAAGTTTGACGCGGAGGATGGCAACGGTGCGGGCGCGGTAGGTGGCGGACTGGGGATCGACGGCGAGTTCGCGGGCGTCGACGCGAGCGGAGTCGCGCTGGCCGGCCTTCCAGCCGGCACCGGTGTAGACCTCGTAACTGGTGGCACGGAGGAGGCCGGCCTCGGCGGCATTGACTTCGAACAGGCGCCTGGTGCCGAGTTTCACGTCGCCCTGGATGGGGAGGGTGTTGCCGAAGGTGTGGAGGTTGGCGCCGCGACGGGAGTCGATGTTATGGAACAGTCGGATGAGATGGTCGGACTGGGAGGTGAATGGCCGGGCGAGTGTGTTGAAGACCGACTCGGCAGCGCTGGCCTGATTGCCGAGGGGGATCTGCCAGGCGATGATGACGAGGGCGGCGGCGACAGCGACGGTCAGCTGGATGAGGCTGACGGAGATGAACTCCGGGTATTCGACACCTTCGGCGCGCCAGCGGGCGAGGTGCTTCTGGAGGTGGACGCGGGAGAGGAGGATGATGGCGCCGAAGAGGAAGACGACGAAGTCGCCGGCGGGCTGGCCATCCAGGAAGGAGATGTTGGTGAGGAGGATAAAGCCGCCGGGCAGGAGGGCGAGCCAGGCGTTGTGCCAGCGGAAGAGGCACCACGCGGCGGCGTAGGCGGCGAGCCAGGCGAGGGCCTGGACGAGGGTGACGAAGGGGAGGTTGTCGTTGCTGATATCGCCGGCGCGGACGACGTGGAACCATTCGACCATGCGGACGCGGAAGTCGGCGAGGCGGTCGGCGAGGGTGGGGCCATCGGCGTAGGTCTGGGCCACGAGGACGACGATGAGGGCGCCCAGGGCAAGGCCGACGGGGTGGATGGCGAGGGCGTGGAGGCGGGTCCGGGCGGTGAGCATGCCGACGGCGAGGCCGAGGAGGACGGTGGGGATGAAGGGCGGCATTTCCTCGACCCAGTTGGCCTGCTCGAGGGAGTGGGCGATGGCGAGGAAGGTGATGACTGCGACGGCGAAGGTGAGCCAATCCTCCCAGCTCATGACGATGCGCGGGAGGTTGATCGCAACCGAGCCGGCGGTCCGGACGGGGGTGCGTTCGATGGAGGGGTTCAGGCCTGCCATGCGCCGCCTCCTGCGCCGGCGGGGCCGAGCGCGATGGAGAGGTCATCGCCACGGCGGACGACATAGGTAAGGATATCGGACGCGGTGAGCTGTCCGTAGAGGAGCAGCGGAGAGCGGTCGCTGCCGAAGGAGGAGGGGTCGACAAGGATGACGGCAGCGCGGACGCCGCGCTGGGTGAGCGACTGAATAGCGGTGAGCCAGTGGTCATCGGTGGAGGCGGTGACGATGACGAGGGTGGTGTGGCGGCCGAATCGGCGCTGCTCTTCGAGCAGGAGGGCGCCGAGGGGGGCATCGCCGACGGCGCTGGCGGTGGCGAGGGTTTCGAGGATGCGGGTGAGCTGGTTCTGGCCGCGCTCGGGCTCGAGGATGCGGAGGTCGCGGCCGAACTGCATCAGGCCGGCGGGGCGGTTGGCGATGATGTAGTGGCGGGCGACGCTGGCGGCGATGCGGACGGCATACTCCTCGGTGGAGTCGTCGCCGGAGCCGACGTGGACGCGGCGTTCGAGGTCGAGGATGACCCAGATATCGGAGGCGGGGTCGAGCTCGAAGGTTTTGACCATGAGCTCGCCGGTGCGGGCGGTGGATCGCCAGTGGATGCGGTTGAAGGCGTCGCCGGGGGCGTATTCGCGGACGCCGGCGGCGTTCGGCGTGATGTAGTGGGTGCGGCGGCGGAAGCGGCCTTCGCCGGGGAGGTTGGCCGGCGGCGCCTGGAAGTGGGGGAGGTCGACGACGGGCGGGTAGACGAGGATTTGCTGGGCTTCGCCGAAGGTGCGGGAGCGGCGGAAGATGCCGAAGGGGTCGACCGCGGTGACGGTGAGCGGGCCCCACTCGTAGAGGCCGCGGCGGAGGAGCGGGGTGGTGACGACCCAGTTGCGGGAGCGGCGCGGCGGGATGCTGACAATGCGGCGGGAGCGGTGGCCGGGGAGGCCGGAGGGGTCTTCGACTTCGAGCCAGATTTTCGGGAGGAAGGCAGTGTTGCGCACCTCGATGACCTCGAGAGCCTCCTGGCCGACCTGGGCGCGGGAGGTGCGACGGTCGGCTTCGGCCTGGAGGCTGCGAGTGTTCCACCAGGTGAAGAGCCAGGCGAGCGGCAGGGCGATGGCGATGACGTAGACGAGGCGGAACAGCAGCCAGAAGCCGGTTGCGAAGGCGACGAAGATGCAGACGAGGAGGATGGCGAGGACGAGGGAGAGCGTCCGGCGTTCGGGGGCGAGGACGGCAGCGATGAGGCGCCGCACGGCAGGTCAGGCGCGGGCGCGGGCCCCGGGGACGGGGACGCGCTGGAGGCACTGGGCGATGACGTCGGCCTGGGTGACGCCTTTGACCTTGGCGCCGGGGCTAACGATGACGCGGTGGGCGAGCGTGAAGACGGCGAGGTCTTTGACGTCGTCAGGGATAACGAAGTCGCGGCCTTCGAGGAGGGCTTTGGCCTGTGCGGTGCGGAAGAGTGCGAGCGAGCCGCGGGGGCTGGCGCCGAGGTAGACGGCTTCGTGCTCGCGGGTGGCGTTGGCGAGCTGGACGATGTACTGCTTGATGAGCGGGTCGACGTAGATTTCGCGGACGGCGCGCTGGAGCTGAAGGATTTCGTTGGCGTCGGTGACCTGCTGGAGGGTTTCGATGGGGTGGCGGGTCTGCTGGTTATCGAGGACGAGGACCTCGTCGGTGGGGGAGGGGTAGCCGAGGAACATGCGGATGAGGAAGCGGTCGAGCTGGGCCTCGGGGAGGGGGAAGGTGCCTTCGTACTCGATGGGGTTCTGGGTTGCGAGGACCATGAACGGCTGCGGCATGCGGTAGGTAACGCCGTCGACGGTGACCTGGCGCTCCTCCATGGCTTCGAGGAGGGCGGACTGGGTCTTGGGCGTGGCGCGGTTGACTTCGTCGGCGAGGACGACCTGGGCGAGGATGGGGCCGGGGCGGAATTCGAAGTCGCCGGTTTTCTGGTTGTAGATGGAGACGCCGGTGACGTCGGAGGGGAGGAGGTCGGGGGTGAACTGGATGCGGCGGAAGGTGCAGCCGGTGGAGACGGCGATGGCGCGGGCGAGCATGGTTTTGCCGACGCCGGGGACGTCTTCGATGAGCATGTGGCCGCCGCAGATGAGGGCGGTGACGGCGAGGCGGATTTCGCGGGTTTTGCCAACGATGACCTGCTCGACGTTGGCGATGATCCGCTCGGCGACAATCCTTGGGTCTTCCACAGGCCGACTCCGGTGGGCCGGGGCACGTGGTGGGGGATGCCCCGGGGTGATTGGCCGGATTATAGCGCCGGCGGGAACGGGGGGCGGTTAATTCCCTTTCTGGGCTGTGGATGCGAGGTCGCCAGGGAGTGGCTGGCCGGGAGCGAGGATGGCGCGGAGCACGAGCTCTGCGAGGCGTGCTTCGAGCCGCGCGGGGGCGAGGGGCGGGCAGGCGGCCATGACAACGAGGGGGTCGGCGGCGCCGGCAATGAAGAGACGGGCGGCGGAAACGTCGAGGTCGGGCCGGAAGCAGCCGCGGCGGATGCCGCGCTGGATAGCGGCATCGAGGCGCGGGTCGGTGAGCCACGCGAGGACGCGGCCGCGCATGGTTTCGAAGGTGGGTGCCGACATCATCTCCATGGCGAGGGGCGCCGTGCTGGAGAAGGTGCGGAGGAGGGTGGCGATGTGGCGGCGAACCAGCTCGACCGGGTCATCGATGGCGAAAACGGCCTCGAGCTCGGCGTCGGTTTGATCGAGGACGGCGGCGGCGACGGCGGCGATGAGGTCGGACTTGGCGGGGAAATTGCGGTAGATAGTGCCGACGCCGACGCCGGCGCGTTCGGCGAGGTGGCGCATTTCGACGGCGGTGCCGTGTTCGAGGAAGAGGTCCCGGGCGGCCTGGATGATGCGCTCCCGGTTGATGCGGGCATCCGTTCGTTCGGAGCGGGGTGCTGATGCTGCCATGTTCGATAAGAACGATACATGATCCGGGTGTTGATCGGAACCGGAGTTCCGCTTCACACTGGGTTGTAGCCTGCCCGGGAGGCGCGGGCGCAGCGACTGGAGACTGCACGATGGGACGAGAGAGAGGACGCGAGGTGACCGTGATGGAGCGGTGGGCGCGGTTTGTGTACCGGCGGAAGTGGCTGGTCCTGGCGGCCTGGGTGGCGATCCTGGTGGCCGGAGGGGCGACGGCACGGAGTATCGGCGGCGAATTCCAGACTGAATTTTCGCTGCCGGGTTCGGAATCGCAGCGGGCGAACGACCTGCTGAAGGCGCGGTTCCCGGCGCAGGCGGGCGGGGAAGCAGACGTTGTCTTCGAGGTGCCGACGGGCATCGAGGGGGCGCGGGCGCAGATCGAGGAGGTGCTGGCCCGCATCCAGGCTGAAGTCCCGGACGTTGCGGCGATTGAATCGCCGTTCGAGCGGCCGGGCTACATTTCGCCGGACGGCACGATTGCGCGCGCGGTGGTGCGGTTCACGTTCGATGCGGACAAAGTGCCGCACGAGACGGCGATGCAGCTCATCCGGCTGACGGAAGAGGCTGCGCGGCCGGGCTTCACAGTGGAGCCGGAGTTCGGCTCGGAGATTTACGGGCTGATCGCGGCGGTATTCATCCTGCTGATCGCCTTCGGTTCGGTGGTGGCGATGGGCGTGCCGATCGGGGCGGCGCTCTTCGGGCTCGGCACCGGGCTTGCGCTGATCACCATCGCGGCCCGGTGGGTCGGCTTCCCGAGCTTTTCGTCGCAGTTCGCGGCGATGATCGGGATCGGCGTCGGCATCGACTACTCGCTGCTGGTTGTCACGCGATTCCGGGAGGCGATCCACGCGGGGAAGCGGGTAGAAGAGGCCGTGGTGGAGGCGGTCACGACCTCGGGCCGCGCGGTGATGTTCGCGGGGATTGTGGTGGCGATTGCGTTTTTCGGGCTGTTTGTGATGGGGCTGCCCTTCATCGCCACGCTGGCCACTGCGGGCGCGGTGGTGGTGCTGGTGGCGGTGGCGATTGCGCTGTCACTGACGCCTGCGCTGCTGGCGGTATTCGGCAGGCGGGTGGACTCGCTGCGGGTGCCGTTCTTCCACCAGTCGGAGGGGGTGGACCCGCGGAGTCCATGGTACCGGCTGAGCCGGGCGATCCAGGCGCGGCCGTGGCCGTTCGCGGTGATTGCCGGCGGGCTGCTGGTCGCGCTCTCGCTGCCGATCCTGGACATGGAGCTCGGGTTCACCGACGCCGGCAACCGCTCGCCGAGTTCGCATTCGCGGAAGGCGTATGACCTGATTGCGAAAGGGTTCGGGCCTGGGACGAACGGGCCGCTGCTGATTGTTGCGGATACGCGCAACGGGAACGGCGGCCTCGAGCGGGCGGCGGAGCTGCTGCGCGCGACACCGGGCGTGGCGAGCGTTACCGAGCCATTGCTGAATCCGCAGGGCGATACGGCGGTGATCACGGTCATTCCGACAACGAAGCCGCAGGACCACGCGACGACGGAGCTGGTGCACCGGCTGCGGAACGACGTACTGCAGCGGGCGGGGACGAACGGCGACCGGTTCTACGTGACCGGGGTGACGGCCGGGCAGATCGACGCGAGCGACCGGATTGCGGAGCGGATGCCGTACCTGTTCATCGGGGTTATCGGGCTGAGCTTCATTCTCCTGACGGCGATGTTCCGATCGCTGGTCGTGGCGCTGAAGGCGGCGATGATGAACCTGCTATCGATCGGCGCGGCGTACGGGGTGGTGGTGGCGGTCTTCCAGTGGGGCTGGGGTGGCGAGCTGATCGGGGTCGGCACGGGCCCGGTCGAGGTGTTCCTGCCGATGATGATGTTCGCCATCCTGTTCGGGCTTTCGATGGACTACGAGGTGTTCCTCATCAGCCGGATCCGGGAGGAGTACCTGAAGACGGGCGATACCGGGCTGGCGGTCGCGAACGGGCTGACGGCAACGGCGCGGGTGATTACGGCGGCTGCCGCGATCATGGTGACGGTCTTCCTTGCGTTCGTGCTGGGGCCGGAACGGGTGATCAAGGAGTTCGGTATCGGGCTGGCGACGGCGATTCTCGTGGACGCCACGATCGTCCGCATCCTGCTGGTGCCTTCGACGATGGAGCTGCTGGGACGGTGGAACTGGTGGATGCCGCGGTGGCTCGACCGGATCCTCCCGAACCTGCATGTGGAGGGGCCGCCGGCCTCCGAGGGCGAACCCGCCGGGGCCGCGGGCAGCCGACCGCTGACGGCCGGAGCCGGCCAAACCGGGTAGACTGCCAGGTATGACGGCGGACTGGGTCGAACGGGCGCGCGTGCTCGCGGAGCGATTCGCGGAACGCGCGCCCGTGCACGACCGGGAGGGTTCGTTCCCGTTCGAGAATTTCGCGGAGCTGCGCGAGGCGGGCTTTTACGGGCTGACGGTCCCGAAGCGGTACGGCGGGGCAGAAGCGCCCCTGGCGGTCTACCTGGGGGTGCTGGAGGCGCTGGCGCGGGCGGACGGTTCAACGGCGCTGGCGTTCATGATGCACCTGAAGACGTTCGGGCAGGAGCGCGAGGCGCCGAGCTACCCGGAGCGGTGGTTCGCGCACCTGTGCGAAGGGGCGGTGCAGCGAGGGGAGCTGGTGAACACGGTCGCGACGGAGGAGGGGCTGGGGAGCCCATCGGGCGGCGGGGTGCCGGAGACGGTGGCGCGGCGGGAAGGGGACTGCTGGGTGCTGGAGGGGCGGAAAACGTTTACGACGCTGGCGCCGGTGCTGCACCACTTCATCGTGCTGGCGCGAATTGAGGACGGGCGCAGCGGCGAGCGGCCCCGGATCGGCAACTTCCTCGTCTGCCGGGACGAGCCGGGGCTGCGCATCGTGGAGACGTGGGATGCGCTGGGGATGCGGTCGACAGGGAGCCACGACGTGGTGCTGGAGGGAGTGCGGCTCCCGGGGGACCGGCTGCTGAACGAACGGGAGGCAGGCTCGCCCGACCCGCGGGCCGGGGCGGGCATGGCGTGGTTCGCGCTGGGGCTGTGCGCGGTGACGATCGGGGTGGCCTCGGCGGCGCGGGACTACTGCGTGGCGTTCGCGCGGGAGCGAACACCGAGCGGGCTGCGGCCGATCCGGGAGCTGCCGGGCGTGCGGAGCAAGGTGGCGCGGATCGACCTGCTGCTCCAGCGAAGCCGCGCGCTGATGACCGACGCGGAACGGGCCTGGACGGCGAAGACGGCCGAAGGGATGCCGCCCATCGACCGGGTGGCGGTGGCCAAGGTGGAGACACTGAACGCGTGCATCGAGGCAGTCGAGCTGGCGATGCGGGTAGTGGGCGGGGTGGGCCTGCAGCGGTCGCGTCCGCTGGAGCGGTACTTCCGGGATGTGCGGGCGCCGCTGCACAATCCGCCGCTGGAAGACCGGGCGCTGGAGCAGCTGGCGAGGCGGGCGCTGGATGGCGTGTTCGAGCCGCCACGGGCTGCGGAGTAGGGCGCCGGCGTCAGGTCCCGGGGACCTTGAAATCGCGGCCGATGGTGACGACGACGTCGGGCAGGGCGGTGTCGGTGGAGGGGACCACGATGATCTCGGAGGGGGAGATGCCGAGCCACTTTGCGATGTCCTCGGCGAGGACGCGCCGGTCGACGTGGTAGAGCGTGATGGTGGTATGGGGCTGCTGGGGGGCATCGGGCCCGTAGTAGACGGTGGGGAGGCCCTTGACGTAGGCGAGGTAGCGGCCAAGCGCGGCGGCGCGGGCGGCACCCTCGGGGCCGTAGCCATTCTGGATTTCGACGTTGCTTTCGCTATAGGCAGCCTTGGTGAAGACCTGGCTGAGCCAGTACTGGACGTTTTCGGGGTTCCAGGCGAGGACGGCGGCGCCGCCGGCCGTGGTGAAGCCGGTGACGGTCGGGACGTCGTTCACCGGGTCGCCGAGGGAGTAGGTTTTGAGGCGGCCGTTGGTGGAGCGGAGGAGGTCGAGGTAGCCGGGGAACTTTGCGTAGGGGATATCGGTTTTGACGGTTGAGGCGTAGGCGTTCCAGAGGCCGGCGGGGTCGCGCAGGATATCGAGCTGGAAGGCCTTGTTGAGGGCAGCCTGGAGGACGAGCTGCTGGCGCTTGACGCGCTTGAGGTCGGAGTCGTATTCGCGGTGGCGGCCGAAGGCGACGGCGTGGTAGCCGTCGAGGTGGTTGAGGCCGGGCGGGAATTCGACCCAGACGCCATGAATATCGTCGTTGCTGTAAAACCAGGCGGGGACAGCGAGGTCGGGCGGGACATCGACGTCGACGCCGCCGAGAGCATCGACGAGGAGTTCGACGCCTTCGAAGTCGAGAATGACGTAGTGGTCGATTTCGATGCCGAAGTTGAGTTTGAGGTCGGCCTTCAGCTCTTCGACGCCGCCGCGGATGGTGCCGGTGGCGCGGACGCCATCGCCGAAGGACTGGTTGATGCGGCGCTGGCTCTCGGGGGCTTTCGGGTTGGCGACGTCGATCCAGAGGTCTCGGGGGAAGCCGAGGACAGCGGCAGTTTTGGCGACCGGGTCGATGGTGGCGACCATGATGGTGTCGGTGAGATAGCCGCTGTTGGGGTTGTCTTCGAACTGGAAGCCGGGGCGCTTATCGACGCCGAGGACGAGGAGGTTGATGCGCTTGCGGAGGACGCTCTCCTTGCCGGGGTCGGTGATCGCGACGAGCGGTGTGTTGAGGCTGGCGAGCGGGCGGATGATGCCGAGTTCGGTGAGCGAGCGGCCGGGGAAGAGGGCGGGGGTGACGCGGGCGAGGAGGGCGAGGCTGGAATAGAAGGAGGCGAGGGCAAAGGTGAAGAGCGCCAGCACAAAGAGGAGGCGCTGGGAGGGGGAGAGGAGTGGGCGCGCCGCTCGAGTGGGCCGGGCGACGGCGCGCGCGGGCGGGTAGGGTGAGCGCTCGACGCGGCCTGTCACGCTCTTCAAGCTACGCGGGCGTTGCGGGGAGGGTCAATGCGCGGGTTTCCGGAGCCTTTGCCGCGCGCACGGGCGTTGTCAGCCCATGCCGAGCTCTTCGAGGCGGTCGTCGTCGATGCCGAAGTAGTGGCCGAGTTCGTGGAGGACGGTTTTGCGGACCTGTTCGCGAACCTCGTCCTCGGAATTGCAGATGGCCTCGATGTGCTCGTGGTAGATGGAGATCTTGTCGGGGGCGACGAGGTTGTAGTTCTCGCCGCGGTGGGTGAGGGGGATGCCGTGATAGAGGCCGAGGAGGAGGTCGTTGGGGCCGATGCCGGCGAGCCTGCGGTCGCGGGCGGTTGGGCGCGGTTCGATGACGATATCGACGTTGTGGACGCGGGCGAGGAGCTCCGGGGGCAGCGAGGCGACGGCCTCACGGACGAGGCGGCGAAAGGTTTTGCGGTCGACGCGCATCAGCGTGGCGAAGGGGAGGCGCTCCAGATGGTGCGGAAGGCGCGCCCGCCGAGGATGGCTTCGCGCTGGGCGGCGCGTTCGAGGTCGACGAGCCCGGCGAGGGCAGCGTCGGCGGATTCGACGGCCCCCGGGTGGCCGGAAGCGGAGAGGCGGTCGCGGACGGCCTGCCATGCGGGGGTATCGGCGAGGGAGGCGACGAACCGCGGCCAGAAGACGGTGACGAGCTTGGGCGGGTCGCCGAGCCGGGGGCGGAGTTCGCGGAGATGGCGGTAGCGGGCCTCGATCGA
>Ga0308392_1000787_pt1 | contig 13190 bp, 16 predicted proteins | sample Hotspr20Samplem2_FD_202361 | JGI IMG/M metagenome (GOLD analysis project Ga0308392, IMG submission 202361) | Hot spring phototrophic mat microbial communities from Octopus Spring, Yellowstone National Park, Wyoming, United States - 20050624_m2 ... | reverse complement strand
CCGGGCCCTGGGGCCCGGGACGAGATCGACTGTGACTGTCCATCGCTGTCCCGATCGATGCTGCCGGTCGGACGCCGGGCAGCCGGCTGCGAGTTAGGAGGGGCGGGCCGCCCTGTCAACCCGCGACGACGAGCTGCCGGCGACAAGCCCGCAGCGTGTTGTCGAGCAGACAGGCGACGGTCATCGGGCCGACCCCGCCCGGGACGGGCGTGATCGCCGCGACCCGGCCGAGGGCTTCGGCGAAGGCCACGTCACCCACGAGCCGGCTCGTGCCGTCGGCCGCGGCGACGCGGTTGATGCCGACGTCGATCACGACCGACCCGGGGGCGAGCCAATCGCCGCGGACGAGCTCCGGTCGGCCGACCGCGGCGACCAGGATCTCCGCACGCCGGCACTCCTCGGGAAGATCGCGGCTGCGCGAATGGGCGATCGTGACCGTGGCGTCGTGGGCGAGCAGAAGGGCGGCCATCGGCCGGCCGACGATGGTCGAGCGGCCGAGCACGAGGGCCCGCTTGCCACGCAGCGCTGCCAAGTCACCCAGGGCTTCCGCGAGCAGCAACAGACAGCCGCGCGGGGTGCAGGGTATCAGGAGATCCGCGGGCGGGGGGCCCGAGAGCGTGGCGAGCCGGCCGGCGTTCCAGGGGTGGAAGCCGTCCACGTCCTTGGCCGGATCGATCGCTTCGACCACCGAGCGCGTGGCGATGTGCGGCGGCAAGGGCAGCTGGACGAGGATGCCGTGGACCGCGGGATCCGCGTTCCACGCCGCGATCCGCGCGAGGACCTCGGCCTCCGGCACGTCGCCCGGCAAACGCTCGACCCGGCCGTCGATCCCGACCTCGCGGGCCATCTTCTCCTTGGTGCGGACATAGGCCGCACTCGCCGGGTCCTCGCCCACGAGCAGGACCCGAAGGCCGGGAACGATCCCGCGGCCGGCACGCAGGGCCGCGACCTCGGCCGCGAGGCGGGCACGCAGCCGGGTTGCCAGGGCCTTGCCGTCGATCAGCCGGGTCAAGGAGGAGCCTAGCCCACGAGGGCCGCGAGCCGTGCGGCGAGGGCCGCAGGATCGCCGGTGATCCGCACGCGTTTGATCCGACCGGTTTCCCCTGCCACCAGCCGGCAGGCGCTCTTCGGGACGCCCAGCATTTCCGCGAGCAGCTGCAGGAGAGCGGCGTTGGCGGCACCGTCGGCCGGCGCCTCTTTGAGCCGGACCGCAAGGCGCGTGCGACCGGCGGCGTCGCGCACCGGCCCGGCCAAGGCACTGCGCCCGGCGCGCGGGGTGACCTTGACTTCGAGCTCGATCCCGTCGGCGTGCCGCACGAGCCAGTCGCCCGCGGTCAACGCAGATACTCGTTCACGAGATCGCGCAGGAAATAGAGCGCCAAGATCAGCACCACGGGCGAGACGTCGATCCCGCCGAAGGTGGGGATCATGTTGCGGAACGGGCGGAGCGCCGGCTCGGTGATCTGGCCGAGAAAGCCGCGCAGTTGGTAGACGAAGCGGTTGCCGGTGTTCACCACGCCGAAGGCGATGAGCCAGGACAGGACGACGGCCGCGATCAAGAGCCAGATGTAGAGGGTGATGACGGTGTCGATCAGATTGGCGAGCGCGGTCATCGGCGATCCCGGCGGGGGTCGTGGCGGCTGCGGCGAGCGCGGCGCGGATCATAGCGGCGACGATGCGGCTGGCCAGAGCGGGCACGCGGTCGCGGGTCGACGGCAGAACAGGAATATGGACTTTACTAGGCGGCTTGAATCAGATAATGTTCCGTTCAGAGGAAGAGAGGAACGATCGTGTCGGACCCTCCCGCTCCGAGCCGCAGCCGTTCGACGCCCGCGCCCGGCACACCGCGCCGCCCGGTGGCGGCGGGCCCCTCCCTCACCCGCCTGCTGCGCCCGCCGGTGCCGCGGGCTCGCGGCCGTCGTCGGCAGCCCCCCGAGCCGGTGACATCCTTGACGACCGCCTCGGGCGATCCCATAGGAAGGCCTGGCGGGGCCGTAGCTCAGTTGGGAGAGCGCTAGAATCGCACTCTAGAGGTCGGGGGTTCGACTCCCCTCGGCTCCACCAGGTCCTCTTTTGGGCGAGGCCCGGGCCTCTCCCGCCGGGAACAGAGAGCACGGTCGGTCTTCGGCGAGCCGCTCGGGCGAAACGCCGGCGAGCTGCGGGAGGGGGTGCCGTCGGCCAGGCGTTGTCAGAGATCACCGACAGCTCTCGGAGAAATCGTCGTCGTCGCGTGACAGTTCGGTGCGTCTCGGCTAAGCTGCCGGCGAGCGGAGGGAGCGCTCGATGCCCGATGAGCCGGGATCGCACCGGCCGGATCGCCGGGGCCCGAACGCCGAACAGGTGGCGCGGTGACCCGGTCGGCCGCTCACGCTCCGCCCCTCACCTTCTTCACCTACGCGAGCCGCGCCCGTGGTGACTGGCCCCGCACCCGCCCGAACGAGTTGCTGGCGCTCGTCCGCGCGGCGGCGGAACGGAACCGCGAGCGCGAGGTCAGCGGCCTGCTGGTCTTCCATCGCGGCCGGTTCCGGCAATGGCTCGAGGGGCCCGAAAGCGCGATCACGGGCCTTCGACGAACGATCCTCGACGACCCCCGGCATCGGATCCTCACCGCCCCCGAGCTGGCCTCGACCCGCCGCCGACGCTTTCCGGACTGGCCGCTCCATCTGCTGTGCGCGGCAGACGATCTCGCAGGGGCCCAGGCGCCGGTTGGCCGGTTCGTGACGGTCGTTCCCGCAGCGCTACTGGAGCAGCGCACCGCGCCGCCCGCGTCGATCCCCCTCGAGCTCGCCAACTGCGCGGCCGCGACGCTCTGCCCGGCACGTGACGCCTGCCTCCAGGCAGGCAAGGTCGAGCCCTCCGACTGTCCGGCCCGGAGGCCCTTGGGCAGCGGCCGGGCGTTCGGCCTGCCCGACCCACTTCTGCTGGCCTCGGCCGCCCTCCGCGGCGGGCCCGCCCTCGAGCTCTGGCTCCCGCGCGACGGCCGGGACGTCGATCGAGCGGCGCTCGCCGACGTCGTCGAGGCGGCGATCGAGCGGCTCGGCGAAGCGTGGCTCGCGGACCAGCTGTCGGAAGCCGAGGTGACGATCGCGCTCGCCGAGCTCTACCGGGTGCTTCGGCCGCTGTGCGACGCCCCGCCGGCCTGGTCGCCGCGCGGCCGGGTATTGATCGCGACCCTGCGGGGCTCCACGGCGGTGATCGGCCCGATGCTCAAGGGCGAGCTCCTGCGCCGCGCCGGCTTCGCGGTGGCGGTCCGCCACGACCTCGCTGCCGAGGAGCTCCTCCGGGTGGTCGAGGAGCTCGGGCCGGACGCCGTGCTCCTCGCCGGCAGCCGACCCTTCGCGACCAGCCGGGAGCGCGCCGAACTCGCCCGCCTGCTCGCCCTGGATCGCAACCCGGCGCGGATGCGCCTCCTTCTCGGTGCCGCGCTCGGCGGCGATGTCGGACGGCTCGGCGCGATCGCCGGGGTCGTCGAGCGCGCGCTGCGCGGCGCTCCACCCTCCCCGCGGCCGTCGGAGCGCGCCGCGCTCGGCCCGTCGCTTCCCGCGCCGGCCAGGTGAGACGGACCGCCGGCCGGGCCGGGCGATCGGTCGCGCGGCTTGCCAGGCAGAGCGGGCGCGCCACTCTCGCTCGCGGACGCGACGAGCCGAGGCCACCCATGCCGTTCGATTCCTTGCGCGATTTCGTGGAACTCTTGGAGCGGCGCGGCCGCCTCGTGCGCGTGAGAGCGCCGGTCTCCCCGGTTCTCGAGATCACCGAGATCCACACCCGGCTCCTCGCCGAAAAGGGGCCGGCCGTTCTGTTCGAGAACGTCCAGGGTTTCTCGATCCCCGTCTTGACCAACCTGTTCGGCACGGTCGAGCGGGTCGCCTGGGGGATGGACCGCGAGCCGCACGAGCTCGAGGAGCTCGGCCGCATGCTCGCCTTCTTTCGCCAGCCGCAGCCGCCCGAGAGCATGGGCCAGGCGCTCGAGCTTCTGCCCTACGTCAAGGTGGCGCTGGCGATGAAGCCCAAGACGGTGGGCCGCGCCCCGTGCCAGGAGGTGGTCCTGCGCGGCGCGGAGATCGACCTCGGTCGCTTCCCGATCCAGACCTGCTGGCCGGGCGAGCCCGCACCCTTGATCACCTGGCCGCTCGTCGTGACGCGGGGCCCCGGGGAGGCGCGCGAGGACAAGTTCAACCTCGGCATCTACCGGATGCAGGTGCTCGGCCGCGACCGGACGATCATGCGCTGGCTCGCGCATCGAGGTGGGGCGCAGCACCACCGGCGCTGGAAGGCCGTGCGCAAGGAGCCCTTCCCGGCAGCCGCGGTGATCGGCGCCGATCCGGGGGTGATCTTGGCCGCCGTGACCCCGGTGCCCGACACGCTTTCGGAGTACCAGTTCGCCGGGCTCCTGCGCGGCAAGCGGGTCGAACTCGTCGACTGCGTCTCGGTGCCCTTGAAGGTGCCGGCCACGGCCGAGATCGTCCTCGAGGGGTATGTGAGCCTCGAGGAATATGCCGAGGAAGGGCCTTACGGGGATCACACGGGATATTACAACGCGGTCGAGAAGTTCCCGGTCTTCCAGATCACCGCGATCACGATGCGGCGGGATCCGATCTATCTCTCGACCTTCACGGGTAGACCGCCGGACGAGCCCTCGATCCTGGGCGAGGCCTTGAACGACGTGTTCGTGCCGCTGCTCCGTCAGCAGTTCCCGGAGATCGTCGATTTCTGGTTGATTCCGGAGGCCTGCTCCTATCGGATCGCCTGCGTGTCGATCAAGAAGGCCTATCCCGGCCACGCCAAGCGGGTGATGATGGGGGTCTGGTCGTATCTGCGCCAGTTCATGTACACCAAGTTCGTGATCGTCACCGACGACGACATCGACGTGCGGGATTGGAAGGACGTGGTCTGGGCACTCTCGACCCGGGTCGATCCGGCCCGCGACATGGTGGTGATCGAGAACACCCCGATCGATTACCTGGATTTCGCCTCGCCGGTCGCGGGGCTGGGCTCCAAGCTCGGCATCGACGCGACCGACAAATGGCCGGGCGAGACGAGCCGCGAGTGGGGGACCAAGATCCGCATGGACGAGGCGATCGTCGAGCTCGTTTCGCGGCGCTGGGCGGAGTACGGGCTGCCCGGCAAGGGCCTTCCGATCTGGCGTCGGACCGGACGGTGAGCATCGAGGACACCGAGGTCGATCGGGTGCGCGACGCGGTCCTCGAGGCCGGTCGGATCGCCATGCGTTTTTTCGGCAAGAAGCACGACCGCTGGGAGAAGGGCCCGGGGCAGATCGTGACCGAGGCCGATCTCGCGATCGACCGCTATCTCCACGCCACGCTCCGCCGGGAGCGGGCCGAGGACGGCTGGCTCTCGGAGGAGACGGTCGACGATCGGCACCGGCTCGAGCGGCGGCGGGTCTGGGTGGTCGACCCGATCGACGGCACCCGCTCCTTCGCGGAGGGCACCCCGGAGTTCGCCGTGAGCGTCGCCCTTCTCGTCGAGAACCGCCCGATCCTGGGTTTCGTCTACAACCCGGCCAAGGACGAGCTCTTCGAGGGGGTGCGCGGCCGCGGCGCCCGGCTGCACGGCCGGCCTCTGCGGGCGAGCGCGGCCACCGCCCTCGAAGGAGCGCGCATCTGCGCCTCGCGCTCAGAGAGCCGGCGGCGGAACTTCGGGGCCCTGCTGCCCCAGGTCGAGCTCGTGACGTTGGGCTCCTTGGCTTACAAGCTCGCGCTCGTCGCGGCCGGTCGGTTCGACGCCTATTTGAGCTGGCGGCGGACCAACGATTGGGACATCGCCGCGGCCCTCTTGCTGCTCGAGGAAGCCGGAGCGGTGGCGACCGATGCACGAGGTGAGCCGCTCGCGCTCAACCGACCGGAGCCGCTGCACGCCGGGATCCTCGCTGCTCCACCGGCCCTGCACGCGGCGCTTCTGGCAGCGACCGCCCCGGCCTATGCGGCGATGCGGGCGGGCATCCCGGCGCTCGGCCCCTCCGGGGCTTAGGCTGGGCCGCCAGCGACCCCGGGCTCGGCCGGCAGCTCGTCGAGCGGGCGCTCGGGCTCGGCCAGAGCCGCGAGCAGCGGGCAGGAGAGCTCGCCTTGGGCGCAGCGGGCGAGCGTCGTCTCGAGCGCCGCCTCCATCCGTTCGAGTCGGGCGATCCGCGCCCGCACGGCGCGGAGATGGCGCTCGGCGAGTGCCCGCACTTCGGCACAGCCGCCGGCCTCGCCCGAAGCCATGGCGAGGAGCGTGCGGACCTCCTCGAGCGGGAAGCCGGGCGCTCGGGCATGACGCACGAAGCGCAAACGCTCGACCGCTTCGGGCCCGTAGAGACGCCGACCGCTCGGCGAGCGCGGCGGTGGCGGAAGGAGCCCCGCGCGCTCCCAGAAGCGGATCGTCTCCACGCCCACCCCGCTCGCCCGGGCGAGCTCGCCGATCGCAAGGCCGCTGCGCGATCGGCCGGCTCGCGCGCCCGTGATCGCCGGCATGGCCCCTCATCCCTTGATCCCGTAGCGACTCCGGATGGCAAGCTGGGCCTCGGTTTCCGTGACAGCAAGGGAGAACGGAACGTGGGTGCGATGGTCGATCGCCCGACGAAGACGGCGGGGACCGCCGGGTCGGGGCCGGAACGGGTGGCCCCCGTCCTCGCGGTGGGTGGGCTTTTGGGCGCGCTCCTGGCCTCCTCCTGCTGCCTCTTGCCCGTGACGCTCGTGAGCCTCGGGCTCGGCGGGGCTTGGCTCGGCCTCCTCGCACCGCTTGTCCCCTGGCAGCCCTGGTTCGTGGGGCTCGCGGTCGTGAGCCTCGCCCTGGGCTTCCGGCTCGCCTATCGGCCGGCGCCGGCCTGCGCTGCGGACGGGAGCTGCTCGAGCCCGCGCTCGCGCACCCTGGCCCGGGCCGTCCTCTGGGTGGGAGCGGCACTTCTCGTCGCCGCGATCACCTTCGAACCGCTCGTTCTGCCGCTCATCTGGGGCTGAGACGGCATGCGCACGGAAGCCGGCGAGGCCCGGGGCGGGCAGGAAGCGACCCTCACCTGTCCGCACTGCGGCAAACGGACAGGCGCGGCGATGCCCGAGGACGCTTGCCTCTGGTTCTTCGAATGCCCCGGCTGTGGCGTGCTCCTGCGGCCGAAGCCGGGCGATTGCTGCGTGTTCTGTTCCTACGGCGACGCGCCTTGCCCGCCCGTGCAACGGGCGCGGACGGCCGGCGGCAGCGAGGGTGGCTGCGGCTGCGGCGGCTGAGGGCCGGCCGCGGCCGCCTCACTCGCCCTTGCCGGTACGGGCGAGGAAGCCTTTGACCGGGCTGTAGCCCCAGAGCGCGGCGGCGAGGAACAGGACCGTCCAGCCGACGGTCCAGGCGAGCTCGTTCCAGGCGACCTCGAGGTACAGCGCGAAGCGGATCAGCTCGACCGCGTGGGTGAACGGGTTGAACGCACAGATCTGGTAGAGGAGCTCGCTCGATTCGCGCATCCGCCACAAGGGATAGAGTGCGGAACTCGCGAAGAACATCGGGAAGATCACGAAGTTCATGACACCGGCGAAGCTCTCGAGCTGCTGGATCAGCGAGGAAAGCAGCAGCCCGAGCGCCCCGAGCATGAGGCCGGCTACCAAGAGCGCCGGTAGGGCGGCGAGATAGCCGAGCCAGGGCGGATCCACGTCCCAAAACCGGGCGATCGCCAAGAAGACGTAGACCTGGAGGCAGGCGACGAGCACGATCGCCACGAGCTTGCTGGAAAGCAGGTACCAGCGTGGCAAAGGGCTCACGAGCAAGACGCGCATCGAGCCCATCTCCTGGTCGTAGACCATGGCGAGTGCGCCCTGCATGGTCGAGAAGAGCAGGATCATGCCGCACAGGCCCGGGGCGATGTAAACCTCGTAGAGGACGTAGGTCGTATAGGGCGGCTGGATCGAAACGCCGAGGACGGTGCGGAAGCCCGCGGCGAAGACGAAAAGCCAGATCAAAGGCCGCACGAGGGCGGCGAGGAGCCGCTCGCGCTGGCCGAAGAAGCGCAACAGCTCCCGGACCAGGATTCCCAGAAAGGCGCGGCGGGCGTGACGGAGGTTCATGCCGGCACCGCGCGTCTGCCGGTGAGTCGATGATAGGCCTCGGCGAGGGTCGAACAGCCGGCCGTGCGCACGATCTCGTCCACCGTACCTTCGGCGACCACCCGACCGCGGTCGAGGACGACGACCCGATCCTCGGGGCGGATCTCGTCGACGAGGTGCGTCGTCCAGAGGGCGGCGAGCTCACCTTCGCGGCAGAGCGCATGGACGTGGTCGACGAGTGCTCGGCGGCTGTCGATGTCGAGCCCGACCGTGGGCTCGTCGAGGATCAAGAGGCTCGGCCGATGGAGGAGGGCCCGGGCGAGCTCGACCCGCCGCCTGAGCCCGCCCGAAAGCGTGCGCACCGGCGCCTTGCGCCTGTCGGCCACCCCGAGCCGCTCGAGGACGGCGGCGATCCGCTGCTCCGCCTCGCGACCGGCGAGCCCGTAGAGGGCCGCGGCGTAGCGCAGGTTGCGTTCGACCGTGAGGTCGAGATCGAGGGTCGGGCGTTGGAACACGACGCCCATCGTGGCGAGCGCCGGGCCCGGATGGCGGGCGAGGTCGCGGCCCGCCACCTCGATCGAGCCCGTCCCGGAGAAAAGCCGGGTGACGAGCGCCATGAGCGTGGTCTTGCCGGCGCCGTTCGGACCCAAGAGCCCGGTGAAGCTCGAAGCCGGCACGGTGAAGGACACCGAATCGAGGGCTTTGCTGCCCCTGCCGTAGGCGAAGGAAAGATCGCGCACGCGCAAGGCCGGGAGGCTCATGCCGGTTGCTCCGCCGCCGGGGCGAGAAGGGCGTGCGCCGCTTCGCGCAGCTCCCGGTAGAGAGCCTCGACCTCGGCCGGGTCCCGCCGGGCCGCGGGGTCGAGGGTGACCGCGAGCTCACCCAGGAGTCTGCCGGGCGAGGCACTCAAGACGAGGATCCGTTCGGCGAGCATGACCGCTTCGCGCAGATCGTGGGTGACGAGGAGGGCCGTGATGGCGTGCTTTTCCAAGAGCTCGAGGACGAGGAGGCGGAGGCGCTCGCCGGTCGGCTGGTCGAGCGAGACGAAGGGCTCGTCCAACAGCAGAAGGCTCGGCCGGACGACGATCGCCCGGGCGAGCGCCACGCGGCGGGCCATGCCGAGCGACAGCCGCGAAGCGTAGACCGGGGCCACGTCGGGCAGCTCGACCTCGGCGAGCGCCCGGCCGATCCGCGCCTCGGCGTCCGGCACGTCGCCCAGGACGAAGCGGAGATTGTCGGCAACGGTTCGCCAAGGGAGGAGGCGCGGCTCCTGGAAAACGTAACCGATCGGCGGCGGGGGCCGTTCGATCCGGCCCTCGAAATCCGGATCGAGACCGGCCACGAGGTTGAGCAAGGTGGTCTTGCCACAGCCCGAGGGGCCGACGATCGCGACCCGCTCGCCGGCGCGGACCGAAAAGGAAACCGCACCGAGGGCGTGTCGGGCGGGAGCCGAGCCGACCGGCGGGAAGCGCTTGCCGCGCAGCTCGACGCGGAGCGTCGTCACGCCGCCCCCACCGGAGCGGCGCCGAGCCTCGATCGCGCTCGCGCCGTCCGCCACGCCATCGATCCGGCCTCCTCTGCCGTCGGGTGGCGGCGTCCCGTTCCCGACCCGAACGTGGCGGCGCACCTAGCCGCCCCCTGCCCGGTCCGACAAGAGCTCCCTGTGCGCGACCGGGCCCTCCTCAGGTGACATCACCGCCGAGGGCGTGGCCCGGGTCGCGATGTTCACCCTCGCGCAGCACGGCTTCCATCCGCTCGACCGCGTCCAGGAGGTCGACGAAGCGGAGGTAGAGGGGCGCGAAGCCGAAACGGAGCAGATCCGGGCGGCGGCCGTCGACCACGACGCCGCGCGCGAGGAACGCTTGCGCGAGCGCGCCGGCCTCCGGGTGGCAAAAGGCGAGATGCGCGCCACGGGCTTCCGGGTCGCGGGGCGAGACGAGCTCGAGCCCGAACCCGGCGAGCCGCTCTTCGGCCAGCGCGAGAAACGCCTCCGCGAGCGCCGTCGCCTTGGCGCGCGAGAGCTCGAGGTCGGCCTCCGCCACGAGCTCGGCGCCGATCCGGAGCGCCTCGAGAGCGAGGATCGAGGGAGTGCCGACCAGGAAACGGCCGATGCCGGGAGTCGGCCGACAGCCGGGCTCGAAGGCGAAGAGGTCGGCACGGCGCATCCGGCCCGAGGGCGGCGTGCGGATCGCCTCCAGATGCCGCTCCGCCACGAACGAGAACGAGGGGGCTCCCGGCCCGCCGCAGAGATATTCGTTGCCGCAACCGACCGCGAGATCGACGTTGGCGGCGCGCAGGTCGATCGGCAGGACACCGGCCGAACGGGAGAGGTCGACGAGCAGGAGGGCGCCCACCTCGTGGGCGGCGGCGGCGAGCGCGCGAAGGTCGTGCAACCGGCCCGTGCGGTCGTCGACGTGGCTCAGGAAGAGGCAGGCGACGCGCTCGTCGAGCTTCTCGGCGAGGGGCTCGTCCTCCTCGGCCAGGCACAGCTCGACCTCGCCGCGCGAGAGTTCGACGAGGCCCTGGGCGGCGTAGAGGTCGGTCGGGACGTTCGACCGCTCGGACAAGAGCACGCTGCGATCCGGGCGCAGATCGAGGGCCGCGGCCAACAGCTCGAGAAGGTCGACCGAGGTCGAATCGGCGACCCTGACTTCGTGCGGTTCGGCCCCGACGATCCGGGCGATCGCGGCCGCCACCCTTGTCGGCAGCTCGCTCCAGCCGTGCCGGCTCCAGCTCGTGACCAGAGCGTGGCCCCACTCGGCCTCGACCCGCCGCGCGAGTGCGCCCGGCGTGGCCTTCGGCAAGGGGCCGAGGGAGGCGGCGGCGAGACGGACGACGCCTTCGGGCAGGACGAAGCGGTCGCGGAAGGCGGCGAGCGGATCCGCGGCGTCGAGCGCCCCGAGTTCCTCCGCCGTCCAGCGGCTCATGCCGGCCGCTCGCGCTCCCGCCGGTCGAGGGCGGTCTCGAGGGCACGGAAGGGCAGGAGGACGCAATCGTGCCGGCTCGGAACCGCCCGCACCGGCTCGAACATGGAAAGCTCGGGCCAAGCGGGCGGCCCGCCCTGCCCCGCCAGCAGCGCGCGCAGGCTCGCGACCGCCCGGCGCAGCTCGGCCGGATCGGCGCCGACCGCGCGCCGGGCGAGGACGACCGCGGCGGCTCGGGTCAAGAGGCAGCCGCGGGTCTTGTGGCCGACCGCCGCGACCCGGCCGTCCGCGAAGGCGAGGTCGAGGGTGATGCGGTCGCCGCAGAGCGGGTTGTCCTCCTCGACCGTGAGGTCCGGGGCGGGGAGCCGCTCGGCCTTCGCCGTCTCCTTCGCGGTCGCGACGATCGCCGCGTCGTAGAGCTCGGCGCTCACGCGAGCCTCCGCACGACATCCTCGAGGCCTTCGAGCAGCGCGTCGACGTCGGCTTCGTCGTTGTAGAGGGCGAGCGAGGCGCGGGTGCTCGCCTCGAGGCCGAGGGCCTCGTGGAGCGGCTGGGCGCAGTGATGGCCGCCACGGGTGCACACGCCGCGTTCGTCGAGGAGCTGGCAGACGTCGTGCGGGTGGACGCCGTCCACGACGAAGGAAACGAGCGGGGCGCGCGCCTGCAGGCCCTCGGGGCCGAGCGGCCGTACCCCACGGATCGTCCCGAGGCCCGCGAGGAGCCGGCCGGCGAGAGCCATCTCGTGCGCGTGGATCCTCGCCCAGTCGAGGCCGGCGAGCCAGGCGCAAGCCGCGCCCAGCGCGATCGCCGGGCCGATCGGCGGCGTGCCGGCCTCGAAGCGGTGCGGCGGGGCCGCGAAGGTCGAGCGCTCGATCGCGACGCGACGGATCATCTCTCCACCGCCCAAGAAGGGCGGCAGCTCCTCGGCGAGCTCGCGGCGGATCCAGAGCGCCCCGGCTCCGGTCGCGGCGAACAGCTTGTGGCCGGAGAAGGCGTAGAGATCGCAGCCCAAAGCCTGGACGTCGACCGGCCCGTGCGGGACCCGCTGGGCGCCGTCGACGACCAGGAGGGCGCCCACGGCCTGGGCGGCTTCGCGGATCCGGCCGATGTCGGTGACCGCTCCGGTGACGTTCGAGCAATGGGTGACGGCGATCACCTTGGTCCGCCGCGAGACGAGCTCGCCCAGCCGGTCGAGGTCGAGCCGGCCCTCGCGATCGAGCGGGATCGCCCGGATCACCGCACCCACCCGCTCGCCTGCGAGCTGCCAGGGGACGATGTTGGAGTGGTGCTCGGCGAGGGACAGCAGGATCTCGTCGCCCGGGTGGAGCCGGGCGCAGAGCGTGTGCGCGGCGATGTTGAGGGCGTGGGTGGTGCCGCTCGTGATCACCACCTCGCGGGCCTCGCGGGCACCGAGATAGGCGGCGATCCGGGCGCGGGCTTCTTCGAAGGCGCGGGTCGCCTCGTCGGCGAGCCGGTAGACCCCGCGCTTGACGTTGGCCCGGCCGCGGGTCTCGAAGCCGAGAAGGGCCTCCGCGGCCGCACGGCAGATCTGCCCCGTTGCGGCGCTGTCGAGATAATGGAAGCGCGGCCCCTGGGCGGCGAAGATTGGGAATTCGGCCCTGAGCCCGGCCAGGTCGAGACGGTCCGCCTCGGCCGCTGGCGCCCGCGCCGGACCCGCGCTCAAGGTGCCGCTCCGGCGAGCTCGGCCAGCGCCTCGGGGGTGTCGACGTCGACCAGGCTCGCTTGGTCGGGCATCGGGACTTCGGCCACCGCCTCGGGGAACTGGTCGATCAGGTGGCGGGCGCCCGTGTCGCCCTCGAGGCCGGCGAAGGCGGCGAAGAAGGCGCGCCCCCAGAGCACCGGGTTGCCGCGCCGGCCGTCCCGGACCGGCACGACGATCCCGCGGCCGGCCGCCGGGTCGAAGGCCGCAGCGAGGGCGCGCAGATGCTCGGGTCCGATTCTGGGCATGTCGCCCAAGAGCACGAAGGCGCCGTCGACCGACTTCGAGAGCGCGGCCACCCCCGCCTTCAAGGAGGTCGAGAGGCCCTCGGCGAAGCGCGGATTGTGGACGAAGCGGACCGGAAGGCCGGCGAGTGCGGCCTCGACCTCCTCGCGCATGTGGCCCGTGACCACGACGATCTCGGCGAGGCCGGCGGCGCGCGCCGCCTCGACAGCGTGGCGGACCATCGGCACACCGTCGATCGGGACTAGGAGCTTGTTCGGGCCGCCCATCCGGGTCGAG
>Ga0308392_1000782_pt1 | contig 13240 bp, 6 predicted proteins | sample Hotspr20Samplem2_FD_202361 | JGI IMG/M metagenome (GOLD analysis project Ga0308392, IMG submission 202361) | Hot spring phototrophic mat microbial communities from Octopus Spring, Yellowstone National Park, Wyoming, United States - 20050624_m2 ... | reverse complement strand
GGCTGGCATTTCACACGCTGAGCCTGACGCCGGGCGACCGCTGGAGCTGGACCATCGGGCATTACTATTTGCGGGACGATTTCGGTGTCGAACCCACGGCTTGGGGGCCGGGCCACGATCTGTTGTTTCACAGTTTGTTGTGGCGGTGGGATGATAACTGGGCTTTCCGGGTGACGCATCATTGGGAAATCGAGCAGGGCCAGTTGCAGGAGCAGTTCTACACGGTGTATCGTGATTTTCGCAGTTGGACCGGTGCGCTGACCTTCCGGGTCCGCAACCCCGAGCCGGGACCCACCGAGTACGCCGTGGGCTTTGCCTTTTCCCTGAAAGCGGCGCCGAAATATCGCCCTGGGGAGGACAGCCTGCGTCCTTACGGACTGCTGGGCCGCTGACCCGTAGGCCACTGGCGCGGGGCCGTAAGCCGTCCAGGGTCGGCGCTGACTTTACGCCAGGGGCTAGGACTTTTGGTCCAAACAGGCCCGGATCATCTCCGCAAGCTGGCGCGGCCGATAAGGCTTGGGCAGAAAGTTGTCCCCCTCGACCAGGTGACGAGCCTCTTCTGTCAGGGCCTCGAAGTAGCCGCTGGTGTAGAGCACCTTGAGCTGCGGTTTGTCGCGAAGACATTGGCGGGCCAGCTCCGTGCCCGAGACGCCGTCGGGCATCTCCAGGTTCGTCAGCAGCAGGTCAACGTGCTGTGCCTGTTGTTGCCAGAGGACGCGGGCTTCTGCGGCGTTGGAGGCCGTCCAAACCCGGTAGCCGCAACGCTGCAACAGGTGCTGGACCAGCCGTGCCAGGGCCGCGTCATCTTCCACCACCAGGATTCCTTCCTGCCCGCGCGGGAGAGCTCGCAGTTCCTCCTCCGTCGCCGGGGCGGCGGTCGCGGGTCCGGTTACCGGCAGATAGACCTGGAAGGTGGTGCCCCGGCCGGGCTCGCTGTCCACTTCGATCCAGCCCCGGTGTTGCTTGACGATGCCATACACGGCGGCCAGGCCCAGGCCGGTGCCTTTGCCCACCTCCTTGGTGGTGAAGAACGGCTCGAAAAGGTGGGGCCGGTGCTCGTGCGCGATGCCGGTGCCGGTGTCGCGCACGGTCAAACACACGCAAGGGCCCGGCGTGGCATCCGGCCGGCGAACCAGGTCCTGATCCGTGATGTTGCAGACCCGGGTTTCCAGGTACAAGTGACCGCCCTGGGGCATGGCGTCGCGCGCATTGAGGGCCAGGTTCAGGATCAACTGCTCCAGGAGTCCGGCGTCGCCGCGCAGTTGGGGCAGGCCGGGTTCCAACTGCAAGTGCAGGTGGATTGAATCGCTCAGCACGCGCTCGAGCGCGCGGATGCTGCGCCGCACAATTTCGTTCAGATCCACGGCGCGCATTTGAAGGGGTTGTTTGCGGCTATAAAGCAGCAGTTGCCGTGAGACCTGAGCGGCCCGTTGGGTGGCCTGCAGGATCTGATCCACGCAGTGGCCGTCCTCGGCGGAAAGTGCCTCGCGATTCATCAGCAGGGCGTTGCCTTGGATGATGGTCAACAGATTGTTGAACTCGTGGGCCACGCCGGCTGCCAGTTGGCCGATGGCCTCGAGTTTCTGCACTTCGCGCAGCTGTTCCTCCAGAGCCGCCAGCTGAGTGATGTCCCGGCCAACCGCAACATAGTTGACCATGCGGCCGGATCCATCGCGAACGGGGGAAATGGTCAGTTCCGCTTCGTACAATTGGCCGTCCTTGCGGCGATTGGTGAGTCGTCCCTTCCAGACCACGCCGGAGCGGATTGTGTTCCAAAGGTGGCGATAGAAGGCCTCGGGGTGCCGGCCGCTTTTGAAGAGCCGCGGCGTCTGGCCCAGCAACTCGGCACGGCTATACCCCGTGACCGCTTCGAGCGCCGGGTTGGCGTAAAGGATGACTCCTTGCAGGTCGGTAACGAAAATCATCTCGTTGGCCTGCTCCACCGCTGTGACCAAGCGGGCATGTTCCTCGGCCATGCGCCGTCGCTCCGTGATGTCCTGCAAAATCCCGAGCATGCCGGTCACGCGGCCCTGGCTGTCCCGAGTGGGCACGGCCGAGTCGGAAATCCAACGTACTTCACCGGACCGGGCGCGGATGCGATAATCGGCGCGCCACTGTCCCAAGCGGCCTTCGCGTAACCGCTCCAGCGCCTCGTGCAGCGGAAGCCCGGCGGACTCACCGAGCAACACGGTTTCCAGAATCGCCTGTTGCCACAGCGCAGGGGTCCATTCGGCTGGCCGATAACCGGTCAGTGTCTCAATGCCTTCGCCGATAAACACGTAGGTCTCCGAGGCAAAATCCATCTGATACGGTACGGCGTGGGCGGCACGGATGGCCTGACGGTAACGCTCATGTTGACGGACCAGCTCCTCGCGGGCCTGTTTCTCCTCGGTAATGTCCTGTCCGAGCGCTTGGTATTCGAGGAACGTTCCCTGATCATCCCGAATCCCGGTGACCGTCCAGCGCACCCAGCGGATGGAGCCTCCGGCGGCCCGGACCCGATTTTCGTAGGGGAATGCTTCTATGTCTGGGCGGAGGCGCTCCCGCAACGTGCGTTCCAGTTGCGGTCGGTCTTCCGGATGCACCCACTCCCCAAACGGCTGTCCCACCAGCTCCGCGGCAGCCCGCCCCACCAGCCGGCAAAAGGCCGGGTTAACATAGGTCAATCTGGCGTCGGCGTGGAATCGGGCGCAGGGGCTGGGCGTTTGCTCGATCGAGCTTCGGTAGCGGGCCTCACTGAGGGTCAGGGCGGCGTTGGCTTCAGCCAGTTCGCGGGTTCGTTCGGCCACTCGAGCTTGCAGCTCGTCGCGTGCCTGGAGCACTCGCAGATGCCGCTCCAACAGGCCCCAAACCGCCACCAACCCCAGCAGCACGGCCAGCTCGCCGTAGAGGGTGCGGCAATACCACTGCGCTTGGAGTCGGCCGATGACAGTGTCGCCCCAGTGCAAGGGCGTTTCCAGCGCCAGCACGGGGACCAAGCCCAACCGGTGCAGCCAGCGATCCGGGCCGCGCAAGGGCCCAGCTGCGTGCTCAGAAAAGACCTGACCCTGCTCGTCCAAGACTGCGAGACGCTCGTATCCATGGGAACGGACCGCCAGATCCAGATAATCGCGGCACATCTCCGGCTCCAGATGCCACAGGGCCGGAGCCACCACGGCGGCGTGCTGTCGCAGGTGGCTGAGGGCTCGGGCCCTGGCCTGGCGTTCCCACCAGATCGCCCAGGCGAAGTAGCCGGCCAAACTGGCCGCCACGACCGTTCCCACCACGATGCGCGTTTTCATGGACCAACGTGTGTCACCGGGGGACAGGTTCCCGGTTCCTGTGACGGGTGTCTCTTCTGGGAGATGGCCGCTGTGTTTTGCAGCGCCTCATCGATGCGGGCAATCCATACCTCCGGCACTCCGGGGCTGAAGAGGAGGTGGCGCATCGGCCCGGGCGGTGCATCCGACAGCGGCACGGTTCGCAGCGCATTGTTCAAGCCGTCCTCTCCAGCCAGCAACGCCTCCGCTTCTTCTGCGGCCATCAGGATGTAATCCGCCCGGCCCATGGCGATCATACGCAGCAACCCCGGCTCGGCACCGGGGCTGACCAGCCGCGGGGGACGGTAGAGGTCCAGCAGAGGGTCTAGCCAAGGCCCGTAGGCGTAGCCGGCCTTGGTCAGCAGCACTAGGTCCCTGCGGCTCAATAGGGCCGCACCCGTGGTGACCTCGGGGATGCGCCGGTCGCTGCGCCGGGTCACAGCCACGAACGGTCCGTCCTGATAAACCGACACGGAGAAGCGGCCCCAGGTCTCGCGTTCCGGCGTGCGGAACCAGCCCACGCCTGCGTGCGCTTCGGTGCTGCGCGTCTTTAGCCATAGCAATTGACGCCGGGGCGGGGTGATCTGCCAGCGATGCGGCAGACCGGTCTGTTCCAAAGCACGCCGCACCGGCCCGGCGCACACACCGGTCACCCCGGTCGAAGTCGTCACATAATAGGGCACCCGTTCATGGTAATGGACCCAGAGAACCTCGCAGGAGGTCGGCGGCAGGCTCGGGATGGGCGGAGACTCCAGCCGGGAGGAAAACCAATACGGGCGGCCCCAAAGAAATACGACCACACAGGCTACCGTGATGCCACTCGCCAAACGCGCTGGCCGCCCCCACGTCATGTGCCCTTTTGCTTACGGTGTGCCCGCCTTCGTCTTTGTCCGGACAGCGCCTCCTGCTACGGCGGGTCCAATCCGCGAAGCTGATGGCGCGGGCCTAAATTCGTCTCGACCCTGCCAAATTGCGCGTGATTTGTCACGTTTTTCGACGCCCTGCCGCCCGGCGAAACGTGGCGCCGAAGGGCGGAAACGTGGCGCATGGGCTTCTGTAAACTTGCCGCACTCCGAGCCGGGCGGACGTCCCTCCGCTCGCCTTTCATCCCCCCGACTTGCCCGTTTCGCAGGAAAGGCCGGGAAGTTCCACTCGGGCTTCCAATAACAGGTCCGTTCCTATCCGGCGCCAACGGAGCTGGCGCAGTCGCAGGATCTCCGCCCAAGACCTGGCTCCAGGTCCAGCCACTGCCCTTCGCGCCGTCGCTCCGCCCAGGACCAGCGGCGCGTAAAAAAACGCCACCCGGTGGGCCAGACCCGACAACAGGAACGAAGCCTGCACCTCGCCCCCGCCCTCCACCAACAGATGCGTCACCTCCGCCGCCCCTAACCGGTCCAACAACCAATCCAGGTCCAAATGCCGGGCGGAGCCCCGGCGGTTCGGGCCGCGAGCCAGCGGCGCCTGCCAAACTTGGACCCGCTCCTGCAGGGCCTTCACCCGCGCGGCCGGCGCGGCAGGGCCCACCACGACAATGGTCTGGTGCGCCCATGCATCCGAGGTCACCTGCGCCTTCAAAGGCGTGCGGGCCCGCGCGTCCAAGATCACACGCCGCAACCGCCAAGGACCACGACCCCGGGGCATCAGGGATGGATCGTCCGCCAGCACGGTTTCAATGCCCACCAACACGGCATCGGCTCCCTGGCGCAACCGCCAGCCATAAGCACGCGCGGCTGGGCCGGTGATCCACTGGGATTCCCCCGTGGCCGTGGCAATCTTGCCGTCCAAGGTCATGGCGGCTTTCACGGTGACCCACGGCCGTCGATGCACGATCCAGTGATTGAACGCCGCATTCAGGGCTGCACACTCATCGGCCAACACGCCGGTCCGGACCCTTACCCCCGCTGCTGCTAACAAGGCCGGTCCCCGGCCGGCGTGACGAGGATTGGGGTCGAGCGCCCCGATGATCACTTCGCGAAGCCCGGCTTCCAAAATGGCGTCCGTGCACGGGGGCGTGCGCCCCCAAGTGGAACATGGCTCGAGGGTGACCACCAACGTAGCACCGCGCAGGTTGTGCCCGCGACGACGGGCATCATTCATGGCCTCGATTTCCGCGTGGGGCAACCCTGCGGCCCGATGCCAACCCCGACCCAACACGCGGTCGCCCCGCACGATCAGGGCACCCACCATGGGATTGGGTGAGGTGCGGCCGTACCCGCGACGGGCCAGCCGCAACGCTTCCTGCATCCAGGCCACTTCGTTCATGGCTGACCGGCCACTGCTTCCGTGCCGTGGCGTGCACGCCACCATGCCGCCAGAGCCGCCAACGCCCGTGCCCGGTGGCTGATGCGGTTTTTGACCGTCTCCCCCAGCTCGGCAAACGTCCGGTCGAACCCGTCGGGGAAAAACAGTGGATCGTAGCCAAACCCGCCGGAGCCCCTCGGTTCCAGTCCGATCCGCCCCTCACAAACCCCCTCAAAGCAGTGCAGTTCCCGTGCCCCTGCCTCAGAGGGCCACCGTCCCAGCGCCAGCACACACCGAAAGCGGGCCCGTCGTTGTCCTTCCGGCACCCCAACCAACAATCGCAGCAGTTTGGCGTTGTTGTCCGCGTCCGCACTGTTGCCAGGCGCACCCGTATCCAGCGCTGCAAAACGGGCCGAATCCACACCGGGCGCACCCCCCAGGGCATCCACCTCCAGACCCGAGTCGTCCGCCAGCACCCACGTCACCCCGGCAAGCTCCGGGAGTCCGCCCCGTGCTGCCCGAGTCTCCAGCCAGTCCAAAACCTGGAGCACTTTCAGCCGTGCATTGTCATGAAACGTCCGCCCTGTTTCCGCCAGGCTCGGCGCATCCGGCCAGTCGGTCAAAAGCCGGTACCGCAGGCCGGCTCCCAAAATGGCGCGGATTTCTTCGACCTTGTGCCGGTTTCGCGTGGCCAACAGCACTGTTTCCACGCCGGCAGCATAAGGGGCTGCCTGCCAAACCGCAAAGTTCGGCTTGGCCGAAGACCGGAAGAAGCTGCTTTCGGTTCCACTGGCTCACTCCCGCAAGCAGGCACCATGGCCACAAGTTTGCAAGGGGATCCCTGAAAACGGCCTTGCTGCAGAACCCCAGGTTTTGCGTGCCTCCCCGGCCAACCAGGCTACCACTTGGGTGCTGACGGGGCGCGTGGGTGATGCCCCATCACCCCCCAAAGGCCGGCCAACAGCCCGACCCAACGGCCCTGGCACCAACCCCACGGCGTTTTCTGTGCCTCCGAGAGGTACCCCGGTAGGGCTAGCAGACCCTCTGCCGATCCCCTCCGCCGCGCCGGGAAACCCGCCGACAAATTCCACACAGTTCCCACACCGCCTCAGCGTGGCCCGCCCAGGTGCCGGAGAAAGAACTCGATCCGGCGTCGCCGTCCATAGTCGCTTTCCCCGGCCCCGTGCCCCGCGTCCGGGAAGGGAATGAACTCGAAATCTTTGCCTGCACGAATCAGCGCCTCGACCACCTGCAACGTGCTGGCCGGGTCCACGTTTCGATCCCGCAACCCCACCGTCAACAATAGCGGCCGCTGCAGCCGATGTGCCTGGGTGACGTTGGACTGCTCTTCGTAGTGCAGGCCTACGGGCCAGCCCATCCAAAGTTCGTTCCACCAGATCTTGTCCATCCGATTGTCGTGGCATCCACAGTCGGCGGCAGCGGCGCGGTAGAAGTCGCCGTGGACCAACACCGCGCGCATGGCGTTTTGCCCGCCGGCCGAGCCCCCGTAAATGCCGACCCGTTCCAGATCCATTTCCGGATGCAGCGCCGCCGCCGCCCGCAGCCACGCGATACGATCCGGCAGGCCGGCGTCGCCCAGATTTTTCCAGCACACATCGTGGAAGGCCTTCGACCGATGAGACGTACCCATGCCGTCGATCACGACGCCGATGAAACCGTGTTCAACCAGTTCGCGCAGGTTGTGCCAAAGGCTGAATGCCTTGGGCACATGGGCGCCCTGGGGACCGGCGTAGATCTCCTCCACCACTGCGTAGCGGCGGTTCGGATCAAATTGACGCGGCCGAAAAATCACCCCGTAGATGTCCGTGACCCCGTCCCGGCCCTTGGCCACGAAGCGTTGGGGCGGCCGCCATCCTGTGGCCCACAACCGCGTCACGTCCGCCTCCTCCAGCACGCACACCCGCCGCCCGTCCTCCGCCCTGCGCAGCTCCGTCACCGGCGGAAGGTCCACCCGGGACCATCGATCGATCAGAAATCTGCCATCCGGGGAAAATTCCACTTCGTGGGTTCCATCGCCTTCCGTCAGAAGCACCAGCCCGCTGCCGTCCAGCCCCATGCGCGCAAAATGCACATGATACGGGTCCTGCTCGGGATAAATGCCGCCGGCGCGGAACCAGATTTCACGCCGGACAGGGTCGACGCGTTCAACCCCGCGGACCACCCAGGGGCCGCGGGTGATCTGATTTTTTACCGAACCGGTCCGTGCGTCATACAGGTAAAGATGGTTCCAACCATCGCGCTCGGACATCCAGATCAGCTCGTTGGTCTCGTCCAGAAACTCCAGAAAGAACTTGCCCGCATAATCCACAAAGGTCCGGCTCTCCTCCTCCACCAGCACCTGGACGTCCCCTGTAGCCGGGTCCACCGCCAACACCCGCAGCCGCTGATGGCCACGCTCGTTGTACACGAAGGTGAAGCGGGAACTGTCAGGGGACCAGCGCACCTCCAGCACGCCCGTCTCGGTGAAGGGATGCGGAAACAACCGGCTGTCCACCGACACGATCCGGCCCTGCTCAGGCCAGAGAATCACCGGCCGGCCGCGCGGGAGCGGATCACCTGGCTTGCGGTACGGAATCCACTCCAACCGCGGTTGCACGGAATCCGGCGGGAGCACCTGCACCAGCGGGATGCGACGTGCCTCGGCCGGCTGCACTTGCCAAAGCACCAATTTGCGACCGTCCGGGGCCCAGAACCACCGCGCCTCATAAGCGTTGGTATTGGAACCGTCGGCCGTCTGCACCGCGACACGCCCCGTGGCAACTTCACGAATTCCGGCGTTGGCACCTTCCACGAACGCCTCCCAGCGTTCGTCGGGCGAGCGCGCCCGTTGCAGGCCCGGGCCCGAGCCCGGCCCGCGCCGGCCTTGGCGCAGGGGCGGAATGCGCCGACCCGGCTCCGCGCCAATCTCCAGCCGGGTGGGTTCCTCTGTCGCTTCGAACCAGCCCAGTTCGATCCCGTCCACTCCCACCACCCACCACACGTGGCCCGCGTAGGTGTGCTGGACATGCTCGGCTTCCGGCGGCACCCGGCCGTAGGACCGCCGCTGGCCCTCGAGCGTCAGCCAAAACAACTCCACCTCGCGGCCGCTGCGGTTGACAAAACGCAAGGTGGTTTCTGCGCCCGTACGCCGCGAAGCCCGCGGAGCAGTGTCCGGCGCGAACAGGCCCGTTGCCACGGAGGCTTCCCCTTCGGGGGCCGGCTCCAGCGCATAGGTGCTCAGATCGCACCGCCACCAGCGTCCCCCAGCCCGAAATTGCAAGCTGTTGCCGTCGTCCGCGAACCGTAGCCCTTCCAGCGGCAGAGCCTCGGGCCGTGCCCCTGCCACGCCGTGCTGTTGCAGCGCCGCGGCCAGGCGCGCATGATCAAACGCAGGCCTGCGAAGGCCCTGTTCCGCATCTACCCAGACGAACTCGTGGCTGCCCGGGCCTGTACGCACCCGGTACCAAAACCGTCGGCCGCCAGGAAGCCACTGGGGCTGGATCCGGTCACGAAAGACCGTCTCCTGCAACGAACGCCGCCAGGCTTGTACCTGTTCAAGATCCGCCCGCTCTGCCGCGGTCACCCACATCCCGAGCCCCAACCAAAGCCCCAGCAGACCCCAGCCCATCCGCCAGCCGCAGACCCCACCGCGCAACTTGGTCCGGCCGCAGCCAACCCACCTTGCCCACCAAACCGCTGTCATGAGGTCGACCTTTTCGAAGGCCCGGACTCCGCGGCCCTTGGGCCCTTCCGCCGGGCGGCCGCGGCTTTCTGCTTTCCCGACCGGGACGTTCGCCGGGTTGACTGGCGGTGTTCCAGTCGGCGCCACGCTTGTTCCCGGCGTTTCGTTTCTTCGCGCAACAGTGCTTCTGCAGACCAGCCGCGCGCCTGGGCAATCTCCACCAGTTCCCACAACGCCGCCGCCAGCCGGCGCGGGGTCCACCGCGCCCCGGTCCGGCCCGGCCCTCCCGGTTCCCGGCTCGGGAGCATGCCATCGTGCAAGCCTGCCCGACGCGCTTTCTTGACCAGCTCGGTGGCCCGCAGCAATGCCGGCAAGTGCCGAGGAATTCCGTCAAAGACCGAGGAGCGCTCCTGCTCCGTACCGTGCTTTTCCTTCCGCTTGAGTTCATCCCACTGCGCCAGTACCTGGTCGGCATCTCGAACGCGCGTGTTCCCGAACACATGCGGATGTCGGTGGATCAGCTTTTCAGTGAGGCGCCGGGCCACAGCGTCGAAATCAAAAGCACCGCGTTCCCGGGCCAGTTGCGCATGGAACACCACCTGCAAAAGCACATCCCCCAGTTCCTCCAGCAGGGCGGTGTCATCGCCCGACTCAATGGCGTCCAACAGCTCGTACACCTCCTCCACCGCGTAAAAACGCAGACTCTGGTGGGTCTGTTTCCTATCCCAGGGACACCCGCCCGGGGCGCGCAGCCGGGCCATCACTTCCAGCAATTCTTCGATGGCGGCGGATCGTTTCTTGCCCATGATGCGGCTCAGGTACAGAGCCCTGCGGGACGGGTCAAGGTTTCTGTCCGGCACCGGACCTTCCTCACAACCCTACGGGCGGCGTGGCCAGTGAAGCACACTCACGCCCCACAGCCCGGGCCACCCACCGCGGCCGTGTCAGCTTCACACAGGCACCTCCGCATGCGGCAAGGCTGCAGGTATCCCAGCCCCTCAGCCGCGCGAGCCCCGGACCTCGTCGGCCCCCACGAGCTTCGGGCCGAGGCGACCACCGGACCCACCTCCTTGGCATGCGGCGCAGGTCCGGTCCATCCCAGCCGGACCGTTCGGGCCCTCAACTCCCCGCCCAACTCGTGCCCATCCCACCCGGGCCAGGCCGAACCCTTAGATTCTACCTGCTGCAATGCGGGTTGGTGGCCATGGGCAGCCCCTCGGAGCCGCCGGAGTGTCGGTCGTAGGCGCGCAGACTTCCGCACCTGGCTTTTGCACCTCCCACAAACCCTCTCCCCAATGGCCTTGAAGGCCGCTTCTCCGGCTCGGGTCTTGCCAAAAGGCCAAAGGCATGAGAGTGTCTAGTGCTGCGAAGGTTTACGGGCGCAGTTTGGAGCGCCCCATAGGGAATCGCATGAACACGCTGAAACTCATCTCTCGGGTCTGCGTGACCTTCCCTCTGTTGTTCGCCGCCACGGCCACTTTCGCTCGAGACCCCATCGAGGTGGAACGAACCGTGGTAACCCTGGTGGCCGTGGATGCCGAGGCTGTGGAGGGGTCGAACAATCCCGGCGTTTTCCTTCTCCAACGGCGCGGGAACCTGCACGTGCCCATCACCGTGTATCTGAGCATTGGCGGGACCGCGCAAAACGGGGTGGACTATGCCCGGTTACCGGGGCAGGTGACCATCCCGGCAGGTGAGGAGGCGGTGCGAATACCGGTCGAGGCTATCGCAGACGATCAGACTGAGTCGGTCGAAACGGTGGTGCTCCGCGTCGAGGAGCCCGTTTGCATCGCCATTTGGCCGCCTCCCCCGAGCTGTTACGTGGTCGGCCGTCCCGCCGAGGCCGTGGTTTACATTCGTGACCGCGCCGCCGCCCTGGCGCCCCAGGTCAAGATTGTGAGCCCGGCTCCGGGCACCGTGTTCAGGGCTCCTGCCATCGTGCCCATCGAGGTGGTAGCCCGCGATCCCGACGGCTACGTGACCCGGGTGGAGTTCTTCGCCAATGCCGATCGGATCGGTGTGCGCGAAATCCATTTCATCCTGGCTCCGCCGCCCGGACAGCCGCAGCGCTTTGATCTGGTATGGTCCAACGTGCCGCCGGGCGAATACTCGCTGAAGGCTGTAGCCACCGACGACCGCGGCCTGGCGACCACCTCGGCTCCCGTGCGCATTCGTGTGCGCAGCCCTTTGCGCGTGCCGGTCGTGCGGATCGAAACCCCTGATCCATGCGCCACCGAGCCGACTCTGGCCACCGCCGTCGTCGATGACGGCCGGTTCCGTCTGCATCGGGAGGGAGGGGAACTGATGCTCCCGCTGACGGTGCGTTATCACGTAGGAGGCAGTGCTTCCAACGGCGTCGACTACCTTTCGTTGTCGGGCGAGGTAACCTTCGAGCCGGGACAGCGCACCGTGGATCTTGTCGTTCGGCCTTTGCCGGATGCGCTGGTGGAAGAGACAGAATCCGTCGTAATCGGACTGGTCCAGCCCGACTGTGTTACCGCGGCGGATCCCGGCCCGGGCTGTTATGCGGTGGGGCATCCTTCCCGGGCTGTGGTCTGGATTCGGGACGCTACCCGCACCAATCACCCGCCTTATATGAGGCTGGTCCATCCCCCCAACGGCGGCGTTTATCATGCGCCGCTGGAACTGCGCCTACTGGCTCTAGCAGGCGACCGGGACGGCCATGTTACCACGGTGGAGTTTTTCGTGGGCGATCGGAGCCTGGGCACCGTGACCAACAAACTGACCATTCTCGACCCGCCCGCCCCTGACGTGGCCCCGGGCCACGATGTCGTGCCCACGCACGGGCCCGTGATGCCCTTTTCTTGGATGTGGTCCAACGTGCCGCCCGGTGACCATGTGTTGACCGCCGTCGCCACCGATCAGCTCGGCGCGCAGACCCGGTCCGCGCCTGTACACATCCGGGTGTTAACCGAACCCGAACCGCCCGTCATCCGGATCATGGCCACGGATCCGATGGCCCGTGAGGGTACCACCAACGTAGGCCGATTCCGAATTCTAAGCTCCAAGCCGGTCCCTGCACCGCTGACGGTGTACTATCGCGTGGGTGGCACCGCCTCAAACGGCGTCGATTACCTGGAGATTCCTGGCCAGGCAACTCTCCCGGCCGGGGCACGTTCCGTGGCCATCGAGATTGTCCCGCAGTCAGACAACCTGACCGAAGGTGTTGAATCCGTGATTCTGCACCTGACCGAAGCGCCCGCTGGGGGCCCTTCCTACCGCATTGGTCGGCCGGCCACAGCGGCGGTGCTGATCTTGGATCGTCGAGAGGATCTGCCCCACCCGACTCGGCTGGCGGACGGCACCCTCCACCTGCGGCTGCCTTGTCCGCCTGGCATGCCCTATCGGATCGAGACCTCGACCAACCTGCTGGACTGGGAGATCCTCGGCAGCGCAATCTCCACGGAAACCGGCGTCAGTATCGTGGAACCGGATCCTCAGGGCACGCCGGCACGGTTCTATCGCCTCGTGCCCGAATTCGGTCCCATCGATCCCAACAACTGAGGCCGCCCAACACCATCCGTAGCTGGAAGGGATTTGAGCGGACAGATCCAGGGAAAGAAGGCGCAGTCTCCGGCCTGACTGGCTCCGGCTTTCGTCCCGAAAGGAGTTCGGCTCCGAAATGTCTCACCCAACACAAGCAGCGCCCGGGACCGGCAATACGGTCTGCGGCGGACGATCTCCTCCCGGGCTGGCTCTCCCAATCCCGAAGCCCGCACCGGCACTGCCCTTGCTGCTCCGCCTCATTGCGGACAGATGCATCCTGAATCCTTACCGACTTTGGTTGGAGCCTGTTCCGGGCCGGGAAATGGTCGCTGCTGCTCATCGGTTGGAGGTTTTGACCCCTTGGGAAGGCTCGGCAGAGCGCCTCCATCCCCCCGAGGCAAGCCTCCGCCCGCCTCAACTCCGGCTTCTCACACCCTCAACCACCTCGCCAAGGCACAGCGCCCCCTCCGCCGTTCACCCAGGCGCGCCTCTTGGAGAAATTCTTCGGCCC
>Ga0308392_1000780_pt1 | contig 13266 bp, 8 predicted proteins | sample Hotspr20Samplem2_FD_202361 | JGI IMG/M metagenome (GOLD analysis project Ga0308392, IMG submission 202361) | Hot spring phototrophic mat microbial communities from Octopus Spring, Yellowstone National Park, Wyoming, United States - 20050624_m2 ... | reverse complement strand
GGATTCTTGGGATCATAGATCTCCACGTTTTTGACCGTTGGCAAGGGAAGGAATTCCCGAACAGTTTCTCCTGCGACCAGTTGGATCGGTTTGCCCCGACGGGCTTGTCCTGCCACAACAAAAGTCTCCTGGATGATGAGCGTTTGTCCTGTCTGGTTTTTGATTGTTACCCACCCTGCCCATGCGACTTCGATGCCCAGTAGTAACCAACATCCCCCAAGCAGCCCATTTCTTAGGGTGTAAATCATACCTGAACGCTCCCAAGAATACCCACGGTAGGAAGATAAAGAACCAAATCTTTGGCCGCCTCCAGCTAAATCTTGAAGTCTGGCGTTTATCCTCTGTCCTGTCTCAGCGATGGATTTATTGCATTTATCAAGTTGATTACCAAACAGGCTCTTCCAGATAGGAACGCCCCAAAGCCTGACCCTTGCGCCGAAATCAGAGAAAAGCCAGTTTCGTGGTGATTGGTGAGATGAGCACCAGATCGACACAAAAACTCCTTCCCTGTCGACTGCTGTGCAGTGACAAAATCCGGGGCGAAATGTTGATCAGGCTAGATAGCGTCAGAGAGAGAAAGGTTATCCGAATGGGCGCAAAGTTGGGAAAGAGCGTGATACTTGTGGCAAATCATGGGAGTAGCTTGTGGCAAATCATGGGAGTAGAAAGTGAATGTTCTTTGGAACAAACGAGGGGTGAGAATGCACAGGGGATAATGCTTCCGGATCGAGTCATCAATTCTGCTCTTTCTTCATAGGCATAGGATAGGGCAACTCGGAACCTGAGGGAACACCTTGGGGATTGGCGCCTGGCAACGGGGTAGGTTGTCCAACAATCGGTGGATAAGCCCCAGTGGGGAAAGTCATCACCGGCGTAGTAGATGGTAAAGGTGTAATGCCGGGCTGCACCAGGCATGCTTCACAATGAGCCGCAGGCAGGGGATAACCGAACTTGTGATATTTGTGGTGCAACAGAGGCTTGCGCGGTGGATAATAACACGCTGGGGTTGCATAAGGATGCAATCGAAAGCCCCAACAGGGGTGATGGCAATAGCATCCTGTACTTCCTACGAGCATTCCTGTCAGTATGAAACAAGCCCAACGCAACTTCATGATCGTCTCCCTCCATACTCCACGGAGATCAAGGGCAAGGAGCAGCCCTCGTCCGCATCCTACGGAGGCCCGCAGAATCCCTTCCTTCGCACCCCAGTGCTCAGGCCTGACCGTTTGGCGGCTGTTCCATGACCGTCTTCCCTACGATCATGCGCCATAACCACGTCAAGTCAAAAGCTGCGGAGCACGAAATCCAGCCATCGCGGGAAGGACTCTAAGAATTGCGCCTACCGCAGAAGACATAGCCTGTTTGCAGATACAATCCACAATACGGATCTGAAGGTTGCGGAAAATTGGACCGGGGATGTCAAGCCGGTCAGTAATGCGGATGGGTATAGGCAAGATTCAGTACCACTATGGGGGTACAGACAGGATTCCATGAACTGGCCTGACTCCAGAGGTTCAGTTCTGGCTCTCAAGGTCAGGTGAATGTCGCTCTAAGCCACCAGAATGAATACTGCATGGCTGATTACTTTGGAGTGCATTGAGCCAAGCTCGTATCCCCTTGACACGACCGTCCAATTTACTGAGGTACATACGTAGTCGGAGGCGGGGGTATATTTCCCACAGGAGGAGGCGGCAAAGTCCCACATGGTGGGGCAGCACTACCTGAAACCAAGCAATTCCTTCTCAAACCGCAACCTGGGCTTATCACGAGTACGGCCAGTAGTGACATGAGCAACCATCGCTGGATTCGATGCTTCATTGCTAACTCTCCCCCAAGCCTTCATGGAACTGATGCCGCTCCGGGCGGAACCGATCAAGTCCTTGGAATGGTGGATCAAACTACTATCAACCTAGAAGCCATCCATCCGAGTTTGGGCGGCCACTGAAGAAAAAGTGCGGTTTTTCCAGAAATGCAGTTCCAGAAGTACTGAAAGGATAGATTGGTGGAAAAGGATCAAATAGAGCGAGTATATCGAGGGATCCCGAAGAAGGAACACACACAAGGGTTGATGACACGCATGAACATCAAGGGTAGGAGAGCATTGACACTGTGGGGCGATGTGATCCGGCAAATCGAGTCACGACTCGAACCGCTGGGGTCTCAGGAAGTGCTCTGGGAGGAAGCCGTGGGCCGGGTTCTGGCTCAGCCTGTTACCGCACCCATTTCCTTGCCATCATTCGCCCGTGCTGCCATGGATGGTTTCGCCCTACGTTCCTCTGATGTGCATACTGCCTCCGAGGAGCAACCGATCACGTTGCGCGTACTAGGAACAGCCTATCCGGCACGGCCTTGGTCTGGTGTTGTCTCAGGCGGCACCACGATACGGATCATGACAGGCGCTGCCCTGCCAGAGGGTGCAGACACAGTAGTCATGTTCGAGGACACTGAAGTGTCCCCTGATGGACAGGTTGTAAGTATTCGTCGGCCGTCACCGCCGGGGAGGAATGTGATTGCCGTCGGTGAGGATGTTATGGCAGGTCAGCAGGTACTTCCGGCAGGTCGAGTATTGCGCCCCCAGGATGTAGCGCTTCTCGTGGCTCTTGGTCAGACTCGCTGCGCTGTCGTACGCTCACCGCGAGTGATGTTGCTTGTCACAGGGTCGGAGTTGGTTCCCCCTGGAGTTTCCCCGCAGCCGGGTCAGATTGTGGACAGTAACACCCCGCTCTTGCAAGCGTTGATTCCCCGTGACGGGGGTCTGGTGGTAGAGATACAACGAAAGCCCGATGACCTGGCCATCCTCCGAGCGACCATCCGAAGAGCTCTCGAGTGGGACATCGATGTGTTCTTGGTCAGTGGCGGCTCGTCCCTGGGGGATGAAGATTTTTGTCCCCAGGTTATTGCGGAAATGGGAGAGATGGTGGCTCATGGCCTAGCCATCCGACCGGGTACACCCACGGGTCTGGGCTGGCTATTCCGACCGGGAAGACCTCTACCTGTAGTACTCCTCCCAGGCAACCCCGTCGCCTGTCTGGTGGCTTACGAATTGCTCGCGGGAAGGATAATCCGTCACCTGGCTGGCCGTCCCACGGACTTGCCCCACTGCCGTGTCACGTTGCCCCTGAAGGAGCCCTGGTCTTCTCCTGCAGGACGCTTGGAATGGGTTCGCGTCCGCATAGAACAGAACCAGGTGGTACCACTGCGTCAACGGGGTGCTTCCTCGATTTCATCTCTCGTTATTTCCGATGGCTTCCTTCTAGTTCCCGAGGAAGTCACACACTATCCTGCCGGCACAATGGTTACCGTTTATCTCTTCGACACGACAATCCGACCGTGAATTGCATCTGCGATTTTACGCTCTAGCGTGGCATTTTACTCGGAACGGATGCTTCCTTATGGATCGTTACACTTCTGGAGAGTGGACAACTCATTTCTCTGACGGTTTTGGCATCGGTGCGCTTACCTGCAAACCCTGAACGACCCACTCCAGGTATTCGCGGGCATGCCGAGCCAACTTGTCGATGTCTTCCGCTTTTTCGGGCCGGGGCAGGAGCGGGACGAAAATATTCTCGCAGGCCAAGGGAATGGTCAGCCCCGTGAAAGCCACGGGCAGCAGCAGTCGATAATGATCGATTTCACCAAAACCGGGGCCACAATCCTCCTTCTTGGGCCAGAGTCGATGATCCTTAATGCAGAAGCTGCGGATTTCGGACACACAGGTTTGAATGTCGGCAATGGGGTCTTTTTCCAGATAATCTAGGACATTACCGGCGTCATAATTGACCTTGATATTCGGATGATTCACTTCCTGGGTGATAGCTGCACAGGCCTGACCCGTTCCCGTATCACCCCCATGCTGCTTGATCACCAGGATGACGTTATGGTCTTTTGCTATAGGGGCTAGAGCCTTGAAGCGGTCCACCCAGAGTTGGCGATGGTTCCCTTTTGTATGACCGAAGGTAAGGACTTGCCCAATTCCCGCTGCCCCAGCCTGCTTGATCCGGTGTGTGAGAACCTCCAAGCCATCCGGGGCTTCGGGATAGATCATGCTGAACATCAGCACGGGTTCGAGTCCCAAGTCTCGACATCGGGCGGCCAGTTCCTTCGCCTTGGCGGGTGGATCGTCTTTGGCGAGCACAGGGATATTCTGTCCATTGTCCTCCCGATGGGTAGTACCCCAAGCAACGTATTTGTAACCCGCCGCCTGAATACCTTTGAGAGCACGAACCAACGGGAAGCGGGCATAGGGCAAGGTCATGCAGGCGATCTGGAAGCGTGTCGGCGTCCCCGGGGCTAATCCCGCGTTTTTCGGTGGTGTCTGAGCTTGGGTATTTGCCTCCGAAAGTCCGTCACGGCAGTGGGAATCGGCCCCCCATACAAGTCGGGACTTGGCTGCCTTCCATCCTGCCCACCCTGTCAGAAGGACACCGGATTGCAGAAAACGGCGGCGGTGCATCATCGATCATCCCCCCGGCAGTGCCCCCAAAGCCTCCGCAAATCACTCCACCGGAATATGTTTCTCTGCACCGAGACACATCACGCTCGCCATCCATTGCCATCAACCCTGTTCTCATTTCGAGGACAACTGTGTGAAGCGAATGTTGCGGAATGTCACTGTCATGGGTCCCCCGGCGTGAATCTGGAAGGCGATAATCCCCGTCGGCGGCAATTTGTCAAAGACTTCATCGATAAATGTCTCGCCGTTGATAGTAATGGTCACCCGTTGGCCCACGGCACGAATCCGATATTCATTGAAGCCGTCTGGCTTGACAAACTTTTTGACCCGATCCGCGGGAGCCTGCTTCATCATACCACCGAATCGCTCCCCATAAAGGCTCCCCCAATACTGCTGACCAATGTCGGCTTGCGGTCCCGCAACGATGAATTTGCCTTTTTCCTTGGGGCCATCCAGCAATCGGCTTCGGATCTGAACACCGCTATTCCCTTTGGCATTCTTCAGCTCCACCTCAAAGGCCAGCTCGAAATCACCATACTGTTTTTTGGAGCAAAAGAAGGTGTTGAATCCGGGATCTTTGTCCGCGTGACCTATAATCGTTCGGGTTTTCGGATCGATTTTCCAGTATTGGGCCAATCCTTCCCAGTTTGCCGGATCGAGAAAATCCTCTGTGTCGTCCGCACGAAGCGAAGAAAGAAGTGGCAGTAGAACCAAGGTGGTCAGCACAGACAAGCAACGGAACTTCATGGCATCCTCCTCTGTATGGAGTTGAGATTCGTGGTAGGGGTTACCCTCCACCCAAACGTGCGATGGCTATACCACTCCTTAGGTTTATGATCTCAGATGCTCACCATCATCCATTGAATGCGCTTCCACGGCAATAGATAAGGGAAAAATTCCGGTGGCACGATGGGAAAGAGATTTTTCAGCTGGCTTCGTGCTGGCAAAACATCGTAGGTTCACTAAGCTCATCATCATCCCGCCTGTGCGAAACTCAAGCGGTTTCCTGAGGAGACTCCCACGTGAGCACCCCCAGCCTTCCGGCCGCCGTCGGACTTTCTCCATTAGTACGTAGTCTGGTACTTATCGCTGCAGCCATCGGTTTCCTCTTTGATACTTACGAACTGTTGATGTTCCCGGTCATAGGGGCTCAAGCTTTATCCGAATTGTTACAGGTGGAGCAAAACTCGACCGATGTGCGGCTGTGGGCCGGACGTATGCTTTGGATGGCGGCCCTTTCCGGGGGAATCTTTGGCCTTTTCGGTGGGGTGTTGGTAGATCGTTTCGGTCGCAAAACGGTCATGATCGGAAGCATTCTCTTGTATTCCCTCTCTCCAGTAGCTGCGGCGGGGAGTACGGCTCTGTGGCAATTCGTCCTATTTCGCTGCACGACCTTCATTGGTGTTTGTGTCGAGTTGGTTGCTGCGGTCACGTGGTTGGCCGAACTGTTCGAAGACAAACGTCAACGGGAACGGGCCATCGGCTGGACTTTGGCCTTTGCTTCGTTGGGGGGAATCTTAGTAACAGAAGTCTTCAACGCTATCGTCGCCTGGCTTGAATATCATCCCCAAGGGTGGGAATGGCTCAACCAGGTCGGAATTTCACCTACACCGTGGCGATACACGTTGCTCACCGGTCTGGTACCGGGGGTCTTGATACTCCTGCTCATGCCGTTTGTACCAGAAAGCCGGATCTGGCGTGAGAAGAAGCTGGCCGGCACCCTGCGACGACCCCGCATAGCCGAGCTGTTTTCACCGGAACTGCGGCGTACCACCATAGTAACCACAATCCTTTCGGCTTGTAGTTATGGAGCAGCCTTTGGCGCTCTGCAATTAGGTCCTTCTGTGATGGTCGCGGGGCTGCCGGAGGTCCAGCGGGCCAGAGTGGAAGCACGGGAGAAGACCTCCCGTCTGCAGGATACGCTCAAAAGTCTCCCAGCCGAAGAACGACACCACATCCAGGAACAACTCCAGCAAGCTCAAACGGCGGTCCCTCGTTTGATCGATGACAAACGCGGACAGATGCAACGTTGGCAAGAAATCGGGGGACTGACCGGACGCATCCTTTTTGCCCTGTTGGTTGTTTACGTGGCCAGTCGAGTGCTCATTCGTTTGTTCCTCATACCCGGCTTGATCTTGTTCCCGTTGACTTATGGGGTGCTTTACTACGGCGACTTTGCCCTGTTTTGCGTGGCACTTTTCCTTTGCGGCCTGGTTACGGTGGCTCAATTCAGCTATGTGAGTGAGTATCTACCCAAAGTTTTCCCTCTCCACTTACGGGGAACGGGTAGCAGCTTTGCCACGAACATCGGCGGACGCATGATCGGTACCATGGCTGCCGTGATCAATACAGAGCTGCTCGCCCCGCTCTTTACGGGTGAGAACCCCCACCGAGTGGCTTGGGCCGCCGCCGTTATCGGCACCGCCGTTTACGCTCTGGCACTGCTCGCCTCATTTTTCCTACCGCCGCCACGTCAGGAAAACGACTGAGCCTGCCGTCAGAGCCGGGTGGGCTGATCCCTCTCGTGTAACCCCGGCACGGACTGATCTGAACGCAGCTGCTCTCAACAGGCTGACATCTATTCTTTGGATTTTAACCTGCTGAGGCTGATCTGGGTGTAGATCTCAATAGCACACCCTCGGCGTGGGACTGAACCAGCCGGAAGTGTGTGGAAGCGCATCCATTTGCGGATCCAAGAGCAGTGGTGGTGCCTAATCACCGGGGGAGCAAGGTGAATGATCGGTCATCTGGAGTATGGGAAGTTCGGTCATTTGATCCTTGAAGAACCGACTATCCGATCAGTTGGCGGAGTTGTTTGAGATAGCGGGGCACGGCAACCTTTGGCTCTTCGGCGGCCTCGTATTCCAGGGCAACATATCCTTGGAAATTGGCATCTTTCAGGATGCGAATGATGCGAGGGAGATCCGCCTCTTCTCGTCGCTTATCCGGACGGATGATCTCGGTTTTGACTTGAGCAACAATACCATAGGGCACGATTGCTGCAATATCAGCGTAGGGATCAGCGGTGTGAAAGTTGCCGGTGTCTACATTGACACCGAATGCTTTGCTACGGACTTGCTTGACCAGTGTGAGCAATAACTCCGGTGTCGCCGTGATGCCACCATGATTTTCCAGGGCCACTTTGACACCGATCTTTTCCGCATGAGCGCAGCACTCTTCGATGGCAGCAATCACGCGTCGTTGAGCTTCTTCCAGAGTATCACCACGCTCCAACGTCCCCGCAAAAATGCGGACTGTTTCCGCTTCCAACTGGGCGGCTCGCTCGATCCAGGCTTTCACCGTAGCGATTTCGGCTTTGAGACGTTCCGCATCCCGCCGACAGAAATTGTTTCCTACGGGCACACCGGAGATCGCCAAGCCGTGCTGACGGCAGCGATTCTTCAGTTTCTTGAGGTAGTCCTCGCTAGTCTCTGCAAAATAGTAGGAGGTCAACTCCACGGCGTCGAGTGGTCCCCAGGCAGCGATATCGATGAAGTCGAAGAGGGTCATCGACGGCTTTTTCAAATCCAGGTATTGCCGGTAGCTGTAAGCAGCCAGACTCAGCTTGAGAATCGGTTTGTTCCCCGGCCGTGGGATGGGATCGATGGCTTCCGATGTATGTATCCTGACTGCCTCACCCGTGCCGACAGGCAACGAAGAATGACCCCCCGAAGCACGGGAAGACCTGGCCAAAGCAGTGGCACCCAATGTGAGTGCTCCACCCAGAGTCGTGAGAAAATCCCGGCGGGACCGAGTCATGGCATAAACCTCCTGGCTCCGATGCATGGGCCTTGTTACCTAACGGCCATCCATTACCCTTCACCCTTCTTCTTACTGAAGAAGAAGCATGAACCTGGGAGAATCTTTCCTATTGAGCGTAGGGAATCCCAAACCTTGATGTACTCCTGCTCTCCCCGATTACCTGTTGCTCAAATCGAAACGGTTTCCCTATGCTCTCCCCGATTGCCTGGTGCTCAAAGCGAAACGGTTTCCCCGAAAACGCTGATGAATCACTCAATCACGGCATCTTTACTTGCAATGACTTATGGGATTCTGTAGAGGAAGAGGACTTCGGAGGGCCAACCGTTGCCATGCCTGATTCCACTCCTGCCACGTAACCCGACGGCGCAGATCATCGAAATCTTTCGCTAAAGCCAGCTCCAGATCCAAACGTTCCCGTGTAGCATAGACTTCGACCGCAGCTTGATCCAACAAACCCCGCAAGGCCAGGATCAACAGGGACCGCTGTTCATCATTAATTCCTTGAATCCAGCCCCATTCGACGATCTCCGCATGGATACGTCCCTCGATTTCTTCAAACGCGATGTGCAAGGCAAGGGAAGAAAAGTGAGGATGATGGAAATCGACAACTACACGTCGGCAACCGGTCTGGATGTGAGTCACTTGTATCGGCAGACTGTCCGAAGCAACGCGATGAAGGAGCGAGAGGCATTCCCGCTCGATGAAGTGATGGATTTCCTCCGTCACCCGTTGTAGTGATTGTCGCCAGTAGGTTTGTTTATCCGGAGTCTGAGCACGGCGCAACTTACGATAGTGTCGCGGGAGAGTTCCTGAGTGGAAACCCGGTCGCAGAAGGCCACGCATGGTCTCTCCGTGGCTGCCAATGACTACGGGATTCAACCGTCGGGATCGATTGGCGGCATATAGCCGCCAGTTTTCCTTAAGTTCCCACGCTATAAAACCGAAAATTCCAGGAATACCATTGATGATCATGCTGACTGTCCAGACGGAAATCCCCGTCCATTCCGCGATCTGAGGAACCAGTGGCCAGATCACCTTGTGGGATACCGTCACGACAGGGAAATGTTTGACCGGATTGACCTGAGGCTCGACTAAGAGGTAGAACACAAAGCGGAAGGTATAGGCGACGGGAAACCAGATCAGTCCGAGAAGAGCCTTCAGAACAACCCGGCTACGTGATTCTCCCCGACGATAGCGTAACCACTCATCTACCGCATATAATCCGCGTTCGACCCAATTGATGAGCCGGTGGAACCAGTCGATGAACACGCTGATGAGACCAGGAATCAGGTTGACGCGAACCAGCCGCCACCAGTCCGCTAAAGCCTCCGCGATGCGATCCTGGATCAACCAACCCCAGGGGGTGTTGTAGGCGATCGTCAATCCCGCCCAAATTACTATCCAGAGCCAATCGAGCAGGAACAGGGGGCTGACACCCACGAGGATGAGTGCCAACAAACAGAGCAAGGTCAAGATCGTGGGTGTCCAGAAATGATGAAAAAGGAAGCGGACCGGCCGGCTTTGCCTCAGGGAACGGAATAGCGGCGCCCGCCAGATGGCCCGCGGCCATTCCCAGAACACCCGCCGCAGTAACAACCCGGTCCACCACAGGCCCTGCAGCACATGACGACGAAAAGAAGCAACATGAAGCAGCAACAAGAAAAAAATCCCTACCCCAAAGATCGTCGGTGGAGCGACAAGCCACGATGGCTCATGCTTGGCGGACGTGGTTACGGCCGCGGATGAAGTCAACACCCCCGTCACGAGGGCGGAACCCGGCTCACTACTGTACCACAATAGGGTTCCATCGGATCCAGTAGCAGGGGGAGACGACCCAGAACCGACATCCTCAGGTGTGTACTCCTCCACGTCCCAACCTTCTATTCCTTCTTCTTGAGGCGAAGCCGATGCTGCACGAGGCGGCGGGGCAATCACTAGTCCTGTTTCGGCATCAACAGCTGCTTCTGGGGTCAGAGCAACAGCAGGTGTCGCAACCGGCGAGGTCGTCGCAGCGACTGCAGGCACAAAAAGGTGCACTGCTTTCTGCCCCAAGTGGCGCAACTCTTCAAGGAACATGAGGATCAAAAATGCTCCACCAAATGGCATGGCAAGGTACAAGGTGAGCCATCGGCCGAACACGGTCCCGAAAAACACAGAACTGAATCGCTGCAAGTTGCGCAGATAAATTTCACCCCGACGATATACGCCATCCAGGGATTCCGCCAGTAAGGCGTCGGCTCGAAGCAAGCCATCGCCTCGTAGCCATTCGCTGATACTTTCCAGGTCCTGCAGTTTGAGTGTGTTTCGGGCCACGGCATCTCGCAAGTGGCCGAAACGTGCGTAACCGCTCGTACAAATTTGATCCAGCAACTCGGCGATCAGTTTTTCTCGGCCAACTTCTTCAGCCACAGTCGTAGGGATCAAGCCCGCCTGGTGCAGACCTTCACGGATCAACGGTGCCAGGCGTTCGCGTATGGCTTGTTCCAGCTGTCCGATTTGATGGACAAAAAGCTGGTCCAGCCGCATGTACACAGCATGAGACAAACCGCTGCGCTGCATTTGACGCCGAGCTTTGTGCAAACTCATCAACTGCCGCACTAAGCGAACCTGGGGGAGAGGTCGGACAATGGGACGTCGCCCGAGCGTGAGGAGAAACTCGACCAGGTCTACGGTAAAGACTTCCCGATGGAGCGTGTTCTGCAATTTTTGCAACTCGTAGAGGCACCGGGCAGCCTGGGGCCATCGACCCCGTGCAGCAAGCGGTAAGAGCGCACGCAGGTTTTGCTGCCATTCTTTCTGTGTTGACTCGTCCCAGTTCCACAACTGGGCTAAACCCTCGACCACCCGCCGGAGCGAATTTTCCGCTTCCGCATGAGCATTACTCCGATCCTCCTCCGAAGATTCCAACTCGGCTCGCTGCATGTGGAGGATGGCCGCTCGGATCCAGTTCCCTCTTTCCGAGGCGGCCAAGGCTTGTTCTGTCAATGTCACGATATCCCCGGAACGCACGCCTTCCCGCCGAAGCGACTTCGCACATTCCGCCGATCTGTCCGAGACATGAGTCGGCGATGGCGCAGGCATTTCCCACCAGTGTTCCTCACTCGCAGAGGATCGACAAGATTCCGCCGCTCCCTCAGGACGGGTCTGTAGCAACAACTCCTCTGCAGCAACCTCGCTTGCCAATTCCGTGCGGACTTGATCAGTGGTCGGCAAAGAGGGGAAAAAGTCGTGCACACGGTCCGCCTCGAAGAAAGCCAGATCCAAGCAGACTGCGGAAAAAGTTCGGTACACCACCGCGGTATCAAGGTGTTCCGGTAAAAGGTGCTCTTCCTGGAGCACATACAGGATTTCACGGGCCACTGCCTGTCCCCACCGTTCTAGACGTTGCTGATACGCCCATGATGATCTGCCTTCTTGCTGGAATCGCTGGTCCCATCGGCGCATGACCGCCGCTTGAAACAATAAGCGCCAATAGACCCGCAGTTGTACTGGGTCCGGGAGATGGTCCACCAGGCGATCATCCGGAGTGGTGATCAACAGGAGCTGCGATTCTTTCCCTCGAAACACCGCCTCGGGCAGTGTACCCATGGCCTCCAGATCCGAACGGGATACCCAACAAGGCAGCCCCGAATGCAGCGGATAAGAGTAGCCCCAATCCGACAGATAGGAGAGAATCTGAAGCAAATGGCGTTCGCTAACCAGGCGTACAGCAGGCTCTACACGCTGTAATCGCTCTTGCAGTTCCAGAGTATCCACCGCCATATCTCCGGTTGCCGGTTAGCTCGTTTGCTGCTTATCCTTCCTTTAGAATATGCCCCGTGCGAAATCGTGGTTCTCCCCCATTGTGCTCATTCCGTGATGAAGCCAACTTGATTGTAGCTATCGTGAAACTTTGCAGGGGGCATAACGGTATCATACTAGCGTGCCGAACCTTCCCAGGTGGGATTCCGCCCGCGGAGCGTTCATCAGAATGGCGTTTATCAAAGCACGGGGTAGAGAATGCACCTGGAAACAAAGCATTTAGCAGGGGATCTGCAGATGAGTCCGTTTCATCCCTATCAGCCCGAAACACACATTCCACTCCCCGTCGCTAGCCGTCCCCGGCTCTACCGGTTCATCCTTGTCTCTCTTTTGGTGCTGTTCGGGAGTGGTGTGATAGGGTTTCCAGAGCAGAGACCCCGCCTCCCAGAAGAGACCCGACGGTATCAGGTTCCTTACCGGTTGACCGATAGCCAGCACGTGCTAGTCCGTGTCAAACTCAATGGCAAGGGCCCGTTTCACTTCATACTCGACACAGGTGCGCCTGCTGTATTCGTGACGAAAAGCGTGGCGAAAAAAGTCGGGGTGAAGACCGGTGCCCAAGGTTGGGCCACCTTCGACACTTTTGAGATCGAAGGAGGGGTCCGTTTGACGCAGGTGAAAGGTCGGATCGAGGACCTAGTCCAATTAGACGGAATGAACACCCTAGGCTTGGCAGGAGTGGAACTGCACGGTGTCATCGGTTACAACGTTTTGGCCCGTTTCCGCATCGAGTATGATTTCACTGTTGACAAATTGCTGTTTGAATTCTTGCCAGACTTCGAACCACCGGATCCCGAACGCCTCCGAGTGGAAGGTCCCGATGACATTCAAATGATGGGACCTTTCATCAAAATGATTGCTGCCTTGACTGGAATCAAAGCCAACTTTGCAACGGTACCCCGCGGTTTTCTGGGTATTGAAGTCACCCAAGCCAATGGCAAGGTAGTGATTCAACATGTTTATCCCGGCACCGCCGCAGCCAAAGCAGGTCTGCAACCTGGCGATGTGATCGTGGCGGTTCGTGCCCAAACGATCGATGTCCCCGCGGACCTCCATCGTGCCTTGCGTCGCGCAGGCGTAGGCAGTCCGCAAGTCTTGACCATTGAACGTCAAGGGAAAATGCTGGAAGTTCGTCTGGAACTTGGCCGAGGACTCTGACTATGCTTCAGAACATGTTCGCAACCGTGTTCCGCCGGGGAAGGTCGCTTGCGCTACTGACAGCTGTGGTGCTGGGATCCTCCACCTGGGCA
>Ga0308392_1000774_pt1 | contig 13322 bp, 14 predicted proteins | sample Hotspr20Samplem2_FD_202361 | JGI IMG/M metagenome (GOLD analysis project Ga0308392, IMG submission 202361) | Hot spring phototrophic mat microbial communities from Octopus Spring, Yellowstone National Park, Wyoming, United States - 20050624_m2 ... | reverse complement strand
ACGGCGCGGCGGAGCCTGCCCGTCGCCAGGCGAGCCACACCCCACTGACGTGCCTGCGCCGTGCCCGGCTCGACGGTGATGAGGCCGTAGCCTTCGTCCACGTATTGGACCGAGAGCCACAGCGGCCCGGCTAGCGCCTCAGGCAGCTTGAGGTGGAATGCGGCGCCGCGGTAATAGTCGCGGGACGGCTCGAGTGCCGCTACCGGGCCGTGGAGGCTCGCTTCGAGCTTCCAGGGCGATTCCGGTCCTCGAACCAGCTCGATCCCGGCGGCCCCCTCGGCCCGCTTCCCAGCGCGCCACCACGGCGGCCTCAGAAAGCGCACAGAGCAGTAGAGCGATGACGAGCGGTTTCATCAGCCGGCGCCTCCCGCGCAAGAAACCAGGATTATAGACGGATTCGCACGGCGCCGGGCCGTGCCGATTACAGGCGAAACTCTTGGCCGACGTGCTCGAGAGCGATTCGGTGCTGGTGGCGCCCGGCCGCGGCGCGCAAGCGCTCGATGGGCTCGTCGATCGGTTCGCTGCTCAGGGTAAAGGTGCGATGGTGGACCGGGACGAGAAACTCGGCGCCTGCTTCGCCCGCCATCCGCCAGGCCTGCTCGGGCGTGCAGTGGTAGCGGATCCACGGGTTGTAGGCGCCGATGGGCATCACCGCTAGATCGATGCCGCGGCCGCTCCGCAGCCGGCGGAACAGGTCGGTGTCGGCGGTGTCGCCGGCAAAGAGAACTCGCCAGCGGCCGACTTCCACAAGGTAGCCGTTGTAGCCGCGCCAGGTGTCGGTGCGCATCCGGGCTCCCCAGTGGTTCACCTGAATCCCGCGGATGACAGCGGGTCCGATCCGCACAACCTCGCCCCAGCCGAGCTCGTAGACGCGAGGGTAGCGCTGCGCCCGAAGCAAGTCGCCGGTCTGGCGGGCGGTCACCACCGGGGCTCGTCCTTCCAGCCGCCGCAGCGAAGGAATGTCGAAGTGATCCATGTGGGCGTGCGAAACAAGGATGAGGTCCAGCCGGGGTAGTTCCTCAAGACCCAGCGCCGGGGCGATGAGGCGTTTCACGCCGAGAGTCACCGGCCCGAGGTGTATCCCCGCGCGCTCGCTAAAGACCGGATCGGTCAGAATGGTGAACCCGTCCAGCCGTAACAGCAGGGTGGCGTGACCGAGCCAGGCCAGGTGGAGTCCCGATTCGGTCCACGCGCTCAAGTCAGGCTTGAGGGGAGGCGGCGCTACGGGGCGTCGCATCTCGCGAAAATATTGGTGCCAGAAACGCGGCGCCGTGCGGTAGGCCATCGCCCCGAGGATGCCCGCGCCGCCAACGCCCAATCCTGCCAGCCATGCCCGTCTTGTCCAGTTCATCGACCCGACGCGCCGCGATCCCGAAACGGCCAATCCGTACCGCAAGCCTTACTACACTATTTTAAAAAGATGCGTTGCCGGCGGCGCCGGACTCAGGTGTTGCTCCGGCTTGCATTCGGTCGAGATTCGGGATAGCATCGTGTTGGGAGGTGGTTCGAGATGAGAAGCTCTTTAATCCCGGCAGTGCTGGTCCTTTTGATTGCCACCGTCGCCTCCATGCCGGCGGCCGCCCAGGCGGCGTTTCCGAAATTGAACGAAGTCACGCCCGACACCGGCAAGGTAGGTGACGTACTGACTGTCGCGGGAGAGAACCTCGAGGCCTCCACGGTGAAAGCCCTGTTTTTGACGGACGGCAAGACGGATTACAAAACCGAGATCACCGAGCAGACGGCGACGAGCATCAAGTTTAAGATCCCGGCCGATGTGAAGCCGGGCCGGTTCAGCTTGATGATTCTCACCGGCGGCAACGATCCGAAGTTGATCGAGCAGCCCGTCAAGGTAACGGTGGAGTGAGCCCCTGGTTCCCCTGCGGCCAGGCGAGCGCCGCCGGCGCCGCATCCTGAAGATGGCCGTGGCTGTGGGTGCGCTCGGGTTGCTGGCGGCGGCGCTCGAAGCGGCATGGGTCGTCCAAGTCCCGGTCGCCGACATGCATTCCCGGCCTTCGGAGGAGGCCGACGTCGTCTCACAGGCCCTCTACGGCGTCAACGTTACCATCCTCGAGCAGGTCACCGGTTGGGCTCGCGTGCGCACGCCGGATGATTACTCCGGCTGGATGAGCCGGGACTCGCTCGTGGAGCGCCGCGAGGGCCCGTACGCAGCAAACGGCCGCGTGGCGCTTGTGACGAGCCTGTTTGCCAACATCTACCGTGAGCCGGACATCCGGCGGCGCCGCCCCGAGCTTACCTTGGCGTTTGAAACGCGCCTGGAGGTCATCGAAGGATCGCCGGCGGAGGACCGCTGGGTGCAAGTGCGCCTGGTTGACGGGCGCCAGGCCTGGGTTCAGCGGGGCGACGTCTGGCTCGAAGAGCGCCCGCTTTCGCTCGATGAAACCCTGGCGCTGGCGCGGCGATTCGTGGGATTGCCCTACCTGTGGGGCGGCACATCGACCTTCGGCTTCGATTGCTCGGGCTTCACGCAGATGCTCGCGCGGCGCCGCGGCGTCCTCATGCCGCGGGACTCCTTGCCGCAGTCGCGCTGGGAGGGATCCGAGCCCGTGGCGCCGCAGGATCTGCGGCCGGGTGATTTGCTCTACTTCGGCGACTCGCCGGAGAAGGTCAACCACACCGGCATGTACCTCGGCGGCGGCGAGTTCATTCACGCCACCTCCCAGGGCCGGCCGATGGTCCAGATCAGCCGGCTGGACGAGTCGCCTTGGAGCGAGCGGCTGGTGGGCTCGCGCCGCCTGAAGACCGCGAGCGGAAAGTGAACCGCCGGGACTGGATCAGATCGTTCGGCGCCGCGGCCCTGCCGGCCGCAGGGCGGGAGAAAGCTGCCGTGGAGGTCCGCATCGTTCGCCTTCATTTGCGGCACACCTGGACCACGACGATGGCCTCGAGCGAGTTCCGCGATACCGTCCACGTCGCCTACCGGCGGGACGGAATCACCGGGCGGGGCGAAGGTGCGCCGATCGTCCGGTACGGCGAGAGCGCCGAAAGCGCCCGGCGGGCTTTAGAAACCCTGTGCGCGCGGGCGGCCGCCACCGACCCGTGGCGCTTCCACAAGCTCGGGGCGGAGATGGATCGGCTCGTCGCCGGCGAGTACGCGGCCAAGGCCGCGCTCGAGATCGCCCTCTGGGACTGGATCGGCCAGAAGCTGGGTGTGCCGCTTTATCAGTATTTCGGTCTCGATCCCGACGATGCGCCGATAACGACCTTCTCGATCGGCATCGATACGCCGGAGGTGACGCGCCGGAAGGTGCGCGAAGCCGAGCCGTTTCCCGTCTTGAAGATCAAGGTCGGCCTGGCCAACGACGAGGAGACGATCGAGGCCGTGCGCAGCGAAACCGACAAGCCTCTGCGCGTAGACGCCAACGAGGGCTGGAAGACGAAGGAGGAGGCGCTCGAGAAGATTCGGTGGCTTGAAACACAGGGCGTGGAGTTGGTCGAGCAGCCGCTGCCGGCGGCGATGGTCGAGGAGACGCGCTGGCTGCGCGAGCGTGTCCGCATGCCGATCTTTGCCGATGAGGCCGTCCTGCGCCCGACCGACATTCCGCGCCTGGCAACGGCCTATGACGGCGTCAACATCAAGCTGGACAAATGCGGCGGGATCCTGCCGGCTTGGCGCATGATCGAGATCGCTCGGGCGCTCGGGTTGAAGACCATGCTCGGCTGTATGATCTCGAGCTCGGTCTCGGTGACGGCGGCGGCGCACCTGGCCCCGCTGGTCGACTATGCCGACCTTGACGGCAACCTCCTGATCGCCAACGACCCCTACTCGGGTGTGCAGGTCGATCGCGGCAAGCTGATCCTGCCGCGCCGGCCCGGACTCGGGCTCGTCGAAGCCGCCTAGTCTGCTGTATCATAGGGGATCGTCCGGAGGGTCGCGCCGGTGGCCACCATTCTGCTCGTTAACGACGAACGGATCTCGCGAACGCTTTTGCGTGTGGCGCTCGAACGCCGGCGGCATGAGGTGATCGAGGCGGGCTCGAGCCGGCGCGCGCTGGCTTTGGCCGGCTCGCGGCAGGAGCCGATCGACCTCGTGGTTGCCGAGCTTGACCTGCCCAAGACCGACGGACTCGAGTTGGTCGAGAGCCTGCGGCGGCGCTATCCGACGCTGCGCGCGATCTTTCTCTCGAGGTCGCTTGCCGCTCAGGAGCTCGAGAGCCGCGCTCGGGCGACGGGAGCGGCCGTACTGAGGCAGCCCTTCGAGATGGCCGCGGTGGTGGCAGCCGCCGAGGCGCAGCTTGCCGGGCTCGAGGAAGCTCGCAAGCCCCCGGCGCACGCCGGCGAACCGCCCAAGTTGAGGAAGGCAAAATCGGGATGAGCAAGACGGGATCGATCTCACGAAGGTGTTTGCTGAGCGGAGCGGCTGCGGCTCCGCTTGTTGTGCCCGGCTCCGTGTTGGGAAAGAACGGCGCCGTTCCTCCGAGCGACCGCATCACGCTCGGCGGCCTTGGCATCGGCGGACGCGGAACGGCCGTGCTGCGCGCCTTCTTGGAGCAGCCCGACGTCCAATTCCTGGCGGTGTGCGACGTGCGCAACGAACGGCGCGAGGCCATCAAGACGATGGCCGATGAAAAGTACGGCAACCGGGATTGCGCCGCCTACCGCGATCAGGAGGAGCTGTTTGCGCGCAGGGACATCGATGCGCTGCTCATCGCCACCGGCGATCGCTGGCATACCTTGTTGTCGGTGCTGGCGGCGCGGGCGGGCAAGGACGTCTTCTGTGAGAAGCCTTGTTCGATGACGATTGCCGAGAGCCGTGCGCTGGCCGACACCTTCCAGCGGCTGGGGCGCGTCTATCAAGCGGGCACGCAGCGGCGCAACGGCGCCAATTTCGTCTGGGCGTGCGAGCTGGCGCGCAGCGGCAAGCTGGGCAAGTTGCGCACGCTCCACGCCGAGGCCGGGCCGGGCAACCGCTGGCCGCCGCTGACGCGGCACGACTGGCTTCCGGCCGAGCCGGAGCCCTCGCCGCAGGTGGTGGACTGGGACCGGTGGCTCGGGCCCTGCCCCTGGCGGCCGTACAACTCCGAGTACGTGAAAGGACGCTGGCGGGGCTTTTTCGACTTTCACGGCGGCGGCATTCTCGAGTGGGGTTCCCACACCGTGGACCTGTGTCAGTGGGCGGCCGGCAAGGACGAGACCGCGCCCGTCGAATATGTCCCGCACGGGGTGGGCGCCGACACGCCGTACTCGATCGAGTGCCGCTACGCCGACGGATTGCGTCTGCTGTTGCGCGACAGCGGGTTCCTCGGCTTGGGTAGCTGCCATATTCGCTTGGAAGGCGAGGAGGGCTGGGTGGAGACGGCCGACGGCGGCGAGATCCGGGTTTCGGAGAATTTGCGTTCGCTTGTGCCGGCGATCTCTAAAGACGAGGCGGCACGCGCCACCGCCAACCACGTGCGGGACTTCCTCGACTGCGTCAAAAGCCGGCGCCAACCCCGGTCCCACGCGCTGGCCGCAGGACAGGCCCACATCGCCTGTCACGCCGCCTACATCGCCTTTCAGCTCGATCGCAAGCTCGAGTTCGATCCGGCCACGGACACCTTCATCGCCGACGAAGAGGCCAATCGCATGCGCTCGCGCGCCATGCGTGAGCCATGGCGGCTGTGAGTCCAAGGAGGTCAACCATGGGCGAGGTCATGCGAGATCCCAAATACGGCACGGCGGCCGAGATCATGGCTTTGGACTGGGCGCGGCTGATGGGGATCGTCAGGGATCCTGACGCCACGGTGTTTGCCAAAGCCAAGGCCTGCCAGCGGCTGGCCGTAGTGGGCAATCATTTCACCGTCGAGGCCATCCGGCCGTTGCTCGAGGACCCGCAACTGTCCCATTACGCCCGGTTCGCTTTGGAGCCCGCCCCGGCGCCCGCCGCCGATCAGGCGCTGCGCGAGGCGGCGGGCAAGCTCAAGGGCAGATTGCTCGTCGGGGTGATCAATTCGATCGCGGTGCGGCGGGACACGGAGGCGATCCCTCTACTTGGCAGACTGGTGAACGATGCCGACCCGGAGGTCGCCCGGGCGGCGGTGGAGGCCCTGGCGCGCATCCGCCCGCCGCTCTAACTCTTTAGGCCCGCATCCGCTGGGTCTTCGGGTCGTACTCGACGCGCCGCCCCTTGCGTAACGACTCCATGGCCATGCACAGGGCGACGTTGGTCCACTGACCCATCTCGACGGTGGCGTTCGGATCTTCTCGGCTTTTGACGCATTCCAGAAAATTGCGGATGTGGGCGCGCGTGGCTTGGGCGAAGCTGCCCGGGCGGCGCTCGGCGACAGCGGGCTTCATCTCGATTTCGTTCGATTGCGGATAGAGCGCGTAATGTTCGCGCCCGAGGTCCAGCCGGCCGCGCGCGCCGTGGTACTGCTGAAGCTGATCGTTGTGCGGGTGATAGCGCATCGCCTTGTAGCCCAGGGTGAATACGGCCAGATAGTTCTCCGGGTACTCCACCGCCATCGTGGCCGTCTCGGGGATCTCGGCGCCCTCGAGGTTGATGCGGCCGCCCGTGCAGTTGACGGCCAGCGGAAACGAAGAGTTCATGTACCAGTTGATGCAATCGACGATATGCGCGGCCTGGCCGACGAGCAGACCGCCGGAGTAGTCGTAAAAGTAGTACCAGTTGAAGAAGCGAACCGGGTCGAGTTCTCGTTTCGGCGCCGGCCCGAGCCACTTCTGCCAGTCGAGCTCGCCTTCGAGGTTGCCCTTTCGCAACGATTCCTGGCGGTTCAGCCACCAGGAGTTCACCAGGCGCACCTCGCCGAGCTCTCCCATCAGCTTGCGGCCCTGCTGGAACAGCTCGGCGCTGCGCCGTTGCGTGCCCACCTGCACGACGCGGCGCGTGCGGCGGGTCGCCTGGATGATGCGGAAGCCCTCCTCGATGGTGTGCGCCAGCGGCTTTTCCAGGTAGACGTCCTTGCCCGCCTCGACGGCGTCGATGGTCATCTGGGCATGCCAGTGGTCGGGCGTCGCTACGATGACGACGTCGATCGACTTGTCCTCGAGCAGGCGCCGGTAGTCGTCGTAAGCGCGCGCATGGCTCGAGGCCTGCTTCAAGCCGAGCTCCAGATGGGGCTTGTAGACGTCGCAGACGGCCGCCATCTCGACGCCGATCTCTTTGAATTCGGCGGTGAGCAGGCGGCCGCGGCCCCCGCTGCCGATGACGCCGCCGCGGAGGCGCTCGTTGGCGCCCAGCACGCGCGAGGCGGAAGCGGCCGTCGCCGCCAGAAAGCTTCTGCGTTTGAGCATCGGGTCAATCCTCCAGAATCACGCGCCGGCCCTCGATACGAAACTTGCCCGAGAGCACGATGTTGATGGCCTCGGTGTAGATCCGGTGCTCCTCCTTGAGGATCCTCGCCGAAAGCGTCTCCACGGTGTCGTCGTTGAGCACCGGAACGGCGGCCTGCACGATGATGGGGCCGGCGTCGAGGTTCTCGTCGACGAAGTGCACCGTGCAGCCGCTGATCTTCACGCCGTGCTCGAGCGCCTGATGCTGCGCATCCAGACCCGGGAAGGCGGGCAGCAGCGAGGGATGGATGTTGAGGATCCGGAACGGGAACTCGCGGACGAACATGGCGCTGAGCAGGCGCATGAAGCCGGCCAGGCAGATCAGGTCCACCCGGTGCTTTTTCAGCTCCTCGATGAGCAGCCGGTCGTAGGCCTCCCGGTCCAAGCCCTTCGAGGGAATGCAGACGGCGTGGAGGCCCCGCTCGCGGGCCACCTCGAGCCCGCGGGCCTCCGGGCGGTTGGAAATCACCACGGCGATCTCGGCCGGGATCTTGCCTGCGGCGACGTTGTCGGCGATCGCTTCGAAATTCGAACCCCGGCCGGAAAGAAGAATGCCCAGGCGCTTCATTCGTAGATCACACTCTGGGAGGCGCCGCGCGGCGCGCGCACCACCTCCCCAATTCGATAAAACGGCTCGCCCAGGCCACCGAGGAGCCGCTCGGCCTGCCCGAGGCGCCGGGCGGAAACGACCACCACCAGACCGATGCCAAGGTTGAACGTCCTTCGGCAGTCGGCCTCCGGGATGTCGGCCAGCCGCCGCAGCAGCTTGAAGATGGGCAACTCCGGCCAGCTCGAGGTCTCGATCCGGGCGGCCAGACCGCGCGGGAGAATGCGCGGCAGGTTGTCGGTGAGCCCGCCGCCGGTAATATGCGCCGCGCCTTTGACCAGTCCGGCCTCAAACAGGGCGCTGAGGGGCTTGGCGTAGGAACGGTGGATCTTCAGCAGCTCTTGACCCACCGAGCAGCCGAGCTCGGCAAGGAAGGTGTCGTGGCGGTAGCCGGCGATCTCAAACAGCAGCTTGCGCGCCAGCGAGTAGCCGTTGGTGTGCAAGCCTGTCGAGGGCAGCCCAAGGAGCGCGTCTCCGGCGCGAATGCGGCTCCCGGTTACCAGCCGGCGCCGCTCGACCGCGCCGACGATAAAGCCCGCCAGGTCATATTCGCCGGGCGCATACAGACCGGGCATCTCCGCGGTCTCCCCGCCGATCAAGGCGCAGCCGTTGGCTTTGCAAGCCCTGGCGATGCCTTTGACCACCTGTTCGACGACGCCGGGATCGAGTTTGCCCATGGCCAGGTAGTCGAGAAAGTAAAGCGGCGTTGCGCCCTGAACCATGATGTCGTTGACGCAATGGTTGACCAGATCCTCGCCCACGGTGTCGTGCCGGCCGGTGAGAAAGGCGATCTTCAGCTTCGTGCCCACGCCGTCGGCCGAGCTTACCAGCACGGGCTCGCGGAAGCCGGCCAGGCGATATCCGGCGCCGAAGGCTCCGATCGAGGTGAGCACGCGGGCGTTCTGTGTGGCGCGAATGTGGCGCCGGATGCGGGCCAAAGCCTGCTCGGCCGCATCGATGTCCACGCCGGCGTCTTTGTAGCGGAGGGTGGGCGCGGCGGGCATTCCGAGCTTCGATTTCTCATGATACAGGGTTTGATCTGAGCGCGCGAACGGCGTGCCGATTCAGTCGATGTAGCCGCGCCAGGTGGCGCCGGCCTCGTCGCGAAGGATGATGCCGTAGCCGTCGGAAATGCCGGAAACCAGGCCGCCGTCGGGCGCGCGAAACACCAGGCGCAACGAGCGATCCTCAAGGATCTGGGCCTGGCCGTGCCAGAGGCGGCCGTGCTCGTCGCGAAGCCGGACGTAGTCGCCTTCGCCGTAGCCCTTGACGCAGCGCCGGAGCTGGTTCTCGAAGCGGTAGTAGCCGCACGGCAGTCCGAAACGGGAGCGCCGCCGATAGATCATCGCTTATTGAATCGGCCGCGAGCCGGCGCACTTGGTCAGGGGAATCCCGCACGGGGTCGAAAAAGCTCACCGAGCGCGGCCCGTTTCGATCGCGGATATCCTAACCTGAAACGTAGGATGCTGTTGCTTGTTGCCCTCTTGGCTGCGCCCGCGGTGCTCGAGGCGGCCGAAACCTGGGTGGTGGCGCGCGCGGGGCCGTTCGAAGTCTACACGAGCGCCGGGGGGCGCGCGGCGCGCCAGTTGCTGGCCGATCTCGAACAGTTTCGAAATGGCTTCCGGCAAGTGACCGGCAAGGAGGAGGTCGGCTCCGTCTGGCCGATCCGCGTCGTGTTATTCGAGTCGGCCCGGCGGGCCCAGGGATACCGCACCGGAGGATTCGAGCTCCGGCGCGACGGCTGGGCCGGCGGGTTGGTGCGGGGACAAAGGCCGCCCTTCGCCGCACTCACTCGGATCCTGCTCGAGTCCAATCTCGGTCCGCTGCCTGAGGAGGTCGAGCGGGGGCTCGAGGCCGTCTTTTCGACGCTGGCCATCGATCGCACGCGCGTGGTGCTCGGCGAACCGCCGCCCGTCTCCGAGCGGACACCGGCCTGGGCGAAGATGCATCTGCTCGCGGTGACGGCCGAATACGGCGGCCGGGTGCGCGTGCTGCTGTCCAATCTAGAGCAAGGCGCCGATTACTTTGCGGCGTACAAGAACGCCTTTGGCAAGACCCCGGAGGAGATCGATCGCGAGGCGGCAGCCTACGCGCAAGAGGGCGTCTTCGAGTTGCGCAAGCTCACCGGCGCGCCGATCGATCCGGCGCGCGACTACCGCGTGCGCGACGTTGCCGACTCGCAGGCGGCGGTGCTGCTGGCCGACTTAAAGGAGGGCGAGGCGGCGCAGGCCGCCTACCGGGATGTTCTCAATCGCTACGGCTCCTCGCCTGAGGCGCTAGAAGGTCTCGGACTTTACGCCGAGTCGGTCGCCGCCGGAAGCGCCAGTGCGCGTTGTCACTTCGAGCACGCGCTGGGCCTGGGCGATTCCGAGAAGGCACGCGCCACCCTCGAGAAAGCGGCGGCTCTCAACCCGCGGTGGGCCGAGCCCCTTTATCGCCTGGCCCTGCTCGCGCCGGATGCCTCCGAGAGGCTGCGGTACCTCAGGAAAGCGGTCCAGCTTGCGCCACGCAACGCCTCCTACTGGGAGGCGCTGGCGGAGGCGGCGCTGGCGGCCAAAGAGTTTCAGGAAGCCGGCAAAGCTTGGGCGGCAGCCGAGCGGGCGGCCCGTGATCCCGAGGAGCGCGAGCGCCTGCGCCTGGCGCGACGCCGCGTCGAAACCGAACGCACCCTCCAGGCGGAGGAAAACAGGCGCCGTGAGCGGGACGAGATCGCGCGGCTCAAAGAGAAGCTGCTTGAAAACATACGGGAAGCCGAGGCGCGCGTGGCGCGCAAGAACGCGGAAGCGCCTCCCGGCGAAAAGGTGGTCGAATGGTGGGACGATCCCCGGCCGTCGGAGAAGCTCAAGGGAAGGCTTGCCCAAGTCGACTGCATCGGCGCGCAAGCACGCCTCGTCGTCGACACTTTGGAGGGCAAGCGGGTGCAGCTTCTGGTTCGGGATGCCACTCAGGTGGTGATCGTGGGCGAGGGCGAACAGACGCTCCGCTGCGGTCCGCAAAAGCCTCCGCGTGAGGTCGAGATCGAGTTTGTGCCGCAGACGGATGCCAGGCTCAAGACAACCGGCGACGTGAAGTTGATCGAATTCGTCCCATGATCTTTCGGCTGCCGGCGCGTTGGGGCGCTTTCGGAGTCGTCACGCTGGCTACGGCGCTCAACTACCTGGACCGGCAGCTTCTCGCCGCGGTGGCGCCGGAGGTCCGCTACGAGTTCGGGCTGACGAGCGCCGAATACGGCTTGCTCATTTCGGCCTTCTCCTTGGCCTATGCGCTCAGCTCGCCCGCGGCGGGCCTGTTTATCGACCGGGTGGGTTTGAAAGCGGGAATCAGCATTCTGGTCGCCCTCTGGTCAATGGCGGCGATGGCCACAGGCTTTGTGGGGAGCTTTGCGGCGCTGCTCGTGGCGCGAGCCTGGCTCGGGTTGGCCGAATCGGGCGGGATCCCCGCTTCGGGCAAAGCCAATGCGCTCTACCTACCACCTAAGGAGAGGGCCCTCGGCGCCGCGCTCAACCAGATCGGGCTGAGTCTGGGCGCCGCGGCCGCCCCGCTTCTGGCCGCCTGGCTGGCGGCGGACTACGACTGGCGGGCCGTCTTTCTGGTCGCCGGCGCGCTCGGCTTCCTCTGGATTCCGCTGTGGCTTGCCACGGCGCGGGCGGTTCCGCCCAAAAGCGAGACGCCGCAGAGCTCACTGCCGCTCGGTGAACTCGCCGGCGACACGCGGCTCTGGGGTCTGGCGGCCGCCAACGTGCTAGCCATGGTGCTGTTCAGCCTTTGGTCGAACTGGACGACGCTGTTGCTGGTCTCTGAGTACGGCCTCAGCCAGGCGGAAGCTAACCGGCGCTTCGCCTGGATTCCGCCGATCGCAGCCAACTTGGGCGGGCTGGCCGGAGGCTGGGCGGCTCACCGGCTGATCCGCGGCGCCCAGACGCAGCCGGCGCGCCTGCGGGTGTGTCTCGGGAGCGCCCTGGCCTTGCTCGCAACGGCTGCCGTTCCGCTGTCGCCCTCGGCCGAGTGGGCAACGTTTCTCATCGCCCTCAGCTTTTTCTTCACCGTCAGCATGAGCGTCAACATCTACGCCATGCCGCTCGATCTGTTTGGAGCGGCTCGAGCGGGTTTCGCCGTTTCCGTTTTGACTCTCGCTTTCGGCCTCATGCAAGCCGTGCTTTCGCCGACGATCGGCGCGCTGATCGATCGTTATGGCTTCGGCCCGGTTTCGGTGGCCGGATCGGTGGCTCCGCTGGCCGCCTACGCCATTCTGCGCCGCACGACCGCATCCTTGCGGATCCGCCGCGCGCGGCCGGCGGATCTGGAGGCGATCGCCCGGATCCAGCGTACCTCGCCGCAAGCGGCTCAGTGGGCGCCGCAGGCCTATCTGGCTTACGACTGCCGGGTTGCGGTCAGCGGGCGGGAGGTTGTGGGTTTCATCGTCCTGCGCCGGTCGGCCGACGCCGAATACGAGATCCTGAATCTAGCTGTCGAGGCCGGCGCGCGCCGCCGCGGCATCGCCACGGCCCTGATCCGCAGCGTTGTGCGAGGTCGCTCCGGCGTGTTCTTCCTCGAGGTCAGAGAATCGAACCAAGCGGCGCAAGCCTTGTATCGGCGCCTCGGATTCCAAGAGGCAGGCCGGCGGCCCGGCTATTACACGGACCCGTACGAAGGGGCTATTGTCATGCGATTTCAATCGTGTTAATGTCTCTAGTGGCGGCCTATGGCGGCACGCGGAACCGCCCGAAACAGCCGATGAGACGCGACGTTTCCAACGGAGCCCCTCTTCGACTCTGCTGCCGACCCACAACCGAAACCAAGCAACACGAAGTCCTCAGGGAGGCATCGATATGGAGAAACTGAGCCTGGAAGAGCTGAAATCGCGGTTGCTGGAGACCGATGAGGAGTATCGGCGTCTGGCGATGGCGCACGCAGAGTACGCCCGCAAGATTGAAGCTCTGGAGGCTTTACCCTACCTTTCCGAGGAACAAAAGCTCGAGGAGATCAAGCTGAAGAAGCTCAAACTTCACGCCAAGGACATGATGGCGCAGATCCTGAACCGTTACCGGACTCAGGCGGTCTGAACCTAAAGTCGGGCGCGCCGCAAGGGGCCGACGATTTGCCCTTGCACTGACGCAGGCGCGGTGGTATGCTTGGAATGACGTGGATTGATTTAGGCTCCGCGCCCGCGGAGCTGGCTAATTGCAACCACGTAAAAAAAGTGCTAAAGGCGAATCGGCTCTCCTTCAAGGAGCTGTAGCCCCGTAACATCTGTTCCGGGCGCTGTGGGGTTTTCAGGGCCGATTACGCTTGAGCCTTGAACAGGCGTCCTCGAGTAGGGCGCGGGAGGTGTTATGAGCGTAGGGCCCGAGGCCGCTCCCTCTTCTCCCGCCCTTAGGGGAAACGAAGGGGAGCTGGTGAGTGTGCGCGTCTGCGTTGAGCCGCG
>Ga0308392_1000773_pt1 | contig 13344 bp, 12 predicted proteins | sample Hotspr20Samplem2_FD_202361 | JGI IMG/M metagenome (GOLD analysis project Ga0308392, IMG submission 202361) | Hot spring phototrophic mat microbial communities from Octopus Spring, Yellowstone National Park, Wyoming, United States - 20050624_m2 ... | reverse complement strand
CGCCTGTCCTCGACCTGCCAGAATAACAGCGCGCATGCAGCTCCTGTATTGTGAGCGAGTGTGATGTCACTTCATCATACACACTGATGTACGCTGCGGAGACAGGAATGGATCTTGCGGGTTTTCCAGCCTGTCTGACGTCTGCGGGGGGGCAAAATCAGGGGGTGCAACGCTCTCATGCGCGCACCCCCACAGAGCAGTGTTCAGCCACTCATTCGGCTTTCGCACTTCCGATCATTACTGCACCCTGCGGCTGATCATGACCAACGCCGCTCCGCAATGCTGGCAACAACGCCGAACCGACAACTGCGACGGCCACGGCGATCAGCGCGCCGCCCAGGTAGTATGGCGCATTCACGTTGATCAGATCGAACGTCGTACCTGCCAGGATCGGCGCAGCGATCCGCGTCAGGCTGATCAACCCCTGCGTCCCGCCCAGCGTCGCTCCCTGCTCGTGCGCGTCCACCCGCCGCGAGATCAGACCGGTCAACGCCGGTGTTGCCATTCCATCGCCAATAGCGATGGCGCCAACCGCCGGGAAGAGCATCCATGCCTCCGGCGCCAGAGCGACCGCAATGAATGCGCCTGCCATCATCGTCATGCCAGCGATTGCCAGTCGCGTCTCACCAAAGGCAAGCACCAAACGGCGGATCAGAAAACCCTGCATCACTACCGCCAGCAACCCGACCAGCGTGAAGATCAGCGCGTTATCGAGCGGACCGAAACCGAAGCGCACATCGCTGAACACGGCAAAGTTGCTCTGCAAGCCGGAAAATGCCATATTGAGCAGGAAGATGCCGATCAGCAGCGGACGAATGCTGGATCGCCGCAACAGCGCGCTCAGGCGCGACACCGGATTCATCCCACGCATCGGCGTGACCATGCGTCGCTCAGGCGGCAGCGACTCCGGCAACTTGAAGTAACCAAAGATCACATTTGCGAATGCAAGACCGGCGGCAACGAATGCTGGCGCTTCCAGGCTGATTGTGCTCAACAATCCGCCGAGCGCCGGACCGAGCATGAAACCCAGACCGAATGCTGCGCCGATCATGCCCATGCCCTTCGTGCGCTCTTCGGGGGTGGTCGTGTCGGCAATGTATGCCTGCGCGGTCGAAATGCTTGCGCCGGTAATTCCGCTCAGCATCCGACCGATAAACAGGATTGCCAGGACTATTTCGACCCCAAGAAACGACAGGTATTCGGCAAACCCGAACAGCACATACGACAGCCCACTGCCCAGGACGCTGATGAGCAGGATCGGTCGGCGCCCATACCGGTCGGACAGAGCGCCGAGCACCGGTGTGAAGAGAAACTGCATCAGCGCAAAGGACGCCATCAATGCGCCGACGATGATCGCGCGATTGGCTGCCAGCCATGGAATGCTCGACTGCTCGACGATCTTGAGATAGTACGGCATCAGCGGCAACACAATGCCGATACCGAGCAGATCGATCAAGACGGTCAGGAACAAAAAGAGTTTTGGCGAACGCAGGTTCATAGACCCCTTCTTCTGCTTGACTGTTCAGTAAACCTCGCTGACCATCATACTCCACCCACGATGTTTTGTCAATACTTTGCACATGTTTTGCATAAATGTCAGCGGCAACAAAAATGCAGCCCTCACCGAGGGCTGCTGCAAGCCATGAACCGGAAAAGCCTCCGTCCTTATGGAGATTGAGCATTAAATCCGATATGTGCCTCGTGCCTGGGGCTCATGGAGATTGAGAATTTATTCCGCTCTACCGCGCTAGCCGTGGGGCTGAAGCCCCCGGCTATGCGAGGCGAAGCCCGCCTGCGCAGGCTATACCGGACTTAATTCTTTAAAGATCATAAGCCCTCAGTTATGCGAGGCGAAGCCCGCCTGCGCGGGCTACACCGGATTATTTCTCAAAGACCATCAGGATCGAAGAAGCCGAACCCGTTGCACCCGGCATCTCAATCGCTGCCGGCGCCTGCCCGGATTACGTCCCAACCGACTACTCTTCAGAGGATTTCGTCTCAGGCGCCGTGATCCAGGTGTACGCCAGCGACCACACCAGCGGCAGGAAGGGAACCAGGACGAACAGAAGCATGAAGGTAACAACCACCCAGTTCATAGGAAACCTCCATTGACATCAGCGCCACTACTGATTATACAACGTTTTGACCGAAGTTGGAAGTAAACATGCATCGGACACACGTTACGACTTTGATACGCAAATCCTCTACACGACCACTTACTCGACCGGCACAAGCCAGACGACGCCCTCAAGCGATTGCTGCGCCGCCCATCCTGCGCCCTTCTGACCTTCGACGCGCCACCATACATACCCGTCGGCGGTCACCGGTCCCTCCAGGAGGCGCACCCGTTCTCCCTCTGCGAAGGCGACACGCACCGGCGCCTTTAATCCTGGCGCGGCGCGTCCACGCAGTGCGCGGCCTTCGGTATTCGCCACCTGCGCCAACCCGCCAACCCGTAATGTCCGCACGACCGGTTCAGGTGTGGCACTCGGCGTCGCCGTAGGGAAGAGGGGCGTGCGAGTCGGTTGCACAGGTTCTGCGGCAACAGTCTCCACTTCAGGTGCTGCGAGCGATGCCAGATCCTCTGCATTACTCCCGCGAAACGCACTACCGAGCACAACTGCCAGCGCCACGACCAGCACGACTCCAATTGTCAGCAACCATCCGCGCCTGCTCAGCAGCGACAACGGGGTGCGACGCATACGTCGCCGCGCCTGATCATAACCCCGGCGGTAATGGTAGTAATGCTGGTAGTAGAACGGGTGCAACTCGCCACGCTCGGCATCAGCCACACCGCGTTCATACATGTCTTCGCTGCTCATCGGCTCGCGTGATGACCATCAGGGTTCAACCATGACGATAGACCGCAGCAAACCACCAGCACACACCATGTCGTAGAGGCGTCTCCTCCGCCGACCGACACAACAAACCGGCATGTGCTCGTCAGGCATGCAACGCTGCCGGTTCAGGAGACATGCATCGTCTTCAGGCGGTGCATGAGACCTGTGACCGTTGTTGTAACCCGGAGCACCGGTTGATCAGCAGCCTCGACCAGCTGTATCACCGTGTGTGGGTTGCACCCGTTCTAGGTCAACACCAGATCTGCGCGCCCCATTTCGCGGAGCAGACGTGGATACATTTCGTACATAGGCTCAACCGCAGGCAACAATTTCAAGATTTTTGGAATCGGACCCTTTGCAATAATCTGACGTCGCGCCAATGCCGTCATCAGATTAATTTTGCCATGCCAGAACTGATGAGCGATATCCGCCTTCATGCTCATCTCAACATCCGGCTTCAATCCGGTATCATCGCCCCACAGGACATCGAAATACGCACCGGGTTGCGTTGGCGGCGCTGCCGCGTTGATGGTCACCACGGCACGCGGTTCTTCATAGCGAAACTGGATCACCAGATGCGAGTCACGGATTTTCGGCGCAATGCGCGCATCACACTTGGCTTTGTCGTACAACGTGCTCAGGCATAAGTGCAGCTCGGCATAATCCTTGAACACAGGCATACTTCGTCCTCCTGATGGCATTGAGTATGATGTGGGGGTGTGAACATGATTATAACATATGGAGGGACAGGGGATAGATAACCTCCCCCTCAACGCCCGTGTTCCAGTGCAATTTCGGTCTGCGTCTCGTGAGGGTGTGCCCAGCGCTTGCCGAAGAGACCGGTTCGCCCGACGTACCAGATCATGGTTCCGAGATGGGCGCCAAACCGGTCGATGAAATACTGGCGACTGCGGCTCGCACGGTAGTGTTCCCGGGCGAGCGCAATTAACGCTGCCATGTCCGCCGCCTCGTACTGATGAGCCTCGACTGGATGTGCAACGAAGAAGCGCACTTCGTCCAACCCAAACGTGGCTGACATATCGACAACGGCAGGAATCGCAGGGTACTGGGGATCGAGTGCAATGTGTCCGGTAACGCGCATCCCCAGTTCACGCGCCTGACGCACAGCATGGATCAGTGCATCACGTTCACTTTTGGATTCGAGCGCCGCGAGCGCTGCGAATTCAAAGGTCAATGCCTCGCACCCGCTGCGACGAAACGCCTCCAGGAGGGTAGTGGTGAGCCGCGTGTACGAAACACGTCCTTCCCATCTGATGCCAAGATGCATGTTGGAGAGGTGCGACAACACGGCGTACAACCAGTCCAGATCGTCGGTAAGCGCCAACCCGCTCAGCATGACATGACGCACGCCATGTTCTTGAACAAGAGAGCGCAGTTCCGTCATCAGCAGCGCCGGTTGACGGGGCGCCGGCGTTCCGTCTCTGCGCAACCGCCCGATCAGGACCGGCGTTCGCAACTCGCCTTTCGGCGTCGTCAGCGGGTAGCGTTCAAGCGCGAGCAGATGCCGTGCCGGGAACGGCAACCGATCGAGGTCGTCATCAAGCGCCAGGAGCGCACATGCAACGAGGCGCTTGACCTCTGACGTATGCGGCAGAACGCGGTTGAGTTCGGCAAGTGCGTGTGACGCCAGCCAGGGCGGCAGATGATCCCGCACTCCCAGCAGCAATGGCAGCGCTGTTCCACTGAAGGTGACGCGCCCGGCAACTGCAGCGGCTTCCGCAACGTTATCGGCGGCAACAATAGTCACCTGCGGTCGGAATGCCCGGATCGCTTCCAGATAATCTACGCGGGGATCGCTCTGATAGAGCGCCTGATCATAAATGCGCACAATATGGCGTTGCTGTTCAAGGAATGCTGCGACATAGCACAACGGCAGCGGTGGCGTTGCGTAAGGTTCGTCAAGGCGGGGAAGCGCAACCAGAGCGATCTTCACGGGTTCCTCAACCGATCACAAGCGACAAGCCACAGGCGTATCACATCTTCACAGAAGAGATTATAGCCACCTTTATTGATGACCGGGTGAACACCCGTCTATAGTTTGGTAAAAGAATCGTCATTCACGCCTGCCCATCTGCCAGCGGCAGGGTGAAGGTAAAGGTCGTGCCGACCCCCTCTTCGCTTTCGACCCAGATGCGCCCGCCGTGCCCTTCGACGATCTGCTGGCAGATTGCCAGACCCAGACCAAGATTGTTGCCGTGGGTGCGACGATGTTTCGCCACCTGATAGAACCGCTGGAAGATCTTTCCCAATTCGCTTGCCGGAATACCCACGCCGGTATCGGAGACCCGCACGCGGACTTCCTGATCGTGAACGTCGGCAGAGACGGAGATCGTGCCGCCGGCTGGAGTTGCCTTGATCGCATTCTCGATCAGATTGGTCAACACCTGGCCAATCCGCTGACCGTCGAACCGGCACAACGGCAGGTGCGTCACGTGACTGACAAGTGCCAGCTGCTGCTGCTCCGCCTGTAGTTTCAACCGGTTGACCGTGCCCGCAATGAGCAGCGCAAGATCGCCCACGTCGGGCTGCAATGCCAGCCGACCGGCTTTGAACCGGTTGTATTCGAGCAGTTCGGCGACACGACTGCTCAGTTGTTCGATCTGCTCGTCCGCCATCTTGAGAAAATCCTGCTGCAACGACGTCAGTGGACCGGCGCGTTCCTGGAGCACCAGTTTGACAAAGCCGTTGAGGGTATGGAGCGGGTTGCGCAACTCGTGCGATACCATCGAGATGAAATCCATACGGGCGCGTTCTTCGGCTTTGTGGTCGGTGATGTCGTGCAGCACAATCGCCGTCAGATCGGGCAGATCATCGTCGATATGCACCCGCGATGCAACCGCCTGATAGACGATCTGACCCTCCTCAGCATCGGGACTGCCGAAAACCCATTCCGGCGACGCCACTGGACGACCGTCATCGGAGAGGCGGCTTGCCAGTTCACGCATACGCTCCAGCCAGGGTTGCGGCGCCGATGGATCGTTGAGAAGCGCCTGGCCTATCGGATTTGCCAGCACAACATTGCACTCGTGATCGAGCACAACCAGTCCATCGTTAATATCGCGGAGCACCGCCTGAAGCAACTGCTGCTGCCTTCGCAGTCGGCTGTGCAGTTCGGCGTTGCCAATGGCAATCCCGGCCTGTGCGGCGAACGCCGCGAGATGGCGCGCATCGCTGCTGGAAAATGCAGCGAACGTGGCGCTCACCACGGTCAACGCACCCCTCGGCGGACCGTCACCGACGAACAGCGGCACACAGATGACCGAACGCAACCCGCTCCGACTGATGTCGCCGAGTCCGGCATCAAGGGCGGCATCGGCAACCACTGCCGGCGCCTGATCGTGCATCACACGACGAATGAGCGGCTCGACCCACTGCGGGCGCATCTGCCCATCGCGGGCATACACACGGTTGGTCAACATCCCATCGGTTGCCAGCGTCAGCACAACCGCATGGGTGCGTTCGGCGCCGAAGGTTTGAACGGTGCTATCCAGGATCTGCTCGAGCACGTCATCGAGGCTGAGCGTGCTGGTAACGGCGCGCAACCCCTCTTCGAGCGCGTGGCGTTCGCGCATACGCAACCGCAGTTCGTTCGCCAGATGCTCGAGTTCTTCAACGCGAGCTTCACGGGTATTGCGTTCACGCTGCAATTCGCTGCGCAGACGCATGATCGAGCGTTGTTGCCGCGCGCCTGTCATAATTGCGACGATACCACACCCCAGGCTGCCTGCAAGCACCCCCGCTGCGCTCCACTGTTCCCCCGCCGTCAGCGACGCGCTGCCCGCGCGATTCAGCAAAAACTGGAAGAGGAAGAGCGGTCCGATAGCGAAGAGAGGCGCCAGAGCAGCATGGTTGCGCCCGTACCCGGATAGAGCACGCCATGCAATGAGTGTATAGACTGGTAAAAAGAACGAAAGGTCGGTTGCACCGCTCACCACAATCGCGCCCAGCAGTGCATCGACACCGATGGCAATCCAACCGGCGCCTGACGCCCGTGGATCGATGCCCACAGGATGATGATACGCCACCCAAAACAGCCAGAGATGCACCAGCGCGTAGGCGATCAGCGCCATCCAGAGCGCCTCAGGAGGTGCAGCAGCGCTTAACCACACCGCCAGCGCCAATGCTGGCGCCGGCGCCAGCATCTGCCCCAGATATGCACGGCGTTCGATCAACCAGTATGGAAGTTGTCGCGTAAGCGTGTCTCCAGCGATCATGGCTGCTACTTCCCCCTATCGGCACACACTCAGACTGCCTCAGCACACACCTGGACTGCCTCAGGCCTCGAACTTATACCCAAGATTGCGCACGGTCAACACATGGCGGGGATGCTCGGGATCGCGCTCGATCTTCGTGCGCAGGCGCCGGATATAGACCGCAACCAGATTGCTTTCGCCTTCGTAATCGTACCCCCAGACTTTGCTCAGGATCTGACTGGTGTTCAGCACGCGACCAGCATTCTTCATCAGATAGTAGAGCAACCGAAATTCGAGCGGCGTCAGTTCAATGGTGCGTCCATCCGCAAAAAGCACCTTGTGCTCGACCGGATCGAGCGTCAGGTCGCCCAGACTCAGACGCGCCGAGGGGTTGAGCATATCGCTGTTGCGCCGCCGCAATACTGCTTCGACCCGCGCCAGCAATTCGGAAGGCTCGAACGGCTTGACCAGATAATCGTCTCCGCCGATCTGCAATCCGGTCACCCGATCCTGCAATTGCGAGCGAGCGGAAAGAAAAATGATCGGCACATCGGAGGTGCGCCGGATCTGACGGCATACATCGAATCCGTTCGTCTTCGGCATCATCACATCGAGCAGGATGAGGTCCGGATTGTACTGCTCGACCGATTGCAGGATCGATGGGCCATCGTAAGCTTTAATGACCTTGTAACCCGCTTCTTCCAGAACAAACGCGGTCAGTTTGACGTTCGGCAGGTCATCATCAGCAACCAGGATATACATATCTTCCCTCTCCCTGCAACAATACCCGACAGTCGGGGCAACAAGCAGTGCATCGTTGCTCCTCCGCCGGCGACTATCCGTGATCTCGACTTTCGTTGTGATTTCTCTCTACAACTATGAACAGCATCTCTGTCAAAAAAGTTACGCGGCGGCGATAAGTTACGAACACTTCATCCTGTTTGCACCGATCTTCCCACGCTTGCAGCCCACCGAACGACGCATGACAGTCTATCTTGTGGTGCACAGCGAAGCCCTCTCTGCTATAATGATGCTCATTATGATGACCGAACTTCCATCCCGCCCTGCACCCTGGATTGATCGAGCAGTTGCCTGGCTGTTTCGCCACTGGCTTGCATCGTTGAATCTCCTCGTTGGCATCTACGCCGGTCTGCCGTGGATGTCGCCCTGGCTGAAGGCGAATGGGCATCCGGTGGCAGGTGAGATTATTTTTCGCATATATACGCCCTTGTGTCATCAACGCCCTGAGCGTTCGTTCTGTTTTTGCGGGTATCAGGTGGCGTTCTGCCATCGCTGCACGGCGTTTTACGGCGGTCTGTTCATCGTCGGAATACTCTTTTCCGTCGTGCGGCGCTGGATCCGTCCGGCGCCATTGACGCTCGGCGCGCTGTTGCTCGTTCCGATGGCGCTCGATGCCGGTACGCATATCATCAACGAGATCTTGAGCCTTGGCTGGCGCGACGGCGGCGACGACATCGGTTCGCTCAATTTCTGGCTGCGCATGATCACCGGCGTACTGGCGGCGCTGGCGGTGATGCTGGTCGTCTATCCGCGTCTCGAACGCGAACTTCCGGCGCAGGCGCGGGGAATCGGAGGGATGCAATGATGCGACCACACATTGTCGGCGGTCGGCAGGTGCGGCGACCGATCCGCCTGTGGGCGCTGGTGATCGTGAGTCTGGCGCTGGCAGGATGCGGCGAACAACGTGGAGCGTCGCCTGCGATGGACCGGGCGCGGGTCGATATTCCGCCGGGTATTGCCATCGAGTCGCGGATGATCGACCGCGGCGGCGGATTGCCAGCACCGGGCGATCCTGCGCCGGATTTCGCTTTTACCTTTGCTGGCGGTGAGACGCGCCGCCTGAGCGATCTGCGCGGCACAAAAGTGGTGCTCAACTTCTGGGCGACGTGGTGCGCGCCGTGCGAGGAGGAAATGCCCGACCTTCAGCGGATTGACGCGCGTGATGATGTGGTGGTGCTGGGGGTGAACCGCCTCGAATTAGCGGATGTCATCATTCCGTTTGCGCGTGAACGCAACCTGACCTTCACGCTGATCGCCAATCCGGAAGGCGACATTGCCGAACGGTACGGCGCAAAGAATCTTCCGACCAGTTACTTTATCAACAGCGATGGCACCATCAATCATCGTCAGATCGGCATCATGAGTTTCGAGATGATGCAGGATCAGGTGGAGCGATTACGTTGACAGCGAGGTTTCATGGAACGCACAAGTGAGGAGATCATCGAACTGGCGCGGCGCGAGATTGCCGCGCGCAAGGAGCGTGAACGCGACGGGCGCGAGGTTCCGTGGCGCTTCGCCTTCATTGGTCTGCTTGGAGCGATCCTGGCAGGCATGCTGCTCTGGCCCGGCACGCCGCTCAACTGGAAGATGTACGCCGCTGTTCACGGCGTCTGCGCTCAGGTGCATAACGTGTCGTTGGGGGGCGAACAGCTCCCGCTCTGCGCACGCAACACCGGCATCTACAGCGGCTTTCTGCTGACCTTCATCTATCTTCTTCTGCTCGGTCGGGAGCGCGCTGCAAAACTGCCGCCGCCTGCCATCGTCGTTGCGCTGGCGCTGCTGGTCGTCATCATGGCAGTTGATGGGTTCAATTCACTGTTCGTTGATCTTTTCCTGCCCCATCTCTACACGCCACGCAACGAACTGCGCACGCTCACCGGTCTGGGCATGGGCGTGTCCCTGGCAGTTGCCATTCTGCTGGTGCTGAACCTTTCGCTCCGACGCGATCCTGCCATGGATCAACCTGTGATCGGCAACTGGCGTGAACTCGGCGGTGCGCTGCTGCTCGGCTTTCTGGTGCACGCTGCGATCTATGGCAATGTCGCCATCACCTACTGGCCTATTGCGATTGTCGCCTGGACTGGCATCGTCGGCATTTTGTTCGCGGTCAACCTGTTGATCGTTGCGCTGGTGATGAACTACGAGGGGCGGGTGACGCGCCTGGGTGAACTGGCGCGCCCGGCGACGGTCGCCCTGCTGGTGACCGCCGTGATGCTGGGGGTCATGGCATGGGGGCGCTTCTGGCTCGAAGGGCAGGGGTTGATCGTGTCGTAGTTGATCCCGCTGTAGAAACGCAAAGGGCGCAGAGGTTCCATAAAAAACGCTACACGCCACCGAGCGCGATGGTGGGGCCCGCGCCGCCTGCCGCCCCTTCCCCACGCGCTACTCTCAAGGATAGATTCCCTGGGAGAGATGCGTGATTTTCTGCATTCCGGTGCGCTTTTGCCCCTCATCCCCCCTGCCCCCTTTTCCCACAAGGGGAGAAGGGGGAGTCTGGATGTCCTGGCGCCTGAAACGGAAGATGGCACGCAGAGGCTTCCCAAATACCCCTGCGGGGATGTCCTGCGCGCAGCAGCCACGACCTTTGCCGCCTGTTGGTCTGGCATCACGCGCTGGCACGGCAAGGGGGCGCAACGCCGCAGCGCCATTCTGTGCAATGCAGCGACGATCAACGGAATCGCAGCGCCTGGGGAGTGACGCGGAAGGGCGGCAGAACAGTTGACCGCCAAGATCGCGCGTCTCGGTCACGCGGGCGGGGACGCCCGCGCACCTGCACCCACAGCCGTCACGCGGGCGCAACGCCCGCGCACCTGGCACTACACATTCGCGCATCATCCGGTTATGCGGACGGGGACGCCCGCGCTCCCGGCACCCACAGCCGTCGTGCGGGCAGGGACGCCCGCGCTCCCGGCACCCACATTCGCGCATCATCCGGTTATGCGGACGGGGACGCCCGCGCTCCCGGCACGCACATTGCGCGCCTCATTTGTCAGGCAGGCGGGGACACCCGCGCTCCCGGCAGGTACACGGTTTTCGTTCCAGCACTTGCAAATGCAACCAACGTGGATACAATAGGTGCAAACGTCGAGGAGTTTTCCCTCGCAGCGCAGACCCCCGTTCCTGCATCTGCGCGATCCTCGAGCGGCAGTACGACGCCTGACCGACGCGACCCCGCGCTCGCGCCCTTAGCGAAAAGCAACGCTTTTTTCTAAACTGCTCACTCAGAGCAGGCGCACCCCTCGTCCGCGAAACTGGCGAACCCTCACACGATGAAGCCACAGGAGGTTGATATGCATGTCAGGATGGTTCAACTGCGGCTGATGCTGCTGGTGCTGGCGCTGCCCGTCATGCTTGCCGCCTGCACACAACCGACATCCCCGCCAGGCGGAGCCGGCGGCGATACTCCCCGCCGGTGGCGCATCGGCATGTCGCAGGCGAACAACGCTGAACCGTGGCGCCAGGCGATGAATGCGCAGATCGCTGCGGCTGCTGTCCGTCATCCCAACATTGAGATCGAGTTCACCGATGCACGCCAGAATAATGCGCAGCAGATCGCAGACGTGGAAGCCTTCCTGAGCAAGGGCATCGATCTCCTGATCATTTCGCCCAACGAAGCCTCCCCGCTTACGCCGATCGTGGCAAGCGCATTTCAGCGCGGCATTCCGGTGATCGTGCTGGATCGGAAAGTGAAGGGCGAACAGTACACAATGTGGATCGGCGCCGATAACCGGCTGATCGGGCGCAAGGCGGGCGAATATACGGCGCGCTGGTGCCGCGAACAGCAGCGAACGCCGTGTACTGTCATCGAACTGCGTGGACTGGAAGGCTCCACCCCCACGCAGGAGCGCGGCGACGGCTTCCGCGAAGGGATCGCCGCCAACCCGGATGTGCGCATTATTGCCAGTCAGAACGCCGACTGGCTCGCCGAACGGGCTGACGCGCTTGCGCGCGTTCTCTTTGAAGCAAACCCGGATGTCGATGTGGTCTATGCCCACAACGATCCTATGGGCATTGCCGCCTTCAATGTTGCAAAGGAGCAGGGGCGCGATACCGACGCCATCCTCTTTATCGGCATCGATGCGCTTGCGACCTCCGATGGCGGTATTCAGGCGGTGCGGCAAGGCAAACTCGATGTGACATACGTCTATCCTACGGGCGGCGCCGAAGCCATCGAATGGGCGCTGCGGATACTGGAACAGCGCGAGACGCCGCCGCGCGAAGTGATTCTCGATACCGAAGAAGTCACCATCGCCAACGCCGACGCCATGTTCCAGAAATACGGAGGCCGGGAATGAGCCGCAGTATTCAGAAAACATGGCTTGCCATCCTGCTCCTCTTCGCACTCCTGCCGATGCTCGCAGTCGGCGGCATCCTCTCGTGGATGGGGAGCGACCTTCAGGTCCGGCAGGCGCTGAGCGTCCAGGACCAGATTGCGCTTCGCTCCGAGGCGCTCCTGGCGAACTTTGTCGAGGAAGCGCTGATGGAGATGAACATCCTGGTGCGCTCCCCCGGCTTCGTGAGCGGTTCGACAGACCAGCGCCTGGAACTGCTTGCCCGGACGATCTTTGAGCGCAATCTGTTCGATAGCCTCACAGTCGTTGATAACACCGGCATGGAGCGCCTGCGCGTTGCGCGGATCGGCATAACCCCGCCTGACCGGTTGACCAACCGCGCTGCCGATCCGCTCTTCAGCGCTGCCATCAGCGCCGAACGACCGGTCTTCGACGCTCTGCGCTTCAATCCACTCAGCCGGGAATTATCACTGCCGATAGCGCTGCCCTATCTGCTCCTCGGCAATCCACCCCAGGTTCTCATCGCCGAGGCGCGCATGAACCGTGTGATCGAACAGGTGGTCAACATACCGGTCGGGGACAGAGGAACGGTGAGCCTGCTCGAAAGCGACGGGCGCGTGATCGCGCACCGCAACCGCGATCTGATCGGGCGCACGGTCGCGCTGTCGGACTGGAGTTCTGAACATCAGACCCTCGCCGGCGCTGACGGAACGACGGTGTTGATGACGCTGCGCACATTCGAGATCGGCGACTATACGCTGGGCATCGCCGTCGAGCAACCGCTTGATGAGGTGTATCAACCGGTCATTCAGAACATGCTGGTCATAGCGACGTTGATCGCTCTGATGACGCTCGCCGCTATTGCGGGAAGCATCGGCATTGTGCAGACCATCACCCGCCCGATCCAGCGTCTTGCTCATGTGACCAAGGAGATCGGCGCTGGCGATCTCACGCAGCGCATTCCTGTCACGCGCAACGACGAGATCGGCACGCTCCAGCGCAACTTCAACCGGATGGTAGAAAACATTGTGGCGCAGCAAACGGCAATTGCCGGGCGGAACAACGAACTGGAACAGAGTCTTCAGGAGCAGCGCCGACTGTTTGAAACCGTTCAACAACTCTCGATTCCACTGCTGCCGGTGTGGGAGGGAGTGATTGTTCTCCCCATCGTGGGTCATGTGGATGCGCAACGGGGGC
>Ga0308392_1000772_pt1 | contig 13373 bp, 11 predicted proteins | sample Hotspr20Samplem2_FD_202361 | JGI IMG/M metagenome (GOLD analysis project Ga0308392, IMG submission 202361) | Hot spring phototrophic mat microbial communities from Octopus Spring, Yellowstone National Park, Wyoming, United States - 20050624_m2 ... | reverse complement strand
ATGAAAGGAAATTGGTCCATTCTTTCTATCACACTGATTTCTTCTACTTTATAATCCACCCCTTCTTTCATTAAAAACGCATTAACTAATACTCCTTCAAAATAGCTAAACCAAAAAAAAGATCGCCAGTAAGGAAAAATTTCTTCTAAAGCTTTTTTTTCTTGTTTTGACAATTCTTCATATATTACTCCGGTTTTTTCTTCAAAAAGAGCAATTAAATGATGCCACATATAATTTTTAAAAATTTTATCTTTCTTTTTCCGATCGCTCATTTGTTTAAGATCTGGGTCTTCTTCCATTAGTTTTGATAAATGCTCAAAAATAGTTTTAATTCTTTGAAAAAAATCTTCTTCCTTCTCTATTTTTTCTTGAGTTACATGAAATAAATCGATTTTTTTTCCTCTAAAATTGAAACTAGTTAATTTTTCTTTTATTTCCTGTTCTCTACTTTTTTCTTCTTCATCAACTTCTTCTGACTTTGGTGGGTTGTTTATTTGTTCTATTAAACTACTGATTATTGACATTGTCGATTCCTCTTTTTCTTTGCCAATAACAGCTGGGACAATCGCTTCTTCATTTAAAAGGGGATCAACCTCATCTAAAATCATTATTGGCGGTTTTTGACCATTTTTTTCCTCGGTTAAAAATTGATGCTGACGATAGTGAATAAAATCTGCCCAGTAACCAAAAACAATTGGTTTTTTTCGCGCATGTTTTTTATCTTGATACTCTTCTAAAATTCCAACTTTTTCTTCAATTCCCAATGCTTTTGCAAATTCTAAAAAATGATTATAAGCGTTTTCTAGAAGATAGGGATTGACCTCATAGACTTCTACCCGTTCGCCTTTTAAATATAAAAAAGCAATCAAAAGAGGAATCACAACACTACTTTTTCCTTCACCGGTGGCCATCTGAAAAATCTCACCTTTTTTTTGGGGATTTTTATAAGCTTCAATGGCTCTTATTAATGCCAAAATTTGTTGATCAAAAGGTTCTTTGGAAAATCTTTCAGCAAATCTTTCCATTAAATATCTCAAAAGCTGCCAATCGTTTTCTTTAATTTCTTCGGTTAACCCTTCATATTTTTGTTGACTAAAATCTCTTACTGTTTTTATTATCTTCTCCTCCTTTTTAGTTGGTAAAGATAAAAATTGCCAATATCGAGGATCTTCTTCTTTAAGAAAATGCCTCGATAAACGATTAAGAATCGACCGTAACTGTTCTCCCCTTGACATTTTTTGAAAAATATCTTATAATATTATTTAATTTAAATTATACCCTAAAATGGCTCTTAACGAAAAATTAAATAGATATCCAGGGTCAAGAGGGGGTAAAGCACCAGAAGAAAAAGCAAATCAGCCGTGGGCACGTATTTTAATAGGCAGCAGTGCTTTAACTACCGGGGTTTTAGGTCTTGCTGGTTGCGGACCTTCTTCAACCGAAATAAAACCCACACCTATTCCAGAAACTGAGGCGCAACCAACCAATTTAGTTTTCACCCTTGCTAAAGAAAAACAAAACGATCCTGATTTTCAAAAATTAAATCAAGCAAATACTTCTTTCTTCCAGGAATTTAAAAACATAAATCATCAAAATCCTTGGCAGTTAGGTGAAACCGTTGCTTTGGGTGTTGGCAATATTGATTATGCTTTAACGACAGTTGTTGGCCCAAATGGAGAACCAATTTTGGGAGTGATTTCCCATCTTGATAAAGATGGTAAGCCTCAGTCGGGTTTTGCCATTAATTTTTTTACCAATATACCATCAGATGATGGTGGAAGAATGTTTGGTGGTATTTATCCTTTAAAACAAGAAATTTCTCAATTATTACTTGAAGGTAAGACAGTTACTATCGATCCAAAAAAAGACACTCAAGGACCAATTTTTGGTTTTGTTTTAAGACAAGGAAAAAATTGGACTGATTTTTCTGCGGCAATGAATCAAGCTACAACCGAAGAACAAAGACAACGAGTTTTTTCTTCTTATGTTGATAAGATTTATTTACAAAAACCAGACAGTAAAATCCATCTTTTCTCATTAAGTAAATTACCACAGCCTCAACAAGTCCAGCTAGTAAGTTATGCTCTTCCAACAGCTACCCCAGCAAACATCGAATTAACCCCAACTCCAAAACCATCACCAACTCCAACAACCACCCCAACCCCACAAGCATCTCCAACGCCCGAACCAACCCCAATACCTACCGTCGAAGTTAACGGCCTTCAACTCCCCGACCCACGCGTCACCAATCCAGAACTTTTTAACCTGACAAAAAAAGAAGCGCCAATCCCCCAGTTTGTCAATGCTTTAAAAAATGCGGGTATCGAACTCTCACCCGAACAAATCGCTCAAGGAATAACATATGTTTCAACTAAAGAAGATGGTACGCCTTTGGTTGATAAAGATGGTAATCCTTTTGTCGTTGCCGTCTACAACCTCGACCCCTCCCTTTTCCCCGAAGAATACCGCGACCTTGCCGGACCAATTCCTTTGATGATTGCGAAAGGGGGGGAGAATGGTAAGTGGAGGTGGGAAAACATAATAGAATCATTAAGAGTATTCGCTGATTCAAAAAATTTTCCTTTTGGTTCTCAAATAGTTTATTACAAACTCAATGATTCTCGTTACACAAAGTTAGCGGCTGGAAATTTTAACTTTTTTACAAGCTCGGGAGAAATATTTGAAGAAACATTATGGCTAACAAATTCACCTAATGAATATAGATTTGATTATTCAAGAGCAGATAAAATTGTAAATTTTGCCAGAAGAAATAATGCTACCATCCTTTGGCTTCATTTATTTGACACAGATCCTCCCGAATGGGTAAGGGCTCTTAAGGAAGATGAATTTATAAACTTGATTAGATTAAGGGCTCATGACACGCTACAACATTTAAGGAGTCTCTATCCAGATGGAGAAATAATTTATAGTGTTTTTAATGAGAACTTTGATTGGACAATTCCAAGAATGCCTATAAAATACGTAGAAGAGGCATTTAAGCAAGCTCGCGAAGCCGACCCAAAAGCAATTCTTTTATATAATGATGTTAATGTCTTTTACAACGGAAGAATAGACGATCATGATAGAGCTGTTATGAATTTAGTTAGGAGAATAAAACAACAAGGCAATTTAGATGGAGTTGGTTTGCAAATGCACTTAAACGCAAATAATATTCCTTCACCAGAGGTATTTAGAGAATTAATAAGAACATATAAAAAATTGGGTGTAAGGGTATACATTACCGAATTCGATATTGATTTTGAAGATTTTCGCGGCTCAATAGAGGATAAACAACTTTTAAAAGCAAAAGTCTATAGAAACATGCTAAGAGTAGCGATGGAGGAAGAAGTTGACGGTTTTGCTATGTTTGGATTTTCGGGTGTGGCCGCTTGGCACCCTGATGGCTTAATCTTTGATGAAAACTCGCAACCAACTGCAGCATTCTACGCTGTAGCCTCAGAACTGTATCGACAGACAATTAAATAAATTTTAATAATATATTCAAAATTTGATAAGATTTATTATTTAGCATGGAAAAACTTTTTTTATACTTTTTATTTTTTTCAATTAATCTTCCTCCTTTTTATTTTATTTCAAAAACTTTAACTATAAATAGGATTATATTAATTTTTGTTTTTTCTTATTTAATTAAAAAAACAATTAATGTTGTTTTAAATAAGAAAATTAAACCTACATTAACAACTTTTCCAAAAACCGTAGTTTTTTTCCTTTTAATTTTTATTATCCAATCTCTATCTATTTTATCAGCTTCGAATGTAAAACAATTCATTAATAAATATGAAATTTCAGTTTTTTTTATTGCTTTAGTATTTGTATTTAGTCGCATTTTTAAAAAAGAAAAAATTAATTTTTTTATTACTCTTATTATTATATCTTTTATTCCTCTTTTAATTTTTGAAACATTTTTATTTTTTTTTCCAAACTTAATAAAACAGGTAATATTACCATTTCTTCATCCCACCGCCTCTTCTTTAATAACTTATAATATAGAAAGAGGACGAAATTTTGTTGAAAGTTTTAATTTTTTTCTTATTCCTTTACTAATTTATAAAGTTTATACTGAGAATAAACTTTTTAAACTATTATTATTGTTTTTTTTAATTTATTTAATTCTTTTTTTATCAATCGTTTCTAACTTTAGGCTATATCTCTTATTGGTTATTATTAATCTGTTAATTTCTTCAGTTTATTTTAAGAAATCTACCGCCGTACGCATAAGTTTTTTTTTGACTATTATAGTTTTTGCTACTCTTATGAGTGGTGTTAGAATATTTTCAAAAAGCAATATAATAGATAGATTTTTATTGGAAAACCAGACAGATATAAAAACATTAAGTGGGAGAATAAACTTTTGGAAAAAATCAATAGAAATCGGACTGAGTCATCCTTTACTTGGAGTAGGGTTGGGTAATTATCCAGAATACTTTAGTAAAGAAATTACCTCTTTACGTTTTTCTACTATTAATAAAAACATTATGGCTGGCATTATTCAGGTTTATGATGATCCTCATAATATTTTTATGAGTATTTTTTCAGAAACTGGTTTTATTGGTTTATTGGTATTTCTAATGATGTTTAGTTATTTAATTAAATTAGATTTCCATTTTTTATTATTTAAGAGCAGTCTTCAAAACAAAAATTTATCAACAATCAAAACAAGTTTTATTATTTCTTTTTGGTCTTTAATTCTTTATTCTTTTATTAACCCATCTAATTCGATGCGTTTTTATTTCTTGCTTATTATTTCACGAATTATAATCGACAAATTATCTTAAAATAAACAAAAACTCATCTATTTGTTTTTTAATATTTTGATTACTCTTTATTTTATTTACTATCGAAAAACTTTTGTTAATTTTTTCTCGTTGATAACCGAAAAAAATTGCTTTTTTTATCTGGCTTTGTATACCATTAATATTATTTGGATTAACTAAAAATAAATTTTTTTTTAATATCTCAATAGCGGCAGGAATAGGCGAACTAATTATTGGAATCTTAAAATAGGCTGCTTCTAAAATAGGAATTCCTAAACCCTCATAAAATGGAATATATATAAAAACGCTTGCTTTACTTAATAAATAATTTTTTTCTTCATCTGGTAAATAACCAGTTAAAATTATATCTTTATAAAAAGGTGATTCTTTAATATATTGGATTATCTCCTTAAAGCCATAACCAGGTTTACCGATGATTATTAACTTATGAGGAATATTTTCTTTATTTTTTTTTATCAAATTGAAGGCCGATACAAGATTTTTTATATTTTTTCTTAAATCTATATTGGATATTGTTAATAAATAAGGAAAAGAAATGTTTTTTTTTGGTTTTCTTATTTTCTTATTAAAAAACGGCAAGTATAACTTAAATATTTTCTGAGGGCTAATCTTAAATAAATTCATTAATTCATTTTTTGTTTTGTTACTATTTACTATTATCCGAAAACTTTTATTCAAACTAGAAAATAAAAAAAATTTGTTATACAAAAAAGTCCTAAAAGTAGTAAATTGAGGATATAAAATTTGATGAAAATCATGAATCACAAATATTTCTTTTTGTTTAAAAGAAACAATGTGTGGAGTACCTGTCAGATTAAATATGTAATCAATTTTTTCATTTCTTAATTTCAAAGCTACATAGTTAAACCATAAACTCATTTTTTTTGTGGGTAACGGGTTTTTTATTAAAAATAGATATTTTTTGTTAAAATTGTTTTTTTCAAAATCAATAAAAATATATTTATTTTGAGGATATAATTTTAAAAATGCATCAATTAATCCTTTCGAATAAACTCCAACACCAGTCATATCATTTCTTATAGCATTAGTTATAAAGGCTATTTTCATAAAATTTATTTTATTATAATAATTAATCATAAAAAATAAAATTTCTAAAAAATTGAAATGACAAAAATTCTGATCTTGGTAAAAAATATCGACGGTGGTACTGGAACCTTCGTATTTAACTTAATGAAGTTAAAAAAAATTATGAATATAGATATAAATCTTGCCTTAATTGAATACCCAAGTTTTAGAAAAATTGAAAAAAACACAATTGATTATTTTTTTTCTAATAAAAAATATAGAGAAAAATATGAAATATCTTTAGATTTATTAAGAGATTTAATTAGGCAAATTTTTTGGTTTAAAAAAATTTTAGACCGAAGCAATCCCGATTTAATTATTACAGTAGATCTTCATTGTCTTTTTATTTCGCAAATGGTAAATTTTTTATTTAAAAAAAAGATTAGAGTCATATCTACTATTCATAATAATATTAAAGCAGTAATCAAATATAAAATCCCAAAAATTTTAATATTACCAACTAAATTTATAATAGGTTTTTTTCTAAAAAAAACCAATAAATTAGTTGCTATTTCGCAGGATTTATCTGACGAGATTAAAAATTTATTTAATCTAAAAAGCTATCCTGAAATTATATATTACGGTATAAATAAGTCTATTAAAGGAGATATTTTAATAAATAAAAAAATCTATAGAAAGAATATAAAAAAAATTATCACTATTGCAAGATTAACTCCACAGAAAGATCTTATAACATTAATTAAAGCCTTCAAAATCCTTAATGATAAGCTATCTTTCTTAAAATTAAAATTATTAATCTTAGGAGATGGAGTTTTAAAGAAAAAAATGAAAATTTTCACAGAAAAAATCAAATTAAGAGAAGTTAAATTTTTAGGTTGGATAAATAATCCCTTAAATTTTATTAAAAAAGCCGATATTTTTGTTTTGTCATCAAATTGGGAAGGTTTTTCTTATACTTTAATTGAAGCAATGGCTTACGGGCTCCCAATTATCTCAACCAATACTCCTTTTGGCCCAAGAGAAATTTTGGATAATGGTAAATATGGAATATTGGTACCAATGAAAGATCCAAAAGCAATGGCTGATGCGATGTATGAGTTATTAACTAATAAAAGAAAATACCAATATTATTCAAAAAAATCTTTAGAAAGAGTAAAATATTTTTCTTTGGATAAAATGTTAAGAAATTATAAAAAACTCATTTTAGATTTATTAAAAGAATGAAACCTTTAGTTTCAATTATCACCCCAACATTCAACCACGAAAGATATCTTCCTCAATGTATTTATTCAGCTATCAATCAAACCTATAAAAACTGGGAAATGATTGTTGTTGATGATGCTTCAACTGACAAAACTTTATCAATTGCCAAAGATTTTAGCAAAAAAGATAGAAGAATAAAAGTTATTCATCATAAAACTAATTGGGGAATAAGAAGATTAAAAGAAATCTACAATCAAGCTTTAAAATCAGCAAAAGGCGAATTAATCGCTATTTTAGAAGGTGATGACTTTTGGCCAAAAGATAAATTAAAAAAACAAATAAAAGTTTTTGATGACAAAAGTGTTATTTTTTCCTATGGTAATTGGGCAATGACTAATCAGTCTGGAAAAACAGTCTATATAAGAAGTTATCAAAAATTTAATCAAGAATTTTTAAATAATAATCCCCCGCCTTCAATTTTAAACCTTTTTTTAACCCTTAAATTTGATATTGGTTCACAAACTGTAATGATTAGAAAAAAAACGCTTTTGGATATTGGTGGTTTTCAAAATGATAAATATTATCCTTTTGTCGATATCCCAACTTATCTTGCTCTTTGTTTAAAAGGAAAATTTGCCTATGTTTCCTATCTTTTAGGTTATTATCGAAGAACTAAGAATTCTTCCTGGTTTAATTTTACCTCTTCTTCAAAAACAATGGGAAGAGAAGAAATAAGAAACTGTATTAACAATTTTGTTAAAAACAAAGCTAAAGATTTTTCAAAAACTTTAAATTGGCAGAAAATAGAAAAAGATCAAGATCAATATCTTTTTAAACGAAAACTTTTTCGTTTTTTAAGTGTTGGTTTTAATAAATTGATGGCCAAATAAAAAATATTTTAAAATAATCTTAAGCTTATTTATGAAACCAAAATTATTCATAATCCTTATAATCATTCAAATATTTGTTATCTCCCTTCTCTCCTTCCAAATCTACCAAAAACAAAAAAACATCCTTGGATAAACAGCGGTGAATCCGATTAAAAAAGAAAATCTCATTTTTCCCAAAGAAGGGGAATTAAAATATTTTTACGAACCAAAACCAAATATCAAATACAACTGGCATGGGACTTTTTACTACATAAATAATGATGGTCTTAATGACTTAAAAGACTACTCAATTAAAAAAATACTACAACAATCTCTTTTTAACAGCTTTGGTCGAAAAAAGATGTATAGATAATTTTATATTTTTTGTTTTGAGCTCAAATTAAATAAAGATAAAATAAAATTTAATTATTTATTAAGAAAAAAATAAAAAAAATAAATTTTATTGGTTAAAAATGTCAAAAGAAATAAAAAATATATATAAAAAATTATTATGATTAATTTTTTAATTATTTTTTTTGGTGTTTTAATCAGAATATATCTAATTTCAGAAAGGGATATTTTTGTTGATGAGGTTTTTTATACTGAAGTTGCACTTAAAAATAATATAAAGGATATTATTTTTATTAATCATTGGATTAAAGATCATGGTATTTTATATTATATCTTTTTAAAAATTTTTTTATTCTTTACTAAAAGACTTGATATTATAAGATTTTCTAATATTCTCCTTTATATATTACTATCAATATTCATGATTTACGCCTTTAATAAAATATTTAAAAAAAAATATCTAACGACGGCATTTTTATTTATATATTCATTTAATCATTATTTTGTTTATTTAAACTCTTGGGTTAGTCCTTTTAATCTGGTCTCTTTTTTTAGTATTATCTCTATTTTAAGTTTAATATCCATTTTAATAACAAATAATTTAGATAAGAAATTTTATATTGCCTATTTTTTATTTATTATCTCAACTATTTTGGCTTTTTATTCTGATTATTCATTTTTTTATTTATTATCTTTTTATTTGTTAATATTTTTAATTTCTTTGATAAAAATAATTAAGAAAAAAAACTTAAAAAAATACTATTTAATTTTAAACTCATATCTAATAATTTTAATCTTTATTATTCCTGGAATTTTTCAGTTTTTAAATAATTTTGAGAAAATAATTTATTTATTTAGCAACATATATTATGAAAATAATGATTTTTTTAATTTTTTTAATCATTTACTCCAAATCATTTTATTAAGAAAAAACAACTTATCCTCTTTTATCATTTTTTCTATTCTAATCGTTTTAAATATTTTATTAAATTTAGAAATCAAATTAAAAAATAAAAAAAATTATTATCTTTTGTTTTGTTCCAATCTTATTTTGGCCTCATTAATTGGAAAGATTTTTTTATTGTTTTTATTAAATAAATATTTTTTTTCTTCGATGATCGAAAGATCATTTTGGCCAATATATTTATTTTTTATTCTTCTTATGGTACTCAATTCACATATTTTATCTGAATCAAAAATCATTCTTAATAAAATATTGGGAAGACTTTTATTAATTATTTTGCTATTTGGTTTATTCACAAAGAGTAATCTTCATCATATTCCCTCAAGCATTAAAGAAGAAACACCATATAAAAATTTTATAAATAATCAAAAAAATACTGATGTTATTATCTTAGTTGATAAGTTATATTACTATTACCCAATAACTAATTATTATTATAGTGATGTTTTTGGTAATAAGATGAATAAACCAAATTTATTTATTATAAGAAATCAATATTTAGAAGAGGTTATTAACGAAATTAATTCGATATTTATTTTTTATCCACAACGAAACAATTTTGCAATTGTTTTTTTAAATTACCATTTACCAAATATAGATATTTTTTACTCCAATTTAAAAAATAAATTCCCTGACAAAAATATAAAAATTTATAACTTATTTTCTGAAGAAAAAAATTTATTTAATATTTTTTAAATAAAAATGAAAGCTAGTATTGTTATCCCCACATATAATGAAAGATTAAATATTTGTCTGTTAATAAAAAAAATTATTACTTTTCTTAAAAAAAACTTTGAAATTATAGTTATCGATGACAATAGTCCAGATAAAACCGCAAAAGAAGTTAAAAAATGCTTTAAAAATAAAAAAGAGATAAAAGTTTTTGTTAGAAAAAAAGAAAGAGATCTTGGATCAGCCATTCTTTTTGGAATTAAAAAAACAAAAGGAGAAATTATTGTTGGAATGGATGCTGATTTTAATCATCCGCCGGAATTGCTTCCAAAATTAATAAAGGAAACTGAAAAGTTTGATTTTGTTGTTGCTTCTCGCTTCATAAAAGGTGGTGGAATGGAAGATAAAATTCGCTATTTTTTCACCTTCATTTTTAATTTTTTTTTGAAAAACTTCTTGGGATTTCCAACAATGGATAATATGAGTGGATTTTATGCTATTAAAAAAGAAAAACTCAATTTATTGCCTTTAAAAAAGATTTATTATGGTTATGGCGAATATCATATTCGCTTAGTCTGGTATGCTAAAAATATGTATTTTAAAATCAAAGAAGTACCAGTTTTTTACCCAAAAAGAAAATTTGGGAAAAGTAAGTCTAATTTGATAAAAATGTTTTTTAGATATCTTTTAGTTTCTTTTAAACTTAAGTTTAATTTATAATAGTTTTATAATTTAATTTTATGATATATAAAATTCCCTTATCAAAACCTCATCTTTCAAAACATGATTTTTTGGAAATAAAAAAATGTTTTGACTCTTCTTGGATTTCTTCAAAAAGCCCTTGGGTAGAAAAATTTGAAAAAGAATTTGCCAAAAATATTAGTCAAACAAAATATGCAGTTGCCGTTAATAGTGGCACCTCTGCTTTATTTTTAGCTTTAAAAGTCTTAAATATTGGGCCTGGTGATGAAGTAATTATTCCTACTTTTACAATGATTGCTACCATTAACGCTGTTTTCTGGGTCGGCGCAAAACCTGTGTTAGTTGACTGCCAATCGACGGAAGATTGGAATATATCAATTGAACAAATTGAGAAAAAAATCACCAAAAGAACAAAAGCCATTATTCCAGTTCATGTTTATGGATACATGATAGATATGAATAAACTAAATTTTTTAGCCAAAAAATATAATCTTTATCTTATTGAGGATGCTGCTGAAGCAATGGGATCTACCTTTAAAGAAAAAAATGCTGGTAGTTTTTCTAATATTTCTTGTTTTTCTCTTTATTCCAACAAAATTATCACCACTGGTAATGGCGGAGTTTTATGCACTAATGATAAAAATATTTACTATTTGGCAAAAAAAATTTCCTTTTTTGACTTTAATGAAAAAATCCATTTTAAACACAATCTTATTGGCTATAACCTTGTTCTTTCCGGTCTTCAAGCTGCTTTGGGATTATCACAAACAAAAAATTTTAAAAAAATGTTAAAAAAAAGACAGTTAGTTTTTTCTTGGTATAAAAAATTTTTAAAAAACAATCACAATATTAAGTTTATTGAGCCAATAAAAGAATGTAAACCAAATTATTGGTTCCCTGCGATAATTTTTAAAAATGAGAAGTTAAAGAAAAAAGTAATAAAGGCATTAAATCAATTTAAAATTGAAACGAGAGATTTTTTTCTACCTATTCATGTTCAGCCAGTTTATAAAAATGAATTTGAAGGTGAAAAATACCCAAACTCAGAGTATTTCTACAAACATGGCTTACTTCTTCCTTCTTTTTTTGCGATAACAAAAAAAGAAGTTGAATACATTTGCAAAATTATCAATAAGATGACGTAAAATGAAGACTCAAGAATATAAAAAGATTTTTTTGCTTGAAGATAAGCATTTTTGGTTTTTAGGAAAAAGGGCACTGATAAAAATACTACTTGATCAACATCTACCAAATAAAAATCTATTTATTTTAGACATTGGTTGTGGTACTGGTGGTTTAACTAAATTCTTAACCCATTATGGAAAAGTTATCGGTCTTGAAAAAAATAAATATGCCGTGAATCTTGCTAAAAAAAGAGGGTTAAAAATTATAAACGGCGACGCACAAAAATTACCTTTTAAAAGAAATTATTTTAGTTTAGTTACTCTTTTTAATGTTTTGTATCATAAAAATGTTAAAGATGAAAAGATGGTAATAAAAGAAGTTAATCGTGTTTTAAAAAATAATGGTTATTTTTTAATAACTGATAGTGCTTTTAATTTTCTTAAAAGCACTCATGATCGAGCTGTTTTTGGAAACAAGCGATTTACGCTACCATATTTAAAAAATATTTTAGAAAAAGAAGGTTTTAAAATTATAAAATCATCTTATTGCTTCTTTCTTCTTTTTCCTTTAATATTTATTAAACGAAAAATTTTAGACAAATTTATAAAAAATAATGATTCAGACTTAAACCAATTTCCTAAAATTATTAATTGGTTTTTAACAAAGTTCTTTTTATTTGAAGCATGGCTATTAAAATATATAGATTTTCCAATTGGTTCTTCTTTAGTAATTTTAGCTAAAAAAATTAATTAGGGTTTTATAAAAATTCATCTTTAATTTTTACTAAAACTCAAAAACCACCTCATCCCTTGCCAATAAAAAAACTAAAAACATCAATCAAATTAAACCTGTTAAAAATTTATCAGCGCTTATTATTCTTACTCCGTTTTTAAAATAATCAATACCGGATTTTAAAACCACTTGATAAAGAAAAGGAATCTTGAGTCTTTCAACAAAATATAAAAGATTAGCGATATTTTCATCTTCGGCTTTTGTTTCAACCGCTAAAACTTTAGACAAAAAAGCCTTGGGCGACTCATGATGTATCAAAATTGGTAAAAAATCAAAAACCTCTCTATCAAAGCTTCCGTCTTTGGAATCGGAAAAGAAATAAATTTTAACCATTCATCTTCAAAAATCAATAAAAGATAAAATTGAAAAAATTGCTTACCAAAAAGGAATTAATGTTAGCACTCTTTCGCGAATGTGACTTATCGAAAAACTTAAACAAAGTTTATCTTTTTAAGTGAGTTCTTAGTTTTAAATTGAAAGCATCTTACCGGTTTTTTCCTTTTGGGGTTTTTAGAATAAAAAGCATCTTATATAGAGGTGATTAATCACATCTCTACAAATCTAAAAATGGAAAATGCCCTTGACAAATAAATATATTTCTTTTATACTTCTAATAAAATAATATTTTATTGGAAGTTTATTTCTAAATAATATGAGTATAAATCTTTACAAATTCAATCGGCATTGGGAAAAAGGATATTATTATCCTTACCCTAAAAAAAGGAATATCTTTAAACACTTACTTGCCTCTTTAGAAAAAAGGCAGATTGTTGAAATCACTGGTTTAAGAAGACTTGGCAAAACTGTTTTGATGCTTCAACTTATCAATCATCTTTTAGAAAAAAAAGTCAA
>Ga0308392_1000761_pt1 | contig 13476 bp, 11 predicted proteins | sample Hotspr20Samplem2_FD_202361 | JGI IMG/M metagenome (GOLD analysis project Ga0308392, IMG submission 202361) | Hot spring phototrophic mat microbial communities from Octopus Spring, Yellowstone National Park, Wyoming, United States - 20050624_m2 ... | reverse complement strand
GCTCGCGACCGCGCTCTCCGGCGCCGACCTCGAGACCTTCCCCGACTTCCCCGCCGAGATCCGCGCCCCGGCCGGCACGACCTTCGGCGTCTCCTCCTTCCAGATCCACATCGCCGACCACCGCGTGCACACCGTGGGCGACCGGCCGGACGTGCTGGTCGCCCTCAACCCGGCGGCCCTCAAGGTCAACCTGCCCGACCTGCGGCCCGGTGCCCTCGTGATCCTCGACCCCGGTAGCTTCAAGAAGCGCGAACTCGAGCGTGCCGGGTTCCCCGCCGACCCGCGCGAGGACGGCACGCTCCGGCCGTTCCGGGTGGTGGAGATCCCGATCGAGGAGCTCACCCGCAAGGCCACCGCGGGAACCGGCGTCTCGGCGCGCGAGGCCGGCCGGACCAAGAACTTCTGGGCGCTCGGCCTGATCCTTTGGATGCACGATCGCGACACCCGCTCGGTCGAGGCCTGGCTCGAACGGCGCTTCGCCCACGAGCCCGCGCTCTTGGCCGCCAACAAGGCGGCACTCGCCGCCGGCCACGTGTTCGGCGAGGTGAGCGAGCTTTCGATTCCCGCCTTCACGGTCGGCCGGGCGCCGCTCGAGCCCGGCACGTACAGAACGGTCAACGGGCTCGAGGCCCTGGCTTTCGGCCTGCTCGCCGCCGGTCGCGACGCCGGGCTCGAGCTCGTCTACTGCTCCTACCCGATCACCCCGGCCTCGGGGCTCTTGCACCAGCTCGCCGGGCTGCGCGGGCTCGGTGTCACGACCTTCCAGGCCGAGGACGAGATCGCCGCCATCTGCGCGGCGATCGGCGCCTCTTACGCCGGGGCGCTCGGGGTCACCGGCACGTCGGGACCGGGTATGGCTTTGAAGACCGAAGCGCTCGGGCTCGCCGTCGCGGTCGAGCTGCCGCTCGTGGTGATCGACGTGCAGCGCGCCGGTCCCTCGACCGGCATGCCGACCAAGACCGAGCAGTCCGACCTGTTCCAGGCGGTCTTCGGCCGCAACGGCGACACCCCGCTCGTCGTGCTCGCCGCCGCCACCCCCTCGGACGGCTTCGCCATGGCCCGCGAGGCGGTCCGCCTCGCCGTCCGGCACATGACGCCCGTGATCCTGCTCGCCGACGGCTTCCTCGCGAACGCCGCCGAGCCCTGGCGGCTCCCCGAGCTTGCCGCCGAGCCGGCCTTCCCGGTGCGCTTCCCCACGAGCCGCGAGGGCTTCCGCCCCTGGCGCCGCGACGCGCACGGCGTCCGGCCCTGGGTGGTGCCCGGCACGCCCGGCCTCGCGCACCGGATCAGCGGCCTCGAGCGCGACTTCGAGACCGGTGCGATCTCCTACGACCCGGCCAACCACGCGCGCATGACCGCGGCCCGGCGCGCCAAGATCCTCGCGGTCGCCGAGGATGTCCCGCCCGCGGCGCTCGAGCAGGGCGATCCGGCCGACCGGCTCGTGCTGGTGGGCTGGGGGAGCACCTACGGGCCGATCGCCGATGCGGTGGCGGCGGCCCGGGCCAAAGGCCGCGACGTGGCGCATCTCCATCTGCGCCATCTCTGGCCCTTGCCGCGCGGCCTCGGCAGTCTCTTGTCGGGTTTTCGCCGGATCCTGGTTCCGGAGATGAACACGGGCCAGCTGGCGGCGCTTCTGCGCGCCGAGTTGCTCGTCCCGGCCGAGCCGCTTTCCAAGGTCACCGGCCGGCCGTTCACCGTCGAAGAGCTGGGCCAGGCGATCGAGGCCCGGCTCGAGGAGGCCCCGTGAGCGCGATCCCCGCCCCGACCCGCCTCGAGCCCAAGGACTACGCCTCCGACCAGGAGGTCCGCTGGTGCCCGGGCTGCGGCGACTACGCGATCTTGAAGGCGGTCGAGAAGGCGCTCGCCGAACTCGGCGCCGACCCCGACCGGACCGTGTTCGTCTCGGGGATCGGCTAAGCCGCCCGCTTCCCGCACTATCTCGCGACCTACGGCTTCCACGGTATCCACGGCCGGGCGCCGGCCATCGCCACCGGCATCAAGCTCGCCAAGCCCGAACTCGACGTGTGGGTGGTGGGCGGCGACGGCGACATGCTCGCGATCGGGACGAACCATCTGGTCCACGCGCTCCGCCGCGACCTCGATCTCGTGATCCTGGTCGTGAACAACGCGATCTACGGCCTCACCAAGGGCCAAGCCTCGCCGACCACGCCGCCCGGCACGCGCACGCCCTCGACACCTGCAGGCCTGCTCGAGCGACCGCTCTCGGCCTGCTCGCTCGCCCTCGCGGCCGGGGCCCGGTTCGTGGCGCGCAGCGTCGACGTCCACCAGAAGCAGCTGCCCGAGATCCTGGTCCGCGCTCGCCGTCATCCCGGTACGGCGATGGTCGAGATCCTGCAGAACTGCGTGATCTACGCCGACGGAGCCTGGGAGGCGATCACCGACAAGGCGCACGCCGCCAAGGCCCAGCTCCTCCTGCGCCACGGCGAGCCGCTGCTCTTCGCCGACGGCCGCAAGGGGCTCGCGCCGGCGCGCCACCGCGCCGGCCTCGAGGTGGTCGAGGTCGGCCCCGAGGGTTGGCAGGCGGCGGGGGTCCTCGTCCACGACGAGCGCGACCGCTCGCTCGCCACGCTCTTGGCCGCCCTCGAGCCGCCCATGCCGGTGGCGCTCGGTGTGCTCTACGCCGATCCGGCGCCGGCGAGTTACGAGCAGCTGGTGCGCGAGCAGATCGCGGCCGAGCGGGCCCGCGCGCCGGGGCTCGATCTCGCCACCGTGATCCGGCGCGCGCCGACCTGGACCGTGCCGGGCTGAGGGTTCAGATTCCGGCTGGCCGCTCGACCGGTAGCCCGGCCCGCCGCCAAGCATCCATGCCGCCCGCGAGCTGAACGGCGCGGTAGCCCTTCTCGGTCAGGAAGCGGACGGCCGGGATCGAACGGTGCGCGGTCTTGCAGACCGCCACGACTTCGCTTCCGGGCGCGAGCCCGAGTTCGGTAAACCGAGCCGGGAGCCGGTGGACGGGAACGTGGCGCGCCCCCGGGATCGTGCCCTCGGCGACCTCGGCGGCGCTGCGCACGTCGAGGATGACGGGCGCCCGTCCTTCCCGGATGCGACGCGCCAGTTCTTCGGGGCCGATTTCACCCACCCGACCGAAGGGCAGCCACTGCCACCAGCGCATGGATCACCGGGAACGAAGCGAGAGAGAAGAGAATGGTCGGAGCGGCGTGATTCGAACACGCGACCCCTGCCTCCCGAAAGCAGTGCTCTACCAGGCTGAGCTACGCTCCGACCGGGGCCGGCCGAGGAGATAGTCGGCCTGGCCGCGGCCCGCAAGCCCGAACCCACGACGACGGCGCGCGCCGGCTCAATAGGCACGCTCGATGCAGAACTCGACGAGACCCGCGAGGACGTCGCGAGCCGGTGAGCGGGGGAAGGGGGCGAGCGCCTCGCGCGCCATGCGCCCGTAGGCCCGAGCGCGTTCGAGCGTCGCCTCGATCGCCCGGTGGCGGGCCAGGAGGCGCTGCGCCTCGGCGAGATCGCTTTCCGTCTGCTCGACCCGTTCGAGGGTCCGCCGCCAGAAGGCGCGCTCCGCTTCGCTGCCGCGGGCGAAGGCGACGAGCACCGGCAGCGTGATCTTGCCGTCGCGGAAATCGTCGCCCACCGCCTTGCCGAGCTCGGCCTCGCGGGCGCTGTAGTCGAGCGCGTCGTCGACCAGCTGAAAGGCCATGCCGAGCGAGCGGCCGTAGGTCGCGAGCGCCGCGGCCTCGCTTCGTGGCCGGCCGGCCACGACCGCACCCACCTCGCAGGCCGCCTCGAACAGTGCTGCGGTCTTGCCGGCGATCATCCGCAGATAGGCTTCCTCGCTGGTCGTCGTGTCGTTGGCGGTGACGAGTTGGAGGACCTCGCCCTCGGCGATCACCGCACTCGCCCGCGCGAGGATCTCCAGGACCTCGAGATCGCCCACGCCGACCATGAGCTGGAAGGCCCGGCTGAAGAGAAAATCGCCCACGAGCACCGGGGCCTTGTTGCCCCAGAGCGCGTTGGCCGTGGCCTTGCCGCGCCGGAGATCGCTGTCGTCGACCACGTCGTCGTGCAGGAGCGTGGCGGTGTGGATGAACTCCACGGCGGCCGCCAGCGCTACGTGGTGCTCGCCCCGATAGCCGCACATCCGGGCCGAAAGCAGGGTGAGCATCGGCCGGATCCGCTTGCCGCCGGCGGCGATCAGATGGCGGGCGAGCTCGGGGATCAGCGAGACCTCGCTCTGCAGCCGCTCGAGGATCAGTCGGTCGACCCGTGCCATGTCCTCGGCGACGAGGGCTCGGGCCTCCTCGAGTGCCGAACGGCTCGGCTCGCTGCGCATCGCTGCTGCTGGGGACACGCGGCATCTCCCTCGACCCGCCCGTCCGGCCGGGTCATCTTGGAGCGGACTTATACCCCCGAGGATCCTCTGGCAAATGTGCCCGGTCACCCCCGAGGCGAGCACCACCACCCCGCGAGCCGGCGAGTCCGCCACCACCCTCGACCTCCTGCTGGGCGGTCGGGTCCGCGTCCTCCAGCCCGAACGAGGCTATCGGGCGGCGATCGATCCGGTGCTCTTGGCCGCCGCGGTCGCCGCCCGGCCGGGCGAGCGGGTGCTGGATGCCGGTTGCGGCACGGGGGCCGCGAGCCTCTGCCTCGCCGTGCGCTGCCCCGAGGTTCTCGTGACCGGGCTCGAGCGCGATCACGCGGCCCTCACTCTCGCCCGGGCGAGCGTGGCTCTTGCCAGGCTCGAGGACCGGGTGCAGCTCGTCGAGGGCGATCTCCTGCAACCGCCTGCGGCCATCCGGCGCACCGCGTTCGATTGGGTGGCCTCGAACCCGCCGCATCTCCCACCCGGGCGGGTCCGCGCACCGGCCGAGCCGTCGCGGGCCGCCGCCCGGGTCGAGACGGTCGATCCGGCGCGCTGGATCGCCGCGTGCCTGGCACGACTGGCTCCGGGTGGCCGGCTCGTCCTCGTCCACCGGGCCGATCGACTGCCGGAGCTCCTCGCGGCACTCACCGGCCGGGCGGGCGAGATCACCCTGTTCCCGCTCTGGCCCAAGGAGGGCGAGCCGGCGCGCCGGATCCTTGTCCGCGCGCGCAAGGGCAGCCGGGCGCCGGCGCGGCTTCTGCCGGGCCTCGTCTTGCACCGCCCGGACGGGCGCTATACCGAGGCTGCCGAGGCCATCCTGCGTGGAGCCGAGCCGATCCCATGGTGACCCCGACGCCGCCCGCGCCCCGGCCGTTCTGGGCCTTCTGGCGGCGCCGACCGATCGTGCCGGTGATCCGCCTCGCGGGGCTGATCGGCAGCCTGCCGCTGCGCGGCGCCGGCCTCTCGCTCACCGGGCTCGAGCGGGCGATCGAGCGGGCCTTCGCGGTCCGCCGGGCGCCGGCCGTGGCGCTCGCGATCAACAGCCCGGGCGGCTCGGCCGTCCAAGCGGCGCTCATCGCCGGGCGGATCCGGACGCTCGCCGAGCGCAACCAGCGACCCGTGCTCGCCTTCGTCGAGGACGTCGCGGCCTCGGGGGGCTATTGGCTCGCCACGGCGGCCGACGAGATCTTGGTCGACCCCTCCTCGATCTTGGGCTCGATCGGCGTGATCAGCGCCAGTTTCGGCTTCGCGCAGGCGATCGAGCGGCTGGGTATCGAGCGGAGGGTGCACACCGCCGGCGCCCGCAAGAGCTTCTTGGACCCGTTCCGCCCCGAACGCGCGGAGGATCTGGCCCTGCTCGCCGAGCTGCAAGGCGACATCCACGAGCGCTTCAAAGAGCAGGTGCGCACCCGCCGCGCGGGCCGCTTGAAGGCGGCCGAAGCGGAACTGTTCGACGGCCGGGTCTGGACCGGGGTGCGGGCGGTGGCGGTGGGCCTGGCCGACGGCCTGGGCGAGCTGCGCACGACCCTCGAGGAACGGTTCGGCGCGGACGTGCGGGTCCGGCTCGTCAACCCGCCGCGGCCGCGCCTCCTCTCGCGGATGGGGCTCGGCACGCTCGCCGCGGAAGCTGCGGCCGAGGGCCTCGCCCTCCTCGAGGAACGGGCGCTGCGCGCCCGCCTCGGTCTTTGAACGGGACGGCGGGCACCGGGAAGGGGAGGAGCGATGTTCACCTTGAGCTTGGGTAAGATCCTGGTCGTCATCCTGGTGATCGTCGCCGCCTGGAAGGGCTTTCGCCTGTTGACCGCGCTGCAGAAGAAGCTCGAGCAGGCGCAGCGCCAGCCACCGGTGCCGCCACCCGGCCGCGCCGCATCGGCCGGCGAGACGGCCGATTTCGTTCCCTGCCCGCGCTGCGGAACCTGGGTCCCGAACGGGACCTGGTGCCCGAGCGTGGAAGAGTGCCGGATCGAGCGGGTCCGAGCGCCGCACCCGCCTTGACCCCGCTGCGGGCCGCCTTCTAGAGCGTGTGCAACGCAACACGAGGCCAGCCGAGACCGAGCGCCGACGTGGCCAGCCGCCGCCCGCCCAGCTTCCAAGAGCTGATCCTCCGCCTGCAGCAATTTTGGGGCGAGCGTGGCTGCCTGATCCTCCAGCCCTACGACATGGAGGTCGGCGCCGGCACCTTCCATCCGGCGACCACGCTCAGAGCCCTCGGCCCCGAGCCCTGGCGGGCGGCCTATGTCCAGCCCTCGCGCCGGCCGACCGACGGCCGTTACGGGGAGAACCCCAATCGCCTCCAGCATTATTATCAATTCCAGGTCATCTTGAAGCCCTCGCCTCCCGATCTTCAGGAGACCTATCTCGAAAGCTTGGTGGCCCTCGGAATCGACCCGCTCGTCCACGACATCCGCTTCGTCGAGGACGATTGGGAGAGCCCGACCCTCGGTGCTTGGGGTCTCGGTTGGGAGGTCTGGTGCGACGGGATGGAGGTCACCCAGTTCACCTATTTCCAGCAGGTGGGCGGGATCGACTGCCGGCCGGTGTCGGGCGAGCTCACTTACGGCCTCGAGCGGCTCGCCATGTACGTCCAGGGGATCGAGAACGTCTACGAGCTCGATTTCAACGGCGCCGGCGTCACCTACGGCGACGTGTTCCTCGAGGCCGAGCGGCAATATTCCGCGCACAATTTCGAGCACGCGACGATCGAGCGTCTGGCGCGCCATTTCGAGGACGCCGAAGCCGAATGCCGCCACCTGCTCGCCCACGGGCTCCCGTTGCCGGCCTACGACCAGTGCCTCAAGGCGAGCCATCTGTTCAATCTTCTCGACGCGCGCGGTGCGATCGGCGTCGCCGAGCGGCAGGCCTATATCGGCCGGGTGCGGGCGCTCGCCAAGGCCTGTTGCGAGGCTTGGCTCGAGCGGACGGGGCAGCGGGCGGGCTGAGCCCATGGCCGAACTCCTGCTCGAGCTCTTTTCCGAGGAGATGCCGGCGCGCATGCAGCAGCGGGCGCGCCGCGATCTCGTCGAACTCCTGGGCGGTCTGTTCCGGGAAGCCGGCCTCGCCTTCGACGAGCCGATCCGCTGCTTCACGACCCCGCGCCGACTCGTGGCGGTCGTGACCGGCCTGCCCGCGCGCCAGCCCGACCGCGTCACCGAGCGCCGAGGCCCGCGCGAGGATGCCCCGGTGGCGGCGATCGAGGGCTTCAAGCGCAGCCTGCCGCCCGACGGTGCCACGGTCGAGGTTCGCGAGGACAAGAAGGGCAGGGTGCTCTGGGCGATCGTCCGCGAGCCCGGGGCCGCCACTCGCGACCTCCTCGCCGACCGCCTGCCCGAGCTTTTGGGCCGCTTCCCCTGGCCCAAGTCGATGCGCTGGGGCACGGGCGAGGCGCGCTGGGTGCGGCCCTTGCGCTCGATCCTCTGCCTCTTCGACGGGGAGGTCGTGCCCTTCACCTTCGCCGGGATCGAGAGCGAGGCAACGACCCGGGGCCATCGATTCCTCGCACCTGCGACGCTGCGCCCGAAGAGCTTCGCCGAATACGAGCGCGCGCTCGCCGGTGCCAAGGTCGTCCTCGACCCGGCCGAGCGCCGGCGCCGAATCCTCGAGGGTGCGGAACGGCTCGCCGCAGGAGAGGGGCTGAGGCTCGTCTGCGACGAAGAGTTGATCGAGGAAATCGTGGGTCTCACGGAGTGGCCCGTGCCGCTCTTGGGCCGGATCGACCCCGCCTTCATGGACATCCCGAGCGAGGTCCTGGTGCTCACCATGCGGCAGAACCAGCGCTACCTCGCCCTCGAGACGCCGGACGGGCGGCTCGCCCCCCGTTTCGTGCTGGTCGCCGACATCGAGCCCGTCGACGGTGGTGCGGCGATCGTCGCCGGCAACGAGCGGGTGCTCCGCGCCCGCCTCTGGGACGCCCGCTTCTTCTGGGAGCAGGACAAGAAGCAGAGCCTCGAGAGCCGGCTGCCGAAGCTCGCCGCGATGGTCTTCCACGAGAAGCTGGGTAGCCAGGGCGAGCGGGTCGAGCGGCTCGTGGCCCTTGCGGGCTTTCTCTGCGGCTTCGTCCCCGGCGCCGATCGGATCCTCGCCGAGCGTGCGGCGCTTCTGGCCAAGGCCGATCTCGTCACCGGCATGGTTGGCGAGTTCCCCGAGCTGCAGGGGATCATGGGCGGGCACTATGCCCGGGTGCAGGGCGAGCCCGAGGCCGTCGCCCGGGCGATCGCCGAGCACTACGCTCCCAAGGGTCCCGACGATCGCTGCCCGAAGGCACCCGAGAGCGTGGTCGTGGCGCTCGCCGACCGGATCGACCATCTCGTGGGCTTCTTCGCAGCCGGGATCCGGCCGACCGGGACGAAAGACCCGTTCGCGCTCCGCCGCGCCGGCCTCGGCATCATCCGGCTCGTGAGCGAGAACCGGCTGCGGCTGCCGCTGCGCCGGGCCTTCGAAGCCGCGCTCGACGGCTACGGGGCGCGCTTCGCCGATCTCGACCGGACGGCACTCTCGGACGAGCTCCTGCGCTTTTTGGCGGACCGGCTCGTCGTCCATTTGCGCGGGGAGGGGGTGCGTCACGACCACATCGCGGCGGTGCTGGCGGTCGGGCTCGACGACGATCTCGTGCGCCTGCAGGCACGGGTCGCGGCACTCAAGAGCTTCCTCGAAAGCGAGGACGGCGCGAACCTGCTCACGGGCTATCGCCGTGCCACGAGCATCGTCGCGATCGAAGAGCGCAGGGACGGTCGCGTCTACCGCGGCGAGCCGCGCCGCGAGCTGTTGCGGGCGAGCGAGGAGATCGCCCTGTTCGAAGCGCTCGAGGCCGCGAGCCCGCGGATCGCAACGGCCCTCGCCGCCGAAGATTGGACGGGGGCGATGGCCGCTCTCGCGGCGCTGCGCCGGCCGATCGACGCCTTTTTCGATCGGGTGATGGTCAACGCGTCGGAGCCCGAGCTGCGCGTCAACCGTTTGTTCATGCTGTCGCGGATAGGTTCGGCGCTCGGCGACGTCGCGGATTTCGCGCGCATCGAGGAGCCCGGGCGCGGTTAGGCGACAGGCCGTTCCGGGCGCGGGCGGCTTTGGAGGGTTGGGCGACTCATGACCAAGAAATGGGTCTACAGCTTCGGTCGCAACGGCGCCGAGGGCGATGCCGGGATGCGTCGCCTGCTGGGCGGCAAAGGCGCCAACCTCGCGGAAATGGCGAGCCTGGGTCTGCCGGTTCCACCCGGCTTCACGATCACGACCGAAGTCTGCGCCTGGTACTACGCCCACGACAAGAGCTACCCGGAAGGCCTGCGCGAGCAGGTCCGAGCCGCCCTCGCCGCGGTCGAGGCCGAGGTCGGCGCCCGCTTCGGCGATCCCGATCGGCCGCTCCTCGTCTCCGTGCGCTCGGGTGCACCGGTTTCCATGCCGGGCATGATGGACACCGTGCTCAATCTCGGCCTCAACGACCGGACGGTGGAGGGCCTCGCCCGGGCCAGCGAGGATCGCCGCTTCGCGTTCGACAGCTATCGCCGCTTCGTCCAAATGTTCGGCGACGTGGTCCTCGGCATCGACCATTACCTCTTCGAAGAGCGGCTCGAGGAAGTGAAGCGCGAGCGCGGCGCCCGGTTCGACAACGAGCTGCCCGCCGAGGCGCTCGAGGAGCTCGTGGCGGCCTACAAGGCGATCGTCCGCAAAGCACTCGGCCGGGACTTCCCCGACGACCCCGAGGAGCAGCTCTGGGGGGCGATCGGTGCCGTCTTCGGCTCCTGGATGAACCCGCGTGCCCAGACCTACCGCAAGCTGCACGGTATTTCGGCGGAGATGGGCACCGCGGTCACCGTCCAGGCCATGGTATTCGGCAACATGGGCGAGGATTGCGCGACCGGTGTCGCCTTCACCCGCAACCCCTCGACCGGCGAGAAGGTCCACTACGGCGAATATCTCGTGAACGCCCAGGGCGAGGACGTGGTGGCCGGCATCCGCACCCCGCAGCCCTTGTCGAAAGCGATGGCCGGGCCGGGCGCCGCCGGCACGTCCATGGAGGAGCGGCTGCCGCGCACCTTCGCCGAGCTGGTCGAGGTCTTCGACCGGCTGGAGCGGCACTATCGCGACATGCAGGACATCGAGTTCACGGTGCAAAAGGGCCGGCTCTACGTCCTGCAGACCCGCACCGGCAAGCGCACCGCTGCGGCGGCCCTCAAGATCGCGGTCGACATGGCCCGCGAAGGACTCATCACGCGCGAGGAAGCACTTCTGCGGATCGACCCCGCGCAGCTCGACCAGCTGCTGCATCCGACCCTCGACCCCAAGGCCGAGCGGCGCGTCATCGCCAAGGGCCTGCCGGCTTCGCCCGGCGCCGTCTCGGGCAAGGTCGTCATGAGTGCCGAGGAGGCGGAGCGTCTCGCAGCCATGGGCGAGGCCGTCATCCTCGTGCGGATCGAGACCTCGCCCGACGACATCCACGGGATGCACGCGGCCCGGGGGATCCTCACCGCCCGCGGCGGCATGACGAGCCACGCCGCGGTCGTCGCGCGCGGCATGGGCAAGCCCTGCGTGTGCGGCGCGGGCGATCTCCTGATCTCCTACGAGGAGCGGGCGTTCAGCGCCGGCGGTGTGCGGGTCGCGGCGGGCGAAGTGATCACGATCGACGGCTCGACGGGCGAGATCATGCTCGGCGCGGTCAAGACCGTCGATCCGCAGCTCTCGGGCGATTTCGCCACCCTCATGAGTTGGGCCGACGAGCTCCGCAGGCTCCGGGTCCGGACCAACGCCGAGACCCCGCGCGATGCCAGCACCGCCGTCCGTTTCGGCTGCGAAGGGATCGGCCTGTGCCGGACCGAGCACATGTTCTTCCAGGAGGACCGGATCGTCGCCATGCGCGAAATGATCCTGGCCTCCGACGCCGAAGGGAGGAGAAAGGCGCTCGCCAAGATCCTGCCCATGCAGCGGGCCGACTTCGTCGCGCTCTTCACGATCATGGGCGACCGACCGGTCACGATCCGCCTTCTCGATCCGCCCCTGCACGAGTTCTTGCCGCACACCGAGACCGAGATCGGTGAGGTCGCAGCAGCGGCCGGCGTCGAGCCGCGGGTGGTGCGCCGCCGGCTCAAGGAACTCGAGGAAGCGAACCCGATGCTGGGCCTCCGAGGCTGCCGGCTCGGGATCGTCTACCCCGAGATCTACGAGATGCAGGTCCAAGCGATCGTCGAGGCCGCACTCGAAGTCGCGGCGCGCACGGGCAGCGTGGTGGTACCGGAGATCATGGTGCCGCTCGTGGGCTCGGCGCGCGAGCTCGAGCTCGTGGGCGAGCGGCTGCGGAATGTGGCCGAGCGGGTCATGGCGGAGAAGGGCCGGCGGATCGACTATCTCGTCGGTACCATGATCGAGCTGCCGCGCGCCGCCTTGCGGGCCGGCGAGATCGCCCGGCACGCCGCTTTCTTCAGCTTCGGCACGAACGATCTCACCCAGATGACCTTGGGCCTCTCGCGCGACGATTCCGGCAAGTTCCTCGACGCTTACCTCGAGGCCGGGATCTTCCCGACCGACCCGTTCCGCTCGCTCGACGTCGAGGGTGTGGGCGAGCTCGTGCGGATCGCCTGCGCGCGCGGCCGCGAGACCCGGCCCGACCTCAAGCTCGGCATCTGCGGTGAGCACGGCGGCGATCCAGCCTCGATCGCCTTCTGTGAAGAGGTCGGCCTCGATTACGTCTCCTGCTCGCCCTACCGAGTGCCGATCGCCCGGCTCGCTGCCGCCCAGGCGGTGCTGCGGCGCCGCGGTGTGGCGCCCAGCGAAGAGCGGGGCTGAAGGCCGTTCCGGGGTGAGCACAGCGGAGGAGCCGCTCCGGGCACTGCGCGCCGGCGGCAAGGCGGCGCTCGCCCGCGCGCTCGCCCGGATCGAGGAAGCACCCGCCGATCCGGCGACGATCGACCTGCTCGAGGCCGCCTGGGCGCGCCCTTCGGGCTGGGCCCTGGGCCTCACCGGCCCGCCGGGGGTAGGCAAGTCGACGCTCGCTTCGGCGCTGGTCGCGGCTTGGCGGCGGGCCGGACGGCGGGTGGCCGTGCTCGCGGTCGATCCCTCCTCGCGGCGGACCGGCGGCGCCATCCTGGGCGACCGCACCAGGCTCGCCCTCGACCCCGAGGACGAGGGCCTGTTCGTCCGTTCGCTCGCCGCCCGCGACCGGCTCGGCGGGGTGGCCTCCTTGTGCTTTCCCGCCCTCGTTCTCCTGCGCGCGCTGTTCGACCGGGTGCTCGTCGAGACCGTGGGCGTGGGCCAATCGGAGACCGAAATCGCCGATCTCGCGGACGTGGTGCTGCTCGCGGTCCAGCCGGCCTCCGGCGACGCCTTGCAGTTCCTCAAGGCCGGGATCGTCGAGATCCCCGACCTCGCCGTGGTGACCAAGGCCGATCTCGGCGCGCCCGCCGAGCGCAGCCTGCGCGAGCTCGAAGCGGCCCTCGCCCTCGTCACCCCGCCGGGCCGGCCCCGGCCGGCCGTGCTGCTCGTCTCGGCGAGCCGGGGGCAGGGGATCGCGGCGCTGGTCGAGGCGCTCGAGGCGCGGGCGGTCGGCGTCGCGGGCGACGCACCGGCCCGGCACCTCGGCCAAGCCCGCGCCTGGCTCGAGGCGGAGCTCAGGGCCGAGGCCGGGCGCCGTGCGGTCGCCCGCCTGGCCGACCGGCTCGCCGCCGCTTCTCTCTCACCGTTCGCGAGCCACGCAGCCCTTCTCGCCGCGCTCGACCGAGCCTGAGCGCATCCGTGACCGCGCCGGTCGTGCCGGGAGGGCGCCCCGCTCCGGGCACGGGTCGAGCATCTTTCGGGTGCGTCGCGACCGCGTAGCCGAACGAAAAAGGAGCGGTCGGCACGGAGGCCGACCGCTCGAGCGGGGGAGGCAGGAGAGCGATGACCGAGACCGCTTTCGAGCGGCCTCGTGCGCAAGATGGCAGGCTCTTCTGCCTATGTCAAGGACTTTTCACCTAGTTCCATCCAGCCGGGCAGCTCGGGCCGGAGCCGCGCGCCGTCCGCCTCGAGCGGGCCCGCGCTCAGCGCCTCGAGGCGCAGGAGGGCCAGCGCCCGGTCGTCGCGGCCGCTGCGCACTTCGCCCACCTCGCGCCCGTCGAGCCGGACGGTCGTGCCCGGCTCCGGCAGCGGGCCCTCGACCCGAACCGGCACGA
>Ga0308392_1000754_pt1 | contig 13641 bp, 15 predicted proteins | sample Hotspr20Samplem2_FD_202361 | JGI IMG/M metagenome (GOLD analysis project Ga0308392, IMG submission 202361) | Hot spring phototrophic mat microbial communities from Octopus Spring, Yellowstone National Park, Wyoming, United States - 20050624_m2 ... | reverse complement strand
GAAGGGGACCCGCTTCTGCCTCTTTGCCCGATCTACAACAGCATTCCCGACCCGGCCGCCCGCGAACGGCTCGTGGCCAAGCTCGACATGGGCGAGAGCCTGCCGCACGATCTCTTGGCTTGGCGCTTCGACATCGTGCTGCGCGGCCCGCGCCAGACCTACTTCGAGAATCGCCCGGAGGGTGCGTGAGATGTTGCGCGAGCTCCCCTCGCAGACCGCGGGCCCCTACGTCCACATCGGCCTCGTGCCGGCCGTGGCCGGCATCCCGTTCGAGCCGGAGCGCGACTGGTCGATCCTCGTGCGTGCGGGCGTGCGGGGCGAGCGGATCCGGATCGAAGGGGTCGTGTTCGACGGGGTGGGGGCGCCGGTCAAGGACGCGGTGCTCGAACTCTGGCAGCCGGATGCGGCCGGTCGGTTTCCCGGTCACGATCCTGGCGCCGATCCGGCCTTCGCGGGCTTCGGTCGGGCGGCGGCCGATTTCGCGAGCGGGCTTTTCGCCTTCGAGACGGTCAAGCCCGGCCGGGTACCGACCGCGGACGGCCGGTTGCAGGCGCCGCACGCGACCCTTTTGATCTTCGCCCGCGGCATCAACATCCACTTGCACACGCGCATCTATTTCGACGACGAAGTCGCGGCCAACGCCGCGGATCCGGTCTTGGCGTTGATCGAACAGCCGCAGCGGCGGCGCACGCTCCTCGCCCGGCGCGAGCAGCGGGAGGATCGGGTCGTCTACCGCTTCGACGTGCATCTCCAGGGGCCCGAGGAGACGGTGTTCTTCGATGTCTGAACCCACACCTTGCATCGTCACGGTCGCAATCACCGGCTCCTTGCCGCGCAAGAAGGACAATCCGGCCGTCCCGATCACGGTCACGGAGCAGATCGAATCGACCCACGAGGCGTTCGAAGCCGGGGCGACCTTGGTCCACTGCCACGTTCGCAACGAGGACGAGACGCCGACCTCGGACCCCGAGAAGTTCGCCCGCCTCCTCGAGGGCATCCGCAAACATTGCCCGGGGATGATCGTCCAGTTCTCGACCGGCGGCCGGTCGGGCGTGGGGCGCGAGCGCGGCGGGATGCTGCCCTTGCGGCCCGACATGGCTTCGCTCACGACCGGCTCCTGCAATTTCCCGACCCGGGTCTACGAGAACAGTCCCGAGCTCATCGATTGGCTCGCTTCGGAAATGAAGACCTATGGTGTGAAGCCCGAGATCGAGGTCTTCGATCTGTCCATGCTCTTCAAAGCGGTCGAGATGCAGAAGGAGGACAAGATCGACGGCCCCTTGCACGTGCAGTTCGTGATGGGTGTGAAGAACGCGATGCCTGTCGATCGCGAGGTCTTCGAGTTCTACATCCGGACCCTGAAGCGCCTGGCTCCGGATGCGACCTGGACCGGGGCCGGGATCGGCAAGGACCAGATCACCTTGAACCGCTGGTCACTCGAGCTCGGCGGCCATTGCCGCACCGGCCTCGAGGACAATGTCCGGCTCGACAAGCACACGCTCGCGCCTTCGAACGCCGCGCTGGTGCGCCGGGTGGTCGAGCTCTGTCCGGAATACGGCCGGCGGCCTGCGACCGTAGCCGAGGCGCGAGCGATCCTCCGCCTGCCACCCTGGCCCGGCCTTTCCTGAGCTTCAGGGGAGCGCGCTGTCGTCGATCAGGGGGAGGGAGCCGCCCAAGAGTTCGGCGGTGAAGGCGGCGCTCGCCGTTGCCGCGGGGAGCGGCCGGTTCGTCGCACGGCGGGTCCAGCGCGCCACGAGCAGCGCCGTGGCCAGGACCGGCACGATCACGATCGAAAGCGCGCCCAAGAACAACAGCCGCCGGTCGAGCAGGATCGAGCCCGCGACGGACAAGAGAAAGGCGAGGAGCGCGACCGGCGCGCCGAAGGCCAGGCGGGCCACCCGTTCGAGCCCGAGAAAGAAGCCGAGCGCGCCCGCGACGAGGACCAGCCGCAGCGTGACGCGCGGGTCGGTCCAGGGAAGTGCCGTCAGCTCGGCATCGACCGCGAGGGCGACCGGCACGGTCGCGAGAAGGGCGGCGGCGATGCTCGTGAGCAGGATCCGTGCGGGCGGGGCCCGCCCGCGGACGGGCTCGGGCCCCTCGGCCACCCGGCCGAGGCCCCGAAGCAGGAGCCCGAACAGGGCCAGATGCCCGGCCAAGTGATCGAGGAGGGCTAGGGGCAGGAGATCCGGCGGGAGGAGGCGCAAAAGGATCGGCGGCACGAACGTCGCAGCGGCGAAGGGCAAGAAGAGCGCACGCCAGCGCGACGTCGGCGGGTCGCCGTCAGCGAGCCGGGGCAAGAAGGCGAGCAGCGAGCGGGCGAGGAAGACGCAAGCCAGGACGAGGAGCAGGACCCAGGGACCCCGCTCGACTACGGCGGGCTCGCCGCGGGCCGGCCGGCCGAACGCCGAGTCGAGCCAGGCCTGCGCCTCGGCGAGCGTGGTCGACGCGAAGAGCACGCCCACATGCTCGACCATCGGCGCCACGACCGCCCGGCGCGCCGTGCCGTCGGCGAAGCGGCCGTACGTCACACCATAGGCCGCCGGTTCGGGCGCGCTCGCGAGGCCGGCCACGCGTAGCGCCTCCGCGGCGAGCCGCCCTTCCCACTGGCCCGCGATCACGAGGAGGTTGCGCGGCTCGCGGGCCGTGACGGCCGGGGAGAAGAGCGAGATCGCGACGACCGCGGCGACGTCGGGCTCGAGCGCCGCGGTCCGCACGACGACGTCGCCCGCCATCGAGTGGCCGACGAGGGCGACCCGGCCGTCGCCGAGCCGGCGTGCCTCGGCGAGGGCGGCGCGCGTCGCGGCCACGAGCCGAGCGGAGGCCCCTTCGATGTGGAACAGGTCGCCAGTGAGCGGCTCGGGGTGCCGGCCGTGGCCCGGAAAGTCGAAGGCGAGGGCGGCGAGACCGTTCTTCGCAAAAGTGAGGGCGAGCGAGCGCATCAAGACGCTCGAGCCCGAAAAGCCGTGGGCGATCACGACGACCGGCCCGGCCGGCGCGCCCTCCATTCGGACGAACTCGGCCGGGATCACACCGTCGATCACGAGGCGCTCGCGCTGGACCCCGATTGCCGCGGCGTCCAGTCTGACGAGCGCGAAGCCGATGGCGACGAGCGCGGCCGCGAGCCAGAAAAGATCGAGCAGGCGGGGCCGCGAGGTCACGCGCCTCCGCCGTCCACCCTCAGGCCGCCTCGGCGGTCCGGGGGGTCGCGATCGCCCGCGAGACCCGCTCCGGCATCGCCGGTACGTCGATCCGCTCGGCGTGGAGCGGGCCGAGGGCGTCCGAGAGGGTGTCGATCGGCGCGGCGGTGGCGCCGGTCGCACCCGATCGGCCCGCTCCTTTCACGCCCGAGGGATCGTGCGCGCCGGGCACGGTGTCGAAGAGGGTGCCTGCCGGCTTCAGATCCGCCGCCCGCTGCAGCCCGTCGTCGGGGCGAGAGCCGGTCGGGAGCTGGCCGCGCTGGTCGGACACGACCCACTCCACGAGTGCCTGGCCGATCGGCTGGGCGACGCCCCCTTGCACCCGTCCCTCGACGACGAGCGGGTCGCTTAGGGTACCGACACAGCAGGCACCGCTCAACCGATCGACCGTGACGGTGCCGGTGTCGGCGTCGGCCTCTATCGCACCGACGAACACCCTGTTCGGGAAGGTGCGTTCGGGCGGGTCGTCGAAGGCGTCCTCCTCCATGCACGGCTCGCGCTCGTCGGAGGAACAATCGGCGAGGACGTGGGCCGCCGGGGGCGTCCGGAACGGGGCGGGTGCGCGGTGCTTTCGGCCGCGAAGCGGCCGCCCTTGAAGATGTTCTCGACCGCCTCGCCCGCAAGGGCGGCGCCGAGAAGCCGATCGGACACGGATCACCCGCGCTCGTCCCCGCGGCTCGTGGCGGGGCGGCGGAGCGGGCGGCCCCCGCGCGGGTCAGCCGCTGCGCCGCCCACCGAGCCGCCAGGCGAGCGGCAGCACCGCCATGGCGAGCGCGATCTTGAGCGCCTCGGCCGGCAAAAACGGCACGACACCCGCGGCCCAGGCCTTCTCGAGGCCGATCCGCGAGGCGAGCCAGCTGACCCCGAAGGCGAAGATCACGAGATCGCCCAGCAAGAACACGGCGAGGGCGGTCGGCACACGGCGATCGAGGCCCCGCTCGGCGAGTTTGCCGACGAGCCAAGCGGCGACCAGAAAGCCCAAAAGATAGCCGCCCGTCGGGCCCATCATGTAGGCGAGCCCGCCGCCCTTGGCGAACACCGGCAGGCCCACGGCACCCTGCGCCAGATAAGCGACCACGGTCGCGGCCCCGAGGGTCGAACCGTAGGCGGCGCCCAGCAGCAGGACCACGAAGGTCTGCATGGTCATCGGCACCGGCCAGAACGGCACCTGTACCTTGGCCGAGAGGGTCAACAAGAGCGAGCCCGCGACGATCAGCACGATCGCGCGGGTGACGGCGTTGCCGGCTTCGACGGGCCAAAGACGGGCGGCGAGCGTTCCTGTCATCGTCTCTTCCTCCTCGATCGTTCTCGGTGCCCCAAGGGCGGGCTCACGACGCGAGCCCGGCTCACGCGGCCAAATGCGCGCGGATCGCGTGCAGGAGCTTGCGGCGGTAGGCCCGCGCCCGCAACGCCTCGGCCATGTCGCAGGGCACGAAGCGGGTCGGGGTGTGCGGCTGGAGCTGGCCGATCAGGTCCATGTCCGCCGAGATCACCGTCCCGAGCATCATGTACCCACCGCTCGAGACCGCGTCGCGGTGGAGGGCGATCGGCTCGGTGCCGCCCGGCACCTGGATCGAGCCGTAGGGGTAGGCGGCATCGACGATGTTCGAGGGGTCGGAGCCGGCGCCGAAGGGCTGCTCGCGCGGCACGAAGGTCGAGGGGCGGCCGCCGCGGAAGCGGTAGCCGATCCGATCGGCCTCGGGCGCCACTTTCCAGGTGTCCTCGAAGAAACTCTCTTTTGCCTCCTCGGTGAGCCGGTGCCAGTAGAGCCCGGGCATCACGCGCAGCCGGGCCGGCTGTGGGGCATCCGTCGGAACGGCCCGAAATGCAGCTCGTCGGGGCGGTCGGGATCGCGCGCCCGGCCGTGCACCTCGGCCTCGAGGTGCGGATAGTCGGGGGCGATGAACTGGCAGGCCCGGCCGCAGGCCTTGGCGATCCGCATCCGCGAGAGACCGCAATCGGTGCAGAGCTTCCGCGGCCGCGGCTCGGCCAGGCGTGGCGCCCATACCAGGGGCGGTAGCTTCTTTCCGGCGCGGCTCGCGGCCGAGGTCGCTCTCGCCCCGATCGCGGCACCCTCCACGATCGGCTCAAGCCGTGAGCAGATTGCGCCGAACCGAGAGGAACTCGTCGATCGCGGAAAGGAAGCTCTGTTCGTCCGCCTCGCCGAGCGGCAAGGAGAGCGTGAGATAACCGCGCCGGGCCAGATAATGCCCGCGCTCCAGGAGGTCGTAGTGGAGCAGACGCTGCAACGCCTCGCGGCGGAGCGGATCTTGCGCGGCCAGATCGCGCCCCGAGCGCAGCGGACCGGCTTGACAGTGCAGGCCCAGGATCGTGCCGCAGCCGGTGCACCGGAACGGCACCCCGTGCCGTGCAGCCAGCGCGTTGATCTTTTCTTTGAGCTTCTCGCCGCGTGCGAAGTGCGCCTCCAGGACCTCGGGGGTGGCGACGCGGGTGAGCCCCGCGAGCCCCGCGGCCATCGCGAGCACGTTGTTGTTGAAGGTGCCGGCGTGGGGGATCGCCTGCGGTCGGCGCGGGTCGAACTGGGCCATGATCGCAGCCTTGCCGCCGAACGCCGCAAGAGTGAGCCCGCCCCCCAGATATTTGCCGAGGGTGGTGAGGTCGGGGGTGATCCCGAGCCGCGCCTGGAGGCCGCCCGCGCTCGTGCGCGAGGTCATGACCTCGTCGAAGATGAGGCAGATGCCGTGCCGACTGCAGGCCTCGCGCAGCGCTCGCAGGAATCCGGGCTCGGCCGGCAGCGCCCCGGCGCTTCCCTGCATCGGCTCGATCAGCACGGCCGCGAGCTCGTGGGCGTGCGCCTCGAGCAGAGCGAGGGTGCCGTCGACGTCGTTGTAGGGGGCGAGCACCCAGGGGAACGGCGCGTTGATCCGATCGGCGCCGGGGGTGAAGTGGAACACGCCGCCGTGATAGCCGTGCTCGAACACCATGACCGCCGGCCGACCGGTGAAGGCGCGTGCCGCCGAGATGGCGAAGAGGTTGGCTTCGGTGCCCGAGTTGCAGAAGCGCACGAGCTCGAGCGAGGGGAAGCGACGACAGAGCTCGGCCGCGAGCGGCCCCTCGAAGCGGTTCGGCCCGCCGAGCGCGATCCCGTCCTCGAGGGCTTCGCGGATCGCCTCCAGGATCACGGGATGGCTGTGACCGTAGAGGCCGGCCGAATATTCGCCGAGCCAATCGACATATTCGTGGCCGTCGACGTCGACCAGCCTCGCCCCGTGGCCTCGGGCGATCACCGTCGGGAAAGGCCGGAACCAAAGGACCGTGCGGGTGTTCCCGCCCGGCATGGCCTTGAGGTTCTGCTCGAAGATCGCCCGGCTCTTCGGTCGGGCCGCGACGTAGCGCGCCTCGGCGTCGGCGACCGCCTCCTCGAGCCCGAGATTGGCCGTCCGAACGGCCGCGCGCGCGGTTGCCATCGCCGGATCCTCCCCTGCCCGAGGACATAGGCCGCCGTCCCGAGGCCGCGGTCAAGCATGGCGAGCGCAGATCGCCTGCACGGGGATGCGGGGTCGCGCAGAACGCGGCACAAACGGGGCTGTCTTCTCGACGGACAGGTGAACCTTGCGCCGCCCCACCTTCTTCCCCGTGCTCCTTGCCTTGCCGCTCGCCGCGGCCGCGCCGCTGGGTGTCCGTTCGGCCGAGCCGGAGCCACCGTCCGCGAGGCCCCGAGCGGCGCCGGCCCAGACGGCGGCCCCGACCTCGCTCGCCGTGCTGGCCGGGCTCGTCGCTCGGCTCGAGGCCGATCCGTCGACCGACTGGCGGCGCGTCGACCTCGAGGTGGTCCGCCGCCACCTGGCCGACCTCGAGCGGGTGACTCTCGCCGCCGAGGTGCGTGCCGAGGAGCTTCCGGGCGGCGTCGGTTTGATCGTGAGCGCTCCGGATCCGGCGACCGTGGCGGCGATCCAGCGGCTTCTCCCGGAGCGTGCGGCACGGCTCGCCGAGGCTCGCCGATGGCGCGTCACGACCGCGACCCTGCCGGAGGGGCTACGCGTCGAGATCCGCAGCCTCGACCCGCGTGAGGCCGGGCGGATCCGGGCGCTGGGGCTCGCCGGCCTCTTGGTTGCCGGGCCGCTCGACGATGCGTATCTGTTGAGCTTGGCGCGTCGCGAGCCGCCGCCCGGTCGGCCGGGGCGTCGAGGCGGGCCCTAGGCTCGGCAGCGCAGCCACCACGGGGACGGCTCGACCATGGAAACGCTCGCCGAGACGAGGCCGGAGCCCGCCGCAGCGCCGGCCGTACCGCGCGAGCGCCGGCTCGTTCTGCCGATCGCCGGCATGACCTGTGCCGCCTGCGCCGCCCGCCTCGAGCGCGTGCTCGGGCGTCTGCCCGGGGTCGCCGCGGTCCACGTCAACCTCGCGACAGAGCGGGCCGACCTCCAGCTCGCCGATCCGGTGGCCTCGCCGACCGATCTCGCGGAGGCGGTCCGTTCGGCCGGTTACGCGGTGCGCGAGCGGACCAGCCGGCTCGTCATCGGCGGGATGAGCTGCGCCTCGTGCGTGGGTCGGGTCGAGCGGGCCCTCGCCGCCGTACCGGGCGTGCTCGAGGCGAGCGTCAACCTCGCGAGCGAACGCGCCGAAGTCCGCCATGTGGCCGATCCGGCGATCCCGGCGGCGCTCGTCGCCGCGGTGCGGGAGGCGGGCTACCGGGCGACGCTCGAGGGCGGGCGCGGCCTCGAGGCCGAGCGGGCGGCGGCCGCCGAACGTGCTGCTCGCCGGCGCGAGGCGGTGGCGCTCGTCCTCGCCGCGCTCCTCACGGCCCCCCTCGTTCTGCCGATGCTCGCGGCTCCCTTGGGGCTCCACTTGCATCCGAGCCCTTGGCTCGAGCTCGCCCTCGCGAGCCCGGTCCAGTTCTTGCTCGGTGCGCGGTTCTACCGCGACGCTTGGGCCGGGCTCCGGGCCGGCACGGGCAACATGAGCCTCCTCGTGGCGCTCGGCACGAGTGCCGCCTACCTGCACGGGCTCGTTCTGGTGCTGCTCGAGGGCGAGACGGCCCAGGGCGGGCTCTACCTCGAAGGGGCGGCGGTCGTGATCACCATGGTCCGCCTCGGCCGCTGGCTCGAGGCCCGGGCCAAGGCGAGCGCCGCTGCCGCCTTGCGCGAGCTCACGGCGCTCGCGCCGGAGACCGCACGGGTCCTGCGCGCCGGCCGCGAGGTCGAACTGCCGGTCGAGGAGGTCGCGGTCGGCGATCGGCTGGTGATCCGCCCGGGTGAGCGCGTGCCGGTCGACGCCCGTATTCTCGACGGCGTGAGCGAGCTCGACGAGTCCCTCTTGACCGGAGAGAGCGTACCGGTTCGCAAGGGGCCGGGCGATCGGGTGATCGCCGGTTCGATCAACGGCAACGGACTGTTGCGCTGTGTGGCCGAGCGGGTCGGTAGCGACACGACGCTCGCCCGGATCACCGAGCTCGTCGAGCGGGCGCAAGCCGGGAAGGCGCCGATCCAGCGGCTGGTCGATCGGGTGAGCGCGGTCTTCGTGCCGGCGGTCGTCGGCTTCGCGGCGCTCGTGTTCCTCCTTTGGCTCGCCGCCGGGAGCGGCCTCGACCGGGCTTTACCCGCCGCCGTGGCGGTGTTGGTGATCGCCTGCCCCTGCGCGCTGGGTCTCGCCACACCCGCAGCCCTGGTAACCGGGACCGGGGCGGCGGCGCGGGCGGGCATCCTCATCCGCGACATCGCTACCCTCGAGCGGGCGCACGCGGTCGACCTCGTGGCCTTCGACAAAACCGGCACGCTCACCCTCGGCCGGCCCGAACTCGTCGCCCTGCATCCCCTCGCCGGATCGGAGGAGTCGCTTTTGCGGCTCGTGGCTGCCGCCCAGCAGGGGAGCGAGCACCCGCTCGGCCGGGCGATCCTGCGAGCAGCCTCCGAGCGCGGCTTGGCCTTGCCACCGGTCGAGACCTTCGAGGCACGACCCGGCTCGGGGCTCGTCGCGCGGGTGGAGGGACGGGTGATCCGGATCGGTCGGGCCGAACTCCTCGAGGAGGTCGGGATCGCCACCGAGCCCCTCGCCGAGCGTGCGCGGTCCGAAGCGGCCGCCGGCCGCAGCCTCGCCTGGGTGGCGATCGACGGCGAACTCGCCGGTTTCCTGGCGTTCGAGGATGCGCTCCGGCCCGAGGCGGCCGAAGCGGTCGCCGCTCTGCATCGGCGCGGGCTCGCCACGGCACTCCTCTCCGGCGATTTGCGGGCGACCGCCGAGCGGGTCGCGCGGGCGGTCGGCATCCCGCACGTCGAAGCGCCGCTCTTGCCCGCCGAGAAGGTCGCGGCGATCGAGCGCTTCCGTGCCGAGGGGCGGGTCGTGGCGATGGTCGGCGACGGCGTCAACGACGCCCCGGCGCTCGCCGCTGCCGATGTCGGGGTCGCGATGGGCGGCGGCGCCGACGCGGCGCATGCCGCCGCCGGACTCATCCTCTTGCGCCCGGACCCGCGGCTCGTGGCCGCTGCCCTCGAGATCGCCTCCGCGACTCGGCGGACGATCCGCCAGAACCTCGCCTGGGCCTTCCTCTACAACCTCCTGGGCTTGCCCGTTGCGGCGCTGGGGCTCTTGTCGCCGGCGCTCGCCGGGACCGCCATGGCACTTTCGAGCGTTTCGGTCGTGGCCAACGCACTGCGTCTGCGCCGCTGGCGACCGGCACGGGATGCCGCAGGATGAGCGGGCCGCGGCTGGCCCGCCGGGTGCTGCTCGCCTGGCAGCTATCGCACCGCTCGCCCGCCCGGCCGGTGCAGGTTCGCAACCACTGCGCCTGCGCGTCGGCCTTGCTCGGGTGGAGCTTGTCTCCGAGGGCTGGCCGTCGACGGACGTCCGGGCCAACGACGGCACCGTGCCGGGGCCGACGCGGCGCGGCCCGGAACCCGCTTCGCGACGGCCACCGCCCGACCCGCGCGGCGTCGGGCGCTCTTCGCCCGAGGTTCGTTCGAGACCATCAACGGCCGGGCCATGGCCGAGCACGGGCACGGCCACGAGCCGCCGCTCCTGGGCCTGGGGCTCGGCCGCAGCCACCGCCTCGCGATCCTCAACCGGACCGCCTTCCCGCACCCGATCCACTTGCACGGTCATGTCTTCCGCGTGCTCGCTCGCAACGGCCGCGAGGAGCCCGGCCGGCCCCGGCGCGATACCGTGCTCGTCGCCCCGGGTGAGCGGGTCGAGGTCGCGTTCGAGGCCGACGATCCTGGCCTTTGGATGCTGCATTGTCACGTGCTCGAATACCAGGGCTCGGGCATGATGGCCCTGGTCGAGGTCGGCTGAAGGAGATCGCCCATGCCGCTCACCCGGCCCATGCCGCTCACCCGCCGCGCGCTACTGCTCGCCGCCACGGCCGCCCTCGCGTCACGGGCCGCCGCCGCGGCGCAGCTGGTCGAGATCTGGAAGCTGCGCGGCTGCGGCTGCTGCGCGCTCTGGGCTCGGCATCTCGAGGTCGAAGGCTTTTCGACCCGGACGAGCGAGCACGCCGACCTCGCCCCGATCCGCGCCCGGCTCGGCATCCCCGAGGCGCTCGCCGGCTGCCATTCGGCGCGGCTCGCGGACCTCTCGATCGAGGGCCACGTCCCGGCGCTGGCCATCCGCCGCCTGTTGGCGGACCGGCCACAGTGGGTGAGGGGGCTCGCGGTACCCGGCATGCCCGCGGGCTCGCCGGGCATGCCTTTGCCCGCGCCCGAGCGCTACGACGTCCTGGCTTTCGGCACGGGTGGCCGCGTCGAACGCTTCATGACCTTCGTAGGTGAGCGGCCGGCCTGAGCGGCGCGCAGCTCCAGGCGGCCGGTCGGGCCGTACCGAGCTTCGCCGCAGGCGATCCCGGCGGCCGCCAGGCTCGCCCGCAATGCCGTCCCGTCCATGCCCAGGAACCGTTCGAGAAGCGCCACATAGGCTGCGACGAAGCGCGGACCGTGCTGATCGGGCGCGAGTCCGTGGGCGCATTCGTGGAGCACGATCGGGGCGGTACGCGCCCAGCGCGGCAGTTTGACGACCTCGCGCGAGCCACAGGCGTGGCGACGCCCGCGCCCGTCGGTCACCCGAGGTGGCGCCCAGCCGGGTGAACCGGCGCGGTCGGCCTCGGCCCAACGATAGACCGCCTCGACCAGCGAGCGACAAGCCGCGAGGTCGAGGAGCTGGTCGCGGCCCGGGAAGACCACCGCCTGCTCCCAGCGATAGAGCCGAGCGCGCTGTCGATCCGGCGGCCGCCGCCGGCGCCGCGCCGACGAGCGGGGCACCGGGGCGACGAATCCGGTCAGGATCCGCAAAAGCCGCGTCGGCACGCCTCGCTCCGTTCTCCTCCGGGCCGAGCATGAGGGTCGCAAGAACCGCCGGCAAGCGCCGGGCCGCGGTTGCCGAGCCGCGCCCGCGCCGCCTATAGAGCGAATGTCTCCGCTCGGGCGTGGCATGGATCCGGTCGACGATCCCAAGGGCTATTATCGGGCACTCGGCGTCGGTCGAGACGCTACGGCCGAAGAGCTCAAAGCCGCTTTCCGTGAACGCGCCAAGCTCTGGCACCCGGACCACGGGGGCCCCGAGGCGGACGAGGATCGGTTCCGCCTTTTGGTCGAAGCCTACGAGGTGCTGCGCGATCCGCTGCGCCGGCGCGCCTACGATGACAGCGCGTCGCGCACCGCCCGCGAGCGCACCGAGCGCACGATCGGTAAGGCCGACCGCGCCCGGCGGGCGAACCGCAGCCCGCGGCTCACACCGCGTCGAGGGGGCTGGTCGTTCGGTGCCGTGCTCACCGCGGTGGCCCTCGCGCTCGTCGCCGTCGGTGCGGTGGCCCTCTGGTGGTCGGCGGAGCGGCAGCTCGTTCTCGCCAACGCCCAGATCGAGGATCTGTCGCTGCGACTGTCCGAGGCGCTGGCCGCGCAAGCCGACACCCGGACCCGCTACCGCGCCTCGACCGTGGCCGGGCTCGATCAAGCACTCCTGGCCGGCCGATCGGGCGGCGGGTTCCTCTTCGCGGGCGAGGTCGCGTTCCCGCCCGGCGGCACCGAGCTCGACGCGGAGGGGGAACGCCAGCTGGAGCAGGCCGTCCTCGGCCTCGCCCGAGCGGTCCGCAACGTGCCGAACGACCGCGATTGGCTCATCCTCGTCGAAAGCTTCGCGGCGACCGCCGCCTCGACCGACGGGCTCGACGTCACCGCCTGGGAGAAAGCGCTCCTGCGCATGGCGGTGGTGGTCGAAACCCTGGCACGCCAGGGCCTGCCTCCGGAACGCTTGGCCGGCCGGTTCCAAGCCGGCATGGCGCCACCCGACCAGCGCTCGGGCGAGGGACGGATCGTCGAGATCAAGCTCGTGTGCTGCTTCCGGCCGGGCTGAGCCGGATCGGCGAGGGAGAAGGCTTTGCGCTACCGGTTCGTGACGCTCGACGTCTTCACCGACCGGCGTTTCGCCGGCAACCCGCTCGCGATCGTCACCGACGCCGTCGGTCTGCCGGCCGAGCGGATGCAGACGATCGCCCGCGAGTTCGGCTTTTCCGAGACGGTGTTCCTGCTGCCGCCGGACGATACCGCGCACGTGGCGCGACTGCGGATCTTCACCCCCGCCCTCGAAGTCCCCTTCGCCGGCCATCCGACGATCGGGACGGCGCTTCACCTCGCCCGGGAGGGCCGCGTGGTCCCGGGCGCGGACGGCAAAGCGCGCCTCGTTCTCGAGGAAAACGCCGGGCCGGTCCCGGTGACCATCCTCTTCGAGGGGAGAAAGCCGGTCCGCGCCGAGCTCACGGCACCGCACCGACCGAGCCACGGCCCCCGCCTGGCGGTCGAGCCGATCGCCCAGGGCCTCGGCCTCGATCCGGTCGATCTCGTCGCCGACGGGCCTACGCCCTGTGTGGCCGGCGCCGGCCTTTCGTTCCTGATGGTCGAGCTCGTGGATCTCGGCGCCCTCGGGCGTGCACGGCTCGCCGATGTGGACCGGTTGCGCGCGCTTTCGGCCGACCTTGAGGAGCCGCTCGTCTACCTCTTCACGCGAGCGACCGGCAGCCGCGGGATCGAGGTGCGCGCTCGGATGTTCGCGGCCGCGGCAGGTGTGCACGAGGATCCCGCCACGGGCTCGGCCGCCGCCGCGCTCGCGGGACTGCTCGCGACTGTGGATCCTCGGACGGACGGGGATTTCGCCTGGCACATCGAGCAAGGGGTCGAAATGGGCCGGCCGTCCTTCCTCGCCGCCCACGCCCTCAAACGTGCCGGCCGGGTCGTCGAGGCACGGGTCGCGGGCGGCGCTGTCCCGGTCATGGAGGGCACGATCGAGGTCGGCTGAGCGGACCGCCGTCGTCCCGGGGCCGCACACGCGTTGGAGGAGTCGGCCGAGCCCGCGCGATCGTCGGCCACGAGGATGCAAACGACCTCGCGGTCGAAGGTGCGGCTCGCAGCCCGGAGCAGCCGTCCCCGAAGGAACGAGCGCGCCGCGGACGCACCGATCGCCGGCCCGTGGTTCGACGGTCCGGTCCCGGCGCGCGATCGCC
>Ga0308392_1000746_pt1:0-10000 | contig 13741 bp, 6 predicted proteins | sample Hotspr20Samplem2_FD_202361 | JGI IMG/M metagenome (GOLD analysis project Ga0308392, IMG submission 202361) | Hot spring phototrophic mat microbial communities from Octopus Spring, Yellowstone National Park, Wyoming, United States - 20050624_m2 ... | reverse complement strand
TCCGTCGTCGAGAGGGAAACAGCCCAGACCGCCGGCCAAGGTCCCCAAGTCGTGGCTAAGTGGGAAAGGATGTGGGACGGCAGAGACAGCCAGGAGGTTGGCTTAGAAGCAGCCATCCTTTAAAGAAAGCGTAACAGCTCACTGGTCGAGGCCGTCCTGCGCCGAAGATGTAACGGGGCTCAAGCCACGCACCGAAGCCGCGGGCTCCTCCTCGATGGGGGAGCGGTAGCGGAGCGTTCCGTAGGCCCGTGAAGCCGTCCCGGGAGGGGCGGTGGAGGCATCGGAAGTGCCTATGCTGACACGAGTAGCGCAAGGAGGGTGAGATTCCCTCCCGCCGGAAGTCCAAGGGTTCCTGCGCAAGGTTCGTCCGCGCAGGGTGAGCCGGCCCCTAAGGCGAGGGCGAGAGCCGTAGCCGATGGGAACCAGGTCAAGATTCCTGGGCCCGCTGGAGGTGACGGCGCCGAACCGTCGTGTCCCCTTACCGGATTGGGGGCGCGGCCGGAGGCGTCCAGGAAAGAGCCCCAGCGTATGGACCGTACCCGAAACCGACACAGGTGGACTGGTCGAGCATACCCAGGCGAGCGAGCGAACGGCGTCGAAGGAACTCGGCAAATTGCCCGCGTAACTTCGGGAGAAGCGGGGCCTCGGTCCGGGCAACCGGGTCGGGGTGGCACAGGCCAGGGGGTGGCGACTGTTTACTAAAAACACAGGGCTCTGCGAACTCGAGAGAGGACGTATAGGGTCTGACGCCTGCCCGGTGCCGGAAGGTCAAGGGGAGGGGTGCAAGCTCCGAACCGAAGCCCCGGTAAACGGCGGCCGTAACTATAACGGTCCTAAGGTAGCGAAATTCCTTGTCGGGTAAGTTCCGACCTGCACGAATGGCGTAACGACTTCCCCACTGTCTCCGACGCCGGCTCGGCGAAACTGAATTCTCCGTGAAGATGCGGAGTACCCGCGGTCAGACGGAAAGACCCCGTGCACCTTTACTACAGCTTTGCAGTGGCACTAGGCGGGCCGTGTGTAGGATAGGTGGGAGCCTGCGAAGCGGAGGCGCCAGCTTCCGTGGAGGCGTCCTTGAAATACCACCCTCGGGTCGTCTGGTGTCTAACCGCGCACCGTGAGCCGGTGCCGGGACCCTGCATGGCGGGTAGTTTGACTGGGGCGGTCGCCTCCCAAAAGGTAACGGAGGCGCGCGATGGTCGGCTCAGGCTGGTCGGAAACCAGCCGTTGCGTGCAAGCGCACAAGCCGGCCTGACTGCAAGACCGACAGGTCGCGCAGAGACGAAAGTCGGCGCTAGTGATCCGGTGGTCCCGCGTGGAAGGGCCATCGCTCATCGGATAAAAGGTACGCCGGGGATAACAGGCTGATCTCCCCCAAGAGTCCCCATCGACGGGGAGGTTTGGCACCTCGATGTCGGCTCATCACATCCTGGGGCTGCAGCAGGTCCCAAGGGTTCGGCTGTTCGCCGATCAAAGTGGTACGTGAGCTGGGTTTAGAACGTCGTGAGACAGTTCGGTCCCTATCTGCCGTGGGTGTACGAGACTTGCGCGGATCCGCCCTCAGTACGAGAGGACCGGGGTGGACGGACCTCTGGTGGACCGGTCGTCGCGCCAGCGGCGCAGCCGGGTAGCCACGTCCGGAAGGGATAACCGCTGAACGCATCTAAGCGGGAAACCCACCGCCAAACCAGGTCTCGCCGAGAGCCGTGGTAGACCACCACGTCGATAGGCCGGAGGTGTACGCAGGGTAACCTGCTCAGCCAACCGGTCCTAATCGCTCGATCGTGCTCCCCTCGCCCCAGCCCCGGATCCCCCCGAAACCGAGGCCGGAACCACCCCCTACCCTGCCGACACACCCCACCCCACGACGCCCCCCGGAACGCCCGGGGCGGCTCCCCGGAGCCCCCCGCGCGATCGCAGATCGCGTGGGGTGGTATCGCGGGGCCCCCACGACGTCGTGAGACGTCGTGGGGCAGGAAGGTGTCGGCAAGGCCTGGTGGCTCGGCGCGGGTGCCCCACCCGATCCCATCCCGAACTCGGCCGTGAAACCCCGCAGCGCCCATGGTACTGTGCCACGAAGGCACGGGAGAGTCGGCCGCTGCCAGGCCTTCCCGATACCCCCCTCCTCCAACCCTCCCCACGATGCCCACACCCGAGGAAACCCCACGACGTCGAACACGGCGTGGGACGACCTCCGGGGCCCCCGAGCCGGCGCCCACGGCACGGGGTGACGTCGCAGGGCCCCCACGCGATCGGAGATCGCGCGGGGTGGTCATCCGGGGTCCCCACGCGATCGCAGATCGCGGGGGGTGGCACCGCGGGGTGGAGCAGCCCGGTAGCTCGTCAGGCTCATAACCTGAAGGTCGCAGGTTCAAATCCTGCCCCCGCAACCAAACCCTCCCACCGAACCCCAGCCGAACACCCCCCGACCAACGCCCCGTCCGGACCCGACGCCCGACCAGCGAACGCGCCTCGGCGCCGCGATCGGCGTCGCGCCCGGGCCCCACGACGGGTCGAGCTTTTCCAACGAGGTGTCGTGGGCGTGAGAGGCCGGACCCGCCCGCGCGAGCGCCCACGCTGTTCCGGGTGCACCACGTCGTGCGGTGCCCCGGACTCGAGCCATGCCGGGTGCCGATCGGCTCCATGATCTTCTTCGCTTCGCGCCCGCGCTCGGCTCCGACCGATGCAGGGAGAACCGAGCTCGCCGGTCCATCTTCGGGTCGCGGACGGCCGGCAGGTGCGAGTCCTCGTCCGTCGCGACCCCGAGGCCGGGGATCGGGTCGAGATCCGGCTCGGCAACCGAGCAGCTCGTCGACCGGTCCGAGGAGGAGCAGAACGCCCGCCGGTCCGCAATCCTTCCGCGGTCCGGTCGTGCCGAGCGAACGAACCCCGCGGCCGAGCCTTCGCTTGTCGCTTTCCGGTTCCTGGCGGGGGGCGGCGCACCCGACGGCGGCTCCGCACGGTTCCCGAGCGCCGTTCCATGCTTGACCCGACCTCTCTTTAGAAATATTCCAACTTCCGACCGTGCCGTCGGTCGCCCGATCGCCGTGGATTGCACCCGGCGCACGGCGGCCTCGCAGCCGGCGGGCTGGGCGCCGGCCGATCGAGAGTCCATGTCGGGCCCCGGGCTTCGAGATCGCGATCGCCGGTCGGGCCGTCGGTTCGTTCGAAGAGGGAGAGGAGCCGTGACAGCCGTGACGCAATGCCCCTTCCGGGGTGCCGCCGGGCAAGGCAAGTCGGTCCACGAATGGTGGCCGAATCAGCTCAACCTCAAGATCCTGCACCAGTTCGCTCCGGCGACCGACCCGATGGGGCCGGATTTCGATTATGCCAAGGAATTCCAGAGCCTCGATTATTTCGCGCTCAAGGAAGATCTCCGCAAATTGATGACCGACTCGCAGGATTGGTGGCCGGCCGACTGGGGTCACTATGGCGGCTTGATGATCCGCATGGCCTGGCACGCCGCCGGCACCTACCGGATCTTCGACGGCCGCGGCGGCGCCGGGCTCGGACTGCAGCGCTTCGCCCCGCTCGACAGCTGGCCGGACAACGCCAATCTCGACAAGGCCCGCCGGCTCTTGTGGCCGATCAAGCAGAAATACGGCCGCAAGATCTCCTGGGCGGATCTCATCATCCTGGCGGGCAACGTCGCTCTGGAGTCGATGGGGTTCAAGACCTTCGGCTTCGGCGGCGGCCGCGTCGACGTCTACGAACCGGACGAATCGATTTATTGGGGCCCGGAGACGACCTGGCTCGCCGACCAAAGGCACGGCCCCGGCCGCCAGCTCGACGCACCGCTCGCCGCGGTGCAGATGGGCCTCATCTACGTCAATCCCGAAGGGCCCAACGGGAATCCCGACCCCGTGGCGGCGGCCAAGGACATCCGCGAGAGCTTCGCGCGGATGGCGATGAACGACGAAGAGACCGTGGCCCTCGTGGCCGGCGGCCACACCTTCGGCAAGTGCCACGGCGCCGGGCCGGCGGGCCACGTGGGGCCGGAGCCCGCGGCGGCACCGATCGAGCAGATGGGGCTCGGCTGGAAGAGCAGCTACCGCTCGGGCAAGGGGCCGGATGCGATCACCGGCGGGCCGGAGGTGATCTGGACCCGGACGCCCACGCAGTGGAGCAACGATTATTTCGAGATGCTCTTCACTTACGAGTGGGAGCTCGAGAAGAGCCCGGCCGGCGCCTGGCAGTGGGTGGCCAAGAACGCGCCCGAGATCATCCCGGACCCGTTCGATCCGACCAAGAAGCGCAAGCCGACGATGCTCACGACCGATCTGTCGTTGCGCTACGATCCGATCTACGAGCCGATCTCGCGCCGGTTCTGGAAGAACCCGGACCAGTTCGCCGACGCCTTCGCGCGCGCCTGGTTCAAGCTCACCCATCGCGACATGGGCCCGAAGAGCCGCTATTTGGGCCCCGAGGTCCCGAAGGAGGATCTGATCTGGCAAGATCCGATCCCGCCCGTGGACCATCCGCTCGTCGACGAGAAGGACGTCGCCGCCCTCGAGAAGGAGGTGTTGGGCTCCGGCCTCTCGCTCCGTGATCTCGTCTACACGGCATGGTCGGCCGCCTCGACCTTCCGCAATTCCGACAAGCGGGGTGGTGCCAACGGGGCCCGGATCCGCCTCGCCCCGCAAAAGGACTGGGAGGTCAACGAGCCCGAACGGCTCGTCAAGACCCTGGCCACGCTCGACGAGATCCGCCGCTCCTTCAACGGGCGCCAGCGGAACGGCAAGAAGATCTCGCTCGCCGACACGATCGTGTTGGCGGGCGGTGCGGCGGTGAAGCAGGCGGCGGCCGCTGCCGGCTTCACGGTGGAGGTGCCGTTCACGCCCGGCCGGACGGACGCGAGCCAGGAGCAGACCGACGTCGAGTCCTTCAAGGTCCTGGAGCCCTGGGCCGACGGTTTCCGCAACTACGTCAAGGGCAAGACTCCCGTCGAGCCGGAGCATCTCTTGGTCGACAAGGCGCAGCTCCTCGCCCTTTCCGCACCGGAAATGACGGTGCTCGTGGCGGGCCTGCGCATGCTCGGCGCGAACCACGGCGGGACCGCGCACGGCGTCTTCACCGATCGGCCGGGTGTGCTCTCCACGGACTTCTTCACCAACCTCCTCGACATGAGCACCGAGTGGGTGCCGGTGAAGGACACCTGGAACCTCTACGAGGGCTACGACCGCAAGACCGGGAAGAAGCGTTGGACCGCGACCCGGGTCGACCTCGTTTTCGGCTCGAATGCGCAGCTGCGAGCGATCTGCGAGGTATACGGCGCCGCCGATGCCGAGGAGAAGTTCGTCAAGGACTTCGTCGCGGCGTGGACGAAGATCATGAACGCCGACCGGTTCGACCTGCACCGCTGAAGCGGCAACCGAACCCGTGCGGACCCGCCGCGCCCCGCGCGGCGGGTTTTTCTTTCGGGTCTTCGCCGGCAAACGGCTCGTCAGGGGCTGCCGTAAACGCCCCGGTGACGCAGGAGATGGTCGGCGAGCACGCAGGCCATCATGGCCTCGCCGACCGGCACGGCGCGGATTCCGACGCAGGGATCGTGGCGACCCTTGGTCGCGATTTCGGTCTCGCGGCCGTCACGGGTGATCGTGCGGCGCGGGATCAGGATCGAGGAGGTGGGCTTGACCGCGAAGCGGACGACGATGTCCTGGCCCGTCGAGATCCCGCCCAAGATCCCACCCGCGTGGTTCGAAAGGAAGCGGGGGCCCTCGTTGCCCATCCGGATCTCGTCGGCGTTCTCCTCGCCTCGGAGGGTCGCGGCGGCGAAGCCCGCACCGATCTCGACGCCCTTGACCGCATTGATGCTCATCATCGCTTTGGCGAGGTCGGCGTCGAGCTTGTCGTAGACCGGCTCGCCGAGGCCCGCCGGCACACCTCTGGCCACGACCTCGATCACCGCGCCGATCGAGGAGCCCGCCTTGCGGATCTCGAGGAGCTGCGCCTCCCAGCGCGTCGCCGCCTCGGCATCCGGGCACCAGAAGGGATTGCGGTCGATCTCCTCGGGGTCGAAGCGGGCGGGGTCGATCCGGTCCGATCCCATTTGCACCATGTAGCCGCGGATCACGACCGAGGGGCCCAGGATCTTCCGCGCGATCGCGCCGGCTGCGACCCGACAGGCGGTTTCCCGCGCCGACGCGCGGCCGCCGCCCCGGTGATCACGGATCCCGTACTTCACGTCGTATGTGTAGTCGGCATGGCCTGGGCGGTAGGTTTCCGCGAGTTCGGCGTAGTCCTTGGAGCGCTGGTCGACGTTGCGGATCAAGAGACTTACGGGCGTTCCCGTCGTCCGCCCCTCGAACACGCCGGAGAGGATCTCGACCCGGTCGGGCTCCTGGCGTTGCGTCGTGAATTTCGACTGCCCGGGCCGGCGCCGGTCGAGCCAATATTGGATGTCGGCTTCGCTGAGCGGCAGGCGCGAGGGCACGCCGTCGACCACGACGCCGATCGCCGGCCCGTGGCTTTCGCCCCATGTCGTGAAGCGGAACAGGGTGCCGAACGAAGAGCCGGCCATGGCATCTCCGCAGGCGGCGGCCGCAGCGCTCAGTCGCCCTTGACGACGCTGATGTCCGGCGCGTCGACCGCCTTCATGCCGACCACGTGGTAGCCGCAGTCGACGTGGACGATCTCGCCCGTGGTTCCCGCGCCGAGGTCGGAGAGGAGGAAGACCGCTGCACCCCCCACGTCGTCGATCGTGACGTTGCGCTTCAAGGGCGCGTTGTACTCGTTCCACTTCAAGATGTAGCGGAAGTCGCCGATCCCCGAGGCGGCGAGCGTCCGGATGGGCCCTGCCGAGATCGCGTTCACCCGGATCCCCTTGGCACCGAGGTCGACTGCGAGATAACGGACGGAGGCTTCGAGCGCCGCCTTGGCCACGCCCATCACGTTGTAGTGCGGGGTGACCCGGGTCGAGCCGATGTAGGTCAAGGTCAGCAGACTCGAGCCCGCACCCATCAAGGGCTCGGCGCGACGCGCGAGCTCGGTGAAGGAAAAGCAGGAAATCGCCATGGTCTTCTGGAAATTGTCGAGCGTGGTGTCGATGTAGCGACCTTTGAGCTGCTCTTTGTCGGACCAGGCGATCGCGTGGACCAGGAAGTCGAGCCCACCCCAGCAGGCCGCGATCTCGGCGAACAGGGCATCGAGGCTCTCGGGTTCGCCGACGTCCGCCGGAACCAGCAGTCGAGCGCCGAGTTCCTCGGCGAGCGGCCGGACGCGCTTCAAGAGCGGTTCGCCCTGGTAGGTGACGGCGAGCTCCGCCCCGTGCCGCCGCACCGCCCGGGCGATCCCCCAGGCGAGCGAGCGGTCGTTGGCGATGCCCATGACGAGGCCTCTCTTCCCGGCCATGAGGGGGGTCGGGGCGGTCATGCGACGGCGGCTCCGGAGCTGCTCCAGGGATCGGCGCGATCCTAGGCGCCCCTGCGGTCCGGCGAAAGAGTTCGTGCGCGGGCAGCGGCGACGTCGGTGGACCGATCGGCCGTGGGCCGGCCGCCTTCGACCAGCACCCGGCCTCGCCAGACGAGACGCCGGAGCCGGAGCCGGCCGCGCGGCCGGGTCGGGTCGGCCGGCAGAACGAGCTCGCGCTCGCACAAGGCCAGGCCCAGAAGCCCGTAGGCGGCGCTCAGCATGCGGGCGGCCGAGCCCGTGTACCAGGCCCAGCCGCCCCGCCCCTCGTAGCCCGGCCCGAAGCTCACGTCGGCCGGCTGCTGGTGCGGCGGTAGGCCGTAGCGGGCGAGCCGGTCGGGCCCCGACTCGCCCAAGGGTGAAATCTTGTACCAGACCTCGACGGCGCGGGCCTCGAGGGCCGCGGCCTCTTCGCAACGGCCGCTCGCGCGGGCGAGCGTGGCGAGGCGCAGCAGCGCATCGACGAGCCAAGACACACCGTGACTGTACTGGCCGCCGTTCTCGCGCACACCCGGCGGATAGGCGGCGATCCGTCCGGGGTAGGGATCGCTCGCCTCGTCGAACGGTGGATGGAGCAAGAGCACCATCCCGTCGCGCTCGAGCGCGTCGAGCGCGCGGAGGACGAGCCGTCGGCCCTCGTCGAGGCCGACCAGCCCGGAAAGGACCGGCCAGGCGGCGGAGAGCGCATCGTCGAGCAAGAGCTCGTGGCCGCGATCGTCGATCGCCCGCACGAAGCGCTCGCCCCGGGCCATCCGCGTGAGCGCGGCGCGAAGCCGGTCGGCCGCCGCCGCCCAGCGCTCGGCGAGCCGCTCCTCGCCACGCCTGCGGGCGAGGGGGACCATGTCGCGGAGCACGTCCAGCAGGAAGAAGCCGAGCCACACACTCTGGCCGCGACCCCGTCTCCCGAGCCGATCGAACCCGTCGTTCCAGTCGCCGGTGCCGATCAGCGGCAGACCGTGCGGGCCCAGGCGGCGGAGCGTGAAGTCGATCGCCCGTCGGCAATGCTCGAACAGGCTTTCGACCTCGCGCGATGGCCGCGGGGCGAGGACGATTCCCTCGGCCTCGGGCGGGATCGCCCGGCCTTCCAGGAACGGGATCGGCTCGTCGAGGATGTCCTCTTCGCCGGTCGCCTCGAGGTAGCGGAGGGTCACGTAGGGCAGCCAGAGCTGGGGGTCGGCCACCCGGTTGCGCGCCGCGAGGCCCGTGCGGCCCTCCCAAGAGGGATGCCACCACTGCACGACATCGCCCTCGAGGAACTGTTGGGCGGCGTGCAGCAAGATCTGGGCGCGAGCGAGTTCGGGATCGAGGAAAAGGAGCGGCAGGACGTCCTGGAGCTGGTCGCGGAAGCCGAAGGCCCCGCCGCGCTGATGCGGCCCGCAGCGGCCCCAGAGCCGAGCGGTGAGGACCTGGTAGGGGAGCCAGTCGTTGACCAGCCGATCGAAGGCCGGATCGTCGGTCTCGATTCGGAGCACCGAGAGCCGCTCTTCCCAACGCGCGCGCGTGGCCTCGATCGCCGCCCGAGCCGCCGCCGGCTCGCGGTACCGGCGAGCCAGGTTGCGGGCCTCGGCGAGCTCGAAGGCCTGGCCCACCACGAGGGTGACTCGGGTTTCCTCGCCCGGCCCGAGTTCGAGGTCGCCCGCGAAAGCCACGAGCCGCTCGCCATCGTCCCGGCAGCGCGGATCGGGGAGGCCTTCGGCCAAGAAGAGCGGCCCCCGTGACCAAGCTTCGGGTAGACCCACGAAGCGGGCCCGCACGGTCTCGATCGTGTCCGCCGGCAGGCTCGTCGCCACGAACAGCCAGCCCTTGCGGAAGTCGTTGCGGGCGTGCCGCAGATAGGCGGCGAACGGGCCGGTCTCCTCCCGGCGCGTCTCCAACCGGCCCCGGCTGTCGCGCGGCAGTTCGGCGAGGGCGACGTGCACGGCCGGCATCACCCGCAGCCGCCGTCGACTTGTGCCCCGATTGCGGATGCGCAAAAGGTCGATCTGGACCGGCGCGTCCTCGGCGAGGCTCACGGTCTGCTCGAGCTCGAGCCCGTCGGGCTCGTCCGGCAGTTTGTGGAAGACCACGGCGCCGGGCGCGAAGCGCACCTCGTAGCGGGCGGCCGGATCGCGCGCGGGGGCGAAGCCGGCGCTTTCCAGCCGGCCCGTTTCGCGGTCGCGCACGTAGATCGCGCGACTCGGCCAGTCGACCGGCAGGGCGTCGAGCTGGAAGCGGTTCCAGGCGTTCTGTTGCGCGTTGCCGCCGAAGGCGAAGACCTCGCCGTCGCTGGCGACGACCGCCCCGTGGCCGAGCGGGCTCGCGAGCAGATGGTGCCAGGGTCGGGGCAGCGCCCCGGGCAGAGAGAGGCTGCGACCGTCGGCCGTGAAGGCCGGGGAGGGTTCGGCCGGAAGCGGCGGATCGCGCAACGCGCGGACAGCCGCGAACTCGGCGGCGAGCCGTTGCGCATCCGGCCGCGGCCGCTTGCCGTACCGGCAGATCAGCCGGATCGCCGTCGCGCGGTCGGGGGCGTAGCCGTCGACGAAGCGGATGCGGAGCGAGCCGCGGGCCGGCAAATCGATCCGCAAGGTGAGACTCGCCGCCGGATCGAAGGTGT
>Ga0308392_1000738_pt1 | contig 13829 bp, 14 predicted proteins | sample Hotspr20Samplem2_FD_202361 | JGI IMG/M metagenome (GOLD analysis project Ga0308392, IMG submission 202361) | Hot spring phototrophic mat microbial communities from Octopus Spring, Yellowstone National Park, Wyoming, United States - 20050624_m2 ... | reverse complement strand
ACGACGCCCAAGATCGTCGCGAGCGCGAGCGCGAAGCCGACGCTCCCGCCCCGGAGCGCGCTCGCCATGGCGTGGAGCTCGAACTGGCGGGCGACGTAGCGGTCGGGGGCGCCGAGCAGGCGCAGGAGATCGACCGTCTCGTCGTGGAGATCGAGGCTCGCGCGGGTGACCACGACCACCGCCACGACGAGAACCAGGAGGACGAGAAGCCCTGCCCCGCCGCCGATCCAGCGCAAGCGGCGGGCCACCTCTTCGAGTGCCCCACCGCTCGGGCTCGTTTCGTCGACCATGGCAGCGGGGGCGATCGCCCGCACGCGCCGCGTCACTTCCTCGAGATCGGGGACCACACCCGGCTGGAAGCGGACGTCGACGAGCCGCGGCAGCAAGATCTCGGCGCGTGTTTCCGGCGAAACACGGCCGATCCAGGGCTCCACGAGCTTGTCGAGCTCGTCTTTCGAGACGAGCGCGGTCCAGGCGACACCCGGCAGCCCCTCGAGGGCGGCGCGCACCTGGGCGAGTTCGGCTTCACCCGCGGCCGGATCGTCGACCGCCGGCAGGGCGACCGTGAGGATCCGCGGCCGCTCGGCGAGCCGATCGACGGCGCTTTGCGCCAGGACGGCGACGGCGCAGGCGAGGACGGCGAGGAAGACGAGGCCGCCGATGAGCCAGGCCAGGAAACGGCTCGCCGGCGTGTCGTCGAGGGGCAGATCGAGCTGCGCCGCGTGCATCGCCCTACTCCGCGGCCGCGCGGTCGGTCGGCAAGGGCCGGATCAGTCGGCCCCGCTCGATGTGGAGCACGGGAAACGGCCAGCGGCGGATCAGGTCGCGCGAGTGGGTGGCGAGCACCACCGCGGTCCCGAGCCGGTGCAGCTCGCTGAAGAGGAACATGAGCCGCTCGACCCGGGCCGGCTCGACGTTGCTCGTGGGCTCGTCGGCGAGGAGCAGATCGGGTTTGGTGACCACCGCGCGGGCGACCGAGACGAGCTGGCGTTGGCCCATCGAGAGCTGCGCGGGCTTGGCTTCCATCCGCTCGGCGAGGCCGAGCCAGCCGAGCATTTGCGAGACGTAGGCCGAGATCTGCTCTTCGTCGGCGCCGCCGATCCGCAGCGGCAAGGCCACGTTGTCGAACGCGCTCAGATGATCGAGGAGCCGGAAATCTTGGAACACCACGCCGATCCGCCGGCGCAACCGGCCGAGCTCGTCACGATCGACGAGGGCGACGTCGCGACCGAACAGGACGACGGTGCCGCGCGACGGCGGTGCGGACAGCGCCATCAAGCGCAGGAGCGAACTCTTCCCGGCACCACTCGGTCCGACCAGATAGTGAAAAGTGCCGGCGTTGATCGTAAGATCGATGTCGCGTAGGACTTCGTCGCCGGAGCCGTACCGCATGCCGACCCCGTGCAGCTGCAGGATGGCCCGCCCGCTCCGGTCCCCGTCCACCCTCGTGTCCGATCAGGCCGATATGCTCTCTTCCTATTGCAGATCGCGCGAATTTCGTCCACTCAAAAACAACCGCTCCGCGAGAAGTCCCCGCTCTCCTGTCGATCGGGGCCAGCCATGATCGTAACCTGCCCCTCCTGTGGCGCGCGCTTCCGGGTCGATCCGGGACAGCTCGGACCACAAGGGCGGCGGGTGCGCTGTTCCGCCTGCGGCCATCGTTGGCTGGTCCGGCCCGAGCCCGAGCCGGCGAACGGCTCGCCCGCGACCGAGCCCTCGGCGACGGCGGAACGGGGTCGAGCCGAGCGAACGGCCGCTCTTTCCCTCGTCGAGGGTGAGACGCCCGAAGCTCGGAGGTTCGAGCAGCCGCCCCCTCTGGCCGCCGCGCCGCCGCTCGGCCAGCCGCCCTCCGGTCGGGGTGTGGCGATCGCCGGTTGGCTCGTCGTGGTCCTCATCTTGATGGTCCTCGCGGGGCTGGTGGTCGGTCGCAACGAGGTGGTGGCGGCCTTCCCGCAGGCCCTCGCCATTTACGACCGGCTCGGTTTGCCGGTCACGGCGCGGCTCGGCCTCGAGCTCCGCGGGCTCACGGCGCGACGGCTGGAAGAGCACGGTGTGACGATCTTCGTTGTCGAAGGCGAGGTCCACAACCTGACCCGCTCGGAGCGGCCCGTCCCGCCGGTCCGCGTGGCCTTGCTCGACGCCGAAGGGCGCGAGCTCGATTCGGCTCTCTTCCGTGCCGCCCAGCCGACCGTGGCCGGCAACGGCGTCGTGCGGTTCGAGGCCAAGATGCTCGATCCGCCGCTCGCCGCGCGCAGCTTCCGCGTGGCCTTCGAGCCCGGCTCTTGAAGCGGTGCCGAAAAGCCCCATGGACCGCGCCTTGGCCGAGGCCGAGGCTGCCGCACGGCGCGGCGAAGTCCCGGTCGGGGCGGTGGTGACCGGGCCCGACGGCGAGATCCTGGCGGCCGACGGCAACCGCGTCGAAGAGCTCGCCGATCCGACCGCGCACGCCGAGATCCTCGTGCTGCGCGCCGCCGCCCGGCGGCTCGGTGTGCCGCGGCTCGTGGGCTGCGACCTCTGGGTCACCCTCGAGCCTTGCCCGATGTGCGCCTACGCGCTGGCCCTCGCGCGCATCCGCCGGCTCTATTTCGGTGCTCCGGACCCCAAGACCGGCGCGGTCGAGCACGGGCCCCGGCTGTTCGCGAGCCCGGTCTGCCACCATCACCCCGAAGTCTACGGCGGGATCGGCGAGCGGGCGGCGGGCGAGCTCCTGCGTGCGTTCTTCCGCGCCCGCCGCTGAGCCCGGCGTCGCCCCGTCAGGCCGGCCGGGGCGGCTCGCCGCCGGGCGGCGGAAGCTTACCGGGTTCCCCGACCGTGGGGGAACCGGTCGACGCCTCTTCGTCCTTGAGCCCGGCCTTGAAGGTCTTGATACCCTTGGCGAGGTCGCCCATCACGGTCGGCAACTTGCCGGCGCCGAAAATCACGACGACGATCGCGAGGATCAGAAGCGCCTCCCAAAAGCCGAAGACCATCCACCCCTCCACCGGCGCCCACCGCCGCCCTCCATCTGGGGCCGGCGCTCTCGTGAGGCAAGCACGGCCGTGGAGCGCGGGCTGCGAACGTTCCCACCGAGAGCCTCAGTCGAGCCGCTCGGGCAGCCCGGCCCGGCGTAGACCCTCGGCGTAGAGCTCGAGGTCGCGCCGCCGGCGCAGCGGGTAATGGCGAAGGAAAGCGTCGAGCGTGAAGGTCGGCTCGATCTCGAGGATGTCGCGGAGCAGTGCCCGAGCTTGCTCCCGCTCCCCGAGATGACCGAGTGCCGCGAGCATCGGCAGGTAATAACCGAACAGCAACGGCCGGCGGCCGAACAGCGGTCGCCCCGTGGCGACCGCCGGTGCGAAGCGACCGGCCAGGAGGTGGGCGAAGACCTCGGCCCTGCCGAACAGGCTCTGGAACGGATCGAAGGGCGACAAGCGGCGATAGCGGCCCATGGCCTCGAGCGCCGCTTCGGGCTCGCCGCGATAACAGTGGATCACGGCCAGCCGGCCCTGCGCCATCGGCAGCGCGGGGTTGATCGCGATCGCCCGTTCGCACAAGGCTAGCGCCGCGTCGAAATCGCGGCCGAGCGCGCGGACCTGGGCGAGCGTGCAAAGTGCGATCGGCTCGAGCGGATCGAGCTCGAGGGCCCGGGCGGCCGCCGCGGCGGCTTCGCCGAGGAGCTCGCCGTGGCCGGGCCGCCAGGGATAGCCGGCCCGCAACAGCTGGACGGTGGCGAGCCAGGCGTGCGCGAGCGCCCGGTTCGGATCGAGCTCGAGCGCTCGGCGCAGAAGGCCTTCGGCCTCGAGGAGGCGCGGCATGTCGAAGGCGAAAACCGAGCGCACGGCTGCGACGACGAGCCGATGCACTTCCTCCCGGCGGTTCGCCGGCCGGTCGGTCCGATCGCTCTCGCGGACCACGATTTCGCGCGCGACCCGCGCCGCGATCATTTCGGCGAGACCGATCCCCTCCTGCTCCGCCGGCACGGGTTCGAGGATTTCGTGGTCGGTCCAGAGCAGGCGGGCGCTCGGTGTTTCGACGAGCTCCACGCGCAGCCGCAGCGCTCCAGCCGTCCGGGTGACCCGACCGCCCAAGACATAGCGAGCGCCGAGCCGGTGAGCGATCGCCAGAGGATCGGCCATGTCACGGGCCAACAGCGCTGCCGAACTCGGCGCCGCGACGGAGAGCCAACGGAACCGGGCGAGAGCGGCCGAGATCTCTTCCGCGAGCCCCTCGCCGAGCGACGGCGCATCGACGGCTCGGCCCGGCTCACGCAGCGGCAGGACGACGAGCGAGGTGCCGTCCCCCGCCGCCTCGTCGGCCTCGCTCGCGTCCCTCCCGCCCGGCGCGGCCACGGCACCTGCGCGAATGCGGGTCAAGGGCCGTTGCGTGGGTTCGCTCGGCCGCGCGTCGAGCAGTCGGTGGAGGGCCTCCCGGCACACTTCGTACTGACGGATCGCCGCCGCCGTGTCGCCGCGCAAGGCGTGCAGCAGCATGAGGGCCCGGTGTGCCGGCTCGTGAGCCGGCTCGAGCGCCAGGACGCGCGTCGCGAGAGCGGCTCGGGCGCCCGGGTCGGTAGCCGTCTCGAGCCGCCGCTCGAGGGACGCGAGGACGAGGTTCCGAAAGCGGGCCCGCTGGCCCGCGAGCCAAGCGTCGAACGGCTCGCCGAGGCCGTTCAGGTCTTCGAGCAACTCGCCGCCGGGCGACTCGTCCGCAGCCGGCTCGGCGGCGCACTCGGCGCCTCGCAGCGCATCGACCTCGACCCGATCGACCGCCAACGCGACCCGATCGCGATCGATCCGCAAAAGCCCGGGATCGCCGAAGCACTGCCGCAGCTCGCGCAGCGCTTGACGGAGGCTGGCTCGGGCCTGCTCCTCCGCCCGCTCGGCCCAGAGCAGACCGGCGAGCCGCTCCCGGGTCACCGGCTGCCCGCCGGCCAGTGCCAGGAAGGCGAGCAGACCACGCGTTTTGCGGCCGACCGGCGTGCGGTCGGTGCCGTTTGGTGCGACCAGGCGACAGCCTCCCAAAAGCTCCAGTCGCCAGACGGCGCGCGGCCCGGCCTCGGTCGCTGCGGTCGCGGGCCCTTCGCCGGGGTCCACGGCGTGGTCCGGCATCGATCGGAGCACTCTCCCTCGCTTCTCGATCGGTTCGTCATTTATGTAAGATTCACGGTTCGGGCCAGTTGGCGAGCGGTTACGTTCACGCCCTTTTCCGCACCGGCTGCGACAAAGGGCTGCGCGCGTTCGCGGTCGGCCTCGGGCTCGATCGCGGCAGCATCGTCGACCATCGCCGGGGCGGGTGACCGTCCCGGCTTTTTTTCGGTGCGCCGCGAACCCGTTCCCGGCATCGAGGCGCCGGCTCGACGCCCGGCTCCGGCTGCGCTAGGGGCAGTCGAAGGAAGGACGCTCGGCGTGGGTGGAAAGGACGCTCGGCGTGGGTGGGAAGGACGCTCGGCGTGGGTGATCGACGATGGAGTGGTTCGAGGAGACGCTCTGGCCCAACTGGGCGCAAAAGATCCGGGTGAAGGAGGTCCTCTATCACGAGAAGACGGCTGTGCAGGACCTGATCGTCTTCGATTCGTGGAGCTGGGGACGGGTGCTCGCGCTCGATGGCGTCGTGCAGGTCACGACCGCCGACGAATTCGTCTACCACGAGATGATGATCCATCCGGCGGTGCTCGCCCATGGCCGGGTCGAAGAGATGCTGATCATCGGCGGCGGCGACGGCGGCTGCCTGCGCGAGGCCTGCCGTTACCCGACGATCCGCCGGATCACCGAGGTCGAGATCGACGCGGGCGTCATCGAGTTCTGCCGGCGCTACCTGCCGACCGTTTCGGCCGGCGCCTACGACGATCCTCGAGTTCGAATCGTGATCGCGGACGGGGCGGCTTTCGTGCGCAACTGCCCCGATCGGTTCGACGTGATCGTGGTCGATTCGACCGACCCGCGCGGCCCGGGTGAGGTGCTTTTCACGGCCGAATTCTACACCGCCTGCCGCGGTCTCCTGAAGCCGGGCGGGATCATGGTCACCCAATGCGGCAACCCGGCCATTTACCCGGACGAGCTCGTGTTCACCCAGGAGCGGCAGCGCAAAGCCGGGTTCGCCGACGTCACCTACTTTTTCGCGCCCGTCCCGACCTATATCGGCGCCAATATGGCGCTGGGGTGGGCCTCGGACGAGCCGGCCCACCGTCGGGTGACGGTCGAGGAGCTGCAGCGCCGCGGGGTGCCGGCCGGCCTCAAGCACTACACGCCGGCGATCCACCTCGCGGCTTTCGCACATCCCGCCTGGATGATCGAGCGGGTGGGCTATTGAGGGGGCGGCCGGCGCGCCTCACGTAAGACGGTACCGTCGTCGCGAGATTGACGGGCTCTGTCGACGGCGCGGAGTCGGCCCGCGCTTGTGTTAACTTCGGGGTAAGGTTAGTCGCCTAAACACGACGGCGCGATGGACGCGCCGCCGCTTCGGGGAGTGCGTCGGGGCCGCTCGGGGGAGCTGCCCGTAAAGATCCATGAGCGGGTGCGACATGGTCAGTGGTGTTGCGAAGGAGAGCCGCCCGAGTGGCACGAACGTTCCGGCCGAACCGGCTGCCACGGAATGGCCCTTCGTCGAGGGGACGGTTCTCGAAGGGCTGCTCGGCGATCCCGGCGAGGGGGTGGTGACGCTGCGGCTGTCCGATCTCGTTCAGGACGCGAACGGCGAGATCGTCCTCTTCAACGACTCCAATCTTCGTCGCCTCGCCCTCCTCACCGAGGCGAGCGAGGTCGCTCGAGGCGAAGCGCCTCATCACGTGACCGCCGCGGGCGAGGATGTCACCGGCTTCGCCTATGTGACCTTCGACAACGGCATCACCCTCTACTACCAGCTGCCGCTCGAGCTCGTCGTCCATTCCGAGCGCGGCTGAGCGCGCGCGGACGATGCTGGATCACCCGGTCGTCGACACGCACGTCCACCTCTACGACCCCACGGTCCTGCCCTACGGCTGGATGCGCGGCGATCCCGTGCTCGACCGGCCGCACGGCTTGGCCGAGCTCGATCGGGCGGCGGGTGCGGTGGCGATCGAGAAGCTGGTCTTCGTCGAGGTCGCGGTCGACCCGGGCCACCATCTCGCAGAGGCCCGCCGCATCCAGGCCCTGGCCGACCGCGACCCGCGGGTCGCGGCGATCGTCGCGCACGCGCCGGTCGAACGCGGGGCCGCGGTCGAGGCCGATCTCGACGCGCTCCAGGTCCTGCCCGCGCTGCGCGGCGTCCGCCGGCTGATCCAGGACGAACCGGATCCGGCCTTCTGCCTGGCCCCCGATTTCGTCGAGGGCGTGCGGCGGGTGGGTGCCCGCGGCCTCGTCTTCGAGCTCTGCCTGCGGGCCGGGCGCGGCCAGCTCCGGCCGGCGACCGAGCTCGTCCGCCGTTGCCCCGAGACCCGATTCGTCCTCGACCATCTGGGCAAACCGCCGGTCGCGGCGGGCGGGCTCGACCCGTGGCGGGCCGAACTCGCCGAGCTCGCGCGCTTGCCGAACGTGGTCTGCAAGCTCTCGGGCCTCGTCACCGAGGCCGATCCTTCGCGCTGGACACGGGCCGAGCTCCGCCCCTACCTCGAACACGCACTCGAGTGCTTCGGCCCCGAGCGGGTGATGTACGGGAGCGACTGGCCGGTGAGCGCCCGCACCCACCTCTACACCACCTGGGTGGCGATCCTCGACGAAGTCCTGGCCGGCCTCGACCCGGCGGCGCGCGAGTGCGTCTGGCGCGGCACCGCGCGGGCCGTTTACCGCTTCTGAGAGGCCGACGCCGGGTCCCCTGCGCGGCAGCCGGAGCCTCCCGGCCTCCCTGCTCGCCCTCGGCTCGGCTAGTCTCGCGGTCGGCCCGAACGGGGAGGCGGAAATGGCGGAAGAGCTGCCACGGCGGCGAGTCGGGCGGACCGACCTCGAGGTCACGGTGCTCGGGCTGGGTGGAGCGCCGCTCGGTGATCTCTACGAGAAGATCCCGGATGCGCGCGCCTGGGCGACCATCGAGGCGGCTTGGCAGGCGGGCATCCGGCTGTTCGACACGGCGCCGCTCTACGGCCACGGGTTGAGCGAACATCGAATGGGCGAGGTGCTCCGCTCCAAGCCGCGGGACTCCTTCGTGCTTTCGACCAAGATCGGGCGGGTCCTCGAGGCGGCCGATCCGCGCACGATCGACCGCGGCCAATGGGCCGGCGGCCTGCCGATGCGCTGGCGCTTCGACTACACGGCCGCCGGAACGCGCCGATCGATCGAGGACAGCCTCCAGAGGCTCGGTCTCGAGCGGATCGACATCGTCTTCGTCCACGATCTCGATCCTTGGTGGTGTCCGACCGCCGAGATCTTCGAAGACCGCCTGCGCGAGCTCATGAACGGCGGCTGGAAGGTCTTGGAGGAGCTGCGCGCGGCGGGTGCGATCCGGGCGATCGGCCTCGGGGTCAACGCCGTCGAGCCTTGCCTTCGGCTCGCCCGTGAGGCCGACCCGGACGTGTTCCTCCTGGCCGGCCGCTACACCCTCCTCGAGCAGGGTGGGCTCGGCGACCTGTTGCCGCTCGCCCGGACCAAAGGGTTCTCCTTCCTCCTGGGCGGTCCGTACAATTCCGGCATTCTCGCGACCGGCGCGGTCCCCGGAGCCCGCTACGACTACAAGCCCGCACCGCCCGAGATCCTCGAGCGGGTCCGCCGGATCGAGGCGGTGTGCGCGCGCCACGGTGTGCCCTTGAAGGCGGCGGCGATCCGCTTCCCGCTCGGTCTCGATCGGGTCGCGGCAATCGTCCCGGGCGCGGTCCGGCCCGAGGAGGTCGAGGAGAACCGGCGGCTCGTTTCCTGGCCGATCCCACGCGCTTTTTGGGAGGAGCTCGTGGCCGAGGGGCTCTTGGCCGAGGGCGCCCCGCTGCCGCCCTGACCGGCTTTCCCTGGGGCGCGGATGAAGAAAACGGCCCGCGCCCGCCGCACTCGGGCGGGCGCGGGCCCCAAGGATGTCTCAGCCCTCGGCGGCTCTTCCTTTAGCACCGGAGCTGGCGCGTTCCTGTGGTGAAACACACAGGTGTCGGGCCCGCTCGTGCCTATAGCCGGGATCGGGCCCCGGCCGCGTCCGCGGCCGGGCCCGGGAGAGGCGAAAGGTCGCCGGCCCGGCCGGCGGCGACGGTCGAGGAGGACCCGATCCATGCCCTTGTCCGAACGCGAACTGGCGATCGTCCAGCTCGGGGTCGATTCGCTCACCCGGGCGATCGCCGAGCTCGGACTCACGCTCCTGATCGAGCGGGATTTCGAGGGGCTCGCCGCGTTCCTGCGGGCGCGCGGCAGCTTCGTCAACCCGAGCTTCGATCCGAGGGTGAGCCGGCTCGGCTGGCGCGATTTCTGGGTCCATCTCTTGGATCCCGCCGGCCGCTCGATCGCCTGCAGTGCCGAGAAGGTGATCGAGACCGAGGACTTCATCGAGGAAGTGGCGACCGGCCGGATCTGGTACGAGGGCGGCTTCGCGGCCCGTGGCGGGCCCGAGCGCATCGAGGTGGTCCGGCCGAGCGTGCGCCTTTCCGGCACGCTCAGCCATTCGGGCTCGACCTGGGTCGACCCGGTCTGGCGCGGTCACGGGCTCGCCATGCTGATGACCCGGCTTTCGCGCGCGCTCTCCTTCCGCAACCACGGGGTGGCCGCGAATACGGGCTTCGTCCGCCACAGTCTCTACGTGACATCCGTGCCGACCGAGAGCTACGGCTACGCGCATGTCGAGAAGTGCCTGGACGGCTTCTTCCCGCCGCAGAACGGGCCCGAGGTCCTCTATCTCTGCTGGATCACCGACCTCGAGTTCGTTCGCTCGGTCGAGGCTTTGCCCGACCATCCGCGCCGTCCGGTCCCGCTCGCTCCGGCCGAGCCGGCGCTGCCGCCGGCACCCGCTCGCGCCGCCACCACGCTCGAGGTGAACGGGAGGTGACATCGGGATACGATAGGCTTGCGAATTCCTTTGGTTAACAAAGGGTTATCGTCGAGAACGGGTCCGCCGCGAAAGACGCGGCCTCGATTCCCGGCGGGACCGGCGGTGGGCGCGAGCCCCCGCCGCGTTCCGCGGGTTACCAGGAGGACCCGTGCCCGTGTCCACGCCGAACCACCGTCACGTCTCCCTCCAAGACGCCATCGACGCCCTCACCGACGCCGTCGCCCGTCTCGGCTTGTCGCTCGTGATCGAGCGCGATTTCGACCGCCTCGTCCGCTTCCTCGAAAGCCGAGGGAGTTTCGCCAACCCGTCCTTCGATCCGCGCCGGAGCCGGCTCGGGCCCGAGGATTTCTGGCTCGCCGCGCTCGACGCGGAGGGGGCGATCGTCGCCTCGAGCGCCGAGAAGGTGATCGAGACCGAGGACTTCATGGAGGAGGTCGCGACCGGCCGGATCTGGTACGAAGGCGGCTTCGCCCGCGTCTTCGGCGTCGAGCGGATCGCGACGGTGCCGGTGAGCGTGCGCCTCGGCGGCCGGCTCAGCCATTCGGGGTCGACCTTCGTGGTCCCCGCACACCGCCGCTCCGGCCTCGCCATGTTCCTGCCGTGGCTGTCGCGCGCGCTCTCCTTCCGCAACGCCGGCTGCCTCGCCAACACGGGCTTCGTCCGGCAGAGCCTCGCCGACACGCCGGTCCCGACGCGCTCTTACGGCTACGCCCATGTCGAGAAGTGCCTCGACGGCTGGTTCCCGCCCCAGGGCGGCTCGGAGGTGCTCCACCTTTGCTGGATCACCGCCGAGGAATTCCGCGCCAAGCTCGCGACCTTGCCCGAGCATCCGCGGCACCCGGTGCCGCTGCCGGCAAGGCCTCGCCCGCGTCTCGTGCCGGTCGCGGTCTGAGCGCGCCGGGCCGGACCTCGCCCGAACCGGCGCCGACCAGGCGGACGCTCTCGCGCAGCCGGCAGAGCTGCAAGAGCTCCTTGACGCGCACGCCGTCGTCGGCCGTCGGCAGCAGGAGCTGGCGCCAGCGCTCGAGGGCGAGCGGGCCCTGGACCACGATGTCCTGGAGCAGCGGCGAGCCCGTGAACCGAACGGTCCGCTGATCCTCGCGCAAGAGCTCGCCGAGTGTGCGCCGTGCCGCCCGCGGGTCGGCCGCCTCGGCCGCGGCGAGGGCCTCGAGCCGACCGAGCGGGGCGGGGCCGCCTTCGGGGCCGGGCGGGGCGAGCCACTCCGCCTCGGGCAGCAGGAGCCGGAGCTGCGGTGTGTCGAGCGCGCAGCGCGGCGGCAAGAGTCCGTCGGTCCGCTGCGCCATCCAGGCGCGCAGCGCGATGTCGAGGGCCGGATCCGCACCGTCGAGGAAGGCGAGGGGCAAAGGGCGCTTGGCGAGCCAGACGAGCGCGGCCATCGAATCTCCCCGGGCAACGGGTGGACCGGCGCGCCACACCGAAGCGACGCCGGCCCACCTCCGCGCTGCCAGTCTCGCGGGCGAGCGTAAACGGCTTGCCAAGACGCGCCCGAGAGCCGGGTCGGGGCGCACCGAGGTACCGCCGCGGCCCGGGCCGCGGCCGGCTCAGCCCCCGACCTGGAAGAGCCGCCGCCGCTCGGCGTCGACCTGCGCTTCGGCGGCCGCGAGCGCCTGCTCCCAGGCGTCCAGCCATTCGCGGCCGTATTTCTCCTCGAACCACTTCTTGGCTGCCTCGCGCCCGGGCAAGAGCTTCGCCTTCTCTTCCGGCGGAAGCACCCGGATCGTCCCGCCCTCCTTGACGAACTGCTCGTAGGCGCGGCTTTCGAACCATTTGTTGAAGTCGACCTGGACGCGTGCCATTTGCTCGACGCCGTCGACGACCAGGATCTGGAGGTCTTTAGGCAGCGACCTGAGCCAGGCGTCGCTCATCCAATAAAAGCCGTAGAGATACATGTGCTCGTCGATGACGACGTGCTTGACGACCTCGTGCAGTTTGTTCGGCACGACGTCGGTGATCGCGATGTTGAGCCCGTCGGCCACGCCCGTGGCGAGCGAGGTGTAGACCTCACCCCAGGGGATCGGCACCGGGTTGGCGCCGGCACCGCGGACGAAATTGACCTGGATCGGGCTGTCGACGATGCGGATCTTCATGCCGGCGAGATCGGCCGCCTTGAGCACCGGCTTCTTGGTGAAGAAGCTGCGCCAGCGCCCGGTGTTGCCCATCGCCACGAGGCGGACGTTGCCGGTCTTTTTCAAGACCGCGTCTCGGAGCTTCTCGAAGAACGGCCCGCGGCCGACCGCCTCGGCCACGAGATCGTCGCGGATCATGTAGGGAATGTCGGTGACCTGGATTTCCGGAAAGAAGGCCGAAGCCCCACCCACCGAGGTGTGCGTGAGCTCGAGGGTGTTGAGCTGAACCTGTTCGAAAAGCTCACGGAATTGGCCGAGCTGGCCCGCCGGGTAGATCTCGACCTTGATCCGCCCGCCCGAGCGGCTCTCGAGGAACGACTTCAAGAAGACGCCCGGCACGTGGTCGTCGGAATATTCCGTGGCCGGGCCCACGTGGGCGTATTTGAGGGTGAATTGCTGGGCGCCGAGCGGGCCGGCGGCGAGCAGTGCGGCGCATGCGACCGCTCCGAACAGTAGGTTGCGCATCGTCGAACCTCCCTTGCTTCGCTGCCCCACCTCAGCTCGCGAACCCGAACAGCCGCGGCAGGGTGAGGGTGACCGCGGGAACGTAGGTCACCAAGAGGATGACCGCCAGATGAACCGCGTAATAGGGGAGCATCTCGCGCGCGATCCGCTCGATCGTCTCGCGCGAAAGTGCCGAGGTCACGAACAGCACGAGGCCGACGGGCGGGGTGGCGAGCCCGATTGTCAGGTTGATGCACATGAGCAGCGCGAAGTGGATCGGGTCGACCCCGAGCTGCTGCATGGTGGGCGCGAGGATCGGGCCCAAGATCAAGATCGCCGGGCCCGCGTCCATGAACATGCCGACGAGCAAGAGGAGGAGGTTGACGAGCAACAGGAGGACGAGCGGCTCCTCGCTGATCGCAAGGAGCGTGGCGGCGAGCTTGCCGGGCAGGCCCGAGAGGGTGGCCACCCAGCCGAACAGCGCCGCCGTGCCGATCGCCAGCAACACCGCACTCGCCGCCACCCCGGCGCGCAGGAACAAAGCCGGCAGGTCGGAAAGGCGAAGCGTGCGCAGCACGAAAAGGGAGAGGAAGAGGGCGTAGACCACGGCCACGGCCGCGGCCTCGGTCGGGGTGAACACGCCGCCCAGGATGCCGCCCAGGATGATGAGCGGGGTGAGCATCGGCAAAAAGGCCCCGCGCGCCGCCGCGGCGAGCTCGGGCAGGGGAGCCCGGGCCGCAGTGCGGGGATAATCGCGCCGGCGAGCCAAGAGGTTGGTCACCCCCATGAGGCCCACGGCGACCAACAGCCCCGGTACGAAGCCGCCCAGGAACATGGCCGCCACCGAGACGTTCATGACGTAGGCGTAGATCACCATGATGATCGAGGGCGGGATGATCGGCCCGATCACCGCCGAGGCGGCGGTGACCGCGGCGGCGAAGGCCCGGCTGTAGCCCTGCCGTTGCATCGCGGGCACGAGGATCGAGCCCAAGGCCGAGACGTCGGCCACGGCCGATCCCGAAAGCCCGGCGAAGAGGACCGAGGCCAATATGTTGACCTGGGCGAGGCCGCCCCGGAAGTGGCCCACGAGCGCGCTCGCGAAGCGCACGAGCCGCTCGGTGATGCCGCCCACGTTCATGACCTCCCCGGCCAGGATGAACAGCGGAATCGCCAAGAGCGGGAACTGGTTGATGCCCTGGAAGATCCGCTGCGGCAGGACCGCCAGGAACTGGCCACGGTCGGCCAAGAGGAAGGCGGCGATGGGCGCGAGCGCCATGGCGAAGACGATCGGCACGCCGATCGCCATGGCGGCCAAGAAGATCCAGACATAGG